>Ga0226835_1000038_pt1 | contig 306352 bp, 251 predicted proteins | sample LAC_MetaG_1_FD_163627 | JGI IMG/M metagenome (GOLD analysis project Ga0226835, IMG submission 163627) | Anaerobic ammonium oxidizing microbial communities from anammox membrane bioreactor (MBR) in UC Berkley, California, United States -... | ecosystem: Engineered > Bioreactor > Anaerobic >...
CCTGCCGCTCGGCCATCCTCTTGCCCATCGCCATCGGCACGCCCTCCCGTGACTCCCCCGAACCGATACGCGCCGCCGAGTCAGAGGTTGCGCTATTCTGGCGGGTTTTTCAACGGGCTGCTAGGCGCGCGTATCTGCCACACTTCGAACTGACGATTCCGGCGGCCCTCTTCAATGACTGGCAGCGGTGTTTCGCGTTTCACCGCCTTGCCCTGGATTCGATCCAGAAGGGCGGCGACTCGCCGGTGTGGATCGGAGATCAGCGAATCGCGACCACCTCGTCGTCGAGCATCGACCGCACAACGGTTGACTTCAACCGCGGCGAAATGTCCTTCGCCTTGTTCGACTGCAAGGATGTCCCTGCGCTCGATGCCATTGTGGATGCGGCCCCTCAAGAGATCAAGACGCTGGAGGCGCTGGCCAAGCGCACCAAGGGTTCTGTCCCGTCGTTCCTTATCGACTACCTGCGAGCGGAGGTCGCCCGCGCACCCCAGAGCCTCGCGATTCACAAGGCCAGCTCAATCCAAGGACAGGGCGCGAGCGTCGATCAGGCCAAGATCCGCCGTGCAAAGGGATTCATCGGCCGGTCGCAGTTGGAGCCGCAACGGTTTCCGGACGCCGTTCACCACGTCAAGATCTTTCACAATGGGAAGGGAAAGGCCCGCGTGTTCTACAAGAGTACCGGCACCGCCCAGTTCGTACAGAACCAACAGGCATGACGAGTGAGGAACGAGCCAGCTGCCATGATCGGATCGCACAAAAAGACCATCTTTGAGACCCTTGGTCGGAATCCGATTCATCCGTTTCCCGCGCGCATGGCCCCGGGAATCGCCCTCGAAGCCCTCGGCGAGGACAAGGCGCAACTCCGGGTGCTCGATCCGATGGCCGGGTCGGGAACGGTGCTGGCGGTCGCCCGCGCCGTTGGCCACCGTGCGATCGGCGTGGACCTTGATCCGCTCGCGGTCTTGCTCGCCGGCGTGTGGACGCGGACGGTTGATCCTGAAGAGGTGAACGACAAGGCCGCCGAAGTTCTCAACCGCGCCAGAGCCGCGTTCCGATCGCTGCCGACCGGAGACGCGTACCCGGCGAGGAGTGATGACGAGACCCGTAAGTTCATCCGCTACTGGTTCGACGACTATGCGCGCCGGCAGTTGGCGGCTTTATCTTCCGCGGTCGGTCGGGTGCGGGATGAAGCGACCCGCGACGCGCTGTGGTGCGGATTCTCGCGGCTGATAATCACCAAGAGCGCGGGTGCATCGCGGGCGATGGACCTCTCGCACAGCCGACCGCACAGAGAGTTCAACCATGCGCCGGTAAAGCCGTTCAATCGGTTCCTGTCGGCGGTTCAAACAGTGGTGTCCAACTGCCCTCAGAAGGGCAAAGACCCGGTTGGTCCAGTCACCGCTGCCAAACTCGGTGACGCCCGGAATCTGGACATTGTGTCCGGATCGATTGATCTGGTCCTGACGTCCCCGCCGTACCTGAACGCCATCGATTACATGCGGTGCAGCAAGTTCTCGCTGGTGTGGATGGGCTACAACGTCGATCAACTCCGCAAGATTCGCGGCGAGAGCGTGGGCGCTGAGGCATCGTCCGAAGAGGCGATGAACACGCCGTGGGTGCAGGCGCTCATCAAGCAGCTCAAACTTGCTCCTATACTCTCCGCTCGCGATACCGCGCTATTGGCGCGGTATGTCTTGGACATGGGCGGCGCGCTCGCTGAAGTGTCTCGCGTGCTGAAGCCGGGCGGACGAGCCGTTTATGTGGTGGGTGATTCGACCGTGAGGGGTACCTTTGTCCGCAACTCGGCTATTGTCGCCGCAGTCGCCGAGCGGAACGGCCTAACGCTTCAGCGTCGGCAATGGCGGGCTTTGCCGGCGAACCGCCGGTATCTGCCCCCGCCGAAGCATGGAGCTGCCTCTGCGTCCATTGAAGGTCGGATGCGCCGCGAGGTCGTATTGGCGTTTACGAAGCCGAGCGATTGAGCACTGCCGAAGCTGCTACCCCCCCGGTCAGAACGCCCTGTCAACGTGGAGAGCTTCCGCGTCCAAAGAGCGCGAAAGTTCGAGAGGGCTGTCCCCGGTGGGGCGAGGGGCGGATTCCGCCGCTCATGCCTGTTCCCTAGGCGGCCGAGACGATGCGGTGGGCACTCGCGATTCTAGATGCCGAACCGAAAGACCCCCCGAGAGCAACCCTCCTGTTAAGCTCAGCCCATCCGTCAACCAGAGAGCGCGAGAGTCCGAGAGGGTTGCCGCCGCCTCCCACTGGGGCGAGAGCAACCGTGGGGGGTTGTCGTCGGACTCCGAGATTCGGCTTCAAGACCGAGAGCGCGGCGGACGGGGGGGGCATGGGTCGGAGGCTCGGCAGGGCTGATCACGTGGGGGGCGGGGGGTGAACCGCTGGCGGCGGCTCCGGGCAGGTCCGAGGCGGTTCTCGGGGGCGGGAGGCCCGATTTCGGGGTCTGGAAGGCGTCGCACGAACTCCTCATCGCCCGTGATGAACTCCTCATCACCCGTGATGAACTCCTCATCACGGGCGATGAACTCCTCATGACGGGCGATGAACTCCTCAGCACCCGTGATGAACTCCTCAGCACCCGTGATGAACTCCTCATCACGGGCGATGAACTCCTCATGACGGGCGATGAACGGCTCGGAACGGGGGAGGGGAACCCCGGCGCGGGGGCGGCGGCGCGGATCGTGCGCGTCCGGGAACGGCGCGGCGACCGGCGGCGGGTGGGGGGCGGGTGTGGGGGTGGGTGTGGGGGTGGGTGTGGGGGCGGGGGATTGCTCCCAGGGGCTTGCTCGCAGAGCCTCGCCGCGCCCCTGGCAACGCACACGCGCCCTCCGGGCGAAGAGAACGCACTGTCACGGGCGCGGCTCGTTGAAGCGCGGGAGGTCGCGCGGCACGCGGTACCCCTCCGCCACAACGTACGTCTCCCTCGAAGGCCCGCGGCTGGCTTTCGGCTTGAACAGCCGCGCCGAATCGAACACCCGCCGCGTCTCCGCCAGCAGGGGGGGGGTCTCGGCCCCTTCCAGCGTCTTCATCGCCAGCCGCCCCCCCGGCGCGAGCAGCCGCGGCAGCGCATCGAGCAGCGATCGGCACAGCCGGGCCGACACGAGGTCGTCGCCGTGCCCGGACGTGCTCGGCGCGATGTCGGAGAGGACGGCGTCGAACCGCCCGCCGCCGAGCGCGATCAGGGCCTCCGCGTCGAGCGTCCGCGCATCGGCCACGACCGTGCGCACGTTCGCGGGCATCGCGTGCGTCACCGGCGTCAGGTCGAACCCGACCACCACCCCCCGCGGCCCGACGAGTTCGGCCGCCACCTGCAGCCACGAGCCGGGGGCGCACCCCGCGTCCAGCACGCGATGCCCCGGCCGCAGCAGCCGGAAACGCTCGTTGATCTCGAGGAGTTTGTACGCCGACCGGGCGAGATACCCCTCGCGCTTGGCACGCTTGAAGTACTCGTCGTGGAGGACCCGCCGGGCCATCGGGCGATGGTAGCGGAGACGGCCAAGAATCGGGGCAGTGGACGGCGAACAGTGGACAGCGGACACGGGAGAGGCGACATGCCCGACGCGAAGTTGCTCGAAGTGTTCGAATCGCCCGGCGACGAGCCGTACGTCATCGAGCACGTCGCCGACGAGTTCACCTCGCTCTGCCCCGTGACCGGGCACCCGGACTTCGGCACGGTCACGGTGCGCTACCAGCCGCGCCCGCGCCGCGAGGGCGGCACGTGCGTCGAGTTGAAGAGCCTCAAACTCTACTACCAGTCCTTCCGCTCCGAGGGCGTCTTCTACGAGGCCGTCACGAACCTCATCCGCGACGACCTCGTCCGCCTGATGCGCCCCGCCTGGCTCCAGGTCCGCACCGACTGGCGCGGCCGGGGCGGCATCCGCTCCGTCATCCGCGCCGACCACGGCGACGTGCCGGCGGAGCATCGGGGGAAGTGACGCCGCGGAGCGCAGAAGTGGCGAAGTGGCGAAGTGGCAGAGTGGCGTAGTGGCGACGCGGGTCGGTGCTAGGATTGGCCACGGCGCGGGAGCGCGTCGCCGGAGGGTGCGGCGGATGCCGAGCGAATCGAACGGGGAGCGTCGTTTCATCGCGGATTTCGGGCCGACGGAGCGCGTCGAGGGCGTCTTCGCCATCACCAACGCGCAACTGGGCCGCACCCGCCAGGACAAGCCGTACCTCCGCTGCCTGCTGAGCGACCGCACGGGCGAACTGCCCGGCCGCATGTGGTCGATCGACGAGGCGACCTTCCGCCGCCTGCCCACCGACGGCTTCGTCTGGGTGCAGGGCGAGACGCAGCCCTACCAGGGCGAACTGCAGTTCATCATCCACACGATCGACGCGCACGATCCGACCCCCGAGCAGATGCGCGAACTCCTCCCCGTCTCCGCGCGCGATCCGGAGGAGATGTTCCGCGAACTCGTCGGGGTGCTCGAGACCGTGCGCCACCCTGCGATGCGCGACCTCGTCGGCGCGTACCTCGAGGACGAGCACCTGATGGAGGCCTTCCGGCGCGCCCCGGCCGCCAAGAGCATGCACCACGCCTACCTCGGCGGGCTGCTGGAGCACACGCTGAACCTGCTGCGCCTCGCCGACGCCGTCTGCCCGCTGTACCCGAAGATCAACCGGGACATCGTGCTGATGGGCCTCTTCCTGCACGACCTCGGCAAGACGCGGGAACTCGTGTATGACCGCGCCTTCGGCTACTCCGACCGCGGCGAACTCATCGGCCACATCGTCGAGGGCGCGATCATGCTCCACGACAAGGCCCAGCAGGTCATGGCCCGCACCGGACGGCGCCTCCCGCCGGGCGCGCTCATGGTCCTCCAGCACATCATCCTCTCGCACCACGGCATCCCCGAGTACGGGGCCGCCAAGGTGCCCTCGACCCCCGAGGCGATCCTCGTGTCGATGCTCGACAACGTCGATGCCAAGACCACCATCGCCCTGTGCGCGGCACGACCCGACCGCGCCGCCGCCTTCGACCTCGGCGGCAACTTCACCGAGCGGCAGTGGGCCTTGGACACCAGGTTGTACCGCCCCGACCCGCTGGCGGAGGATTGAGCGATGTCCGACCAGTCGGCCATCACCGTGAACTTCGGGCGTCCGATGCCGGTCTTCCCGCTGGACGTTGTCACGCTCCTGCCGCAGCAGGTGCTGCCGCTGCACGTCTTCGAGGAACGCTACCGGCAGATGGTCCGCGACGCGCTGGACGGCGCGGGCCAGTTCGCCATGGCGGTCTTCGAGGGCGACCGCTGGAAGCAGGACTACCACGGGCGACCCCCGCTCAAGCCCGCCGTCTCCATCGGGCAGATCGTGCAGCACGAGTGCACGCAGGACGGCCGCTACAACCTGCTGCTGCAGGGCGTCTGCCGCGCACGAATCGTCCGCGAACTCCCCGCCCGCGGGGGCAGGCTGTACCGCGAGGCCGTGCTCGCTCCGATCGGCGACGGAGGGGGGGGGGAGGGCGGCGAACTCGAGCCGATGCGACGCTGGCTGGAAGACGCGCTGGCCGAAGGCCCGCTCGCCGGCATGGCGGCCGCCGAGCCGGTCCTCGCCCTCGTCCGCGACGAGGACATCCCCACCTCGGCCGTCATCGAACTCGTCGGCTTCACCCTCACCAGCGACTCCGCCTTCAAGTACCGCCTCCTCTCCGAGGGCAACGCCGCCAAGCGGGCCGAGATGCTCCGAGTCGAACTCGAGGCCCTGGGCGTCCTGATCGAGCGTGCCGGCCGCCAGCGACCCGAAGACTGGCCGAAGGGGTGCAGTTGGAACTAGAAGTAGGCATATGTTCGGCATGGCGTGCCCCGGAATCGGGCCGCAACCTAGCGATTGCTAGCATGTATCCCACTGATGAATGAACCGGCGGGTCGGTCCGCTGGTAGGTAGTGGTGAGCAAGGAAGTCTCAGGAAAGGAGGCGGCCGTGGGACGGATCAATCGCATGAAGAAGCGTGGTGCCGCGCTGCTCGTCAGCGCTGGCATCCTCGCGGCCGGGGGGTTGGGCGGGTGCAGCAACGCCGGTGAAGGGGCGGCCTCGGGCGCCGCGCTCGGCGCGCTCGCGGGCATGGGCCTCGGCAGCCTCACCGGAGACATGGGCAAGGGCGCGGCCGCGGGCGCGATCATCGGCGGCGTCGGCGGCGCGATCATCGGAGACCAGAACAACCGCAGCGACAACCGCGGCAGGTCACGAAGCGACTGGTAGCACTCCGCCCGCCCGGAACGGCGAAATCAACCAAGAAGACTCCTCCTTCGGGGACGCGGCAGGACGCCTGCCGCGTCTTTTTTCGTCCGAACCATCAGAATCCGAACGGATCGTCGATCACGTTCCGCCGACGCCGGCCCGACGGCTCCGGCGCGCCGATCGCCGACCGGCACGCCTCCTCCAGACGTTGGTGCAGTTTCTCATGGTCCGGGTGCGCGTCGAGAAACTCGAGCAGGTCCTCGATCCGCCAGTGGGGGGGATCGTCGGGCTTGAGCCGCCCGATCGCGGCGTCCCCCAGCGCCTCGGCCGCCGACTCGAACCACGCCGCGTCCGGCGCGAAAGCGTCCGCGGGGGGGGGCACCTTCGCCCGGATCGTCTGCGGCCCGACCGCAACGATCGGCCACTGCCCCGCCTTCGTCGCCGGCTCCCGGCAGAGCACGAGCACGGGCACCCGCTGCCGATCCGCGACCTCACGCAGCGCCCGCGCATCCGCCCCGATCATCGGCGGCTGCACGAGGTACCGACCCGCTTCCAGCCGGCGCGGCACGTCCTCCGGGCGAGCGATCACGAACACCCGCCCCGAGTCGATCGCCATCAGCCGCTTCTGCCGCCTCGCCTCCTGCAGCGGCAGGCAGATCCGCGCCATCCGCTCCAGGTCGCCCGCCCGATGCGCCATGTCCAGCGCGCGAAGGCACAGCGATTCGGCTTCGAAGTAGCCCGTCGCCGCGAGCGCCTCGGAGGCTCGCTCCATCGTCTCGTCGATCCGTGCTCCGGCGCGTGCGTCGTGCATGGGTCCGCGGCCTTCACTGCTCGCCCTGGGCGTTGCGGACGGCCTCGGCAAGCCCCGTCAGCAGGAACCGCCACCGCCCCGCCTCCTCGCTCAGGTCGTACCGCAACGCGTCGGCAAGTCCCGACAGGTCCTCGGCCGCCACGCACCGGCGCACCTCCTCCAACTGCCGCGACAGGCTCGCCACCGACTCGTCCACCCGGATCTCCTCACCGTTCACGACAACCGACGCTTCGGTGAGATCGAACCCGAGCAGTTGCGAGACCCGCTGCACGAGGTCGCGCACCGCGTCCCACACGCCCAGCGCGACGCCCAACGCCTGGAACGCATCCGGCGCGCGCCCCTGGTCGATGTGGTCCGCCGCGACCATCTGCTCGGCCCGTGCCTGTTCGAGCGCATCGGCCGCCTCCATGAGCGTCACGCGCAGGAACGCCGCAGGTTCCGCCGACGTCATCCGCAGTTCCGCGAACGAGCCGGCGTGCGAGGCCGGGTCGTCCAGCAGTTCGCCCGGCAGCGGCTCGCCGTCGGCGACGACATCGACGATCAGCCGCCCCAGCGCCTCCGCCCGCTCCGTTCCGGCACGCAGGCCCTGTTCCAGCGTCGCGGCGTCGCTCAGCAACTCGGCGTCGTCGAAGATCACTCGCATGGCCTGCCTCCCCGATCGGTTCTACCGCTGCGCCGCGACCGGCTCCGGCTCGGCCGTGCTCCCGCGGGCCGCCGCCTCGTCGCGCCGCGTCCGCCGGTTGTGCTTGTGAATCAGCCGCAGGTTGCGGGCGTAGATCACCACACCCGTGGACTGCCCAAGCACGCCCACGATGTCCGTCCGCCACACGAAGTACGCGAACAGGGTCAGCCCACCGAAGAAACTCATCCACCAGAAGACCGCCGGCACGACCGACCGCCGCGACTTCTCGCTCACCACCCACTGCACGAGCATCCGCCCGAAGAAGCACGCCTGACCCGTCAGGCCGACCACGATCCAGACGAAGTTCCCCCACGACGAAATGTTGAAGAATCCGAGCAGCGTTCGCTCCAGCGCGGGCCGCGCCTGCCACGCCCTCATCCGGTCGTTCACGATCGTCTGGAACCGCCCGTCATCAACCCACGCCAGCGCCTCCAGGTCGCGGTCGCCCACGAAGTGGTACTCGAACCCGCCCGCCTCCGCCGCCCGCTGCTCGACACCCACGCGCACCGAGCCGAGCGTCAACTCCACGCGCGCCGCTTCCGCGTCGATCCGCCTGGACTTCCGCAGCGTCGGCTGCAACACCAGCCACACGCCCACCAGCAGCAACGCGATCATCGCCATCACCGGCCCGGGCTTCATCGCGACGCCTCCTGCGGCGTGCGCACCGCCTCCACAGGCTCGGCATCCGCGGGACGCTCGACCTCCACGCTCTCCACCGGCCGCCGCCGCGACCGCATCCACCGCACCGCGAAGCAGTCGATCAAGCCCGGGACCGCACGCTGCGCGATCCCCATCCCGTACTTCGTCTCGCCCGCCGCCCGCGGCCGGTGGTTGACGGGCGTCTCGACCACCGTGTACCCGAGGTGCCGCGCCGTCACCGGGATGAACCGGTGCGCCCCGCGGAACTCCAGCGGCAGCGCGAGCGCGACCTCGCGCCGCATGACCCGCAGCGAGCACCCTGTGTCCCGGATCGTGTCACCCAGCAGCCAGCGCCGGAAGAGCCGGCCGACCACCGACCCCCACCGGCGCACAGCCGCGTCGCGCCGCGCCCGCGACCGGTCCCCCTGCACCACGTCCGCCCCGCTCGACCGCATCAGGTCCAGCATCGCCGGCAGGTCCGCGGGGTCGTTCTGCAGGTCCGCGTCCAGCGTCGCGATCAGCGGCGCACGCGCGGCCCGAAACCCCGCGTGGAACGCCGCCGACTGACCGTTCCCCTTGCCCGGCGGCGTGCGCATCATGGCGATGCACCGCAGCGCGGGTCGATCCCGCATCAGGCGTTCCACCGCCTCGCGCGTGCCGTCCGTGGAACCGTCGTCCACGATCACGATCTCGTACCGACTCCCGCCCGCCTCCAGAGCGGCCTCGACCTGCCGGACAAGTTCGGCGATGTTCTCTCGCTCGTTGTGCGCCGGGGCAACCACGGAGATGTCGGGCGGGTCGAAGATGGGGCCGGGAGCGGGCATGATGGGAAGGGTAAGGATAGGTCCGGGCGGGGATGAACCCGGTGTTGGGGGTCGATCGAGCCGGGCCTACAGTCGAATGAGTCTAAACCGCAGCCGATCGCCTTGTCTCCCGGAGTCCGCCCCGATGCACCTGCGACGATCCGACCACGACCACGACCACGGCCCGGCGACGGTGCCCGTGAAGTTCATGCTCGAAGACCCGGAGGGCCTCACGGGCACGGAGAAGACCGAGTGGGACGTCCTCGCCGCCAAGGGCGAGCACCTGCTCGAAGTCGCGATCGAAGCCGGCATCAACATCGAGCACGCGTGCGGCGGGGTCTGCGCCTGCTCGACCTGCCACGTCTATGTTGAGAAGGGCATGGACTCGGTCTCCGAGGCGACCGAGGCGGAGGAGGACCGTGTCGAGGAGGCCCCGGGCCTGCAACGCAACAGCAGGCTCAGTTGCCAATGCGAGATCGAGGGCGACGGGCCGATCGTCGTGCGCGTGCCGGCCTGGAACCGCAACGCCGTGAAGGAAGTGCCGCACTGAAGCGGAGGGTCGAACGATGAGCGACAGTTTTCACTGGCTGGACGTCGATCGCATCGCCGAGGAACTCGCCGGCCGATTCCCCGACATGGATCCGGGGACCGTCGGTTTCATTCACCTCCGCGACATGGTCCGTTCGCTCCCCGGCTTCTTCGAGGACCCGGCACACCCCGTCAACGAGCGCATCCTCGAAGCCATCCAGGCCGGATGGACCGAGGAATACCACGACATGCGCGGCGACGACGACGAGTAACCGCTCAACGAGTCAGCCGTATCTCGTCAGCAACTCCACGATCTTCGGCTGGTTCCGCTCGATCCGCAGCGAACGCCGCAGCGCTTCCAGGGCTTCGTCCAGCGCGGCCCGGTCCTTCCGATCCGACCACAGGTACCGGTTCAGCAGGCAGACGGCGATCCCGTTGTGCGCGGGGTAGTGGTTCGCGTCCATCGCCACCGCGGCGCGGAACGACGCCAGCGCCTCGTCGTAGCGCCCGGCCCGGAAATACGCCGATCCCAGCCGTTCGTGCGCCTGCACGCTCGGCCGCTGATGGATGACCTCGCGAAGCGTCGCCGCCATCTCCTCGTACCGTCCGACCTTGCCGTACGAATCCGCGAGATTCAGCATGATCTCGGGCGACATCACCGTCAACTCGGCCGCGTAGTGGTACTGCGTGATCGCGTCCGCGTGCCGGTCGAGCGCGGCGTAGATCGCGCCCAGGTTCACCCTCGCCGGCCCGTCCGACGGGTCCACGCGCACCGCCTGCTCCGCGTACGGCAGCCCCTGCGCCGCCTCCCCGAGTTGCAGGAACGCCGTGCCCAGGTCCCGGTTGGCCGCGAAGTCCATCGGCCGGATCGCCAGCGCGCGCAGGTACGCCCGCACCGCCTCGCTCAGCCGGTTCAGCAGTTGCAGCGTCAGCCCGTGCCCGTAGTTCGCGTCGAAGTCCGAGGGCGCGAGCCGCACCGCCTCCGCGTACCGTTGTTCCGCCGTCGTGTAGTCGCCGCGCTGTCGGTAGATCTCCCCCGCCCCGAGGTACGCCACGGTCAGTGTCGGGTTAATCGCGATCGCCCGCTCGAACTCCGCCAGCGCGGCCTCGTCAAGCCCCTCCTCGCGAAGCCGTTGCCCGAGGTCCGCCGCTTCCGACGCCTTGTCCCGATCCGCCGCGCTGCGGGCGCGCGTCTCGGCACGCTCGCGCTTCCACCCGGAGCACCCCGCGAGCGGGACGGCCGCGGCCAACGCCAGCATCGCTGCAACAACGGAAGATGTCGATCGTCTCATGGTGGCGCCCCGAATGCTCAGGAATCCTGCAGCCGCTTCAGCCGGCGGAGGTTGATCGTGTCGTGCGGCGTGCCCTTGGGCGTCATTCCCTTGGGGGTTTCGAGAATTTTCGGTACGGCCAGGAGCGACGGGCGGTTCACCACCGCCGCGAACCCCGACCGGGCCAGCCCCTCCGCCCGCGTCGAGCCGCCGATCGTCCCCTCGCCGATGTGCGCGTGCCGGTCGAGGCGGCTCCCGACGGCTCCCTTGGAATCGTTGAGATGGACCACGCGCATGAGGCCCTCGCCGCAGATCGAGTCGAAATCGTCCAGCACCCGGTCCGCGCCCTCGCGCTCGGACAGGTCGTACCCGCCCGCGTGGGCGTGGCATGTATCGAAGCAGAACGCGACCCGGGCGGGCTCCGCGCCCTCGCCGAGGATCATCGACCGGAGCCGGGCCAGTTCTTCGAAGGTGCGTCCCAGGTTCGTCCCCGACCCCACCGTGTTCTCCAGGCACGACACCGTGCGATACCCCTTCGTCCGCCGGGACAGTTCGCGGTAGGCCCGGGCGATCCGGGCCAGGCCCGCCTCGGGGTCGCCGTCGGTCGCGGCCCCGGGGTGATGCACCAGATACGGGATGCCCAGCGCCTCGCACCGATCGATCTCGACCTGCATGAGATCGACGGACTTGGCGTGCAGGTCCGCGTCCGGGCTGGCGAGGTTGATCAGGTACGACGCGTGGCTGACCGTGCGGTCCTGCCATCCGAGCCGCGCCACCTCGGCCGTCCACGACGCCGCCTGCGCTCCGTCCAACGCCAGCGCCTTCCATTGCTGCTGGTTCTTCGTGAACACTTGCACGCAGTCCATGCCGAGCCGCTCCGCGTCGTGCAGCGCGTTCGTCATGCCGCCTGCGATGGAGAGGTGAGAGCCGAACATGGCGGGGGGAGGGAAGAAGTGACTGAGTCACGAAGCGACGAAGTGGGGGAGCGACAACAAGTCGTGCAGTCTAGCCGGTGGCACAGGCCTCCCGCCCGTGCCGAAGCCTGATTCCCCACCCACGAACTGCTCCGAATCACCCAGTTCTCCGCCCGCGCTCCACCATTCCGACCTGATCTGTGCCCTCTGTGCCTCTGTGGTGAATAATCCCCCTCACCAGGCCGACCGACACAGGGAGTCACAGATGCACGAGCGGCTGGACGGACGTATCGCGGTGGTGACCGGCGCGAGCGCCGGCATCGGCGAGGCCATCGCGCGCGATCTGGCCGGGCACGGCGCGCGCGTCGTCCTCAACGCCCGCCGCAAGGCGAAACTCGACGAGGTCGCCGCGTGCATCGGCCCCGACCACGCCGCGGTCGTCCCCGGCGATGCCGCCGACCCCGCCGTCATCGCCGCCATGTTCGACGCCGCACGCGAGCGATTCGGCGAAGAGGCCGACCTCGTCGTCGTCAACGCCGGCCGCGGCCTCAACGGCTCCGTCACCACCTCCGACCCCGAGCAGTGGGAGGGCATGATCCGCACCAACCTCCTCGCCGCCGCACGCCTCATGCGTGAGGCCGCCGCACGCATGACCGCCGACATCGAGCACGGCACCGGCTGGCAGCAGGAAGCCCGCGACATCGTCGTCATCGGCTCCAACGTCGGCCGCCACATCTCCCCCTTCAGTTCCATGTACGGCTCGACGAAGTTTGCCGTGAACTCGCTCGCCGAGGCCCTCCGCCGCGAGATCGGCCCCAGGGGCGTCCGCGTCACCCTTATCGAGCCGGGCTTCGTCCGCTCCGAGTTCCAGGGCGTCGCCGGCTACGCCGAGGACTGGTTCGCCGGCGTCGTCGACCGCATCGGCCCCGTCCTCACCCCCGAGGACGTCGCCGAACTCGTGAGTTTCATCGTCAGCCGCCCTCCCGCCGTCAACATCTGCGACGCCCTCATCCGCCCGACGCGGCAGGACTACCCGTGACGTCAAAGTAGGAACTGCGGTGCCGACTTACTCAGGCTCAAGCACCCCAAGCAACGCCTCGTGAATCACCCCGTTCGTCGAGGCCCCGTCCGGCCCATACGCCGTCGCCCGCCCACGCCAGTCGGTGTACCGCCCGCCCGCTTCTTCGAGGATCACCGTCATCGGCGCGACATCCCACGGCTTGATCGACGGCTCCACCGCGGCCTCGGCCCGACCCGTCGCCACCAGCAGGTGCGCGTAGCAGTCGCTCCACCCGCGTGTCCGCGCGAACGCCCGCGCCAGCCTCGCGAAAACATCCTCCCGTCCCGCCTGCGCAAAGTAGTCGAACGCCGTCAGCACCAGCATCGATTCGCGCAGCGTTCGGGTCGCTGACACCCGCGCCGGCACGGGCTCGCGCGAGTCCGCCATCGTGTGCCACGCTCCGTGTCCGTGCGCCGCGTGCACCGTCTCGTCCAGCGCGGGCATGTGAATGACGCCCGCAACCGACACGCCCTCTCGCTCCACCGCAACGAGCGTCCCGTAGAGCGGCACGCCGTGCACGAACGACGCCGTCCCGTCGATCGGATCGATCAGCCACCGGTACCCCGAACTCCCCGCCCGTTCGCCGTGCTCCTCGCCGAAGATCGCATCCTCCGGGAACGCCCGCTCGACGGCCTCGCTGATCAGCGTCTCCGCCTCGCGGTCGGCGTCCGTCACGTGCGAGCCGTCGGCCTTGGCCTCGACCCCGAATCGGCGTGAGCGGAAGTAGCCCAGCGTCAGGTCCCCCGCCTCGCGGGCGCATTCCAACGCGAACTCGAGGCGAGCGAGGATCGGGTCCGCGGAGGGCATAGGCGATGGTAGGGAATCCCGCCCGCACGAAGCCCGCTTGCCTCACGCGAGCCTCACTCCGAGCCGCGGGCTTCAGCCAGCGCACCCTCGCTCATCCCCGCGCGTCCCTGCGCTCCTGCGAACATCCGCCAGCGGTTCTGAGGTAGACTCCCCGAGACGGGGCCTGGAAGGCTCTGCCCCGTAGTGCGACGCGGGGCCGGAAAGGCCCTGCCCCGTAGTGCGATAGAAGCGGGTCCGTGCAAGGCCCCGCTCCGGGAGGGTGCATGAGGCGAGTGGGGCCATTCGAGATCGAGCGCGACATCTACCGCAGAGGCTTCTGGACGGTCTCCGCGGCCTCGCGCGCCGGGGACACCGGCCCCGCCCGCTACGCGGTCAAGTGGATGGAGCGGCCCGATGATGTGCTCGGCCCGGAGCGTGCCGAGGCCCTGGTCGTCGAGTTCCTCAAGGCCGCCGAGGCCCAGCGCCTCGCATGCGCCTCCGGCGGCGAGCACTGGGCCGGCGTCGAGGACTACGGGCGCTACGACGGCGGCGTGTTCGTCGCGTGGTCGCTCCGTCCGCGCACGGCCGCGGACCTCTCGGCCGGCCGCTTCATCTTCGATGATGAGAGCGCACCCTGGCTCAAGGGCCTCGTCCTCGGCGTCCTCGACGCCCTGCGCGAGGTCCGCGACGGCGCGGGACGCGGGCACGGCAACCTCAAGCCCGGCAACGTCCTCCTCGCCACACGAAACGCATGGACCCCCGCGGACGTGGCGCTCTGCGACCCCGCCCCCGACCCGCCGAGGGGGGGGCAGCACGCCGACCTTGTCGCGCTGGGCAGGCTCATCCATCGGCTCGTCCTGCACCGCGAGTTCGCAGCGCTCGGCGGGTGGCCCATCCAGCGATCCGAAGCGTGGAACCGGCTCGGCCGCGGCGCGGGCGAGGCGTGGCGCGACGCCTGCGCGCGCCTGCTCGACCCCAACGCCGCCGTCGGCTCGCTCCGCATCGAGGAGATTCGCGACGCCGTCGAGGCGATCCCGACGCCGTGGAGCCGACGCAAACGCGCCCGCGTGAAGGGCGGCCTCGGCGTCGCGGCCGCACTCGCGGTCGCGGTCGTCGTTTGGCAGGGCTACATCATCGTCGATCGCGCTATGAACCCGTTCGACCCGGTGCAGTGGCGAGAACTCTGCGAGGCCTGCGACGATTGGCTCCTCCCGCTCAGCGACACCGTCGCGTCGCTCGACGACGAATCCCGCGCCCGTTGGCAGGGGGACGACCACCTGCGCGCGCACGTACTCCCGATCGTGCAGAACCGCCGCGCGATCGATCCCGCGGAGATCGCGCGACGCCGCGGCGTCGCCGCACGCCGCGACCTCGTCGACCTGCCCGCGCGCCAGACCCGCGGCTACGGACGCGAGACCCGCGAAGCACACTCGGCCATGACCTCGATCGCGGACGCCCTCGCTTCGCCGGATTGGGCGCTGCCCGGCTCGCTCGAATCCGCCGCCGCCGCGCTCGCGGCACGCGGGTGGGACGTCCCGGCTACGGACGTCCGTCGGTTGGCCGCGGGCCTCCGCGCGCCGCCCGGCCCGGGCCTCGGCGAGCGGATCGACCGCGCGCTGCGGGCCGCCGCGCTTCCCTCGCAGATCGAGTCCTCGCTCGCGCGCATCGAGGCCGGCGCGAAGGCCGCCGCTTCCACCGGCGCGACCGGATTCGCCGACTTCGGCGACGCCGCCCGCCGCGCGCTCGACGAATCCGCCACCGGCGACGACGCCCTGTCGCGCCTCTCGGACGCGCTCCGCGAGTACGCCGCGGTCGGCGATCGCCTCGCTTCGTTCGTCGAGAGTTCCTGGCCGGCGATCGACCGCGCCGCCCTGGACGAGCATTCCCGCCTCATCGCCGCCCTGCGCTCCGGCGAGCGATCACCGGACGCCGCGTTCTACGCCGACCTCGTCGCCGAGGCGTCGCGCGAGGAGTTCCGCGCGCTCCCGCCCGAGTCCAACCCGACCCGTTCGTGGGAGGCGCGGGCGAGGATCGGCCGCGTCCTGAGCGGCCTCGAGGGCGCGCGAGGCTCACCGGACGCCGACGGCGCGGTCCGCGCCCGCATCGACGCCCTGGCCGAGCGCGGCGCTTCCATCGGCGCACGGGCCGACGAGGCCGCAAGCATGGCGTGGAACTCGTTCACGCGTGAGCGGGTCGCGGGCGTGGTCCGCGAAGTCGAGAGCGACGTCGCCTCGCTCGAACGCGACTACGCGGGCGTCGCCGAGGAGATGGCGGCGCTCGAGCGTGCCTGGGTCCAGCGCGAGCGCACGGCGTCCGGACGCCTGGACAATCCGGCCCTGAACACCGAGTGGGCGCGCCGCCGCGATCAACTCATGGCGGAGTACGACGCCACGGGCGACTACCGCTCGCTTCGGTCGCGGCTGCGTGCGCTGACCGACACGCTCAACGGGCTTGTCGAAGCGGCTGCGGGCACGATCAGGTTCAACCCTCCCGACGCACTCCTCTTCGATTCCGCGCCGCTCATCGACGCCCTCCGCCTTCGCGCCGGCAACTCTGCGGAGCCTGCCCTGAGGATCGCACGCTGGGAGAACGGCGCGTACTCGAACCCGGAGGAGATGGCCCGCGTGGCGCGCGAGAGCGTTGAGGCGCTGCGGGAGTGGCACGCCGCCGTCCAGGCCATCTTCGGCGAAATGCTCGAGGTCCAGCGCGGCATCCAACTCCTGCACCCGCTGTCCGAGCCTGGCTTCTCGTCCCGGTCGGTCGAGTCCGCGTTGGCCGCGTGCATGGCGCGCCCCGAGTTCGCCGAGATCGACGGGCGGCGCGCGTTCTCACGCGTCATCGCATGGGTCGAGGAACTCCGGCGGCTGGGCGCTGCGACCGACCGCGGAGCCCTCGCCCGCGTGGCCCGCGAGGGCGGCGAATCGCCCGCCGCGTCCTACGCGGCATGGCGGCGACTGGGCGAACTCGGCTGGCCCGTCTCCGTCGCCGAACTCGACGCCGAGGCCGACGCGCGGGCAGCCGTCGCCGCCGCCGTCGCGGATGTTCCGGAAGCGTCGCGCCGCCGCGTGCTGGAAGCCGAACTCGACGCGCAGGGGCACGAACGATGGTCCCGGTGCGCCGCCGCCCTTCGCACCGAGCAGGACTTCGTGGCGTGTGTCGGGTTCCTCCCTCGCTTCCCGGTCGAAGAGCCGCGACTCGACGAACGCCTCCGCTACAACCTCGCGTTGCACAGGTTCCGTGCCGCGCTCGCCGGACGCCCCTCAGACGAGGAGGTCGAGCGTGCCGCCGGCGTGTTTGTCGCCGACTCGCGAGCGCTGGGCGCGGGCCTCGCGCGCCCAGCCTTGGCGCTCGACGCGGCCTCGGCCGTCGAGAGCACCGTGCGCGCGTGGAAGCAGGGACCGCCGCGCGTCAACTTCTCCTCGGTCGGGCCGGGCAGGCTCGGCTGGCACGCGACGCCCGACGCGCGCGACGAGACCGTCACGCTCGAATGGCGCGGAGAACGGCGACCCCGCTCGCGCGGCGCCGCGCCGAAACTCACCTTCGTCCGCGTGGACGTCAGCGGCGAGGCCGTCTATGTCGCGACCGAGGAAGTCTCGCTCTCGCTCATGCATGCCTGGCTCGGCCCCGACGAGTGGACCGAACTCACGCCGATCCTCGTCCCCACCACCCTCCAGAACAACGACGTCTGGTCCGGCCCGCGGCTCTGGTCGTGGCCCAGCCAGCCGCGCAACGGCCTGGTGTGGAAGCGGGGTCGGCCTTCGCAGCAGGATGACTGGCTCCCGCCGAACGTCGAAGTCTCTGCGGCGACGCCGCAGTACGCCCCGGGCCTCGGCGACCCCGCCGACCCGGTGCGCATCGCACAGAACCACAGGACGACCGAGCAGCACCCGGTCCAGCACGTCACGCCGGTCGGCGCGCTCCGCTTCGCGCAGGCCCTCAAATGCCGTCTCCCGACGGAGGCCGAGTGGATCGCCGCGCTGCGGAGCTACGAAGACCCGGCACCGTCGGGATGGAACCTCCGCGATCGCACCTTCGCCCGGCAACGCGACCACGTCGCCGGCATCATCGCCGATCGTGTCGCCAGGGGCGCGGTACGCGTCAACTTCCGGCACCCCGACGACGGGGTCTTCGTCCCTGAGGGCACGACCGTCGCGCGCGGCGCGCAGGCCGGCGCGCACGAAACCGACGACGGCGTCCTCTGGTTCCAGCAGGTGGACAAGGGTTCGGGCCGAACGCTGAAGCACCTCATCGGGAATGTCGCGGAGTTCGTCCTCATGGACGCCGGCGGCGCCCGTTTCGGCGTCATCGGCGGCTCGGCCATGTCCCCGCCCGAACTCGCGCTCGACCGCGCGTACGAGATTCCCGCCCGCCAGACTTCGGACGCGACCTACGCGGATGTCGGCTTTCGGCTCGCCTTCAGCGCGGGCGAGGCGCAGGTGCCGCTCGCCGCGCAACTCGCGCAAGCGGTACAGGGCGCCGGATTCGACCTGGGCGGTTGACGGGCGCCGTCAGTCCGCGGCGCGGGCCGTGGCGACTCGCGCGCCCGTTCCCTTCCGTGAACCGAAAAGCGTGCTTCCCAGGGCGTCGCCGGCCCCAAGCGAGGCACGCGGAGCAAAGGCCGACGAGCCGGAGGCGCGCGACGCGGACTGGGTCGAGCAGCCGGTGGCGGCGACCACAGCAACGGCGAGGGCCGCGAGGGCGAACGAACGGACGGGGCGCTTCATGGTGTGCTCCGAAGCCAGGGTGGGAGATCGAGCGGACCGCGCCGTTTCTGGACCGTCCGGGGACGGATGTCTGCCGCTTTGTCGGCCGCTCCTGATCCGGACTTGCGGACCGCCCGTCCCCAGCACGACCCCGCCGCTTCGCGGAGTCGAACAGCCCGCACAGCCCGCGCTGAACGGAGGGTCTCCCACGCTCTCGGACCTTGCCGCCAGGCGGCTGTATGATGCCTGCGCCGGGGCACGTCCCGGCCGGGAGGCCGCCATGTGCGAGGCGCACGGTTCGGAGAGCGGGGGTTCGATGGACGACGCGCTCCGCGCGTTTCGCGCCGCCGCTCGGCTCGGTCCGAATGCCGACGTTCGACCCGAGCGAGTCGTCGCCCTCGCCGCCGCGCTCCTCCGCCTCGCCTACGGCCTCGACCAGATCGCGTGGGGGACGTGGAAGAAGATGGCCCCGACCAGCACGATCCGCCGCGGGACGGGCCTCCCCGAGTGCGTCGCGGCGTACTTCGAGGGGCGCGGCGCGCCCGCCGACGCCGAGGTCGAACGGCTCCGGCTGTTCGTTTCCTCGCTCATCTCGTCCGTGTCGCAGGTGGGCCACTTCGCCCATCGCGAACTCGACCGCCTCGGCCCCGAGCGCATCGAGGACGGCGTCGCGGCGGGCGCTCTCGGGCGCGACGCGGCCTGCTGGAAACGCTACAAGGAACTCGCCGGCGCGTACGACGAGGATCAACTCGAGGCCGCCATGCTCGGGTCGATGACCGAGTACGTCGAGGCGATGCTGGCCGGCGGTGCGCGGAGCGAGGCAGCCACGAGCGGGACGGACGCATGAAACTGCTCGAACTCACCGAGCCGTACTTCCAGTACGTCTGTCGCCTGAACCGGTCGGCGCGCAAGGGAGCGCCGCCCGATGAGGCCGTTGTTCGCGCCGAGATCCGCGGCCTGCTCTCGGAGATCCGCGGCCAGGTGCTCCGCCACGGACCGCTCGCCACCGAGTACGACCGCGTCGAGCCGGCCATGCTCTATTTCGCCGACGAGGTCATCAAGGGCAGCGGTCTTCCGTTCGCTTCATCGTGGGAGCCGATAGCCGCGTCGCTCCCCGATCCCGACGCCTCCCGAGTCTTCTACGTGCTGCTCGAAGAGGCGCTCCGCGACAAAGGTCCGTACGGGCTGGAGCGCCTCGCCGTGCTCTATACCTGCCTCGGGCTGGGCTTCACCGGCGGCCGTTCCCCGGACGAACTGCGCCGCATCATGATCGATGTTTCGGCGCGCCTCCGCTCAGCGATGGACGCCGATCCGTCGTCGCCCGTCTGTCCCGAAGCCTACGAGAACGTGGACGGCACGGACCTCATCGAACCCGCGGGCCGGCCGCTCCTGGCGATCGTGCTTGTCCTGGTCGGGCTGATCGCAACGCTCCTGGTCGTGAATGGGTACCTCTACGCCAGCGGTTCGCACGACCTGCGCGAATCGCTCGCGGCGATCTCGTCGGAACGCAACGAATCGGGCCGCTAGCCCGGTGGAGTGTCGGTGGATGCCGAAGGCGACCGCAAAGTCCGGAGCGAAGGGCAAGAGAAAGGGCGGCGCGCCGAATCTCCTGCCCCTCAAGATCGGCCTGGCCGTCGCCTGCGTCGGCGGCATGAGCGGGGTCCTGTTCGTCCTCGCAGGCCCCAAGGGCCTGCTCGCCGTCCCGCTGCTCGTGCTCGCCCTCGCCATCACCCTCCTCATCTACCGCGGGATCGTCCGGTGGAGCGAGCGGCGCAAGAGCCGCCCCTTTGAGCGGCGCCTGCGCGACGCCGCCGCCATGACCCCGCGCACGGGCGCGGACGCCGCCAAGCGCGCACGGCTCGAAGACATCCGCAAACGCTTCGAGGAGGGGATCGAGGTCTTCCGGCAGCACGGCAAGGACCTCTACTCGGTCCCGTGGTACCTCATGGTCGGCGAGCCGGGGTCGGGGAAGACCGAGGCCGTGCGGCACTGCGGCGTCGGCTTCCCCCCGGGACTCCAGAACACGCTCCAGGGCACCGGCGGCACGCTCAACATGAACTGGTGGTTCACCAGCAACGCCGTCATTCTCGACACCGCCGGACGACTCATCTTCGAGGACATCGAGCCGGGCTCCGGCAGCGAGTGGACCGAGTTCCTCAAGATGCTCCGTTCCGCACGCCCGAACTGCCCGATCAACGGCCTGCTCCTCGTCCTCCCCGCGGACAGCCTCATCAAGGATTCACCGGAAGAGATCGCCCACAAGTCCGACCGCATCGCGACCCAGTTGAACGTCATCCAGAAGGCCCTCGGCGTCCGCTTTCCGGTCTTCCTCCTCGTCACCAAGGCGGACCTCATCAACGGCTTCCGCGAGTTCTTCGACTCGATCAAGGACCCGCTCCTTCAGCACCAGATCCTCGGGTGGTCGAACCCCGTCCAACTCGGTGAGCCTTTCGAGCCGGAAGGCGTCGATCGCCTGCTCGACGGGCTGCGCCAGCGGCTGCGGCGCCGCCGGCTCGGCCTCCTCCTCGACCCCGTGCACACCGAGGACTCGACCGCGCGACGCTTCGACCAGGTCGACGCGCTCTACGCCTTCCCCGAGGCGGTCATGCAACTGGCGCCGCGGCTGAGGCGATACCTCGAATCCATCTTCGTCTCCGGCGTCTGGGGCGAGCCTCCCTTCCTGCGAGGCATCTACTTCACCTCCGCCATGCGCGACGGCTCCGCGCTCGACGCCGACCTCGCCGAGGCCCTCGGCGTCCCGGTCGACCGACTCCCGGAGGGTCGCGCGTGGAAAAAGGACCGTTCCTACTTCCTCCGTGAACTCTTCCTCAAGAAGGTCTTCCGCGAGCGTGGCCTCGTCACGCGCGCCACCAACGTGCAGCGACTCCAACGCACCCGTCGGACGGCCGTGCTCGCCACCGGTCTGGCCGCCGTGCTTATCGCGATCGGCGTGACCTGGGTTTCGGGGCAGCGGTTCCGTCAGGCGCTCGACGGCCACCAGCGCCTCTGGTCGGCCGTCCGCGCCGAGTTCGCGCCCGACAGCGACCGATCGCCCGCGACGATCGTCGTCGAACGAACGGCCGGACGCCCCGGCTTCGATTACGACGGCGACCGCGAACTCCGCCTCGGCCCGCTCCGCACGACCGTCGCCGGATTCGCCGCGGACGCTCTCCCCTGGGTCGAGCGCAAGGTCAGCGTGCCCGCGATCTTCGCGCCGGTCGCGAGCGGGTTCGGCGATCTCGACGAGATGCGCGGGCGCGCGTTCGTGGTCGCCGTCGAGCGATCGGTGATCGTCCCCGTCGTCGATGCCGCGCGCCGCAAACTCGTGGCGGAGTCCGCGGACACCTGGTCCGACGAATCGACGCTCGCCCTGCGCCAGTTGGTCCGCTTGGAGGCGGGCCTCCCGCTGGCGGGCGGTGGCGGCGCGGGCCTCGATCTCGGGGTGCTCGTCCGGTACGTGCTCGCCGACGAACCGGACGACGCCGCCCGGGCCGCCCAGGCGATCGCGGACGCCTCGCCCTCGCTCGCGTGGGCGTACGGCCCGCAGGGGGGGGGACGCGAATGGCCCCCGCCGAACCTGCGCCGGGGCACGCCCGAGGCCGGCGCGGCCGTCGCGGCCGGGGTGAGACTGTTCGTCGAGCGTTGGCGTGCCGAGGTGCGTGCCGGCGGTGCGGGAGGGATCGACCGACTCGGCGCCGCTCTCGAAGCGGTCGAGCGTGCCGAAGCGACGCTCCTTGCCGACGAGAATGTCGCCCGCGCCGGATCCATCGAGGAGTTCGACCGTGCGGCACGCGCCTGGGCCGACGCGGTCGCGCGCTACGACGAGTCCGCTCGCGGGCTTGCCGATGCGCTCGCCGACCTCGGGGCCACGGACGCGCAGACGATCCTCGCCGCCGCGGAGCGGGCCGCGCAGTCCCTCCGAGACCGCATCCGTCTCGCGTTCACGCCGCTCGAGGCCGAGTTGGGCGCGCTCCCTTCGCTCGCCTCCCTCCAGAGCGATCTCTCGACCGCGCGGACCATGCTTCTGGACTCCGAACTCGCCGAACGGACCGCGCGGCTTCGGCAGGCCCTCAGCGGGCGAGGCGCTCGCTATCTCGAGACCGACGAGCAAGGCCGGCCCGCCTACGAACGCCGTCGGCACGCGCTCTCGCGGGTCGCCGATTCGCTCACCCCCGGGCAGAGCCGCGCCACCGCCGACCTCGCCACGCGCCTCGCCGAGATCGAACGGCGCACCCGGGAGGACAGCGACCTCGTCGCCGCCGCGGGCTTCGGCGACGCCGAGCAACGCCTCCTCGCCATCCTCCGCGCTTCCGCCGCACGCCAGCGCCACGCCGCCATCGACGCGGCGCTCGGCTCACTCGCCGGCGGACCCGATCGCCTGCGATCGTTCGTCGCCACGCGCGCCGCAGCCCTGCCCCCGATCGATCGCCCCACGATCCCGCTCACCCCGGTGCACGGCGGCGCGCACGATCCGGAGTTCCACCCCGTGGCCGCCGCGTCGCTCTTCCGGTCGGTCTCCGAGATCATCGCCCTCACGCGCGAGGACGGCGCCGCGCTGCTCGCGGGCGGTGAGTTGTCCGCTCGTGCCCGAGACCTGCTCGACACCGCCACCGCCTACGCCGACGCCTATGTCGCCTACTGGGCGTTGCAGGTCCCGGGGTTGTCATCCGCGAGTTTCGGCGTGAATCCCGACTGGACCGTCGCGCACGGCTTGCTCTCGCGCCTCGACGCGCGTGAGGCCTGCGAGTCGCTCCGCGTCGCGGCCGCCACCGCGCGAGAAGCCTTGGGCGTCGTGCCCCCCTGGGCGACGCCGCAGGCTCGCTCGCGTGCGAGCGACGCCGCTCTTCGGGCCGGGGACGAACTCGCGCGGGTCACCGCGGACGCGTTCGTCCAGCGATGCGAACGCGGCGTTCGCGCCTGGGACGCGCTCGGTCGCGACCCCGCGCAGGCCCGCCGGGCGGTGCTCGCCATGGAACCGGATGCGCTGACCGCGCGCCTCCTCATGGACGGAGAGGACGCGGGCTACTGGTCCGGCGTCTGGATGGCGGCGCTGCGGACGCTCGCCGAGTCCGGGCAGTCCCAGGCCAGGGCGGCGGTCGATCTCCTCCGAGACTCGCGCGGCATCCCGCTCTGTCGCGAGTCCGACCGCACGCTCGACAGGGGTCGCGTGGACGATGCCCGCCGCGCCGCCGATGAGGTCCGTGTCGCCCTCGCCCGCGCGCCCGCCGACGGCCCGTCCGGTAGCACGCTCGGCGAGGGCGCGCGCACGAACATCGCCGCGATCGACAGCGAGATCGAGCGGATGCGCGGCGGTGTCGCGCTCCCCGGCCCGCGCGGCGCGGAGTGGTTCGACGGCGTCTGCGCCCTGCTCGACGCGCTGCGATCGGACGACTCACCGCTCACCTTTGAGATCGTCGCGCTCCCCGCCGCGCACCATCCCGGCACGCCCCCCCCGTACGCGGCGTTCGGGCTGTTCGAGGCCGGCCTGCGCAAGACGGACACGGGCGGGCGATCTCGGTTCCCGCTCGTGCCCGACGCGCCCACGCCGACCGTCGGCGGGATCGTCTCCCCCGGCGGTGAACTCGAGATCCGGTTCTACGAGACGGAGGGTGATGGCGCGCCCGTCGCCGCGATCGCCACCATCCCCGCCCCGTGGACCGCGCTCGGCGCGCTGGCCGCGCGGGGCGGAGAGCCGCTGGAGGGCGGGGGTCTCGACGGTGTGTGGGCCGTCACCGTGCAGGCGCGGCCTGCCGGCGAGAACGACGCGCCCGTGCCGGTGCGCATCGGCCTGCGTGCGAATCGAACCCTGCCTTCTCCCGCGCGGTGGCCCGCGGAGTCCTGGTGGCCGGAGTGATCGGAGGCCGTTCGTACGGTGAGTGGGAGCGATGCTGAAACGGCTGGGAAAACTGATCGGGGGCCGGAACGGGGACGGAGCCTCCGTGCGTCTCGCCGTGTTCGGCAAGCATCCGGGCTGGGACGACCACATCGAGGACTTTCCCCTCGAGACCGAAGAACTCGCCTGGGTCAAGCGCCGGCTCTACACCGAAGGCATCGCGAACAACATCGACTCAGGAGCGTGGGAGCGACTCGACGAGCACGCGCGCACCGAGGGCTTCCGTCACGTCTTCGCCTGGCGCTTGCCGAAGGGCCACGTCATCGGCAGGCTCTGGTCGTCGCGCGACGGCAAGGGACGCTCGCAGTACCCGATGGTCGTCGCCGTCCATTGCATCGGCGCGCCGCTCGAATGGTCGCTCGAGCAGATCGTGCGCAGGCTCGAGTGGTTCGAGGGCAAGTGTGTGCAGGCCCGAGACCGCGCCGCGGTCGCCGAGGCGTTCGCCCGGCTCAGCGACGACCTCCGGCGCGCCGCCGCCAAACTGTCGCACGAACCGCTCCCGCCGTCCCCCGATTCCGACGGCGCCACGCCCGCGATCGTCCAACTCGCCGCGCGCCCGGAGATGGGGCCGGGACGCGTCGGGCTGCACAGGCTCATGTACGAGACCGAGCGGGAACTCTCCGCGTTCCGTCCACTCGGCGCGGGAGGCTCCACGACGCGCGCGCGTGCCGTCTCCGCCATGCGCGCCAAGGCCGTCCGCGTTCCGCGCTGCGGCGACTCGCCCGTGGCCTCCGCGCTGCTGTGGTCGCGGTTCTTCGCCTCGCAACTCGCCGAGGCGGTCCCCTTGCTGCTCCTGCTCCCCATGCGGCACAAGTGGGTGGACGCCGTGATCGGCGAGCCGACGCCGCAGCAGTTCTTCTGCCTCCAGGCGTCCGAGTCCGCCGTCCCCCTGACCACCGACGTGCCCTACGCCCTCGAGTCGGACTTCGTCGCAGGCGTCGAGGAGGCGATCCGCGCCGCGGGCACGGCCTGAGCCGCCCCGACGAGCACGGGAGGGGGATTGCGGGGCGGGGCGACTGCGGATACCTTGGGCCGCAAGTCGGGATGCTTCCCCCGGATCGGAGACGCCGCGGGGTGGTGGATCCTCTGTCACGGGGCGGAAGAAGATGAAGCACGATCGGCATCGGTTCTCGCGGGTGGGCCGGTCTGTCGCCACCTTCTGGGCGGGGGTGGTGTGCGTGCTCTGTCAGACGGCTGCGATGGCACAGGACGCCGAGCCTCCCCCGCCGGACCAGGACCAACCGCAGGAGCACGCGACGCTCCCCGCCGACGATCAGCCGCAGCCGATTGCCGAGTTTTTCTACCCGGTGAGCGAACTCCGCCTTCGGTATTTCCGCGAACACCCCGAGCACCCCGCGATCGAAGACCTGTACGCGCTCGAAGTCGAACTGGGGATCGACGACGGCGCGTACGTCGCGCCGCGCGAGGGCGTCGAGACCGTGCGACTCCGCGTCGCGGACATCGGACGCGCCGGCATCGGCGAGGTGTCCGAGAGCGCGATCAATCAGGTCGCGACGGTCATCTTCGAGGCTTTCCGGTCGCGAGGCCTGATCGGCGTTGTCGTTGCCCCGAGCGACGACCAGATCGACCGCGAAACCAACGAGGACCTGCGCGAACTCGAAGGGGATGAATCGCTCACCCTCGACATCTACACCGGCATCGTCGTGCAGGTCCGCTCGATCGCCTCGGGGTCCAGGTTCCCGAAGGAGGATCGCCTCAACAACCCCGCCCACGCCCGCATCCGCGAGAACTCACCCGTGAAGCCGTGGCGCCCCGAACCCGCGGAGCACGAAGGGGCCGAGCCGGCGGCCGACGAGCCGCGCCGCGACCTCATCCGGCGCGACCAACTCGACTCCTACACACTGCGCCTGAACCGCCACCCCGGCCGCCGCGTGGACATCGCCGTCGCCCCCGCGTTCGAGACCGGCGAGGCCGCCCTCGACTACCTCGTCGCCGAAAGCCGTCCCCTCTCTTTCTACTTCCAACTCTCGAACACCGGCACGAAAGAGACCGACACCTGGCGCGAGCGATTCGGCCTGATCCACAACCAACTGACCAACAACGACGACATCCTCACCGTCGAGTACATCACCGCCGGGTTCTCCCAGGCCCACGCCTTCGTCGGCTCCTACGAGGCCCCCGTCGCCCGCCTCGAGCGCCTCCGCTGGCGCGTCTTCGGCAGTTACAGCAAGTTCACCGCCTCGGACGTCGGACAGGCCGGCGAGCGCTTCACCGGCGAGGGCTGGACCGCGGGCGGCGAACTCATCCTCAACGTCCTCCAGGAACGCGAACTCTTCATCGACCTGTTCGCGGGCGCGCGCTGGGAGAACGTCGAGGTCAACAACGAGGTCGTCGCCATCCAGGGACGCGAGGACTTCTTCATCCCCCGTTTCGGCGCACGCGCCGAGCGACGCACCGACGAATGGTCCCTCGAAGGCCAACTCGCGCTCGAGTTCTCCATGTCCGACGTATCCGGCGCGGGCGTTGACGAGATGACCAAACTCGGCCGTCTCGCCCCCGATGAGGACTGGGTCGTGCTCCAGTGGGCGCTCGGCACGTCCTTCTTCCTCGAGCCGCTCCTGACCGGCCGCGACGGGGAGCGCGCTCGCACCCTCGCCCACGAGATCGCCCTCGGCGTCCGCGGCCAGTACGCCTTCGACAACCGCCTCATCCCCAACGCCGAGCAGGTCGCCGGAGGCCTCTACTCCGTCCGCGGCTACCCCGAGTCCATCACCGCCGGCGACACGGTCGTCATCGCCTCGGCCGAGTACCGCTTCCACCTCCCCCGCGCCTTCGAGATCGAAGAGGAGCCGCGGTCGCTCTTCGGCCGACCCTTCCGCTACGCGCCCCAGCAGGCCTACGGCCGCCCCGACTGGGACCTGATCCTCCGCGGCTTCGTCGACGCGGCCCGCGTCGTCAACAGCGACAGGCAGGCCTTCGAGAGCGACCAGGACATGCTCGGCGCGGGCGTCGGCGTCGAACTGCTCCTGTACCGAAACGTCAGCCTGAGGATGGACTGGGCCGCCGCCATCGAGGAGATCGAGGGCCAGGTCAAGTCGGGGAGTAACCGCTTCCACTTCGTGTTCACGTTCCTGTTCTGAGTTCGTGTGCGGGCGCGCCGGGCGCGCGAGGGCCGAGCCATGCCGAAACGACCGAAGATCCGTCACGCCTGGAGGCGATCGCAACGGGGGACGCACGGCGTCCTCGCCATCAGCCCGCTCCTGAGCGTCCTGTGCGGACCGATCGCGCTCGCCGGCCCCGACGGCCCGCGGGTCGTGCACGGCAGCGCGTCCTTTTCGCACCACGGCGCGACGACCATCATCCACACCTCTCACACCGCCATCATCAACTACAACGCCTTCGGCATCGCCGCGCACGAGACGGTCCGCTTCGTGCAGCCCAACGCCTCCAGCCGCGTTCTCAACCGCGTCACCGGCGCGCTCCCCACGCACATCGACGGCTCGCTCCTCGCCAACGGACGCGTCTACATCACCAACCCCGCCGGCGTCTACTTCGGCGATGGCGCGATCGTCAACGCCGGCGCGATCTACGCCGCAGCGGGGTCCATCACCAACGCCGATTTCATCCGCGGCATCGACCGCTTCTACGACCTCCAGGGCGAGGTCGTCAACCGCGGGGTCATCCAGGCCGACGCCGCCTACCTCCTCGGACGCCGCGTCGCCAACTTCGGACGCATCGTCGCCGACGGCGGCGTCGTCATCATGGCCTCCGCCGACGAGGTCCTCATCGGCGAATCCGGCAGCAACGTCTACGCCCGCGTCAGCAAGCCCGCCCCCGGCGCGACCGGCGGCGTCGAGAACGCCGGAGAAGTCCGCGCCCGTCGCGCACGCCTCGGCGTCGGCGACGTCTACGGCGTGGTTCTCTTCGAGTCTTCCCGCGTCAAGGCCGACCACGTCACCGTCGAGAGCGCTGCCACCACCCTCGTCTCCGGGGAGATCGACGCCTCGGACCACGCGCCCGGCGCGACCGGAGGCCGCGTCGAACTCCTCGGCGATCGCGTCGGCGTCGCCAACGCCCGTGTGGACGCCTCCGGCGACGCCGGCGGCGGCACGATCCTCGTCGGCGGCGATCTCCAGGGGGGGGGCGACACGCGCCGCGCCTCGCACACCGTCGTCGCCGCGGACGCCTCCCTCACCGCCGACGCCGCCACCTCCGGCGACGGCGGCACCGTCATCGTCTGGGCCGACGGCTCCACCCGCTTCCACGGCGCCATCAGCGCGCGCGGCGGCTCGCTCGCCGGCGACGGCGGATTCGCCGAGGTCTCCGGCAAGCGGTCCCTCACCGCAGACGGTGCGGTCGATCTCGGCGCCCCGGCGGGCGCCGGCGGCACCCTCCTCTACGACCCCGACGCCATCGTCATCATCGGCGGCACCGCCGACGGCAGCGACGACCCCGACGCCTCCGATTCCAATCTCGAAACCGACGGCGGGAACCCGGGCGAAGTCCTCTTCGCCAATGTGGGCGACTCCACCGAACCGTTCGAGGTCTACCAGTCCGAGATCGAGGGCACAGACGCGAACATCATCCTCGAAGCCGGTTCCGCCATCACCGTCAGCGGCACCTTCGACAACGCCGAAGTCCTCATCGCCAACGACCGCAATCTCACGCTCCGCACACGCAACAAGAGCGGCGACGGCGACTCCGCCGGCGGCATCGACCTCACCGGCAGCGTCCACGGCGCGGACCTCGCCTTCCGCACCCAGGGCACCGGCACGATCACCCTCCACGCCGGCTACGACGCCGCCAACGTCGGCAGCGAGGCGGGCGACCTCGCCGCGAGCCTCACCGTCGGCCGTCTCACCACCGCGGGCGGCGCGATCGAACTCCGCGCAGGCTCCTCCGGCGGCGGCACCGTCAGCCTCCTCGGCGACGCCACCGTCAACGGCGCCGGCGGCCTCACCGTCTTCGGCCCATCCGCCCTCGGCGCATCCATCTCCACCAACGGCGGCGCGGTCAGTTTCGCGAACTCCAACTCCGTCACCCTCCTCGCCGACGCCACCATCGACACCGACAACGCCGGCGGTTCCTCAAACGCCGGCAACGTCCTTTTCGCCTCCGGCGGCTCGATCAACGGCGCGTTCTCGCTCGGCATCGACGCCACAGCCGACGGCGGCGGCGCGGGCGGCGGCGTCACCCTCGGCTCAGTCGGCGGCACGACGCCCCTGACCGGCCTCGAAGTCTCCGGCTCCGCGCTCATCCTTTCCGGCGCCATCTCCATCGACGGCGGAGGCAGCGTCGATTTCACGGGCGTTCCCGCGATCACGCTGACCGCAAACGTGCAGATCGATACCGACGCCACGGGCGGCGCGACCGACGCTGGCGATGTCCTCTTCGCCCCCGCCGGCGCGGTCAACGGATCGCGCATCCTGACCATCAACACCACCGCCGACGGCGGCGGCACGGCCGGCGCAGTTTCACTTGGCGGTGTCGGAACCTCCTCTCCACTCACCGGCCTCACCGTCAGCGCGTCCTCCCTCACCCTGAACGCCGACGTCGCCCTCAACGGCGGCGGCAACGCAGACTTCTCCGGCACGAGCGCCGTCACGCTCGCCGCGAATGTCGCCATCGACACCGACGCCGTCGGAGGCAACTTCGACGCCGGCGACGTCCTCTTCGCAGCCGCTGGCTCGCTGAACGGCGCGTTCTCCCTCACCATCGACGCCTCCGCCGACGGCACGGGCACGGACGGCGCGGTCGCCCTCGGCTCGGTCGGCGTCTCTACGCCGCTCAGCGCACTCGACGTTTCCGCCGCCTCCCTGCAACTCGCCGGCGATCTCCGCGTCAGCGGAGGGGGCGACATCGATCTCAGCGGCGTCGGCGTCGTCACCCTCGTCGGCCCCGTCACCATCGACACCGACGCAGCGGGCGGCGACACCGACGCCGGCAGCGTCCTCTTCGCAAACGCCTCCACGCTCGACGGCGCGTTCACGCTCGCCATCGACACCTCCGCCGACGGCGCCGGAACCCACGGCGACGCCAACCTCGGATCTCTCGGCACCGTCACCCCGCTCGCGGGCTTCACCGTCGCCGGCGGAAGGGCAACGCTCAACGGCGATATCCGCACCGACGGCGCCGACGTGGACCTCTCGGGCCTCAACGCCATCATCGTCGCCGCTTCCCTCTCCATCGACACCGAAGCGGGCGACGACCATGCCGCGGGCCGGGTGCTGCTCGCCGGTCCGACCGTCTCCGCGGACGCCGGCGCACTCACCCTCTCGATCGACACCTCCACCGGCGCGGCCGGCCTCGACGGCGGCGCGATCGAACTCGGCGACTTCAACGCCGCCGCGGGTTTCACCGTCGCCACCCTCGCCGTCGCCGACGCCGGCGGCGCGGGCGGCGCCGCGGGCGGTGTCTCATTCTCCGGCTCCGCGAGCCTCGGCGCGATCGACCTTTCCGCCCTCGAAGGCTCGGTTCAGATCCGCGGATCGACCTCAGTCATCACTTCCGATTCCATCATCGACCTCACCACCGCATCGGGCGTCGAAGGACAGACCCCGGGCCTCGACACGCTCACGCTGAACGCCGGCGCGGGCGACGTGCGCCTGCCGAGCGTCGGCCAGGCCGTCCCCCTCGGCGGCCTCAACGTCATCAGCACGGGCGAACTCCGACTCGCCGGCAATGTCGCCCTCACCGGCGGCGGCAACGCGGACTTCACCGGCGCGGGCACGGTGGTCCTTGCCTCCGACGTCACCATCGACACCGACGCCGCGGGCGGCACGTCCGACGCCGGAGACGCCCTCTTCGCTCCCGCAGGCACGCTCAACGGCGCGTTCGCCCTCACCATCGACACCACAGCCGACGGCGGCGGGAGTGCCGGCGCCGTCGCGCTCGGCACGGTCGGCAGCACATCCCGCCTCACCGCGCTCACCGTCAGCGGCGCGTCGCTCACCCTCAACGGCAACGTCTCCCTCAACGGCGGCGGCAACGCGGACTTCACCGGCGTCAGCGCGGTCACCCTCGCCTCCGATCTCACGATCGACACGGACGCTCCGGGCGGTTCGTCCGACGCGGGCGACGTTCTCTTCGCCCCAGCCGGCACGCTCGACGGCGCATTCGCCCTCACCATCAACGCCACCGCCACCGGCGGAGGCGCGGCGGGCGCGGTCGCCCTCGGCGCGGTCGGCGCCTCGACCCGCCTCACCGGACTCACCGTCAGTGCCGCATCCCTCACCCTCAACGACAACCTCTCGCTCACCGGCGGCGGCAACGCGGACTTCACCGGCGTCAGCGCGGTCACCCTCGCCGCCGATCTCACCATCGATACCGACGCCACGGGCGGTTCGTCCGATGCGGGCGACGTGCTCTTCGCCTCGGGCGGCACGCTCGACGGCGCGTTCGCGCTCACCATCGACGCCACTGCCGACGGCGGCGGCTCCGGTGGCTCGGTCTCGCTCGGCGCGGTCGGCAACACATCCCGCCTGACGGGACTCTCCGTCAGCGGCACTTCGCTCACGCTCAACGGCAATCTCTCCCTCACCGGCGGCGGCAACGCCGACTTCACCGGCGTCAACGCCGTGACCCTCGCCTCCGATCTCACGATCGACACCGACGCCGCGGGCGGCACATCCGACGCCGGAGACGTGCTCTTCGCACCGGCGGGCACCATCAACGGCGCGTTCGCCCTCAGCATCGACGCCTCGGCCGACGGCGGCGGCTCCGGTGGCTCGGTCTCGCTCGGCGCGGTCGGCAACACATCCCGCCTGACGGGACTCTCCGTCAGCGGCACTTCGCTCACGCTCAACGGCAACCTCTCACTCACCGGCGGCGGCAACGCCGACTTCACCGGCGTCAACGCCGTGACCCTCGCCTCCGATCTCACGATCGACACCGACGCCGCGGGCGGCACATCCGACGCCGGAGACGTGCTCTTCGCACCGGCGGGCACCATCAACGGCGCGTTCGCCCTCAGCATCGACGCCTCGGCCGACGGCGGCGGAGCGGGCGGCGCGGTCTCGCTCGGCGCGGTCGGCGACTTCACCCGACTCACCGGCCTCGCGGTCAGCGGGGCATCGCTCACGCTCAACGCCGACATCCGCACCGAGGGCGGCGACGTGGACCTCACCGGCGCAGGCGCCATCGCCATCGCCTCCACGCTCCGGATCGATACCGCCTCCACCCCCGGCATCGCCGGAGGCTCGGTCGATCTCCGCGGCGCGACCGTCTCCGCGACAACCGCCGATCTCAGCCTCACCATCGACACCAGCACGACCGGCGCGCCCGGCGGCGCGGTCTTCCTCGGCGACTTCAACGACGCCGCCGGCGCGTACGTCCACGACCTCACCATCATCACGGGCGGTTCGAGCGCGGGCGTTCTCACCCTCGCCGGCGCCGTCCTCATCCGAAACGACTTCACCCTTGTCGGAGGCGGCGATGTCGTCATCGCCGCCGGCGCGGCCGCTCTCATCGACACCAACCCCGACGACGTCGGCGATGCAGGCTCCATCGACCTCGGCACAGGCCGCATCTACGCGGCCGGCGCGGGCGCAGCACTCTCGCTCGATGCCTCCACCGCCGACGCTGGCGGCTCGGGCGGGTCCGCCACAATCGGCCCCGTCGGCGACGGCGGCGGAGTCGGCTCCTTCCTCGCCTCACTTGACATCAACACGTCAGGGGGCGCCCGCGGCCCCGGCGACCTCATCCTGAACGGCGACCTGTTCGCCGAGGGTCCCATCGTCCTCACCGGCGTCGTCGTCCTCGGCGCGTCCATCACCATCGACACCAACCCCGACGACCTCGGCGCGTCGGGCTTCGTCGACCTCAGCGGCGCAATCGTCACCGCCTCCGGCGCGGGGCGCGACCTCACCATCGACACCCGCAGCAACGACAACGCCGGCGGCGACGCCCTCCTCGGCATCTTCTCGGCTTTCGGCGGGTTCTTCGTCAACGATCTGACCATCCACACCGGCGGCACGACCGCCGGCCTCCTCACCCTCACCGCCGGCGTCTTCCTCGACGCCGACGGTTCCGACACCGCCGACTTCACCCTCACCGGCGGCGGCGCGATCGCCGTCGGTGCGGCAGCGACCGCGACCATCGACACCAACGCCACTCCCTCCGCCGACGCCGGCTCGATCGACCTCGGCTCGGGACTCATCTACGCCCTCGGCGCGGGCGCAACCCTCACCCTCGACACACGTTCCACCGACGGCGCCGGCGGCGCGATCGCCTTCGGCGAGATCGGCGCGGGTCCGGGCCAGCGCCTCGAAGGCTTCACCGCACGCTCCAGCGGCGGCGCAGGCTCCGGGGTCATCTCGATCGCCAACGACATCGACGTCGCCGGCGACATCCTCTTCGCCAGCGACGTGCAGTTCGCCGCCTCTGTCGGTCTCTTCACCGGAGGCGGCACCATCGACTTCAGCGGCGCCACCGTCTCCGCCTCTGCCGCGGGCGTCGACCTTACCCTCGACTCCAGCAACGGTGCGGGCGCGGGCGGCGATGTCCGCCTCGGCGTCTTCAGCAACAACGGCGGGCACTACATCAACGACCTCGCCATCGACACCTCCGGAACCACCACCAACGGCGCGCTCCGCCTCTTCGGCAACCTCCAGTTCGACAACCACGCCGGAAACGCCGCCGACCTCGGCTCCATCACCCTCGCCGGCGGCGGCGACGTGATCATCCACGCCTCCATCACCATCGACACCAAGGCCGGCCCGACCGGCGACGCCGGCGCAATCGACTTCGGATCCTCGAACCTCTACGCCGCCTCCCCCGGCCTCACCCTCACCCTCGACACCTCCACCGCCGACGCCGCAGGTGCCGGCGGCGCGATCACCCTCGGCCGCGTGGACGACGGCAGTACGGCAGGAGCCTTCTTCTCGACCTTCACCGCAGACTCCCGCGGCGGGGCCGGCGACGGCGCGATCACCCTCACCGACGACCTGCTCGTCGACGGCTCGATCACACTCGCCGGCAGTCTCCGCATCGGCGCATCCCTCGCCATCGATACCGAGCAGGGCGACGACGGCTCCGCCGGCACGCTCGACCTCTCCAACGCCACGATCAGCGCAACCGGCGCGGGCTTCACCCTCACCCTCGACACCTCGACCGCCGCCGCCGCGACGGCAGGCAATGTCCTCCTCGGCCACGCCGACGACTCCGGCGGCGCGTTCCTCACCGCGCTGAACATCGACACCCGCGCGGCGAGCGGTACGGCCGGCAACCTCGTCCTCAACGGCGACGTGCAGGCCCTCGCCATCGGGCTTGGCAACGTCACCGGCGCGGTCACCGTCGTGGGCGATTCCTCCCTCACCACCACCGACAGCGACCTCAACCTCGGCAACTCCACCGGCATCAACGGCGCGGCCTCGGGCGAGCAGACGCTCGCGCTCAGCGCGGGCACCGGCGCCATCACCCTCCCCGGTGTCGGCCAGACCACCGCCCTCGGTGCGCTCAGCGCAGCCACCACCGGCGCGGGTTCCACCGTCCTCAACGGCAACGTCACCACCGCACCCAACGGCGGCGCGGGAACCACCGGCAATCAGACCTACGCCGGCACCGTCACCCTCGGCGGTACGCGCACCCTCACCGCCGGCGCGGGCACGATCTCCTTCGCCGACGCCCTCCAGGCCGGCGCGAACGACCTCACGCTCATCGCCGACGGCATCGAGTTCAACGGCGCCGCCACCGGCACGAGCATCCTCTCCCTGCGCCCCTCCACCGACGCCACCTCCATCGGCCTCGCCGGCGCGGCGGGCACGCTCCAACTCGCTGCCACCACGCTCGGCAACATCGGCCCCGGCTTCTCCGAAGTCCGCATCGGCACGCCCACCACCGGCGCGCACACCATCACCATCGACTCATTCGTCATCGACGCGCCCCTCCGCCTCTTCGCCCCCGACGGCCTCATCGTCCTCTCCGGCACCATCACCACCAGCGGCGACGCCGTCCGCTTCACAGGCCCTGTCCGTCTCGCCGCGGCCGCGGGAGTCGTCGCCACCAACGGCGCGCCCGCGGGCGCGAACATCACCTTCGACGAGACCCTCACCGGCACAACCGCCGACACCCAGACCCTCACCCTCGACGCCGGCACGGGCGGCGACATTCTCTTCTCCGGCGCGGTCGGCGCGACCCGCCTCGGCGCGGTCACCATCACCAACGCACGCAACCTCACCGCTTCCTCCACCTTCGCCGCGCTCTCCGTCACACAGACCGACGGCCAGGGCCTCACCACCTTCGCCGACACCCTCACCGCCTCCGGCGCGGGCGGCGTCAGCCTCACCGGCAATCAGTTCTCACTCGCCGCCGTGAACGCCCCCGCCGGCGGCGTCAGCGTGCAATCGCGCACCGGCCTCACCGCCGGCGCCATCACCGCGGGCGGTGCGGTGAACCTCGCCCTCGACACCGACGCCAACACCGTCGGCGCCACCGGCACGCTCGCCGCCGTCACCGCCGGCAGCATCACCCTCTCCGGCAGCGGCGACGACACCTGGACCCTGAACGGCCTCCTCAACGCCACGGGCGCGGGGGGCATCTCCATCGGCGGCGGCACCAACAACCTCAACGCCAACGTCACCGCCGACGCCGGCCCCGTCACCATCACCGGCACGACGATCATCGCCGCCGACCGCGAGATCTTCGCCGGCTCCGGCACACTCTCCCTCGCAGCGACCCAGTTCGGCGCGAACACGCTCACCCTCACCGCCGATGAGATCGACCTCACCGGCGGGGCATCCAGCATCACCGGCACGGGCCTCATCTTCCTGCGCCCCACAGGCGACGCCGTCTCGATCGACGTCGGCTCGCCCGCCGGCGGCACCGGCACGCTCGACCTCAGCGATACCGACATGGCCGCCATCGCCTCCACCGTCGCCGGAGTCACCATCGGCCGCGTCGGCACCGGCGCGCACGAGTTCAACATCGGTTCGCTCTCCGTCACCTACCCCATCACCTTCGCCGCCCCCAACGGCCTCATCCGCCTCAGCGGCGACGTCACCACCACCGGCGACGCTCTCATCTTCAACGGCCCCGTCCGACTCGACGCCACCGTCGCCATCAACACCACCAGCGGCTCGCCCGCCGGCGCGAACGTCACCTTCGCATCCACGCTCAACGCCCTCAACGCGGGCGTCCAGGGACTCACCCTCAACCTCGGCACCGGCGGCGACGCCGCCTTCGACGCCGCCGTCGGCGCAACCACACGCCTCGGCGCGGTCAACGTCACCAACGCCCGCAACCTCACCGCCGCGGCCGCCTTCAACGCCGCCTCCTTCAACCAGGCCGCAGGCCAGGGCCTCGCCTCCTTCCTCGGCACGCTCAACCTCAACGGCGCGGGAGGCCTCTCCATCACCTCCTCCTCCATCAGCCTCGGCGGCACCGTCACCTCGACCGGCGGCTCGGTCGCCTTCAACGGCCCCACCAGCCTCGCCGGCAACGTCATCACGAACAGCCACGCCGTCGCCTTCAACGGCGCAACCACCCTCGTCGGCAGTCGCTCCATTAACACCGCCAACACCGGCTCCGGCGCGAACGTCACCTTCGCCTCAACCCTCAACGGCACGACCGACTCCGCCCAGAGCCTCACCATCAACGCCGGCACGGCGGGCGATGTCGTCTTCACCGGCGCGGTCGGCGGCACGACGCGCCTCGGCGCGGTCACCATCACCAACGCCGACGACCTCACCGCCTCCGCCGCCTTCAACGCCCTCTCCTTCCTCCAGAGCGCGGGCCAGGGCCTCACCCGCTTCCTCAGCACGCTCAACCTCACCGGCGCATCCGGCGGCAGCATCAGCACCGCCTCCATCAGCCTCGGCGGAACCGTCACCTCCACAGGCGGCCCCCTGGCCTTCAACGCCCCCACAAGCCTCGGCGGCAACATCGTCACAAACAGCCGCACGGTCGCCTTCAACGGCCCCGTCACCCTCGTCGGCAACCGCTCGATCACCACTGCCAACTCCGGCTCCGGCGCGAACATCACCTTCGCCTCCACCCTCGACGGCACGGCCGACGCCGCCCAGAACCTCACCATCAACGCGGGCACGGCGGGCGACATCGCCTTCGCCGGCGCGGTCGGCGGCGCGACCCGCCCCGGCGCAATCGCCATCACCAACGCCCGCAACGTCACCGCCTCCGCCGCCTTCCGCGCCCTTTCCTTCGCCCAGGCCGCGGGCCAGACCGCCACAACCTTCAACGGCATCCTCGACACCTCGGGCGCGGCCGGCTTCGCCTTCACCGGCGCGGCCCTCACCTTCAACGACGACGTAACCACCTCCGGCGGCGGCGCGATCACCGTCGCCAACTCCGGCCTCTTCACCATCGCCGCGGGCGCGCCCGTCAACGCCTCCGGAGGCCTCTCGCAGTCAGGCTCCGGCCCCGTCAGCATCGGCGCGAACATCACCGCCTCCGGCGCGCCCATCTCCTTCGCCGGCCCCGTCACGTTCGCGCAGCCCGTCGAACTGCTCGGCGGCTCGATCACCTTCCTGAACTCCGCCGCCGCGGGCAGCCTCGCCCTCACGCTCACCGCCGACGAGATCGACCTCCTCGGCGGCGTGAACTCCTTCAGCGGTTCCTCCTCGCTCCTCCTCCGTCCGACCGCCGTCGGCGTCTCGATCGACATCGGCTCGCCCACCGGCGGCGCGGGCACGCTCGACCTGAGCGATACCGACCTCGCCGCCCTCGCCGACGGCTTCTCCGCCATCACCATCGGCCGCGCCGACGGTCAGCACACGATCGTCATCGGCTCCGCGACCTTCCGCGACCCCACGACCATCCGCACACCGTCCGGCGGCAGCATCACCGTCGCCGGCGCGCTCACCGGCGCAGGCAACGCCTCCTTCCTTCTCGACGGCTCCGGCGCCACCACCTTCCTCAACGCCCCCATCGTCACCGACGGCGACAACATCACCATCGACGACACCGTCATCGTCGGCGCTGGCGCGCTCATCGACACCGGCGCAGGCCCGGGCAACGTCCTCATCACCGGCACAGTCGATGGCGCGAACGCTCTCCCGATCACCGCCGGCGCCGGCGCCGTCACGCTCCAGCAGGCCGTCGGTTCGACGACCCCTCTCGCCTCCGTCGCCTTCTCCGGCAGTTCGATCAACCTCCCCAGCGTCCGCACCACCGGCCCGCAGACCTACACCGGCCCGACCACACTCAACGGCGACCTCACCACCCTCACCGCCGGCGCCATCACCATCGACGGCCCGCTCACGCTCGCCGCCAGCGTTGCCCTCACCACGGCCGGCGCGTCCGGCGACGATCTCACCGTCACCGGAACCACCGACGGCACGCACGGCCTCACAGTCAACGCCGGCAGCGGCGCGGCCTCCTTCGCCGGCGCAATCGGCGGTTCCGCGCGCCCGACCTCCATCAACGCCACCGCCGCCGGCATCTCGCTCCCCACCGTCGATACCGGCGGCCCGCAGACCTACACCGGCGCGACCACCCTCAACGGCGACCTCACCGCCCACGCCGCCGGCGCGATCACCCTCGCCGGACCCGCGACACTCACCACCGACCTCTCCATCACCACCCGGGGCCAATCCGGCGACGACGTCTCGGTCCAGGCGATCGACGGCTCGCACGCCCTCGCCATCGCCGCGGGCGACGCCGCCTTCACAGCATCCGGCGCGATCGGCGGCACGACCCCGCTGACGCAGTTCTCCGCCGACGCCGCCGCCATCGACGTGCAATCGATCACCACGACCTTCGGCCAGACGCTCACCGGCGCGGCCACCCTCCGCGGCTACCTCACCAATCTCGACGAGGCCCCCATCCTCATCGACGGCCCCGTCACACTCGCCTCGCCCGTCACGATCACCAACAGCGCGGGTGCCATCGCCACGGTCACCATCACCGGCACGGTCGACGGCGCGAACCCGCTGACCATCAACGCGCCCGGAGCGGTCGTCTCGCTCGACGACGAAGTCGGCGCGACCACCCCGCCCACCGCGCTCACCATCACCGCGGCGTCGTTCACCCCTCCGCGCATCACCACCGCAGGCCCGCAGACCTACAACGCCGCCGTCTTGCTCGGCACCACCCTCACCACCATCGGCACAGGCTCGATCGCCTTCACAGCCCCCGTCTCCCTCACCGCGGACAGCACGCTCGCCACCGCCGCCGGCGCATCCGACGCCGTCTCCTTCGCCGGCACACTCGACGGCGCGTTCACGCTCACCATCAACTCCGGCGCAGGCCCGATCTCCTTCGCGCAGCCGATCGGCGCAGACGCCCCCCTCGCCTCGCTCCTCGTCCCCGCCGCCGGTTCGATCGACTTTGAAGGCCCCGTCGCCATCTCCGGCGCGGCCACCATCACCAACTCCGCCACCATGACGACCGGCCCGGCCGCACCGCTCACCATCGGCGGCGCATTCACGCAGGACGGCCCAGGCGCCACCGTCATCCTCGCACCCCTCGACGCCGCCTCCGCTTTCTTCGCCGGCCCCGTCTCCCTCGGCGGCGATGTCACCGCGGATGCCGTCTCCTTCGCCTCCCCCGTCACGCTCATCGGCGACCACACCATCACCGCCGACACCATCCTCTTCGCCGCCGGCGCGAACTCCGACGGCACGCCCCGCCTCCTCACCACAGACGCCAAGACCTCCGTTCGCCTCACCGGCGGCGTGGGCACGGCCTCGCCCCTCCGCTCGTTCGTCCAGCAAGGCGCGGGCATCGTCATCCTTGACGGCGACCTCACCACCACCACCGGCCTCACCTTCGCCGTCCCCGTCCTCGTCGCGTCGGACTCCATCGTTCAGGTCCTCGGCACGCCCACGCTCGCCGACTCCATCGTCTTCCTCGACACCGTGGACAGCCTCGGCGACCCACGCTCGCTCACCCTCCTCGTGAACCCCTCGCTCGGCGACGCCGAACCCGGCCTCCCGCTCCAACTCAACCTCGCCCGAATCGAGTTCCACGCCCCCGTCGGCTCGACCGCGCCCCTCGACAACCTCCACCTCATGTTCTCCGAGTCCCGCGGCATCAACGGCCGCATCGGTGTTCCCGCTTGGGCCACCATCTGGGCGCCCAACGGCATGGCGGCCACCCTCGCCGGCGACTTCCGCATGGGCCAGAACGAGAAACTCAGCGCGCTCGGCGCGATCTCCCTCACCGCCGGCGGAAGCATCATCCACGGCGACCTCACCGCCCTCACCTCCATCGACCTCACCGCGCCCGCCATCTTCATCCAGACCCGCGACGCCGGACCCGTCCTGTCCGGCATCGGCGTCATCGACACCGACGACGGCGTCGACATGGTCGGCGCGCAGTCCATCACCTACTCCGTCGTCCCGCAGGTCCTCGGCTCCGGACCGATCCCAACCTTCGCCACCAACGACGGCGCGGGCGGCTCGCCCACCGTCACCGGCTTCCCCTTCCGAGCTTTCGGCTCCGTCACCGCCGAGCTCTTCGCATCGGGCCTCGACCTCCGCTCCAGCGGTCCGACCAACGCCAACGTCTCCGAGGCCATCGCCGGCGCGGCCCCGCGCGAATCGCAGAGCGCACGGGTCTCCCAGGACACCGCCGTCGGCCGCGCCGCCCGCGATGAACTCCAGCAACTCGGCCTCGCCCCGCGCGATCCCGACCTCGGCACGCTCATCGAGGCGCTCATCGGTCGCGCTCTCTACAACGACGTCCCCCGCGCTGCCACGGTCTCACGCGCCGAAGTCACCGTCAACCGCCTCTCCAGCGAGGTCGTTCAGGCCGTCCTCACCTCCTACCGCGAACTGGTGCTCGGCGACGCGCCGGACACGACCGGGAGCAACGAGTCCAGAGTGGCCGAGATCCAGCGACGCCTGCCGCTCATCGCCTCCACGCTCAACGCCGCCCTCGAAGCCTACAGCCAGGCCGAACCGGGCGACACGTTCGACCCCGAGGGCTTCCGCAGGTTCATCGCGGAGTCGCCCGAGTGGGCGGAGGCCGCGGGCTACATCGAGGGCATCGATCGGCTCCTGCGGGACGTCGAACTCCTCGGCCTCAGCCCACGCGAACAGCAGATCGTCCGCAGCACGCTCTTCCGCGACGTCACCGACGGCCAGGCAACCCTCATGCAGCGCCTCGAACAGGTTGTTGGTACGGACCCGATCGCCGTCGGACGACGCTGATCGCCCCGCGGCGAGGATCAGCGGGCGTAGTCGCCGTCGTCCCAGATCAGCGTCTTCGTGATCTCGTCCGCCGGAACGATCTGCGCGTGCCCGTCGAAGAACAGCGCGTTCGCCCCCACGCCGTGCCGACGCGGCGCCACGCGACGCTGGTTCTCGCTCCCGCTCAGGTGGATCGCCTGCCGGACGTCGTAGAACAACGCGATCGCAAAGTCGTCATCCCCCGCGGGCCGGATGCTCGAGTTGTAGTTCACGTTGTTCTTGTCCTCGCTGTAGTCCGTCAGGTAGACCCGCTCAGAAGGACGGAACACACGCGTCAGGCGCATCGACTCCTTGAACCTCCCCTTGCTGTTCGACAGCGTGTCGTACGCCACGAACCACAGCCCGTTGTTCACGTAGTGGATCTGGTGCAGGTCGTCGCGCGGGCGAGCGGGGTCCTGGAAGTACGGCGCGTTCACGTACCGGTCCCGAAGCGGCTCGTCCCAACTCGCCGTGTGGTCCACCAGCGGCCGCAACGCCCGCGGCCACGACGGATCGCTCGGCAGGCTCGCCTCACGCGGGATGTACTCATCGAACGTGTCCGCGTACACCAGCAGCGCAACCCCCAACTGCCGCTGGTTCGACAGGCACACCGCCTGCCGCGACGCTTCGCGCGCCTTGCCCAGCGCCGGCAACAGGATGCCGATCAGCAGCGCGATGATCGCGATGACCACCAGCAACTCGATGAGCGTGAACCCGCGCCCGGCGCGGCCGCTACGGTCCTGGTCCCGGAACATCGCCCCAGCCTACAGGAACCCGGCCCCCGGATCAACCGCCGCCCACGTCCTGCATCTCGCCCTCCGTCGGCGCGGCTGGGGGGGGCGGTGGGGGGGGCACGGGCGCGGACGCGCCCCCGGAAGGCTCGTCCGAGCGCGTCGCCACGGCCGCGGGCTTCCCGCCGGGGGGAAACTCCGGGGTCGCTCGGAGCGTCACATCCACCCGCCGCGATGAAGGAGGTGGTACCGCGATCCGGTTCGTCAGACGCCCGTACATGTGACCCGCCGGCATCAGGCGCCACCGCATCACGCCGGACATCCACTCCTCGCTCTGAATCCGCTTGTCGTCGAAGTTGATCACCAACTGCTGCCCGACCGGCACGTCCATCGCAAAAACGGCCTCGCCCGTCCGCGTGTCCACCACCGTGATGGTCTGCGGCGCATACGGCTCGCTGACGTACGTGTACTCGTCGATCGACGCTCCGGAGCCGCCCGGATCGAAGTACGGCCGGTACGCGATCCCGCACCCGACCCCCACGCCGCCCAGGGCGACCGCGAGCAGGCCCGCGAGAAGTGTGGTCCGGCAGATCGCGGGGCGGTTCGTGGCCATCGGCTCGGTCTCCGTCAGAGGTGAGAGGCAGTCTAGGGGCCGGGCGCCGGGCGCCGCCATGCCTACGCGAGTCGGCTTGCCCCGGTTCTGGCGGGTCCCCACGGGACTTATCGGTAGACTCAGCCCTATGCCTGAAGCCCGACAACAGGCCCTCCACCCCGACAGTCGCGTCGGTCTGGGCTGGGACCTCCACCGCCTGGAAGCCCTCCCGCCCACCGGGTCCGCCGGCCCGCTCGTCATCGGCGGCATCCACGTCCCGCACGACCTGGGCGTCGCGGGCCATTCCGACGGCGATGTCCTCCTCCATGCCCTGACCGACGCCCTCCTCGGCGCGATCGGCGGCCCGGACATCGGCGAGGTCTTCCCCGACACCGATCCCCGCTGGGCCGGCGCGGATTCCGCCGCCTTCGTCGCCGAGGCCCTCCGTCGCGTCCACGACGCCGGCTGGCGTGTCGTCAACGCAGACGCGGTCGTCGTGCTCGAGCGCCCGAAACTCGCGCCGCACAAACGGGCCATCCGCGAGAACATGGCCCGCCTGCTGGACCTGCCCACAGACCGCGTCAACGTGAAGGGCAAAACGCACGAGCGCATCGGTCCCCTCGGCGAGGGCCGTGCCGTCGAGGCCCAGGTCGTCGTTCTCATCGCACGCGCTGAGTGACCCGCGCCCCCCGGCGCCCAATGATCCTCGCGTGCAGCGGCGCGACCAACACACAAGCCCCGGCAGGCTCAGGATCGCCGCCGCCGCGACCGCCTCCGGGCTGCGCCGTTACCCCCGCGACCTCGCCGAATCCATCCGCGACGCCGCCCGCACCCGCACCGATGGCGAGTGCGCGCCACCCGACCTGCGCGGCCTCCACGAGCACGAACTCGCGGCCTCCTGGCTCGGACACGCCAGCGTCCTCCTCCGCCAAGGGGGCGTCACTCTCCTCGTCGATCCCGTCTTTTCGCGCCGCATCGGCCCACGGCTCGGGCCGCTCACGCTCGGACCCGCCCGACGCTCGCGTCCCGTCGATCCCGCCGCCCTGCCGCCGATCGACGCGATCCTCATCACGCACGCCCACTACGACCACCTCGACCGCCCGACCCTCGCAGCGCTCGCCTCCTCGCGCACCGTCGTCATCACCGCCCGCGGCACGCGCCGCCTCATCCCGCGCGGCTTCCGCCGCGTCGTCGAACTCGACTGGGACGACGAACGCGAGATCGAGCGCCTCGCCGTCCGCGCCGTCCGACCCGCCCACTGGGGCGCGCGGGCCTGGCTCGACTTCGGTCGCGGCTTCAACTCCTACGTCATCGCCTCAGACGACCGCCGCACCATCGCCGCGGGCGACACGGCCCGAACCGACGCCTTCCGGGGCGTCGGCCCCATCGACCTGGCCGTCTTCGGCATCGGCGCGTACGACCCGTGGCAGCACAAGCACGCCACGCCCGAGCAGGTCTGGGAGATGTTCACCGCCGCCCCGGGCGCACGCCTGCTCCCCGTCCACCACTCGACGTTCGAACTCTCCGACGAGCACCGCGACGAGCCGATGCGCCGCCTCCTCGCCGCCGCGGGCGAAGACCGCTCGCGCATCATCGTCGTCGAGCCGGGCGACCTCTGGGCCGCAAGCGGCGATCAGCCCATCCCCGATCGCCTGGGCAACTGCTGACGCCGCACCGCCGCGCTGATCCGCTGCATCCCGACCGGCAGCGACCGCGGCCCGTCCGACGGCAGGCACAGCAGCCCGTACCGCGTCCGCCCCGGCGTCAGCGCCTTGATGCTCTGCACCCGCGCACGACCCGAGTACGCCGTCTGTTCGTACTCCACCTCCACCGTCACCACCGCCCCGTACCCGTGGTTCCCTGCCGAGATCACCGAGAACCCCGTCGCGCTCACGTCTGTCAGCGTGCAATCCGGCTCGCCGTCGATCGTCGCGCTGAACCCCGTCGTCAGCGTGCATACGCGGTAGCACTCGCGCGACTCGCACGACACGGCGTCGCCCGTCGTCTGGAACCCGAACGTCGGCGTCTCGCTCTCCTCCAGCGAGGCCGTGATCCGCGCCGGCTGCTGCATGAACCCGGCGCGACCCTGAAAGAACACCGCCACCTCAGCCCCCGGCGCGATCGTCAGCCCCGGCTCCTCGAACCGGGCCACGAACATCCCGCCGCGCACGTCCACCACTTTCGCGGCGTGCAGCACCCGCGACACGGACTCATCCGGCATTGTGAAGTAGACGTCCGTGCCTTTCGAGAACATCGACCACCCCCTGTCGTCGCCGGCGGGGGGGATCCCCGCCGTCCTACGAGGGCTATCGGGCCGACCGGACGACGAGTTGAGCCGGACTCGCCGCCGACCGCGCCGCGCCGGGCTTCGTCCTTGGCTACATGAAGTAAACCTCCGCCACAAACGCCAGCGCGAGCATCGATCCGAACGTCAGCAGGGCCACGATCGCCCCGTCCGAACGGTCCATGTCCATCATCTCCGCCAGCAACCACGCGTAGATCGCCCCCGCCGCGCCGATCCAGAAGATCCTGAACGGCAGCATCGAAGTCACGACCAGCACGAACGCCACGACGCTGTAGATGCCGATCAGGCGCAGCGCGTTCAGATGGAACGGTGCGTTGAACCCGATCCACCCCAGGCAGCACAGCCACAGCACGATCATGCCGATCGGAAGCGCCATCGCCGCCACGATCAGGAACGGCACAATCGCAAGGGGCGAGCCTACCGCCGTGAAGAAGCCGAGCGTCGCCAGCGTTCCGACGCCGAACATCACCACCGGCTTCGTGTACTCACGCCGCACGACCTCCCGCGACACCTTGCTGTCGATCCGCTCCCGGTGCGTCGTCCCCACGATCGTCCCGCACTCCGGGCACCGCGGCGCGTGCAGGCCCGTCAGGTCGTACCCGCACTTCGCGCACGGCAGCGTCACGCGCCCGTCCCCGGCGCGCTTCCCCTCCACCAGCGTCGAACTCTGGATCCCCTTCCGCTCGTCGTACCCGCAGTGCACGCACACCACCGCGTCCGCCGAGATCTTCAGCATGCACACCGGGCACGCCTTCTCGCCCGCGACGTGCGCGTCTTCGATCGGAATGTAATCCCCATCGTTCTCCGCCGTCAGGATCGTTGTGCTCATCGTCGCCGCCGGCGCTGCGACCCCCGTCCGACTCGCCGCCTTCGTCTCGCACGGCTTGCAGTAATACCGCCCGGCCCGGTCCTTCACCCGCGGCCGGTCCGAGCAGTCCTCGCCGCAGATGGCGCAGATCTTCGCCATGCCGCCGCTCCCACGGAGTGGGACGCCCACCCCGCCGCAGCCTACCACAATCCGGCGCCCAAGGTACCCCGCCACTCCGTGGCGGCTCCGTCGCTTCCGTTTCTACCAACGCGCCAGGACATCCCACAAACCGTATTACTCGCCGGCTTCGATCGCCCGCTTCATGTCAGCCAGATCCTTGTTCAGCGCCTTGCGGCACGCGCTCATCATCAACGCCCCCAGCGGGAGCAGCAACTTCGCCCCCAGGCTCACCGCCCGACCGCTGAACTCGATCTCCACCCGTGTGTCCTCCCCCGACGGCACGAACCTGTGTGCCGTCCGGTACCGCATCCCGTGCGATTCGGCCGACATCACGAACGACCGCGGCGGGTCGAACTCGACGATCTCCATCTCCTCGCTCGCCTCGCGCCCGAACATCAGGCGCGTCTCGCGGAACCGCGTCCCCACGCCCACCGGCCCCTCCGTCAGCACGTCGATCCGGGTGATGGCCTCGATCCGATCCGGCGCGCGGGCCAGGTCGGTGCAGACCGCGAACACCCGCTCCGGAGGAGCCTGAACCGTCACACTCGACGTGCAACTCGGCATGATGCCTCTCCTTACGAACGCCCGAACAGCCGCTCCAGGTCCCGGATCGTCAGCCGGATCGACGTCGGCCGCCCGTGCGGGCACGACGACGACCGCTCCACATCCCCCCGCAAGTCCAGCAACGCTCCCAGTTCCGGCTCCGTCAGCCGATCCCCCGCCTTCACCGCAGCCTTGCACGCCATCATGTCCAGCACCTCGCGAAGCGCCTCCTCGCCGTCGGGCGCGAACCCCTCCTCCTCCGCCCGGTGCAGCAGGTCCTCCATGAACGGCCCAGCCTCCACGCCCCGCTCGAACAGGAACGTCGGGAACGCGTGAATCCCCACCGACCGCGGCCCCAGCGGCGACGCATCCACCCCGATCCGCTCCAACAGCGGTCCGAGGTCCCCCAGCCGCGCCACCCGCTCCGCCGGCGCCTCGACCACGATCGGCGTCAGCAGACGCTGGCTCTCGAGCGGCCCGGCCGACACGCGCTCCAGCAGCAACTCGAACATCACACGCTCGTGCAGCGCGTGCTGGTCGATGATCACCACACCCTGATCGTCCTGCGTCACGATGTACGAGTTGTGGACCTGCAACGCGCGGTCGACGGGACGCGGCACGACCATCGGCGGCGGGGCGTGTTCCTGCTGCGCACGCTCGACCGACCCGGCCGGCGCATCCGCCGCCTCCACCGCGCCCCGCACCGCCTCGTACGAGAACCGCCCCCCGGTCTGAGCAGGGACCTGCCGGCTGAAGTACTCCACGAACGACGACACCCGCGCCTCCGGCGTCGTGCCCGCGAACCGCGACGACGCCACGCTCGGCGTCAGGTCCGCCCCGCGCAGCGCCTCCCGCACCGCGCCCAGCACCACCGAATGCACCAGCCCCTGGTCCCGGAACCGCACCTCCGCCTTCGCCGGATGCACGTTCACGTCCACCGCTTCCGGCGGCAGTTCCAGCATCACCACCACCAGCGGGTGCCGCGTCGGGTCGATCAGCCCGCGGTACGCCTCCCGCACCGCGTGCTGCAGCGTCCGATCCGCCACCGCCCGACCGTTCACGAACAGGTGCTGCGCCGTGCGCGACGCACGCGCCACACCCGGCCGCCCCGCCAGCCCCCAGATCGCCACCCCCGGCGGCGGTTCCGGCCCGACGCGGCCCAACTCCAGCAACTCCCGCTCCAACTCCCGACCCAGCACGTCCAGCGCGCGGTCCCGCACGCTCTGCTCCGGCGGCAGGTCGATCACCGTCCGCCCGTCCGCACGCAACTCGAACCCCACCGCCGGGTGCGCCAGCGCGAGCGTCCGCACCAGGTCCACGCACCGCGCCTGCTCCGTCCCGGGCGTCCGCAGGAACTTCCGCCGCGCGGGCGTGTTGAAGAACAGGTTCCGCACCGCGACCGCCGTCCCCGGCGCGCCCGCCGCGGGCCGGACCTCCGACGCCCGCCCCCCCTCGACCTCGATCGCCGATGCGCCCTGCTCCTCGGCCGTGCGCGAGCGCAGGCTCAGCCGGGACACCGACGCGATCGACGCCAATGCCTCGCCGCGGAACCCGAGCGTCGCCACGCGCTCCAGGTCCGACGCCCCGCGCAGTTTGCTCGTCGCGTGCGGGGCGACCGCCAACGCCAGGTCCGCCGCCGGGATGCCGCACCCGTCATCGCTCACGCGCACGAGTTCGATCCCGCCCTGCTCCAGTTCGACGATGATCCGTCGAGCGCCCGCGTCCAGCGCGTTCTCGACCAGTTCCTTCACCACCGACGCCGGGCGCTCGACCACCTCGCCCGCCGCGATCTGGTCCACCACCAACTGCGGCAGCGACGCGATGCGCTGTCTCGCGGAGGGGGCGGTCTGCGGCGGGGCGTCCGGGCTCATCGCCCGATTCTACCGATCCCCCGGCGCGGTACACTCACCCCATGCCCGAGACCGTCTTCGCCCGAATCATCCGCGGCGAGATCCCATGCCACCGCGTCTACGAGGACGACCGTGTCCTCGCCTTCCTCGACGCCAACCCCCTCAGCCGCGGCCATGTCCTCGTCATCCCGAAGGAACCCGCCGAAACCCTCGACGCCCTCTCCGACGAGTCCGCCGCCGCGCTCGGCCGAATCCTGCCGCGCATCTGCCGCGCGGTCCTGCACGCCACCGGCGCCAAAGCGTTCAATGTCCTGCAGAACAACGGCCCGGACGCGCACCAGGCCGTCATGCACGTCCACTTCCACGTCATCCCGCGCTTCCCGGGCGAGAGCGCGGGCGGCCTCGGCATCGTCTGGCGGCCGCACCCGCTCGACACGACCGACGGTGCAGCGCTCGCAGCCGCGATCGCAGCCGAACTCGCGGTCTGATCCCTACGGCTCGACGACCTGCCCGAACCGGATCGCCCGGATCGTTGCTTCCAGGTCCTGCAACTGCTCCGCGGTCTCCGCACGCTGGCGCAGCAGGGTCTCGCGCTGATCGGCGGGCAGGTCGCGCTGCTGCAGCGCGGCCTCGAACGCCAGAATCCTGTCCACGAACCACTGCCGTTGCAGTTGCAGCGCCTCGATCCGCGCGAACGCATCGCGCTCACCCCGCTCCAGCCCCTCGGGCCGGACCACCACCCGCCAGCCCTCTTCCTGCAGCGCCTGCCGGGGCAAGCCGCCGGCGATCAGCGCCGTGCCAAGCCCAGGCTGCTGCGAAACACGGAGCGGCCCGCGCCGAGACGCCCGCGCGTCCAACTCCGGGATCAACGGCTGCCACTCCCCCGGCTCCAGCCCCGCGTCGATCACCATCGGCGGCTTCATCGTCCGATCACGCCGCAACTCCCACGCCCGCGCCATCACCGCAAAGTCCGGCACCATCGGCTGCTGCAGGTCCGCGAAGCGTCCGAGCCGAACGTCGATCTGCATCGGCCGCCCGTCGCGGATGACTTCGAGCGGCACGGCATCGCCCGGTTCATACGACAGGATCACCGCGCGGAACGTCAACGTGTCGTGCAGCCGCACCCCGCCCGCCGACCGCACCACGTCCCTCGCCCGGAGCGCCACCGACGCGTCGAACCCCGCGATCGTGGTCGAGATCTCGGTCCCGTCCGGCGTCTGACTTCCAAACGACACCCCCAGCGCGCCGCGCTGCGTCCGCTGGAAGCACATGAACGCCACGCGATCCAAACGCGCCGCCTGCTCCGGCGTCAGCCCCGGGTCATCCAGCATCGGTTCGACATCCGTCAGCCGAATGCCCTCAAGGCTCATCAGCCGCATCGTCGCGGCCTCGCGTGCCTCCAGCGAAGGAGCGTCGAGGTCACGGATCACCGCCCGCAGGTCGACGGACGGCGCGGGCGTCTGTCCGAACGCTGTCGCCGCGACCGACACCGCCAGCCAGGCCGCGAGTCCCCATCGACCGAAAGTCGCAGCGATCATCCGGCCTCCTCGGGCGTCGCCCTGCCTCCAAGTGTGCGCAGCCCGGTCGAGCGGGTCAACCGCCCTGCCGTTCCCCGGACGCGGCCCGGGCCACCTCCCCCGCGTTCGATCGGAGCCAATCCGCCTTGCGGAGGGCCATCGAGAGGAACTCCCCGGCGTCCAGCCCGCCGAACGTCCCCGTGGCCGCGATCGGAGCGATGGTCTCCGCGATCAGGACCTCGACCATCAGGTCGGGGATCACCTCCGGGTGGTCCGGCGGCCTCCCCCTCTCCTCGCGACAGCCTCGGTAGAACGCCCCCAGCCGACCCAGGTCCAACTCCGCGGGCCACTGCCCCGGCCGGCCCCGCCCGCGCGTGATCGAGAACTGCAGCGCGCCCGCCGCCGCGTCCGCTTGCGTCGGCGCGACGCACGCGGAGTCGAAGTCCACCACCGCCGCCACGCGACGCGACCTGAAGACCATGTTCCCGGGGTGCCAGTCCCCGTGCACCACCTGCACGGGCCACGAGCCGTACCCGGCCCGATCCACGGCCTGTGCCGCGGCCTCGTAGTGGTGCCGCAACTGCCGCAACGCGGACCTTGCGGGAGGGTCCGTCGGCAGCCGACCGCCGTGACGCAGCGCATCCACCACCGCGGGCCGCGCGTGGAACGAACCCGAAGGGGGGGGAAACGTCGGCGCGAAACCCCCCAGCAGCCGGTGCAGCCGGGCCAGCAGCGCGCCCGCGTCCGCCGTCGACTCCTCCGACCGGTCGTAGTCCTCGCCCGGCACGTACCGGAACAACTCGTACACGTGCCCGCCGGCCTGCAGCAACGTGTTGTTCGCCGCCCGCGTCCCGATGATCTCGGGCGCGGGAAACCCCGCCGCGTGCAGGTGCAACTGCAACTCGTGCGAGAACGCCACCCGGTGCGGGTCGTCTCGCCCCGGCGCACGCCGCTTCAGCAGCATCGGCCCGCGCGACGTGCGCAGCAGCACCTTCGGCGCACGACGCGACCCGCGCGGGAACTCGTGCACCGACTCGATCACCCCCAGGTCGTAGTGCGAGCACACCACCGCCAACTCGCCCATCGAGAAGCGGTCGCGCCCGTTGTTCTCGCCGTTGCGTGCGCCTTCCACCGAGTGCATCCGCCGCAGGGTACCCCGCCACCCCGTGGCGGCTCCGTCGTCCCGCCCGTTCGCCGGGCCGGTCACTCGACGTTCTGGACCTGCTCCTTGATCCGGTCGATCAGCCCCTTGACCTCCACGATCAGCCGCGAAATCAGCGCGTCCGACGACTTGCTCGCGATCGTGTTCGCCTCACGCAGCATCTCCTGCGCCAGAAAGTCCAGCGTCCGACCCACCGGCTGGTCGTCCGGCGCGCCCAGCAGGTCGCCGAACTGGTCGATGTGCGCGCTCAACCGCGTCACTTCCTCCGCGATGTCCGTCCGCTCCGCGTACGTCGCCAGTTCACGGATCAACTCCACCGGCTCGACCTTCACCCCCGCCGCCTCAAGCATCGAGTCGATCCGCTGGCGCAGCCTCGCCTCGTAGTCCTGGATCACCTGCGGCGCGCGGGCCGCGATCCGCCCGAGCCGCTCGCCGATCTCCCCCGCGTGCCGGCGCAACTCCTCCTCCAGCATCGCCCCCTCGCGCCGGCGCATCGAGATCGCGTGGTCGCACGCCAGGTCCGTCAGCCGCGAGAACTCCCCCCGCGCCCGAAGCAGCCGGTCCTCCTCGTCCGCCGGAGGTTGCAGCACCCCCGGCAGCGCGAGCAGCGAACCCACGTCGATCTGCAACTCGCCGGCCGCGACCGCCTTCACCCGACGCAACTGCTCCACGTACCGGTCCAGCGCGCGGTGGTTCACGTCCAGCGCGGCCGACTCCGACGAGTCCGTGCAACTCGCCGTCAGCGTCACCGTCCCGCGGCTGATCCGCCGCCGCAGAAGCGACTCCAACTCCGCCTCCAGCACCTGCAGCGTCTCCGGCAGGCGGATGACGGCCTTGAAGTACTTGTTGTTCAGGGAACGCAACTCGACGAAGAAATGAACGCCGTTCACCTGAGACGACGCTTCGCCGAACCCCGTCATGCTCCGGATCACACGCGGCTCCCAAACCCCACGCCCCGACTCACGCACGCCCGTCGTCGGACGGGCGCCCCCTCCGGAGTCTAATCAAAGCCCCTCGCCGCGGCTGCCTTTACTCAGGCCCAGGCTCGTCAACCGACGCCCCTGTTCCGTCCGGCGACGGGGCGGGCGGATCGCTTTCGACCGGACTCGCCGCAGGGACTTCGGGCACCGGCTCGGCGGCCGGCGCAGGGGTCTGCCCAGAGGGCAGATCCTCAACCGGAGCGGTCGTCTGGGCCGCGGGTGCGGTGACCGGCGCAGGCCCCGAGGGTCGGCTCGCGAACACGAGCGTGACCGCCATCGCAAGCCAGAGCACGAAGAACCCGATCGTGGCGATCGTCAGGGCATCGCCGGTCCGTGCGCCGAACGCCGTCTCGCCGGACCCGGACCCCGACCCGAATGCGCCGCTCAGCCCGCCGCCCTGCGGCCGCTGGATCAGCACCGTCAGGATCAGCAGCAGGGAGCACGCAAGGAACGCCACCCCGAGCAGCCCACTCAGGATCGGCGACGCGGCGAGGAGAACGGGAACGGTCAGAGTCGCGTGCATCTGGCATTGGCTCCGGGCGGCCGAGAGTGGTTCGGGATTCGGGCCGTGGGATGCCGGCGTCCGACGTACGGAGCCGGGCGGGAGTCTAGGCGACGGGCCTGCCGGCCCTCTTCGCGGCGGTCCGCACGAGGGCGCAGAAGTCCCCCGCCGACAGCGACGCTCCCCCGACCAGCCCGCCGTCCACGTCCGGCTGCGCGAGCAGGCCCTCCGCGTTCTCCGGCTTGAGCGAGCCGCCGTAGATGATCCGCATCGCAGCCGCGGCTTCGCGCGAGAAGCAGGCCGCGAGCGCCGAGCGCACCCGGGCGTGAGCATCCTGGGCGTCGGCGGGTGTGGCGTTGCGGCCCGTGCCGATCGCCCAGACCGGCTCGTAGGCGATGACCAGCCGCGCGGCCTGCTCCGGACGCACGCCCGCGAGTCCGGAGCGTAGTTGCCGCTCGTTCACGGCGTCCGTCTCGCCGTGCTCTCGCTGCTCGAGCGTCTCACCGATGCAGAGCACGCACGTCAGCCCCGCGTCCAGCGCGGCGCGGGTCTTGCGGTTCACGAGTTCATCGCTCTCGCCGATGACGTGCCGGCGCTCCGAGTGCCCCGTGAGCACGGCCGACGCGCCGCAGTCGAGCAGCATCGCCGCGGACACCTCGCCCGTGAACGCGCCGCTCTTCTCGTGGTACAGGTCCTGTGCGCCGAGCACGACGCGCGAGCCGCGCAACGTCTCGGCGATCGCGCCGAGATACGGGAACGGCGGGAAGACGGCGACCTCGACCCCGTCGCACGCCGCCGTTCCTTCGGCCACCGCTCTGGCGAGCGCGGCGCCCGTCGCGCGGTCGGTGTTCATCTTCCAGTTGCCGCCGACGAAGGGGGTCCGCATGGCGGCAGCATACCCCGCGTTGTCAGAAGCGGTTCGAGCCGGGGGGCAGGGCGCGCGGCGCGGGGCGCTCGTCGGGCGGCGCGAGACCGAGCAGCACCTTCAGGATGCTCGCGGTCTCCTTCGGGTCGCTCCAGACCTGGCGCGAGGCGACGACGCCGTCGGCGTCGATCACGAACGCCCGGTTCGGGAACCCGCCCCAGGCCTCCGAGGCCTTGTTCTCGGTGTCGTCGAGCAGGACGACGCCGCCCAGCGCCAGTTTCTCCTTGGCGACCGTCGCCGCTTTGGCGCGGTCCTGCGCCGACGCGTGCTGCGCCACCGCGATGCCGGCGCGGGTGTTCACGCCGACCGCCTTGCCGTCGCTCGGGTGGGCTTCGCGCGTGTAGACAATCACCCAGTTGACGCGATCGCCGAACTCCTCGCGCACCTTCGCGAAGTCCGCGACCTTCTCTCGGAAGCGGGGGCACGTGTAACTGCCGAACTCGACGACCGTCGGCTTGCCGCGCAGCGAGGCGAGCGAGACATTCTCGCCCTGAAGGCTCTTGAGGTCCAGGTCGGGCGCGGGCGAGCCGACTCGCACCGGCCGAGGCTGCTGCCCCGCAGGCCCGCCCGGTCGGCCCTGCATCGCGCCCATGCCCATCATGCGGCCGGTCAGGTCCGCCTCCGAGACGTACGCGTCGAACAACTCGCGCTGGTCGGCGTCGAGCAGGGCGCGGCAGTCGTTCAGGAAGGACTCGTTGATCGGCTTCATCGCGGCCTGGATGCGCTCGCGGATCTCCTCGCGGTCAATGTCGGTGAGGGCGGGCCGCTCGCCCGGCGCGGCCTGCGGCATCAGGCCGCGCATCGCCTCGCGCTGCGCCGTTCGGTACTCGTCGTGCCGGGCGACGAGTTGTTCCCATTGCTCCTCGGTCGGGTTGACCGCGCCGCGGAGGAGGGCAAGGAACTCGCCGCCCCCTCCCCGGCCCTCGGGCTGCTGACCGAACTGTCGCCGGCCCTCCGGCTGTCCCTGCCGCTCGGGCTGGGTCAGGGCCGCTGAGAAGGCGAGCGACACGGCGAAGGTGGCGATTGCGACGAGGCGGATGCGCATGGGGCGGCTCCTCTGGGATCAGGATATCAGGCCGAACGCCCCAGGCCGCATCGGATTGCCGTTGTTTGCTCGGGCAGCGATCGGGGGTTACACCCGAGTTGCCGGTAGACTGGCGGGCATGAAGGCGATCATCTTCGCGGCGTTGGCGGGCGTGTGCTGGGGCGTCGGGGAGTTGTTCACCAAGAGCGTCCTGCACACGGGCAGGGTGGGGCCGATCACGGCGATCGCGGTGCGCAGCACGGTCGCGCTGCCCGTGCTGTGGGCGGCGTGGTTCGTGGCGGTGCGCGTGCTGCGGGCCGAGCCGGCGGACTGGCACCGGGCGGGCGCGCCGACGCTGCTGAAACTCGCGCTGGGGTCGGGGCTGGTCGCGGGCGCGGCGGCGATGATCTTCTTCTACGCCGCGCTGCACCTGGGGGAGATCTCGCGTGTCAAGCCGATCGCGTTCGCGCTCGCGCCGGCGGTGGCGGCCGTGCTGGCGGTGATCGTGCTGCACGAGCCGCTGACGGCGCGCAAGGCGGGGGGAGTGGCGGCGATCCTGCTGGGGATCGTGCTGCTGACGGGGAGGTGAGAGGAGGGGCTTGGGGGTTGGGGCGTGAGGCTTGAGTCCTGGGGCTTGAGGCTTGAGGCTTGAGGCTTGGGGGTTGGGGCTTGAGGAGGAGGAGAAGGAGGAGAGTCGGGAGGTGGGACGATTGGGATGGCGGCCTTGGTCGGCGTGGTTGGGTGGGTGAGGAATGTGTGGAGTGGCAACGGGGTGCGCACAGGCGGGACGCCTGTGCCACTGGGGCTGGGGGTTCGCGCAGGCGGGACGCTTGTGCCACTGGGTTTGGGGTTTGAGGAGGCGACGGCTGCGCGGAGGAGGGTGGCGGCTGCGCGGCGGCGTTCGGTGGGGTGCTCGTTGGCCGCGATGGCGATCTTTTCGAGTTCGTCGGCCGCGGTGATGGCGGAGTCGAGGAGGCGGAGTTTGAGCGTGCGCTGGAGGGCGGCCTCGAGGCGGTCGAGTTTGTCGTCGATCTCGGGATCCTCGACAAAGTCGAGGATGTCGGTTGCGCTGAGGTCGCAGGAGACCGTCAGTTCGCGGAGGGAGTAGCCGAGGCGGGCGAGGTGGTTGAGGAGGGTGTGGGACCTGAGTCTTGAGTCCTGAGTCTTGAGGACAGAAGGGTCGGGAGGGGGGGGGTGGTCGGCGGGGATGCGGGCGTTGCGGCGCGGGGCGTCCGGGGGGAGAACAGTGGGCAGTGGACAGTGGAGAGTGGACATGGGAAATGGCAAATCAAATAGCAAAGGGCAAATGGGCAAAGGGCAAATGAAGAGAGCGGCGGTGGGTGAGGGTGGTTGGGTTGGTGTGTGCGGTGGCTCCATAATTACCAGGCGCGGACGGGGGTGGGCGCGCGCGGGGGGGTGATGGGGGTGGGGTTGATGGAGAGGCGGGGGCGCGCAGGGTGCTGTGGGTGCGGGGGTTGGGAGGGGGTGAAGTTTTTTTGTGGCTTGGGGCGAGATTGGGGTGGGGTGGGACGCGGCTGTGCGCGCGGGGGAGGAGGAACAAATGGCCAAATGGGCAAAGGGCCAAAGGGCCAAATTGGGAGGCACCACGGTCGCAAAGCCGACCGTGGTGGCACGGGGGAAGCGCTTGATGTCGGCCAGCCGAGTATGATGTCGCCACATGGCATCGCATCAATCATTCTCCAAGCGATTCGGATTCGTGCCGGTTTCCAACGCGATCCAGATGGACTCGATGGACAAGGCTCTGCGCACGTCACTTTGGAACGTGTTCGAGCATCTCATTTGGCAACCAAGCAGCGGTCGCTGGTCGCTGGCTGAAAACCCTCACATCGAAGTGCTCTGCCGGAAACTCTGGCTCTCGCTCTTCAAGGAACCGGTGGACGAAATCCCGTATTTTCACGGAGACGCGCATGATCTCATCAAGGAGTGGTACTTCGAGGCTCCGTGGTACGCCGTCTACGACTTCATTGAATTCATCGCCGAGGCACTTGACCAGGGGATCGCGGGAATCTTCATGACGTCGTGCAATGCTATGCTCGAAAGGGAGATGTCTGGCTACCGTTTCGTCGCCGGGCACCTCGCACCAATCGTCGATGCCGAGGAGCTGAAGGCGATCGACGAGGCGGCATGCAACGAATTCGAACCTATTCGCGCACATATCCAGCGAGCCACCCAGTTCTTGAGCGACCGCACGGAACCGGACTACCGCAACTCCGTCAAAGAGTCTATTAGCGCGGTGGAAGCAGCGTGCAGATTCGTCGCAGGCGATGGATCAGCCGGCTTGCCGCGCGCACTAGAGATCATCAACAAGAAGCATCCGATGCACTCGGCGTTTAGGGAGGCACTCAAGAAGTTGTACGGATACACAAGCGACAAGGACGGCATACGGCACGCAATCATGGAGGATCAAGCCGTGGATTTTGCAGAGGCGAAGTTCATGCTCGTGGCCTGCGCTGCGTTCTGCAATTTCCTCCTACAGCGATCAAAGTAGTTCCGGAAGTCCAAGCCGACTGCCATGGTCTGAAGGCGGGCTGGCACGGCCATGACGTAAGAGGACGGTACCACCCCGCCTGTTCTCCGTGCCACCCGACCGAAGTTCGTGGGAGAGGTCTCCCAGCTATGGCATATCTTGGTCGGTCAGAAACGGCACCCAACGGACGATTTCCATCAACGAGTCTGCCTCGCGCTGGCTCTCGCTTCCATGCAATCCAACCGCTGACCAACGACTGTGGAGACGAATAAAGGGGGGAGTAGGGCCGCGCACCGCCGCCATTCCAAATACCACGATGCCGCGAACTGCATCCGACACTCTTAGCCGCTTTGCACGGATGCGGGCAGTGATCCATCTTGCGCTATAGTCTACTGCGTCAAATACCAACTCCGCAGGGTTGACGCTTCCGGTCGGCAAGTACGACTCGAGAGACAACTCATACAGGCACTCCGTCCAGTCAAAAAACACATAGCCCTGCTGCTCAGAAGCCTGAATCTGCTTCTGGCCCTTCCGATAATGGTCGAAGACTTTTTTCGACGATGCAGGTCTTTTTGCTGCGATCACAAAGGAATTGCCGCCGGGCCAGACCAGCCTTACATCCGGCTCTTGAATTGACACGCCCAAGTTGCTGCGCTTGCCGCATGCGGCGAGCAGCAGTTCAAACTGCGTGTCGTATGGCAGTGAATGTGAGCTCGGCCTCCTGGGCAACGGCGGTCCCGCGAGAATTCTCCGGAGCTTCTTCACCCAGTGAGCGTAGCCATCGCGAATGGGAAACATAAGAATCACCAACAGCTGATCCAGTTCCCGCGTAGCATAGCCAACTGGCCAAAGGGTCTCGAACGGCAAATCTGTCGCTCGATCAACCGATTGCTCCACTGTAGACAGTAGCCGCAGGTACTTATCAAAGCGGCTTCCATGCGGCAACTGCAGACCGTGTTCTTGTAAAGCCTCGACAACTATGCTTCTCGTACGCGCAGCATCCGGTAACGAGATTGGTGTTTCAATGATCTCAGACATCGTTGCAGCTCTCGATCAGGAAGTTGGCCTGCACAATCTGTTTGCGGCGTAGTGACGCTGCTCGGCTCGCTTCATCCCAGCAGCAACCACGCAGCCGAGTGGGTGGGGTCGCACCGACTTTGCCCGTGCATGCGGCAGTACCGCGCCACCGACCTCCGCTCCGGGAGGTTGGTGCTCTCCCCACTCCCCGCGGCGTCTCCATTGGGCCCATTTCACGCTGCCGAGCCTACAGAAACCCATCATCCACCTCAACACCAGCATGGCGCGCTTCCCTTGCCCACTCGCTCTCAGGCTCCTTCTGCTGGGTGATCGGCAGGCACCCTTTCTGCATCCTCTGCCGTGCCGCGGCCTTCCCCTTCAACCGACCCCGCCCCTCCTGTAGACTGGCCCCAGGACCGCCTCGGCGGTTTCGGAAGGCTCGCCCATGCCTCGACGCCATTCCTCTGCCCGCCTTCAACTCCCGGCCCAGGGTCTGCGCCGGCTTTCCCTTTTCCTTGGCCCCCTGGGCCTGATTGCCGCCGTTGCGGCGCTGGTCCTGTTTCGTTCGGCCCTGATGCCTGGGCCGGAGGGTGCCACGGCCGTGCGGGCGGTCGTGCTTGTGCCGTCGGCCGCCGGGCGGACGGCCTCCGACCGTGATCCGGCGGCGATCGACTTCAACCGGGATGTGCGGCCGATCCTCTCGGATGCGTGCTTCAAGTGCCACGGGCCGGATGAGGCGGCGCGGGAGGCGGGGCTGCGGCTGGATACCCGGGAGGGGGCGACGGCGGCTCGGGAGCGGGGGGCGGCTGTTGTGCCGGGGGATGCGGGGGCGAGTCTGCTGGTGCGGATGGTGACGGCGTCGGACCCGGCGGAGCGGATGCCGCCGGCGGACTCGGGCAAGACGCTGACGCCGGGGCAGATCGAGACGCTGCGGGCGTGGGTGGAGCAGGGGGCGGAGTATTCGCGGCACTGGGCGTTTGTGCCGCCGGTGCGGCCGGCCGTGCCGCGGGCGGACGGGGGGGCGTTCGAGGGGTGGGTTCGGACGCCGATCGACGGGTTCATCGCGGCGCGGCTGTCGGAGGCGGGGCTTTCGCCCTCGCCGGAGGCGGATCGTCGGACGCTGATCCGGCGTGCTTCGCTGGATGTGACGGGGCTGCCGCCGACGCCGGAGGAGGTGGAGGCGTTCGTGGCGGACGACAGTTCGGATGCCTGGGAGCGTGTGGTGGATCGGCTGCTGGCGTCGCCGCGGTACGGGGAGCGGATGGCGTTGGAGTGGCTGGACGGGGCGCGGTACGCGGACAGCAACGGGTACCACATCGACAACGAGCGGTCGATGTGGCGTTGGCGGGAGTGGGTGATCGGGGCGTTCAACCGGAACGTGCCGTTCGACCGGTTCACGGTGGAGCAGATCGCGGGGGACCTGCTGCCGGGGGCGACGACGGAGCAGCGGATCGCCAGCGGGTTCAACCGGAACCACATGATCAACTTCGAGGGGGGGGCGATCGCGGAGGAGTACCTGAACGAGTACGTGGTGGACCGGGTGAACACGACGGCGACAGTGTGGCTGGGGCTGACGATGGCGTGCGCGCAGTGCCACGACCACAAGTACGACCCGATCACGCAGCGGGACTTTTACCGGTTCTACGCGTTCTTCAACACGGTGGCGGAACAGGGCATCGACGGGCGGGAGGGGAACGCCGCGCCGACGATCATGGCGCCGGACCCGGGGCAGGAGGCCGCGCTGGCGGCGGTGCGCGAGAGCATTGCGCGGCAGGCGGCGCGGGTCGAGGGTCCGCTGCCGGAGGTGGACGCGGCGCAGGGGGAATGGGAGCGGTCGCTGGCGGGCGAGCTGGCGGGCCGGTGGCGGCGGCTGACGCCCGGGCGGGGGGAGTCGTCGGGAGGCTCGACGCTCAGCGTGCTTGACGACGGCTCGGTGCTCGCGTCGGGCGTGAACCCGGACGCGGACGTGTACGAGGTCGAGGCGGTGGTGGGGGATGGGCGCGTGGTGGCGTTGCGGCTGGATGCGTTGACGCACGAGTCGCTGCCGAACGAGGGCGCGGGGCGTGCGTACAACGCGAACTTCGTGCTGACGGGGTTCGAGGTGGAGGCCGCGCCGGCGAAGGGGGGGGCGTTCGAGCCGGTGGCGTTCGCCGTCGCGCGGGCGGACCACGAGCAGGCGACCTTCCCGGTGCGGAACGCGATCGACGGGGACGCGGCGACGGGGTGGGCGGTGACGGGGTACGAGCGGCGCGAGGACCGGACGGCCGAGTTCGTCTCCACGGAGCCGGTGGGGTTCGAGGGCGGCACGCGGCTGCGCGTGCGGCTGCGGTTCGAGTCGAAGTTCACGCAGCACGCGATCGGGCGGTTCCGGCTCGCGGCGTCGACAGATGAGGGTTACGCGTCGGTCGCGCGTCCGGCCGCGCTCGGGCCGTGGTCGTTGGCAGGGCCGTTCGCGGCGGAGTCTGCGGATGCGGCGTACGGGACGGCGTTCGGGCCTGAGGCGGGCGAGGGCGTCGAGTGGGTCGAGCGGGCCGACCTCGCGGACGGGGCGATCCACGAACTGACGGGGATGAACGCGGCGACGTACCTGCGGCGGACGATCGAGTCGCCGACGGCGCGAACGCTGCGGGTGTCGCTCGGGTCGGACGACGCGATCAAGGTGTGGCTGAACGGGGAGCAGGTGCACGCGAACCCGGCGGCGCGGAGCGTCGCGGCGGATCAGGACTTCGTGGATCTGTCGCTGCGCGAGGGCGCGAACACGGTGCTGCTGAAGGTCGTGAACTACGGGGGGGGGTACGCGTTCTATTTCGATCCGCGGGAGGAGACGGCGGATCTCGCGCCGTTGCCGGTGCTGCTGGCCGCGGAGAGGGCGGACGCGCAGCGCAGCGACGAGCAGCGTGCGCTGCTGCGCGATCATTTCCGGGCGACGCGGTCGCCCGAGTGGCTGGCGATGAAGGCGACGCTGGAGGACATGCGGGCGGAGGAGCGGGCGTTGCTCGCGGCGATCCCGACGGTGATGGTGATGCAGGAGATGGAGGGGCCGGCGCGCGAGACGCGGCTGCTGGCCCGCGGGAGTTACGAGCATCCCGTCGGCGATGCGCTGACGCCGGGCGTGCCGGAGTTTCTGGGGCGGCTTCCGGAGGGAGCGGCGGCGGATCGGCTTGCGCTGGCGGAGTGGCTGGTGGGGCCGGAGAACCCGCTGACGGCGCGGGTGTTCGTGAACCGGGTGTGGCAGGTGCTGTTCGGGGCGGGGCTGGTGCGGACGAGCGAGGATTTCGGGGCGCAGAGCGAGTGGCCGTCGCACCCGGAGTTGCTGGACTGGCTGGCGGTGGAGTTCGTGGAGTCGGGGTGGGACGTGAAGGGGCTGATGCGGCTGATCCTGGTGTCGTCGGCGTATCGGCAGTCTTCGCGGGCGACGGCGGATCGGCAGGAGGCGGACCCGGACAACCGGCTTGTGTCGCGCGGGCCGCGGTTCAGGTTGGGGGCCGAGGCGGTGCGCGACACCGCGCTGGCGGCGTCGGGGCTGCTGGTGGAGCGGATCGGCGGGCCTGGGGTGTTCCCGTACCAGCCGCCGGACGTGTGGAAGGACGTGGCGTACGACCCGTTCGGGCAGGAGTTCAAGGGGCAGGTCTACGTGCAGAGCACGGGCGACGATCTGTATCGGCGGAGCATGTACTCGTACCGCAAGCGGACCGCGCCGCACCCGGCGATGGCGGTGTTCGACGCGCCGAACTTCGAGACGTGCGTGGTGCGGCGCGGGCGGACGAACACGCCGCTGCAGGCGCTGAACCTGATGAACGACCCGACGTACGTGGAGGCGGCGCGATCGCTGGCGGAGCGGGCGATGCGGGCCGAGGGCGATGAGGAGGGTCGGCTCGGGTTTGTGTTCGCCCGGACGCTCGGTCGCGCGCCGACGACGGCGGAGTCCGCGATTCTGCTCGGCGCGCTGCGTGACGAGGTGGACGCGTTCCGCGACGATCCGGCGTCGGCGGAGGCGCTGCTCGGCGTGGGCGAGTCGGGGCGCGACACGATGCTGGACGCGTCGGAGCACGCGGCGTGGACGATGGTGTGTACGACGGTGATGAACCTGGACGAGTTCGTGACGAAGAACTGAGGAGAACGCGGAGGTCGCGGAGAGGAACGCGGAGAGAACGGAGGGGAGTGGATGATGATGAAGCAGTCCGTGCCGTACGCATCTCCCGACGATCCTCCCCGCTCTGCGCTCTCTGTGCCCTGCTCGGTGCGCTCTGTGTTCCTCTCCTGAGAAAGGCCCGACGATGGACCCCGCCCGCGAGCACCGGTTGCTGATGACCCGACGGCAGTTGCTGGGGCGGTGCGCGACGGGGATCGGCACGGTCGCGCTCGCTTCGCTGCTGAACCCGCGGCTGTTCGCGGCGGCGGGCGACCCCGGCGCCGGGCTGCTCCGCTCGCCGCACTTCGCGCCGCGGGCGAAGCGTGTGATCTACATGTTCATGTCGGGCGGGCCGTCGCACCTTGACCTGTTCCAGCCCAAGCCGCGGCTGCGGGAGTTGCACGATACGGACCTGCCGGACTCGGTGCGGATGGGCCAGCGGATCACGGGGATGACGAGCGGGCAGGACCGGCTTCCGATCGCGGCGTCGCTGTTCGATTTCCGTCAGCACGGTCGCTGCGGGGCGTGGGTTTCGGAGTTGCTGCCGCACACGGCGTCGATCGTGGACGACCTGACGTTCGTGCATACGGTGAACACGGAGGCGATCAACCACGACCCGGCGATTACGTACATCCAGACCGGCGCGCAGCAGCCGGGTCGGCCGAGCATGGGGGCGTGGCTGTCGTACGGGCTGGGGAGCGAGACGTCGGTGCTGCCCGCGTTCGTGGTGATGATCTCGAACAGCGTGCCGCGGCCGACGCAGGCGTTGTTCGATCGTCTGTGGGGGGCGGGGTTCCTGCCGGCGGCGCACCAAGGGGTCAAGTTCCGCGGCGCGGGCGACCCGGTGCTGTACCTGTCCGACCCGCCGGGGATCGACCGGGAGCGTCGTCGGCGGATGATCGAGGCGGCCGGCTCGCTCAACCGGATGGCGCACGAGGCGTTCGGGGACCCGGAGATCAACGCGCGCATCCGGCAGTACGAGATGGCGTACTCGATGCAGGAGTCGGTGCCGGAACTGGCGGACCTGGCGGATGAGCCGGCATCGACGTTCGATTTGTACGGGCCGGATTCGCGCACGCCGGGGACGTTCGCGGCGAACTGCCTGCTGGCGCGCCGGCTGTGCGAGCGCGGGGTGCGGTTCGTGCAGTTGTTCCACCGCGACTGGGACCACCACGGGAACCTGCCCAACGACCTCCGTGCCGTGTCGCGCGTCGTCGATCAGCCCGCCGCCGCCCTCGTCAAGGACCTGAAGCAGCGCGGGATGCTGGACGACACGCTCATCATCTGGGGCGGGGAGTTCGGGCGGACGGTGTACTGCCAGGGGCCGCTGTCGGCGGACAACTACGGGCGCGACCACCACGGGCGGTGCTTCACGGTGTGGATGGCGGGGGCGGGGCTGAAGCCGGGGTTCTCGTACGGGGCGACGGACGATTTCGGGTACAACATCGTCGAGAACCCGGTGCACATCCACGACCTGAACGCGACGATCCTGCACCTGCTCGGGATCGACCACGAGCGGCTGACGTTCAAGTACCAGGGGCGGGACTTCCGGCTGACGGACGTGCACGGGCGCGTGGTGAGGGACCTGCTGGCCTGAAGAAGGCGAACGCGGAGATCGCGGGGAGGGACTCAGAGGACGCAGCGGGGGACAGGAGTTGGGAGCGAAGCCGATGGCCGGTGCGTGCTCCGGGAATCAGGGTGATTCTGCGCTCTCCGCGTTCAGACTCGGCGTCCTCTGCGTTCGTTCTGTGAGGGTGGCGTGACGATGGACCTGCTGCTTCGCTTTCTTGGTCGGCTGCACCCGCTGGTGGTTCATTTTCCGATCGCGCTGCTCATCAGCGCGCTGCTGATCGAGATGGCGGCGGCATCGTGGCGCGGGCTGCGGCGCAGCGAGCCCGATCCGCGCGACCCGGACGAGCAGTCGCCGGACGCGGCGCGGGACGCGGCGTCGAGGCCGCCGGTGCGGGCGGCGGTGGTGTGCCTGCTGATCGGGGCGGTGAGCGCGGCGGCGGCGGCGTGGTTCGGGTGGATCAACGCGGCGATGGAGCCGCACGGAGCATCGGCGGCGGAGACGATCGAGATTCACCGCTGGACGGGGGTGTCGACGGCGGGGCTTGCCGCGGTCGCGCTGGTGGCCGCGATCGTGGCGTCGGCGACTCGCGTGGGTTTGTTCGCACGGGCGTATCGGTTCGTGCTGTTGATGGCCGCGCTGCTGGTGGGGGTGACTGGGCACTTCGGGGCGTCGCTGGTGTACGGGCCTGGGTACCTGACGGGCGTGTTCGCGGGGGAAGAAGCGGGCGCGGGGGTGGTCGTGGGCGGGCCTCCGCCGCCGGGCGCAACGGTCGATTTCGCTTCGCGGATCAGGCCGATCCTCGAGGAACGTTGCGTGGAGTGCCACGGGCCGACGCGGGCGCGCGGGCGGCTGAGGCTGGACCTGCGGGAGCGTGTCTTTGGGCCGGACGAGTCGCGGTGGGTGGTGCGGCCGGGCGATCCGGAGGGGAGCGAGTTGCTGCGGCGCATCACGCTCGCGCCGAGCGACGAGGAGTTCATGCCGAATGAGCGCGAGCCGCTCACGCCCGAGCAGATCGCGCTGATCCGGCTGTGGATCGCGGAGGGGGCGCACTGGCCGGGGGCGGGCGCGCCGGCGGGGCCGACCGGGAGGGAAGCGGAGGCGAGCGTGCCGGCCGACGCTGAGGAGTCGGCGGCGGTGGATGCGGCGATGGCGCGGCTGCGGGAGCGCGGCGCGCACGCGGCGCGCATCGCGGCGGACTCCGCCGAAGTGGAGGTGAGTTTCGCGCAGGTGGGCGAGGGGGCGGCGGACGACGACCTTGCGCTGCTTCGGGGGCTGGAAGGGTCTCTGGTGTGGCTGAACCTTGCGGGCGCATCGGTGACGGAGGAGGGGATGGCGAGGCTGGGAGGCTTCGCGCGCCTGAGTCGGTTGCAGTTGCAGCGCACGGGGATCGGCGACGGGGCGTTGGAGCGGCTCGCCCGGCTGCCCCGGCTGGAAACACTCAACCTGTATGGCACGAGGGTCACGGACGCCGGGCTGTCGCGGTTGCGCTCGTTCCCGGCGTTGCGTCGGGTGTATCTGTGGGACACGGCGGTGACGCCGGAGGGGGCGCGGGCGTTCGCGGCGGCGAACCCGACGGTCGAGGTGGTGCTGGGCGCGGATGTGGCGGCGGTCGAGGCTGAGCCGTCGGTCGAGGAGTCGGCGGAGGTCGCGCGCGTGCCTGGATGTTGCGCCGCGGCGACGGCGGCCGGGCGCGAGTGCGATCACCCGTGCTGCGTTGCAGCGCGGGCGGAAGGGAAGGTGTGCGAGTCATGCCTCGGCGGTTGAGCACGTCCGCGACGCTCGGGGTCGTTCGGTCCGGTGGTGCGGCCCGCGCGGCCGTGGCGCTCGTGGCCGCGCTCGTTGTGTCCGTGCCGGTGGTCGCGCTGCTCGTCGCTGGCTCGGTGGAGTCGCCGCCGGTGCGGGCCATCGTGTTTCGGGGGGCTGGGGAGCCTGATCCGTCGGGAGTGTCATACACGCGGGATGTCCGGGCGATCCTCTCGAACCGGTGCTTCAAGTGCCACGGGCCGGACGAGGCGGCGCGCGAGGGCGGGCTTCGGCTGGACACCTTCGAGGGGGCGACGGGGCCGCTTCGGCGGGGGGGGCGCGCGGTCGCGCCGGGTGAGCCGGACGCGAGCGAGATGCTGCGGCGCGTGGCGAGCGTCGACGCGGAGGAGCGGATGCCGCCTCCGGACGCGGGCGCGCCGCTGACGGCCCGGGAAGTTGAGACGCTCCGTCGGTGGGTCGAGGAGGGGGCGCGGTACGAGCCGCACTGGTCGTTCGTGCGGCCGCGCCGGGCGGAGCCGCCGACGGTGCGCGATGAGGGTTGGGTTCGGAACGAGATCGATCGGTTCGTGCTGGCGCGGCTGGAGCGTGAGGGGATCGGTCCATCGCCGGAGGCGGATCGGGCGACGCTGATCCGGCGCGTATCGCTGGACCTGACGGGGCTGCCGCCGACGCCGGAGGAGGTGGACGCGTTCGTCGGTGATGCGCGCCCGGACGCGTGGGAGCGGGTGGTTGATCGGCTGCTGGCATCGCCTGCGTACGGGGAGCGGATGGCGGGGCTGTGGCTGGACCAGGCGCGGTACGCGGACACGAAGGGGTACGAGGCGGACCGCAGGCGGACGATGTGGCCGTGGCGGGACTGGGTGATCCGTGCGTTCAACGCGGATATGGCGTACGACCGCTTCATCGCGGAGCAGGTGGCGGGGGACCTGATGGCGGATGGGGGGCAGGATGCGCTGATCGCGACGGCGTTCCACCGCAACACGATGACGAACGACGAGGGCGGGACGGACGACGAGGAGTTCCGGGTGGCGGCGGTGGTGGACCGCGTGAACACGACGATGCAGGTGTTCATGGGTCTGACGATGGCGTGCGCGCAGTGCCACACGCACAAGTACGACCCGATCACGCACACCGACTACTACCGCGTGTTCGCGGTCTTCAACACGACGCAGGACGCGGACCGCATGGACGAGGCGCCGACGCTGCCGATCCCGACGCCGGAGCGCGAGGCGGACCTGGCGCTGGCGCGGGCGAGGGTCGAGCACGCGGAGCGGCTGCCGGCGCGAGTGGCGGAGGTTCTGGCGCGGATAGGCGCGGTCGATTCGAGCGGTCGTGCTTCGCAACAGTCCGGCCGGCCGTGGTCGCCGTTCGACGGGTGGACGGCGTTGTTCGCGTTCCTCGACGACGGGATCGCGCAGGCGAGGGCGGACCTGGCGGCGGTGGAGGCGACGCTGCCGCAGTTGCCCGTCATGCGCGAGCAGGCGGCGCCGGAGCGGCGGACGACGCGCCGGTTCGAGCGTGGATCGTTCCTGTCGCCTGTGGAGGTGGTGGAGGCGGGCGCGCCGTCGGCGTTCCATGGGTGGCCGGAGGATGCGCCGCTCGATCGGCTCGGGTTTGCGCGGTGGCTGACGGACGGTGGGAACCCGCTGACGGCGCGGGTGGCGGTGAACCGGGCGTGGGAGCAGTTGTTCGGCGCGGGTCTGGTGGAGACGCCGGAGGACTTCGGCGTGCAGGGTGCGCTGCCGTCGCACCCCGAGTTGCTGGACTGGCTGGCGACGGAGTTCGTGCGCGAGGGTTGGAGCGTGAAGCGGCTGGTGCGGACGATCGTGACGAGCGCGACGTACCGGCAGTCTTCGCGCGCGACGGCTGAAGCGCTGGAGCGTGATCCGGGGAATCGACTGCTGGGGCGCGGCCCGCGATTCCGGCTGGACGCGGAGACAATCCGGGACCAGTCGCTGGCGGTGTCGGGGCTTTTGTCTCGGAAGATGTACGGGCCGTCGGTGTTTCCGCCGCAGCCCGAGGGGGTGTGGTCGATCGTGTACAACGCGGACCGGTGGGAGACGAGCGGCGGCGAGGATCGGTACCGGCGCGCGTTGTACACGTTCTGGCGGCGGACCAGCCCGCACCCGGCGATGACGACGTTCGACGCGCCGAGCAGGGAGTTCTGCGTGCCGCGGCGGGTCCGGACGAACACGCCGTTGCAGGCGCTGGCGACGCTGAACGACCCCGCTCTGGTCGAGGCGGCGCAGGCGTTGGCGCGGCGGGTGATGGCGGAGGGGGGGGCGGAGGCGGCGTCGCGGGTGGGCTACGCGGTGCGGCTGTGCCTGGGGCGCGCGGCGACGGAAGCGGAGGTCGGGCGGCTGGTCGCGCTGTTCGAGAGCGAGCGAGCGCACTACCGGTCGAGGCCGGCTGATGCGGTCGCGTTGGCGACGGACCCGCTGGGGCCGCTGCCGGAGGGGATGGACGCGGCGGAGGCCGCGGCGTGGACGGCGGTCGCGAATGTGCTGCTGAATCTGGACGAGTTTCTGACGAGAACCTGAGCATGAACGCAGGTGTGCCGGACATCGCCCGCTGCTCGTTGATGACGCGCAGGCACTTTCTGGGTCGCTCGGGCGCGGGGCTGGGGGCGGTTGCGCTGGCGATGCTGATGGGCGATGAGTTGCGGGCCGGGCCTGTCCGGGCCGGGGACCCGTTGCGGCCGCGGCCGGCGCACTTCGCGCCTCGTGCGAAGCGGGTGATCTACCTGCACATGGCGGGCTCGCCGCCGCAGCAGGACCTGTTCGATTACAAGCCGATCCTGAACGAGTTGGACGGCAAGCCGTGCCCTGCGGAGTTGCTGTCGGGCGAGCGGTTCGCGTTCATCAAGGGACACCCGAAGGTGTTGGGGACGCCGTACCGGTTCGCGCGGCACGGGCAGGGGGGGATGTGGGTGTCGGAGTTGCTGCCGCACCTGTCGCGGATCACGGACGAGTTGTGCTTCGTGCGTTCGATGCACACGGAGCAGTTCAATCATGCGCCGGCGCAGTTGTTCCTGTACACGGGTTCGCCGATCCTGGGGCGTCCGTCGATGGGGTCGTGGGTGGCGTACGGGCTGGGGAGCGAGACGCGGGACCTGCCGGCGTTCGTGGTGCTGGTGTCCGGCGGGAACACACCCAGCGCGGGCAAGAGCGTGTGGGGGAGCGGGTTCCTGCCGAGCGTGTACCAGGGCGTGCAGTGCCGGTCGTCGGGCGATCCGGTGCTGTACGTGAACGATCCGGCGGGGATGTCGCGGGACTCGCGGCGTCGGACGCTGGATGCGTTGGGCGACCTGAACCGTGCGCAGCACACGGCGTCCGGCGACCCGGAGACGCTGACGCGGATCGAGCAGTACGAGCTGGCGTTCCGGATGCAGGCGTCGGTGCCGGAGGTGATGGACATTTCGCGCGAGCCGCGCGAGACGCTGGAGTTGTACGGGGCGGAGCCGGGCGGACCTTCGTTCGCGAACAACTGCCTGCTCGCGCGTCGGCTGTGCGAGCGTGGGGTTCGGTTCGTGCAGTTGTTCGACTGGGGGTGGGACACGCACGGGACCGGGCCGCACGACGACATCGTGACGCAACTCCCCCTGAAGTGCCGGCAGACGGACCGGCCGGTCGCGGCGTTGATCTCGGACCTGAAGCGGCGCGGGATGCTGGACGACACGCTGGTGGTGTGGTCGGGAGAGTTCGGGCGGACGTGCATGAACGAGGAGCGGGACGGGTCGAAGTTCCTCGGCCGCGACCACCACCCGCACGCGTTCACGATGTGGATGGCGGGGGGGGGCGTTCGTCCGGGCCTGGTGTACGGCGCGACGGACGACCTCGGGTATCGCGTGACGGAGAACCCGGTGCACGTGCACGATCTTCAGGCGACGATCCTGCACCTGCTGGGGCTGGACCACGAGCGGCTGACGTTCCGGTTCCAGGGTCGGGACTTCCGGCTGACCGACGTGCACGGGCGCGTGGTGCCGGACCTGCTGGCGTGAGTCGATGCGTGAGCATGGGGTGTGTACATACGTCGGCTGAGGACGAGCAGTGTGTGCCACCACCCGCGGCCGCTCTGGGTCGGAGGTGGTGCGGGGGTCAACGGGAACCGGTGACGGATCGGCACCACCGTCGCCGAGCCGACGGTGGTGGCACGGGGACGGTGTGGGGTTTCAGAGTTTGGATGCGGTGAAGGTGTTCTCGACGAGTTCGCGTTGCCAGGTGTGGGCGGGGCCGCGCTTGCGTTCGTAGAAGCGCCAGAGTTCGAACCAGTAACTGCGGAATCTGTGCTCGCGGAACGGTTCGTAGTGGGCGCTGAGGCGGCGAAGGACCTGGGCGTCGGTGCCGTCGTACCCGAGGACGGCGCGGCCGTGGCGGACGCTCTCGGTGTCGAGGGCGAGGCGCGAGTACCGGCCGAGGAGTTGCATGATGTTTCCGGCGGCGTAGGGGCCGATGCCGGGGAGGGTGAGGAGGAAGTCGAAGGCGTCGTCGTCGGAGGTCGCCGGGTCTTCGAGCCAGGCCTCGTCGATTTCGCCGCGGGCGAAGAGGCGCGCGAGTTCGACGAGCCGCACGTCGCGGTAGCCGACGCGGCATCGGGCGCGGAGGGTGCCGGGGCGCGTGCGGGCCATGCGTTCGGGCGTGGGGAACGCGCCGCCGCGGCCGAGGACTTCGCAGAGGCGGCGGTTCATGGTGACGGTGCTGGGCCATGCGACGTTGCAACTGGTGACGGTCTTGACGACGTCCTCGAACAGGGTGGGCGAGCGGAAGAGGCGGGCGCGGCCGGAGCGTTTCCAGCGGCGATCGAGGCGGTGGAAGGCGGCGACGTGGGACTCGTCCTCGTCGAGGCGCAACATGCGGGCGATCTGTCGGCGGGCATGGGTGCGCTCAGTCGGGGAGAGCGTGCGATCCGCGTCGACGCGGAGCGGGTCGCCGGGGCGGCACTCCTCGCCCTGCGAGATAACGACGGCGGTCGGGCCGGCGGAGAGGTCGAGGGCGCGGCGGAGCGTGCGCGCGCCCGCGTCCCAGTGGTTCGGGGCGAGGAGGAAATAGCCGTAGGAACAGGCGTCCCGCGAGAGGACGTAGTCGGCCGGGACGCGCAGGGTGAGGCGGGTTCCCATGCTCAGACCGCGAGAAGGCGAGCGGCCGGGAAGCAGTAGGTGGCGAGGTTGACGGCGAGGCGGTCGCTGATGAGGGCGTAGCGCTCGTAATGGAGCGAGGCCTGTCGGTCGATCTCCTCGGGGGAGAGGCCGAGGGCGGCGAGGTCGTCGCGGCATCGCTCGGCGAGTCGGCCGATCATGACGCGGTCGCACTCGAAGTGGAACTGGAAGCCGAAGGTGCGGAGGCCGACGCGGTAGGCCTGGACCTTGCACGCCTGCGAAGAGGCGAGCAGGGTTGCGCCGTCGGGCGTACGAGTGACTTCGTGGCCGTGGGCGTGGAACTGGTGGTGCCGCCAGGGGATGCCGGCGAGCATGGTCTCGGTCTGGCCGGGGATGGTGATGTCGATCGGTGCGAAGCCGTACTCGGCGCGGTCCATGGGGGCGACTTCGCCGCCGAGGGCGGCCGCGATGAGTTGCGAACCGAGGCAGACGCCGATGACGGGGAGTTCGGCGTCGTGGGCCGCCTTGAGGAAGGCGAGTTCGAGGTCCATCCAGTCGTGAGGCTCGCCGACGTTCTGGGGTCCGCCGAGCGAGAGGACGCCGGCGACATCGTCGAGGTCGGTGGGGAGGGCCGGCGCGCCGAGCAGGTCGAGGCGGCGGACGTCGAGGCGGAGGCCGTGGTCGCGGAGGGTGACGCCGATGCGTCCGGGGACGCCCTCGGGGCTGTGCTGGAAGACGATGATTCGTGCCATGGGGCGGGATGATACGCGGGGGCGTCGGTCGGTCTGGGTGGGGAGGGGGAGCGCGGGCTGAAGCCCGCGGCTCTGAGGGGCGTGACGTGACTTGGCGGGGTGGTGAGATCAGAGCAACTTCGCGAACTCTTCCACGCTCAAACCTGCATCCCGTAGGATCGCGCGGAGCGTTCCCGATTTCAACTCCCGATGGTCCGGGATGGTCACGGGCTTGCGACCTGGTTCGCTCGGATGCCTCATTCGAACGTGGCTTCCACGTTGACGCACCGCGACATAGCCGACAGCCTGGAGAGCCACGATCGTCTGGCGTCCGGAGACCACCGGCAGGCGGCTCATCCCGCGACTCGAACCTGCGCGAAGATGGTCTTGGACGGTTCTGGGATCGACTCGCCTCGAGAGGTCATGTCCTCAAGTGCGAGGGAGATGGCCTCTCCGATATTCGCCAGGGCATCATCGATCGTCTCGCCCTGGCTGTAGCACCCCGGCAGCGACGGGCAGTCGACGAAGTACCCCCCTTCTGGTTGGGGGATGAGCACCACCGGGAACGATCGCTCCATGCCTCAAGTGTAGCTGAATGTCTCCGCCCGTGCCAACGAACCGCGCGTGCGTGGAACCTCCGGAAGACCGGTGTGGCTGACGCGCCGGGAGGGTCTCAATCCGCACGTTTCTCGGCCCCTCGATACCATATCTGCTTTCCGGGCCTGTGGCGGAACCGGCAGACGCGGCGGACTTAAAATCCGCTTCCCCGAAAGGGGAGTGTGGGTTCGACTCCCACCTGGCCCGCTTGGTAGGGGATGAGGGGCTTGTGGCGTGGGCTTGGTTCGGGAGGCGGGCGCTGGGCCTACACTTCCGCCCGCTCGAAACCGGGCCGGTGTGTGGCCGGGCCGGCAGAAGTGTCCAAGAACGAGCGTGAGCGCCTCCCCTTCCCGGGCGGCGTCGGCAGGCATTCGGCCGCGTGGGCGGCAGGGAGTCCGGCATGGTTCGGATCAGGCTTCAGCGTTTCGGGCGTCGTCACCGCCCGTTCTACCGCATCAACGCGATCGACAAGCGCACGCGGCGCGACGGGCGCGTGATCGAGAACCTCGGGTGGTACGACCCGATCGCGTCGGACCCGGCCAAGCAGGTGAGCGTGAACGGTGAGCGTGTGCGGCACTGGCTGAGTGTCGGCGCACAGCCGAGCGATACCGTCCGCGACCTGCTGGCGCGGCTGGACCTGCTGACGGCGGAGGAGCGGAAGGCGTGGGAGGCGCAGCGGGAGATCGACCGGAAGCGCGTCGAGGCCCGGAAGGCCGCCGCGTCTGCCGCGGCCGAGGGCTGAACGCCCGCTGAGGAACGGACAGCAAGCCCCGGGCGGAGCGGCCCGGGGTTCTTCGTTTTGCGGCGTCGGGTGTGGGGCGGGCCAAGGATGGTGGGTCGATCATGGGCGTGCTTCGGTTCGACATCCTGACGACCTTTCCGGAGGTGTTCGCGGCGGGTGCGCCGGGGGCGCTGGGGGTGTCGATCCCGGCGCGGGCGCGTGCGTCGGGGCTGGTCGAGTGGCACGCGCACGACCTGCGGGCGTACACGACGGATAAGCACCAGAAGACGGACGACCGGCCCTTCGGGGGGGGGCCGGGGATGGTGATGACCTGCCAGCCGCTGTGGGACGCGGTGCGGGTGGTGGAGGCGGCGGACGCGCGGCCGGCGACGCGGGTGCTGCTCACGCCGCAGGGGACGCGGCTGACGCAGGACCTGGTGCGTGAGTTGGCGGGTCGGCCTCGGCTGCTGCTGATCGCCGGGCGGTACGAGGGGATCGACGAGCGGGTGATCCGACGGCTGGCGCCCCTGGAAGTGTCGCTGGGGGACTACGTGCTCTCGGGGGGGGAGATCGCGGCGATGGCGCTGATGGACGCGGTGATCCGGGTGCTGCCGGGCGCGCTGGGGGATGAGGACTCGGCGGAGCAGGACTCGTTCGGGCGAGCGCCGACGACGGACCCGAACGGGTCGCCGATCGAGCCGCGGGTGGCGCGGGAGTTGGGGATCCCGGAGGGGGCGAGGCTGCTGGACTGCCCGCACTACACCCGGCCGCGGGTGTGGGAGGGGATGGAGGTGCCGGAGGTGTTGGTGAGCGGCGACCACGGGGCCGTGGCGAGGTGGCGTCTGGAGGAGATGGTGAAGAGGACGCGGGAGCGGAGGCCGGACTTGCTGGGGCCGTCGCCAGAGCAGGGGGAATAGACCCCCGGCGGGGCGGGGCATAGGCTTTCGGCCCTGTGGACCGGGGTGTCGGCGGGGTTTCCGTCGGCGGGTCGGGCGTGGGGCATCAGGACGCGAGGGTTGCCATGGGCATGCAGCAGGTGATCGAGAGCATCAACGCCGGGCAGTTGAAGTCGGACTTGCCGCTCATGGACGTCGGCGACACGATCAACGTTCACGCGCGGATCGTGGAGGGGGACAAGGAGCGCATCCAGGTGTACCAGGGCGTGCTGATCTCGCGCAAGGGGCGGGGGATCAACGAGATGGTCACGGTGCGGCGCGTGGTGGACGACGTGGGGATCGAGCGGACGTGGCCGATCAACTCGCCGCTGATCGCGAAGTTCGAGGTCGTGCGGCGGGGGGATGCTCGGCGGGCGAAACTCTACTTCCTGCGGGAACGGGCGGGCAAGAGCCGCCGCCTGCGTGACCGCCGGCGCGGGCTGAAGCACGTGGCCGGGCAGCCGACCGTGCAGGGATGACGTCTCTTTGAGTGCGGTTCGGCGGCGGCGCGCGGGGGACGCGTGCGCTGTATCGTGTCGGCATGAAAGCCATCGTTGTTGCTCGGCAGGGTTCGCCGGTTGCGCCGAACGTGTCGTTGCGGGAGGATTGGCCCGACGCCGGGCCGCCGGGGGTGGGGTGCGTGGTGGTGCGGACGCTGTGCTCGGCGTTCAACCACATGGACCTGTGGGTGGGTCGCGGCGTGCCGGGGCTGGACCTGGCGTACCCGCGCGTGTCGGGGTGCGACGCGTGCGGGGTGGTCGAGGCGGCGGGGGAGGGCGTGGACGCGGCGTGGGTCGGGCGGCGGGTGATCTTCAACGCGGCGGTGCGGGTGCGGCGGGGGGCGCGGGCGGACGACCCGCCCGGCTCGACGCTCGCGCCGGAGTACGAGTTGATCGGGGAGCACCGGTTCGGGGCGCACGCGGAGCGGTTCTCGGTTCCGGCGGACAACCTGGCGGACGTGGGGGAGACTGACCCGGCGCAGGCCGCGGCGTTCGGGCTGTGCGCGCTGACGGCGTGGTCGATGATGGTGACGAAGGCGGGGCTGCGGGCGGGGCAGAGCGTGCTGATCACGGGGATCGGGGGGGGGGTGGCGACGAGCGCGCTGGCGATCGCGCGGCACTTCGGGTGCCCGGTCGCGGTGACGAGCCGGCACGAATGGAAACTGGAGCGGGCGCGAGGGCTGGGGGCGGCGTGCCTGATCCACGACACGGGGCAGGACTGGTCGAAGGAAGTCCGGGCGTGGACGAGGAAGCGCGGCGTGGACCTGGCGGTGGACTCGGTGGGCAAGGCGACGCACCTGGCGTGCATCCGGAGCCTGGCGAGGGGGGGGGCGTACGTGACGCCGGGCTGCACGACCGGGGCGGACGCGACGACGGACCTGGCGCGCATCTTCTGGAACCAGTTGCGGGTGCTCGGCTCGACGATGGGGTCGAACGAGGAGTTCCGGGAAGTGGCGAGCCTGCTGCGGTCGGGCGCGCTCGCGCCGGCGGTGGACCGGGTGTACAGGCCGCGGGAGTGCCGGGAGGCGTACGAGCGGCTGGAGGCGGGGGAGCAGTTCGGGAAGGTGGTGGTGGATTGGAGGTAGGGGGCGGTGGTGGGAGGCGTGCGCGGGCTGAAGCCCGCGGCTCCGAGCGGAGGGAGGAAAGAGCGTCAGGAAGTTGCGATGCGCCAGGCGTTGCCTTCGCGCTCGACGCGTCGGTACAGCGTGTCGCGTTCGATGGGGGTGAAGCCGGCTTCGCGGATGGCTTTCTGGAGGTCCCAGACGGTTGTTTCCTGGTGGGTGGTTGCGCCGCCGACCTTGGTGATGTCGTACCAGACGACGGTGCCGTCGATGTCGTCCGCGCCGCACTGGAGCATGAGCTGGGCCATGGCGAGTGTCTGCATGATCCAGAAGGCCTTGACGTGGGGGAAGTTGTCGAGCATGAGGCGGGCGACGGCGAGGGTGCGGAGGTTTTCGAGGCCGCTGGGGCCGGGGAGGCGCTCGAGTTCGCTGCTGTCGGGGAAGAAGGGGAGGGGGATGATGGTCTGGAAATAGCCGGAAGTGGCAGAGTGGCGGAGTGGCGAAGTGGCGGGGTGAGTGGAGCCGCTTGGTCTGGGGCGGAAGGCGACGTGCTCGGGGAGAGGCACGCCCGGTCGAGTGAGCGTGATCGGGGGCACACCGGCGCACTGTGCCACTTCGCCACTCCGCCACTCTGCCACTTCTGGAATCCGTGCCAGCGCCTCGTCCTGTGCGCGCCGGAGCATGTCCATGTGGACGAGGCGTTCGCGGCGGTCCTCGACGTGGCCGTAGAGGATGGTGGCGTTGGTGTTGAGGCCGAGTTCGTGGGCGACGCGGTGGACGTCGAGCCATACGTCGGAGCGGATCTTGCCCTTGAAGGCCTCGTCGTGGACGCGGTCGTCGAAGACCTCCGCGCCGCCGCCGGGGAGCGAGCCGAGGCCGGCCTCGATGAGGCGTTCGAGCACCCAGCGGATGCCCTCGCGGCGGTCGGACTGCTTGTAGACCCTGGCGATCTTCGCGAGGTGAACGACCTCGACGGCGGTGAAGGCCTTGATGTGGAGGGTCGGGGCCTCGTCGCGGATGGCGCGGAGGAGGTCGGGGTAGTAGTCCCACGGGAGGTAGGGGTCGAGGCCGCCGACGATGTGGATTTCAGTCGCGCCGGCTTCGATGGCGCGTCGGGCCTCGGCGCGGGCGTCGTCGAGGGAGCGTGTGTAGGCGTGGGCGTCGCCGCGCTTGGCGTAGAAGTCGCAGAACTTGCAGGAGAGGGCGCAGACGTTGGAGTAGTTGAAGTGGCGGTTGATGTTGTAGTAGGCGGCGTCGCCGTGGAGGCGTCGGCGGACGGCGTCGGCGAGTTCGCAGACGGTCCAGATGTCGGTGGTGGTGTAGAGGAGGTCGCCGTCGTCGAGCGTGAGGCGTTCGCCGGCGAGGACCTTGTCGCGGATGGCGTCGAGGCGCGGGTCGGCGGAGGGCGGAGCGGCCGGGGCTGGGAGCGTGGCGGCTGGCATGGGGTATTGTCGGCAGGCCGGGCGTGGGTTTCGACTCCGCCCCATAGACTCCGGCCCTTGGGCGGGACCTGGCGAACTCGGCTGCCGATTGCGCTTCCGGGCGGGCACTTCATGGGGCTTGCGCCGCTGGACGTGTGGGCGCGGCTGCTGTGGGCGTGCCGGTTTCGCGTCGGGCCGCGGTACTGGGTGCGGCTGGCGGCGGCGGTGGCGACGAGCGTGGCGGCGACGGCGATCACGCTGCCGGAGCGGGTGGCGCTGTGGGCGTGGCTGGCGTGGCGGTTTCGGGGGCGCGAGGCGAGGTTCGTGCCGCGGCGGGACGCGGTGGTTGTGCTCGGGTATTTCCGTTCGGGGACGACGCACCTGCACAACCTGCTGGCGACGCACCCGGACGTGGTGACGCCGCGGTGGGTGCAGGCGATGTCGCCGCAGGGGTTCCGGCTTTCGTGGGCGTTTCTTGGGTGGGCGTTGGTGCCGTTCCTGCCGAACACGCGGCCGCAGGACGGCGTGGCGTTCGGGCCGGACTGGCCGGCGGAGGATGATTTTGCGCACAACAACTGGGCGTTGGCGTCGAGCCTGCCGGGTCGGCTGGTGCTGGTGCGGGAGCGTGCGCGGTGGGGGCGGTTCGATTCGCTCGACGGGTTGAGCGAGGGCGAGCGTGCGCGGTGGCGTCGGGCGGCCGCGGCGTTCGCGTGGAAGGTGAGCGCGGGTCGGGGCGGGAAGGCGCTCGTGCTCAAGTCCCCGAGCCACACTGGGCGCGTGCTGGAGTTGGATCGCCTGTTCGGGGGGCGCGTGCGGTTCGTGCACATCTCGAGGCGGGCGGAGGAGGTCGTGCGGTCGAACGTGGCGATGCACCGGCGGCTGGAGGGGCAGTCGCTCCAGCCGCTGCCGGATGACGGGGCGCTGCGCGAGCGGATCGTTGCGGAGTACGTCGAGGCGGAGCGGCGCTTCCTCCGCGATGCCCGGGAGTTGGGGCTGGGGCCGGAGCGGCTTGTGCGGCTTCGGTACGAGGGGCTGGTGCGCGAGCCGATGACGGAACTGGAGCGGGTGTGCCGGGCGATGGGGTTGCGGTGGGATGATGAGGTGCGCGGGCGGGCGGAACGCTACCTGGATGCAGTCGGGGAGTATCGGGCGTCGCGGCACAGTGAAGGGGGGGGTGGGGGGAGCGATCCGCGGCTGCTCGCGCTGGAGGGGGAGTTGGAGGAAGGGATGGAGGCAGGGGGGAAGGAGCGGGCAGAAGGGGGGGGAAGACGGGGCCTGCAAGGCCCCGCCCCGAGTCGGGGAGGTTCCGCGCCGCCGGGCGCGGGAGGACGGCGGGCACGCGGCGCGCTGGCGGCGGTGGTGGGGGCCGGGTGCGCGCTCGGGGTGTGGTTTGCGGCGGCGCACGCGACCGGCAACCGGCTCGATTCGCTCGCGTGGCCGGTGGGGGCGATCGCGGGCTCGGCGGCCGTGAAGGTGGCCGGTCGCGGCGACTGGCGGCTCGGGGTGTGCGCGGTGTGCGCCACGCTGGCGGCATACGCGGCGTCGGTGTGGTTCCTGCCGCAGGTGGCGAGCGGGTGGGTCGGTGCGGACCGGCTCTCGAACATCCGGACCGAGTTCGGGGGCGTGAACAACACCTCCATGTGGATGCTGTTCGGGCTGCTGGCGGCCTACCGGTTCGCATCGAGGGCGTTCGTGCGACCGCCGGGGATGGGGTAGGCGAGTCTGCCAGATCGGCAGGCGGGGGCAGGCGCCGGCACGCGTCGGCGGGGGGATTGCGGCGAACGCGGGGATCGGGGAGCCGTTCGGCTGGCACCGCCCTTGCCGAAAAGGCGGTTGAGCGGCGCGTCACGGCGGGCGTGGCCGACGATCGGAGGTATGTGTGATGTCGAAGATCATCGGGATCGACCTGGGAACGACGAACTCGGTTGTGGCGATCATGGAGGGCGGCCAGCCCAAGGTGCTGATCAACTCGTCGGGGAACCGGACGACGCCGTCGGTGGTGGCGTTCACGGACAAGGGCGAGCGGCTTGTGGGGCAGCCCGCGAAGCACCAGCAGGTGACGAACCCGAAGAACACGGTGTACTCGATCAAGCGGTTCATGGGCCGCCGGCACGAGGAAGTGACCGACGAGGAGAAGCGGGTGCCCTACGAGGTGCTGGGGGGCGCGGGGGACTTCGTGCGGGTTCGCGTCCGGGAGAAGGAGTACACGCCGCAGCAGGTCTCGGCGTTCATCCTGCAGGAGTTGAAGAAGGTCGCGGAGGACTACCTGGGTGAGAAGGTGGACCGGGCGGTCATCACGGTGCCGGCGTACTTCAACGACTCGCAGCGTCAGGCGACCAAGGACGCGGGCGAGATCGCGGGGCTGAAGGTCGAGCGGATCATCAACGAACCGACGGCGGCAGCGTTGGCGTACGGGCTGGACAAGAAGAAGAACGAGAAGATCGCGGTCTTCGACCTCGGCGGCGGGACGTTCGACATCTCGATCCTGGACGTGGGCGACGGCGTGTTCGAGGTGCTGAGCACGAACGGGGACACGCACCTTGGCGGCGACGACTGGGACCAGCGGCTGATCGACCACATCGCGGGTGACTTCAGGGCGCGCGAGGGGATCGACCTGCGCGGCGACCCGATGGCGATGCAGCGGCTGAAGGAGGCCGCGGAGAAGGCGAAGGTCGAGCTCTCGACGATGCAGGAGACGACGGTGAACCTGCCGTTCATTACGGCGGACCAGCACGGGCCGAAGCACCTGCAGGTGACGATCACGCGGAGCAAGTTCGAGTCGCTGTGCGAGGACTTGTGGAAACGGCTGCGTGATCCGTGCCTCAAGGCGCTGAAGGACGCGAAACTGGACCCGTCGAAGATCGACGAGGTGGTGCTGGTGGGCGGCTCGACGCGGATGCCCAAGGCGCAGCAGATCGCCCGTGAGATTTTCGGCAAGGAGCCGAACAAGAGCGTCAACCCCGACGAGGTGGTGGCGATCGGTGCGGCGATCCAGGGCGGCGTGCTCCAGGGCGAGGTGAAGGACGTGCTGCTGTTGGACGTGACGCCGCTGTCGCTCGGTGTGGAGACGCTCGGCGGCGTGATGACGCGACTGATCGAGCGGAACACGACCATCCCGACCAGCAAGAAGGAGGTCTTCTCGACGGCGACGGACAACCAGCCGAGCGTCGAGATCCACGTGCTGCAGGGCGAGCGCGAGTTCGCCCGCGACAACCGGACGCTGGGGCGGTTCACGCTGGACGGGATCCCGCCCGCGCCGCGGGGGCTGCCGCAGATCGAGGTGGAGTTCGCGCTGGACGCGAACGGGATTCTCCAGGTGACGGCGACGGACAAGGCGTCCGGCAAGAGCCAGAACATCCGGATCGAGAACTCGGGCGGGCTGCAGAAGGACGAGATCGAGCGGATGAAGCGCGACGCGGAGGCGCACGCCGAGGAGGACCGCAAGCGGCGCGAGTTGATCGACGCGAAGAACCGGGCGGACTCGCTGGTGTACCAGACGCGCAAGGCGCTGGACGAGCACGGCGGGAAGGTCTCGGCGGAGGTGCGGGGCCGGATCGAGTCCGCGGTGAGCAACCTCGAGAGCAAGATCAAGGGCGACGACAAGGCGGCGATCGAGGCCGCGGTGCGGGAGTTGGAGACCGCCTCGTCGGAACTGGGTCGGATCATCTACGAGCAGGCGGCGAAGGAGGCGGGCGGTGCGCCCGGCGGTGCGGCGGACGGGGCGTCGGGGGGGAAGGGCGACGACGTGATCGACGCGGAGTTCGAGGTGAAGGACGACCGCTGATCGACGGCGGTTGATCGAGAGACGCAAAGGCAACCGCGCCCCGGGGAGACCAGTCCCCGGGGCGCGGCGTTTGTGGGTTCGGGGTGTTGCGTCGGTCAGGCGGCGCGGCGGCGGCGGACGCAGAGGACCGCGCCGGCGGAGAGCAGGGCGAGTGTGCCGGGCGTGGGGACGAGGGTGAAGGTGATCATCGAGGACCAGCCCTTGAAGGCGTTGAGGTGCTCGTTGGCCATGGCGTCGTTGACGAGCTTCTGGAGGGCGGCGTCGGTGGCGCGGAGGTCGCCGATCTTGGAGACGCCGCGGTTGCCGGTTCCGTCCGCGCCGTCGTAGCGCCAGTCGAAGGCGGTGAGGAGGCCGAACTGGTCCTTGCCCTCAAACTTGACGGAGTCGTGGTCGCGGACGACGAGGATGTTGGTGAAGTCGAGGAAGTCGCCCTTGGGGGCCTTGGGGTAGTCGATGAACATCGACCATTTCTCGTCCTCGCGGATCGCGCCCTCGTCGAACTTGTTGGCCTGCCATTCGTTCTTGAAGTGGTAGTAGTAGGGGTAGTCGTCCTCGGGGTTGCCGGAGACATCGCCTGATTGCGGGTCGATGGCGGGTGCGCCCTTGGGGAAGAGGGGCTTGTAGCCGTCGGAGAGTTCGCGGACGACGTTGACGTAGTCGAAGTCGTAGTGCTTGTCGAGGAAGGCGAAGTCCTTGTGGAACTCGAACTTCGAACTGACGGCGTTGGCGTTGCCCTTGTAGCCCGAGGCGGCGTTGATGGTGCCGATCTTCTGGGGCTTGTCGTAGCCCTTGACGCTGGCCATGACGTCGACGGCCAGGGGGTCGCCGGCCCAGGCGAGGGCGGCCGACTTGGCGATCGTGGCCGCGGCGATGAGGAGTGCGAGGCTTCCGCGAATCCGAGTGGTGGTGCTGTGTGCCATTGTTTCGCTCCGTTCGTTGCTTCGTGCGGGGTTCGGCACAGTGCCGTCCCCTCACGGAAAGGAACGGAGACGGGTCGCGCGGCTCACGCGCCGGGGCGGGAAAGCTCTCCGATGGCGTCGGCCATGGCCCGGGCGGCCTTGCCGCGGTGGCTGAGGCGGTTTTTTTCGTCGGGGCTGAGTTCCGCGCTGGTGCGGGTGTAGTCCGGGGCGACGAGGAAGAGGGGGTCGTAGCCGAAGCCGTTGGAGCCTCGGGGGACCTCGCCCGGGAGGCCGATGCGGCCTTCGAACAAACCCCTTGCCTTCGCCAGCACTTGCCCCTCTGGACTTGCCAGCGCCATGGCGCAGACGAAGCGAGCGGTGCGGCGGTCGGGGGGGACGCCTTCGAGTTTGCGGAGCAGGCGTTCGTTGTTGAGGCGGTCGCGTTCGGGGCGGGGGAGGCCGGTCTCGAGGCCGTCGGAGTGGTAGCGGGCGCTGATGACGCCGGGCGCGCCGGCGAGGGCGTCGACCTCGAGGCCCGAGTCGTCGGCGAGGCAGTGGAGGCCTGTGCGTTCGGCGTAGGCGAGGGCCTTGAGCGCGGCGTTCTCCTCGAAGGTCTCGCCGGTTTCCTCCGGCTCGGGGTGGGTGTCGCTCAGGTCGGCGAGGGAGAGGAGTTCGAGGCCGAGCGGCGCGAGGATGGCGCGGAGTTCCTCGACTTTGTGCGGGTTGCCGGTGGCGACGACGATCGGACCCATCGGCGGGAGGATAGTGCCGGGCCGCCGGCGGTCGCGGTAGGCTTGGCGCATGAGCGGGCGTGATCGGGCCGAGATCGCGGGTGCTGCGGGCGATGCGTTGGAGCGAGCGGGCGCATCGGGCTTGGGCGCGTGCCCCGCGCTCGTGGGCTTCGACGGGTTCGTGGACTCGATCATCCGCGTGGTGGATCGGCGTCGGAGCATGGAGGGTGAGGACTTCGAGCGGATCGGGACGATCGCGGAGTTCGCGGGCCGGTGCGCTGCGGCGGCGGGTCGCAGCACGAACATGGAGTTGTGGGTCGATGAGGACCGTTTCGGTGGGAACGGGCCGCTGACGGCGGGCGCGCTGGGGCGGCTGGGCGTGCCGGTGTGCTTCATCGGGGCGGTGGGGCGGGAGGAGGAGCCGGCGCGGATCGCGCCGATCTACGAGCCGTTCGCGGCGTGGTGCCGGGAGGTGGTGAGCGTCGCCGCGCCGGGGCACACGGATGCGCTGGAGTTCGAGGACGGCAAGATCATGCTGGGAAAGACGCGGAACGTGCAGGCGGTGACGTGGGAGCGGATCGTGGCCGCGGTCGGCGTCGAGGGCCTGCGACGGCGTGCGGAGGACGCCTCGCTGATCGTGATGGTGAACTGGTCGCTGTGCGGCGGGGCGCCCGGCATCTGGGAGGGGCTGATCGGGGAGGTGTTTCCGGCGTTGGCAGCGCACCCGCTCGGCCGGCGCGTGCTGATCGACATCTCGGACCCGGCGAAGCGGACCGATGAGGACCTGCGCCGCGCGCTCGAGTTGATGGCGGGGATGAACGCGCTCGTGCCGGTGACGCTGGGGCTGAACCTGGCGGAGGGGGAGCGCATGGCGCGGGTGCTCGGCGTGCCGAGCGTGCGTGAGAGCGCGACGTACGGCGAGTTCGTCGTGCGGCTGGCGTCGGGGGTGCGCGAGCGCGCGGGGCTTTCGTGCGTGGTCGTGCACGTGCGCGAGGGGGCGGCGGGCGCGACGGACGACGGGACGACGGCGTGGTTTGACGGTCCGTTCACGGCGCGGCCTCGGCTGTCGACGGGCGCGGGGGACCACTTCAACGCGGGCTTCGGGTTGGCGCAGACACTGGGATTGGCGCTTGATGAGTCCCTCGCGGCGGGGTGCGCGGTGAGCGGGGCGTACGTGCGCGATGCGGCGTCGCCGACCGCCGAACGGCTCGTGGGGTTCCTGAGGGAGTTGCCGCAGCCGGATCGGCCCGGGGCCTAGAGTTCGGCCATGCCGCACCCGTTGCTCGATGCGCTCGGCGTCGCCGACCACCCGCGCGTGGTGGAGCCGGGCGGGGCGCGCGGCGCGGGGTTCGTGGTTTCGACGAATCCGGCGACGGGCGAGCCGATCGCGGGCGTGCGCCTGGACGACGGCGCGTCGTGCGAGCGGGCGATCGGCGAGGCCGACGCGGCGTTCGGGCGGTGGCGCGAGGTTCCCGCGCCGGTGCGCGGGCAGGTGGTGCGCGCGATCGCGGATGAGTACCGGCGTCTGCGCGAGCCGTTGGGGCGGCTGGTGAGCCTCGAGGTCGGGAAGATCGCGTCCGAGGGCGTGGGCGAGGTGCAGGAGACGATCGACATCGCGGACTTCGCGGTGGGTCTGTCGCGCCAGTTGCACGGGTGCACGATGCCGAGCGAGCGGCCCGGGCACCGGATGTACGAGCAGTGGCTGCCGCTGGGGGCGATCGGCGTGATCACGGCGTTCAACTTCCCGAACGCGGTGTGGGGGTGGAACGCGATGCTCGCGGCGGTGTGCGGCGACACGGTCGTGTGGAAGCCGAGCCTGCTCGCGCCGCTGACGGCGATCGCGACGAACGCCATCGCGGATCGCGTGGCGGCGTCGATGGGGCACGAGGGTGTCTTCCGGCTGGTGATCGGCACCGATGAGGAGGTCGGCGAGCGGTTGATCGCGGATCGGCGGCTGCCGCTGGTCAGCGCGACCGGCTCGTGCCGCATGGGGCGGCGCGTGGGGCGGGTGGTGGCGGAGCGGCTCGGGCGGTGCCTGCTGGAACTGGGCGGGAACAACGCGGTGATCGTCGAGCCGGACGCGGACCTTGACCTTGCGATGAAGGCGGTGCTGTTCGGGGCGGTCGGCACGGCCGGGCAGCGGTGCACGACGACGCGGCGGCTGATCGTGCACGAGAGCATCGCGGATGCGTTCGTGGAGTCGCTGGTGGCGGCGTACCGCGGGGTGCGGATCGGCGACCCGCTGGACCCGGCGACGCTGGTGGGGCCGCTCGTCAATGAGCGTGCGGTGGAGGGGTTCGAGGCGGCGGTGCGGGCGGCGCGCGAGCAGGGCGGCGAGGTGCTCGTGGGCGGGAGGCGTGCGAGCGTGCCCGGGTCGCGCGGGCATTTCGTGGAGCCGACGATCGTGCGCGCGCCGGCGTCCGGCGTGCTGCCGATCGCGATGGAGGAGACGTTCGCGCCGATCCTGTACGTGTTCACGTACCGCGACCTGGAGGGGGCGATCGGGATGCAGAACGCCGTGCCGCAGGGGCTGAGTTCGGCGATCTTCACGTCGCGGATCTCGTCGGCGGATCGGTTCCTCAGCCCGTCGGGGACGGGGAGCGACTGCGGGCTGGCGTACGTGAATCTTGGGACGAGCGGGGCGGAGATCGGCGGGGCGTTCGGGGGTGAGAAGGATACGGGCGGGGGTCGGGAGTCGGGGTCGGACGCGTGGAAGGCGTACGCGCGGCGACAGACGTGCACGGTGAACTTCGGCGGGGCCTTCCGGCTCGCCCAGGGCATCCAGTTCGGAGAAGAGCAGTGAGCGAGCAACGGGTAGCGGACGCGTTGGCCGAGGCCGTCATCGCGGAGATTCAGCCGGGCATGATCGTCGGGCTTGGGACGGGGCGCACGGCGTCACGCGGCGTGGCGACGCTCGCGGAGCGTGTGAAGGAGCATGGGCTGGACATCCGGTGTGTGCCGACGAGCCACGCGACGGAGACGCTGGCGCGGTACCACGGGCTGCCGGTGATGGACTTCGCGATGGTCGAGAGCGTGGACCTGCTGTTCGACGGCGCGGACGAGGTGGACCCGCACCTGCGGATGCTGAAGGGCGCGGGGGGGGCGATGACGCGGGAGCGCATCGTGGCGTGGGCGTCCAAGCGGCGCATCTACATGGTGGACGAGAGCAAGATGGTCGATCGGCTGGGGACGCGGACGACGCTGGCGGTGGCGGTGCTGGCGTTCGGGCTGTCGGCGGTGCGGTCGGAGTTGCGCTCGCTGGGGCTGAACGGGGTGGTCCGCCGGACGATCAAGGGGGAGTTGTTCATCACGGACAACGGGAACCTGATCGTGGACGTCGCGCTCGGGGAGCACGACGTGGAGGAACTGGATGCCGCGCTGAACTCGATCCCGGGCGTGGTTGATCACGGGCTGTTCCTGACCGAGGCCGACGAGGTCTTCGTCGAGCGTTCGGACGGGTCCGTGGACCGGCTGCGGCGCGAGGGGTGATCGCGCCGGCGGCTTGACCCGGGGTCAAGGCGCCGTGGACCACGAGTCAAGTCCCCTTCGGGCCTCTCCTTCCGAATGCTTGGTGGTCGCTGAGCCGCCCGGCGGCGTGCGACGACCCGGCCCTGCCGGAAGGAGACGACCGTGATCTGCCATGCACCGACATCCGACCGCTCCGCCGAGCCTGACCATCGCTACGTCTACTGGATCGATCCGGCCGTGTTCCGGCGGGTTCGGGGCGAACTTCGCTCGCTCGGGTACCGATTGCGTGCCGCGCCGCTGACGCCGCGCCGGGCGGTGGGCAGCCGGGGGAAGCGGCTCATGTACACCCCCCCCGGCCGATGGAACGGGTTGAGCGACCCGCGGGGGTCGTGGTATCGTGAGTCGATGCGGGCCGGGCTGTACATGGTCGTCTCGGACCATCGGCTGCCGGAGGGGCTTGGGGCGTTCCTCTCGGTGGAGTTGAGCGGGTGGATCGGCGTGCGGCCGATCGGGGTCGGCGGTCGTTGCGGGGGGAGAGGGGCGTGTTCTTCGGAGTTCGTCGGGTCCGGCTGAGCCTGAGCGCTCGGTCCGGGGGGAGTGTCACAAGGAGTCGGATCATGAAGCGGTATCTGATCGTGGGCTATGCCGTGGCGTGCTGGGTGATGTTCCTTGGCGTGTTCGCGTACGCGTGCGCGTTCGTGGGCGGGTTCCTCGTGCCGACGACGCTGGACGGGCCGCGGTCGGACCCGCTGTGGCTCGCGCTGGCGGTGAACGTGGGGTTGATCGCGGTGTTCGGCGTGCAGCACAGCGTGATGGCGCGGCAGTGGTTCAAGCGCTGGTGGACGCGGTTCGTGCATCCGGCGGCGGAGCGAGCGACGTACGTGCTGGTCTCGAACCTGCTCGTGATCCTGCTGTTCTGGCAGTGGAGGCCGATGGGCGGGGTGGTGTGGCACGTGGAGCACGAGGCGGGGCGGATCGTGCTGTGGACGCTCTTCGCGGCGGGTTGGCTGCTGGTGCCGCTCGCGTCGTTCATGACGGACCACTTCGACCTGTTCGGGCTGCGGCAGGCGTGGCTGCACTTCAAGGGCGAGCCGTACCGGCCGCTGCCGTTCAAGACACGAGCGCTGTACAAGTCGGTCCGGCACCCGCTGTACACGGGGTGGATCCTGGCGTTCTGGTCGACGCCGCACATGACGGTGTCGCACCTGCTGTTCGCCGCCTTGCTGACGGCGTACATCTTCGTGGCGGTTCGGTTCGAGGAGCGTGACCTGAAGGCCTTGTACGGCGAGGACTACGAGCGCTACACGCGGACGACGCCGCGGTTCGCGCCGCGGGTCATCCCGCGGGGGTCTACTGGCCCTGCGCGAGGCTGAAGCCCGGCTTGCCGTCGTAGACCTTGAGGGGCTGGAAGTCGGTGACGGGGAACTTCTCGGCGATGCGGTTGAGGAGGGCGATGGCCGCGCTCTGGCCGTAGCGGCCGAGTTCGGCCGGGTTGCGGAGTTCGAAGCGGACTCGGTAGTAGTCCACGACCTCGGTGAAGACGGAGCCGGAGGGCCAGACCTGCGTGCCGCGGTTGGACATCATGGTGAGCGTGAAGGGGGAGTGTTCGCAGAGGCGCTCGAGGTGGGCGGCGAGTTCGGCCGGGCTGATGGTTGTCTCGATGTAGACGTCGCATCCGGCGTGGTGGCTGACGACCTGCGTGAAGGTTCGGATCAGCGTGTTGATGCGGGGGCGTTCGGGGCGCGTGAAGGGGGCGGTGTCGCGTTCGGGGACGGGGACGGCGGGCGCGGCGCCGGGCGTTCGTCCGAGGCGTGAGACGATCTCGCGTGCGAAGGGCATGGTGCCGACCGGCTCGCGGGCGGGGTCGCCGAAGTCGCCGGTGCGGACGCCGTCTTCGAGGGTGGCGAGGAGGGCGTTCTCGATCGTGGCGGCGATGCGGACGAGGCCGACGTGGCGGAGCATCATCAGGCCGGAGAGGAGCAGGGAGGTGGGGTTGGCGACGCCCTTGCCGGCGATGTCGGGCGCGGAGCCGTGGACGGCCTCGAAGATGGAGACGTGCTGGCCGATGTTCGCGCTGGGCGCGAACCCGAGTCCTCCGACCAGCCCGGCGGCGAGGTCGGAGACGATGTCGCCCTGGAGGTTGGGCAGGACGACGAGTTCGTACTTGTGGGGACGGAGGACGAGGTTCATGCAGAGGGCGTCGATGATCACGTCCTCGTGCTGGATGCCGGGGTAGTCGGCGGCGGTGGCGTGGAATCGTTCGAGGAAGAGGCCGTCGGTCATCTTCATGATGTTGGCCTTGTGCCCGCAGGTAACGCGGGAGAGTCCGAGTCGGCGCGCGAGTTCGAAGGCGGCGCGGTGGACCTGATCGCAGCCGGGCGCGGAGACGAGCCGCTTGCACTCGACGACGTCGTTGGTGAGTCGGTGCTCGATGCCGCCGTAGGTGTCCTCGACGTTCTCACGGACGACGTAGAAGTTGACGGGGACGCCGGCGCGGGAGAAGACGGTCTCGACGCCGGGGAGGGCGCGGAAGTGCCGGATGTTCGCGTAGGCGCAGTACAGTTTGCGGAGGGTGACGTTGATGGACTTCCCGCCGCCGCCCTTGGGCGTCTCCATGGGGCCTTTGAAGACGATGCCGCAGCCCTCGACGGCGGCGAGGGCTTCGTCGGTTACGCCGCGCGAGTCGCCGCGCTCGAAGACGGCGCGGCCCATCTCGACGGGCACGAACTCGAGGTGGCGTGAGACGCCCGCGGCCTCGAAGACGGCGAGGACGGCTTGGGTGATCTCGGGGCCGATGCCGTCGCCCGTGGCGAGGGCGACGCGGACGGGGGCGGACATGCGGGGTTCCTCCGGCTGCGGCGGGTTTCGGGGGGCAAGGATAGCGCACCCCGCGACGGGATCGGCTCGATCGCGGGCGGTGTTCAGTCGCGCGGGCCGGCGGCGCGGCGCAGGCGGTCGGCGACGGCCCGCCATCGCGCGGGCGGTTCGTCGCCCTCCCACGGGGTCTCGACGACGATGAGGTCGCCCGGGCCGTGCGCGTCGGCGTCGCGCATGGCGGCATAGATGGCGCGGGCGTAGTCGGCGGGGTCGGCGGGCATGGCGATGACGCGGATCGTCCGCGAGGCGCGCATGGCGCGCGCGGAGATGACGGTCATCGACTGGTTGAAGTCAACGCCGGCGAGTTCGCTCGGCGCGAGCACGACGCGCTTGCGAGGGGCGTAGTGCGAGCGCATGAGTCCGGGCGAGGCGAGCGGCGCGGCGTCGCTCGCGGGCGAGGGGGGGGACTCGACGACCGGTTTGCCGAGCGCGGCGGCGATCTGCTCCGCGCTCACCATGCCGGGGCGGAGGATGCGCGCCGGGTTCTCGGCGAGCGAGATGACGGTGGACTCGATGCCGACGCGGCAGGGGCCGCCGTCGAGGACGAAGACGCCGAGATGGAATGTATCGGGGTCTGGAAAGGCCTCGCCCCGCGAGGGGGGGGCGGTGAATGCTGCGCGGACATGGTCGGCGGTGGTGGGGGAGATGAAGCCGGAGGGGTTCGCGCTGGGGCCGACGAGCGGGCCGTTGAAGACTTCGAGGAGAGCGAGCGTGAGCGGGTGGTCGGGGCAGCGGACGGCGACGGTCGGGCCGCCGGCGGTGACGATGTCGGGGACGCGATCGGCCTTCGGGAGGACGATGGTGAGCGGGCCGGGCCAGAAGGCGTCGGCGAGGCGGTCGGCGTCGGGCGTCCACTCGGCGACGACCTCGCGGGCCATGGCGGGGCCGGAGACGTGGACGATGAGCGGGTTGTTCGCGGGGCGGCCCTTGAGGCGGAAGACGTGGGCGACGGCGTCGGGGTTGAGTGCGTCCGCGCCGAGGCCGTAGACGGTTTCGGTGGGGAAGGCGACGACGCCGCCTGCGCTGAGGCGGCGCACCGCCTCGGCGACCTGCTCGGGGCCGGCGTCCATGGGGGACTTTATTCCGGCGCGGCGCGGGCGCGGCCGCGCGTGCGTCCGGCGAGGGACTCGTCGGCGTCGGGGACAACGAACTCGATGCGGTTGCGTTCGAGGATGGTGCCGACGGCGGCGTGGTACTGGCTGATGGAGGCGTTGAAGTTGGTGAGCGCCTCCATCTCGGCGCGCTCGGAGGCCGCGAGGGATTCCTGCTGGTTGAGTTCGAGGGCGAGGCGCTCGGCGGTCAGCCCCGTCAGCAGTTCGTTCTCGACCTGCAAGGCCCGGAGTGATTCGGCGGAGGCGATTCGAGAGAGGCGTGTCTGTGCGATGAGCTGGTATTGCAGGGTGACGGAGTCGAGGGCGTCCTTCACTTCGCGGACGATGCCCTGCACGGAGTTGCGGTAGGAGATGACGGCCTGCATGCGTTCGAGCCTGCGCTGGCGGAAGCCGGCCTCGGCGGCGCGGTTGCCGATGGGCTGCTCGAAGAAGAGGCCGACGATGTAGTCGACGAACTTGCCGTCGAAGACGCTGTCGTAGACGCTCAGGTCGTCGTCCATGCCGTGGAAGCGGATCTGGCCGCGCATGTCGAGTTGCGGCAGTCGCTGATTGGCGGCGACGACCTGGCGGATGGAGGTGTCGTCGATGGAGATGACGGCCTGCTCGATCTCGGGGCGTTGGGAGAGGGCGGTGGAGAGGGCTTCGAGGAGGCTGAACTCCATGGGGGCGTCGATGGGCTGATCGACGGGGAGGACGAGCACCTCGGAGCCGACGGTGAGGTCGGGGTCGTTCATCAGCACCTTGAGGCGGTTGCTGGCCTGACGGAGCGTGACCTGGGCGGCGATGACGTCGGACTTGCGGCGTTCGACGCGGGCGATGGCCTCGGCGACGTTGGCTGGGCGGGCGTCGAGGCCCTCCTCCTGGCGGATGCGGAGCATGTCGCGGACCTGCTCGCCGCGTTCGAGAAGGCGGAGGAGGATGGCGACGTCGTGGTGGGCGCGGACGAGTTCCCAGTAGGCGCGCTCGGTGTCGTTCGTGAGGCGGATGAGGTCGCGGCGGAGTTGGGCGACGCTGTTCCGCTCGGCGTTGCGGTTGAGACGGACCTGCGCGAGCGCGACGTCCGAGCCGAAGTTGCGCAGCAGGGGCTGGTCGATCTGTGCGCTGACGGTGAGCGTGGTCGCCGGATCGGGCGAGAAGGTCTGGCCGGGGGTGGCGAAGTCGGTGTAGATGAGGTCCTGCTGGACGGTGAGACGGCCGCCGCTGGTCAACTGTCGGCGGAGGCCCGTGGACGACTCGACGATCTGGCGCTGGTCGAGGCCGGTGCCGATCGGGAATCCGGACGAGGACTGGGCCGGCCGCATCTGGTCCTGGTCGGTCCACTGGAGGTTGGAGAAGAAGGTCCAGTCGAAGGCGGCCTCGGCGGCGACGATCTGGCTCTGGGCGATCGCGGGGGCGATGCGCGCGAACTGCACTTCGAGGTTGTTCTCGACGGCGGAGCGGACCGCGCGTTCGAGGCTCACGGCGACGGTGCGCTGGGGGAGGCCCAGGAGGTCGGGGGTGAGCGGCGTGGCGGCGACGTTGCGCGATCCGGGGCCGGACATCTGCTCGAGTTCGGCCATGAGGTGCGGGGGGATCGGCAGGGGCTGGGCGTCCGCGCTGCGGGTGGTGGCGCGGCGCGTGGGATCGCGTTCCGCCTCGGTCATCTCGCGGCGCACCGCTTCGACGACGGATCGACGGAGGTCCGCTTCGGTTCGGGGAGCGATGGGCGAGGCGCACCCGCCCACCGCCGCGGCCAGCCCGCAGATCAGCAGTATCCGCGGCACGGCCCGTGGCAGGGTGGCGTCCATTCGTGGGGACAACCTAGCCGCCGCACGCCGCCCGGTCAAAGGGACGCACACGCGGGCCGGGCCGGGTAGACTCACGTCCACCAGCGCCGGATGCCCCTGTGGCGGCTTTGCGGCCTGTCACGGGCACCCAAGGACGGCCGGCGCGGATCACGGAGACGCACGCCATGTTCCGCCGAATCCCGATCGTTCTGAGCCTGATGTCGTTCGTGGTCGGCGCGCTGGTCGCGGCCGCTCCGGCACGCGCGCAGGTGAGGCCTGTCGAGCCGTATCACGCCGTTGTGACGGTGGACGGCGCGGCGATGCGCAGCGGGGACATGGCGGACTACTACAAGGTCGCCGAACTGAAGCGCGGGCAGGTGGTCCGCGTAGACGCGGAGGGGAACGGGTGGGCGCGGGTGGCGTACCCGGCGGGCGTGACGGCGTTCGTCGATGCGCGCGAGGTGCAGGTGGAGGGCGAGACGGCCCGCCTCACGCGGCGCAGCGCACTCAAGGCGCGGAGCATGGTCGCGGGGTGGGGGGCGAGTTGGCAGCGGCTGATGCCGGAGGGGTCGGAGTTGGAGCCGGGGGCGACGCTGAAGGTCGTGCAGCCCGTGCGCAACCGCGACAACGCGATCGTGGGGTACGAGATCGAGCCGCCGGCCGGGGCGCGGGCGTACATCGCGTCGAACAACCTGCGGACGGCGACGGCGGAGGAACTGCGGGCGCATGCGGCTTCGCCGGGCGCGCCGATCGTGCAGCCGCCCGTGCAGGCGCCGCCGACGGGCGGGGAAGCGGCGCCCGCCGTGCCCGCCGCGCCGGCCGCCGAGCCGACGACGGCTCCCGCGACGACCGATGAGGAACCGGCGCCGACGCCACCGGTGACGGCGCCGCCGGCCGCGGAGGAGACAGCGCCGTTGCCCGAGACGGAGCGTCCGGTCGGCACGTTCGATGCGCTCGAGGCGGCGTTCGAGTCGCTGCGTCAGCAGGACCCCGACTCGGCGGAGTTGAGCGAACTGGCGGCGGAGATCCGGCGCGCGATGGGTGCGCTGGACGACGGCTCGCCGTTCTCGCCGGGGCTTCGGCATCGTCTGGAGCAGCGGCTGGCGGTGGTCGAGTTGTGGATCAGGCTGCGCGAGACTCGGGCCCGTCTGGCGGCGATGCGTGCGGAGACGGAGACGCAGTCGTCGCGGGTCGCGGAGCGGATCGCCGCGCTGGAGCGGACGCGAGGGTACGAGTTCGTCGGGCGCGTGGTCCCGAGTTCGCTGTACGACGGTCGTCGGCTGCCGCTGATGTACCGGATCGTGTCCGTCGGCGGGGTCAGCCCGCGCACGATCGGGTACGTGCTTCCGGACGACCGCTTCGACCTCGGGGCGAAAGTGGGTCGGGTGGTGGGCGTCGTCGGCGAGTCGCGGATGGACGAATCGCTGGGGCTGCGGATCGTCGTGCCGCATCGGATCGACATCCTGCGTGCGGACGACGGCGTCGGAGCGGAGACGCCCGAGTCCACCATGCGGATGGAGTGACGCTCGGCCCGCATACAGTCTGTCCATGCCGGAGACGGGGGTTGTGCGCGGCGTGCGGATGGGGTCGGGGCTGTCGGGCCACCTGGACCCGTTCACGGCGGCGAAGCAGGTCGCGGAGCAGGCGGCTGCCGATCTGGACGGCTCGCAGGGCGTCGATCTGTGCCTGCTCTTCGCGTCGGCCCATCACGCGCGAGTGCTGGGCGGGCTGGGGGAGATCATCGCGAAGACGCTCTCGCCGCGTCGGCTCGTGGGCGTGACGACCGAATCGGTGATCGGGGGGCGGGTCGAGTTGGAGCGGCAGCCGGGGGTGTCGCTGCTGGCGGCGTCGCTGCCGGGGGTGCGGCTGCACGGGTTCGACGAGGCGCTGCTGGGTCCGGCGGATCCCGCGAATCCGGAGCAGGTCGCGGTGGTCGGGGGGGCGATCGGGGCGAGCGACGATCTGCGTTGCACGCTCGTCTTCGCGGACGCGTTCAGCGTGCCGGTGCTGAACACGCTGCCGGGGCTGTGCGCGGCGCGGCGGCGTGATCGAGACGGCCGGCCGATCGGGTCGATCTTCGGGGGCGTGGTCTCGGGGGGGCGCGGTCCCGGGCAGAACGCGCTGCTGATCGACGGGGTGGTGAAGCGGTCGGGGGCGGTGGGCGTGAGCATCGCGGGGCCGGTGCGGGTGGACACGGTCGTGAGCCAGGGGTGCCGGCCGATCGGGCCGAACCTGCTGGTGACGCGGTCCAAGCGCAACGTGGTGTTCGAACTGGGAGGAAGGCCGGCGGTGGAGGTGGTGCGTGAGGTGGTCGAGTCGCTCGACGAGCGGGGGCGCGAGCAGGTGAAGCGAGGGTTGTTCGTCGGCCGCGTCGTGAACGAGTACAAGGAACGCTTCGGACGCGGTGACTTCCTGATCCGCAACGTCGCGGGGGCGGACGAGGCGACGGGCGCGATCGCCCTGGGCGACTCGGTGCGGACGGGGCAGACGGTGCGCCTGCACGTGCGCGACGCGGCGACCGCCGACGAGGACCTCGCGCTCCTGCTCGACGCCCAGAAACTCCACGCGCGCCCGGCGGGCGCGCTGCTCGTGACGTGCAACGGGCGTGGGTCGGGGCTGTTCGGGAGGCCCGGGCACGACGCGCAGGCCGTGTCGCGGGCCTTTGCGCCGGAGCGGGCGGGAGAGGAGCGGGCCAAGGGCGGCGCGCCCATCGAGCCGGCCGGGGGGTCGGTGCCGCTGGCCGGCATGTTCGGCGCGGGCGAGATCGGGCCGGTCGGGGACGAGTCGTTCCTGCACGGGTTCTCGGCGTGCGTCGCGTTGTTCAGAGACCCCGCGCCGTGAGACGCCGAGGGGTGGCGGGGCGCCCGGGCGCGTGCCCGAGATGGACGCGATATCAGAGCAGGACCGCACCTCGCGCGGCGACCGACGCGGACGACAGCCCCGCGCGGATGAGGAGTTCCGCGAGTGCGGCGGCGTCGTGCTCGGTGAACGCGCCCGGCTCATGGCTGTCCGCGTCGAGGACGCCCCAGCACTCGCCGCTCGGGTCGAGCATGGGGACGACGACCTCCGAGCGGTCGCGTGGGTCGCAGGCGACGTAGTGCTCGCCGAGTGAGGCGACATCGCGGACGACGAGGGCGCAGCGATCGCGCCACGCGCGGCCGCACGCGCCGTGCAGGCCGATGGGCGAGCAGGCGGGCTTGTCGCGGCGTGGTCCGAGGATGAGTTCGTCGCGGTCGGCGGGCTTCACATAGAAGCCGACCCACGAGTAGCCCTCGTTCGAGAAGGCGTCCCAGAGAGCATCGGCGAGGGCCTGCATTCGGACCTCGCGCGAGGCGGCCGGCGCGATGTCGGGGCACACCCGCGAGTAATCGCGTCGGTGCGTGGCCGCGGTGGCGGAGGTGTCGGGCACGATCGGCTCAGAGCGTGGCGGAGGTGTAGGGCAGGAGGCCCATGTACCTGGCGCGCTTGATGGCCTGGGCGACGAGTTTCTGCTCGCGGGCGGAGGTTCCGAGGCGCTTGCGGCCGTAAATCTTGCCGTTGGGGCTCATCATGCGGCGCAGCGTGTCGTAGTCCTTCCAGTCGACGTACTCGACGCCCTTGCCGGAGGTCTTGACGACGTTGGTCTTGGTCGGGGGCTGAAAACGGGAGAACCTGCTCATCGATGGCTCCGTCGTGGTCTGTGCGGCCCGGGGGACGGCCCGGGCGACGGTCTTCAGGGAGCAACGATAGGTGGGGTGGATGCAGTGGTCTATTTGAAGAGGGGCCTGGAAAGGCCCCGCCCCGAGGAGCGGTAGGTGGGAGAGGGTCTATGCCTCACGGGCTCGGGGGCGGCAGGCGAGGGCGTCCATGCTCATCAGTCCGCCGCCCCAGACGGTCAGGGCGAGGCTGCCGGCGAGGAAGAGGGCGTTCTGGCGTACGTTGCACCAGCCGATCTTGTCGGGCGGGCAGAGGAGGCCGAAGTCGCCGAAGCAGCCGCACTTGGGGTCCACGTCGTCGCGGAGGAGGGCCGAGACGATCGCCCCGATGAACGCCAGCAGCATGCCCGAGAGGATGAGGGCGGCGGAGCGGGACCAGAGGCCGAAGACGAGCGCGGCGGCGCAGAGCATCTCCGTCCACGGCACGACGAACGCCGCGGCGGGGACGAGTTGCTCGGGGACGATCTTGAAGCCGTGGATGCTGAAGGCGAAGGCCTGGGGATCGGCGATCTTGAGAGAGGCAGCGAAGGCGAAGACGCCCGCGAGCGCGAGGCGGATGAGCAGGAGCAGGGCCTTGATGGCAATGGGGGGGCCGCTCATTCGTCCCACCTCAGCAGTTCATCGGGGCCGTCGGCCGTCTCGTGCCCGGCGGCTTCCCATCCGGGGTAGCCGTCAGCGTCGATGTGGACCCGGGTGATGCCGAGGTCTTCGAGGCGGATGGCGACGAGGTGGGAGGCATCGCAGGAGCCGCCCTCGCAGTAGACAACGATGCGGTCGCCCGGGCCCATGAAGTCCAGCAGTGCGGAGATGCCGGAGATCTTCGAGGGTGGCACGTTGAACGCGCCGGGAACGTGGCCGGCCTCGTACTCCTCGACCGGGCGGGCGTCGATGAAGAGGGCGAGGTTCTCGTCCCAGAGGCGGAAGGCAGCGTCCGTGCCGATGTCGGTGGGGAGCGAGTCGAGCCAGGCGGCGAGGGCCGCGGCGTAGTCGGGCTGCGCCTGCTCGGGCGTATCGGTCGGCACGCCGGTCGTGTCCTGGGGATCAGTCTGTCGGCGGTCGGGGGGGGTAACGACCGGGCCTTGAGCGCGCGCTTCGCCGGCGCGGACGCGGATGCTGGGGGTCGTCCACCAGTGCGTGCCGGCGATCAGGACCGAGAGGCCGAAGAGGGCCAGCGCGCGGGTGAGGACGGCCGACACACCGCCCGATCTCGGAGCGCAGGCCCGGTCCTCTCGCTTCGCGTCTTGCTCGCTCATGGTGCGCCCGGGTTCGTCAGTTACGACGGACGGAGGCGAAGTAGGGGATGCTCATGGTCTGCTCGCGTTCGACGTCGGTGTGGACGATGAGCAAGCCGCGGACGCCGCGTCCGTTCTCGTCGATCTGCCCGCTGATGCGGACGACGTAGGCCGGGGCCTTGCTGCCGCCGTTGGGAGCCTGCGGGGCGAGCGTGATCTTGACGGCGTTGGGGTCGGGGTTGCGGTCTTCGACGTCGAGAATGGTGAAGGGGGTGCCGGTGCGGGAGCGGATGACGACCTCCTGCTCGAAGGTATCGCCGATGCGGACCGCGCCGAAGGAGATTCGCTCGGGGAGGATCTCGATGTCGCCGAGGTGCTGGGCGAGGAGTTCGACCTGGAGGTGCTCGTTCTTGGGGTCGTTGGTGCGCAAGCGAAGGTGGTAGTTGCGGATGAGGCCGATGGGCGCACCCGGGCGCATCTTGACGGTGATGGTCGTCGTGCGGAGCGGTTCCGGCTCGTCCTCGAACTTGAAAGGCTCGGTCTTGCCGAGCACGACCGAGAAGAGGTCGGGATTGTCGCTCACGGCCTCGGCCACCTCGAAGTCATCGCTGCGGCCGGCGACGCGGATCGTGAGTTCTGCCGGGGTGTCCTTGGCGATCGGGCCGAAGTGCGCCATGCGCGGCTCGATGATGACGGAGGGTCGCACCTTGGCGGCGACGACGAGTTGGACGGTCTTTCGCTCGGGGTCGTTGGTGACGACGGTGACGGTCTGGTGCTGATCGCCGGCGCGGTTCTTGGGGTCGTAGACGACCTTGATCGTGCCGCGTTCGCCCGGCTTGTACTGGGTCTTGCTCAGAGCGGGGACGGTGCAACTGCAACTGCCCTTGGCGCTCTCGATTCGGAGCAGTCCGGGGCCGTCGTTGACGAAGACGAACTCCGTCTCCGCCCTCTCGGTGTCCATGATGAGGCCGAAGTCGTGCCTGTCGCGTTCGAACACGATTCGCGGAGGGACGCGTTCTTCGAGCGTCGGGGGCAGACGATTCGGCGCGTCAGCCTGGTCGAGCAGTTGGGCTGCGCTCATGCCGCATGGGAGCGTGAGTGCGGCTGCGTACAACGCGATGACGGAAATCCTCATAGCTCGCCTCCGATGACCTGGCGGTGGGTCTTGGCCGACTTCCGGCACAGACCCGACCAAAGAACGAACATGATTCGACCCCGAAACTCTCGGGCGTACCGACTTGATACGCCTGAACCGGACAAGGGGTGCCTCGGAAAGTCTATCGCCTGTATGGGGCAGACTCCTGACCGGGTCAGAGGCCCGTAATCCGGTTCGCGGGCGGGTTGTGCGGGATGCGGGGGAGGTGTCACTCTGCGTTGTGGGGCCATGTGTGTCGGCCCCTCGCGCCGTGGGGAGCCGGGCGGGTCGATCCGTGGCATCAGGCCGTGTGGTTCGTGCGCGTGTGGTGTGGCTGAGGGTCAGCACCCGGCGACCCAGAGGTTGAGGAAGACGGCGACGTCGATGGTGTTGACGAGGCCGTCGCCGTTCACGTCGGCGGATTCGTCCCCTGCGACCCAGGCGTTGAGGAATGCGAAGAGGTCGATGGTGTTGACGTCGCCGTCGCCGTTGAAGTCGGGGAGGCACTGGCACTCGTCGGGGATGCCGTCGCGGTTGGCGTCGTCGCTGCGCCCCGAGGCGATGTCGCAGGAGTCCGGGAAGCCGTTGGCGTTGCAGTCCTGCGCGCGGCCGTCGGCGATTTCGCAGTCGTCTGGGATGCCGTTGAGGTTGCAGTCGGTCCCGGCGTCGGGCATGAAGTCGAACGCGCTGGGCCGCCAGATGTCGGTGTCGTTGCCGACGATGAAGGCGCGCATGTAGTAGCCGTTCCGTGCGTCGAAGTGGTAGACGCGGGCGCGGGTGACGTGGAGGCCGCCGGTGTCGCGGTGGACGTGGCTCGTCGAGGCGTAGACGCCGCCGTCGGGTCCGACGCGCAGGCCCCAAGGCTCTTCGAGGGTGAGCACGGTCGCGGTGCCGCCCTGATTCCACTTGCCCTTCGGCTCGCCGGTCGCGGGGTCGTAGGCGAGGATGCGATCGGTGCCGTGGCTGGCGACGAGGAGATCGCCTGTGATCGGGTTGTGGATGATGCCGCGCGGCTGGTTCAGGTTGCCGTTCTCTGAACCGACGATCGTGCGGATGAACGCGCCGGAGTCGGCGTCGAACTCGTGGACCCGGTTGTCGCCCGCGGCGACGACGAGCGTGCCGGCGGGCGAGAGCGTCAAGCCCCAAGGCTCGACGAGGCCGCCCGTTCCGGGGGCGACGAGTTCGCCGAGGTGCTGTCCCGTGGCGAGGTCGTACTCGTGGACGCTCGCGGTGTCGAGCGAGGCGACCAGGAGCGTGCCGCGGGGAGTGACGACCAGGCCGGTGGGCGTCGAGAGGGTGCCGTCGGAGGGGACGAAGTCGCCGACGAGGTTGCCGGCGCGGTCGAACTCGAGGACGCGGTGGTCCGCGCCGCTGGAGACGAGCACGCGGCGATCGGGCGTGATGATGAGGTCGTGGCCGACGTTGACGGCCGGGGGCGAGACGCCGACTACGACGCCGGTCACGGAGTGGCACGAGCGGACCTCGGGCTGGGTCAGGCTCGCGATGAAGCAGAAGTGGGCGGCGTCGAGCGCGAGCAGGTCGATGAGGCCGTCGCCGTCGCAGTCCTGGCAGGCGTCGAGGATGCCGTCGCGGTTGATGTCGAGCGGCATGTTCGCCTGGATGGCGGCGTAGTCATAGACGCCGTCGCCGTCGCAGTCGGCCTGGCAGATGTCGGGGACGGTGTCGCCGTCGGAGTCGGCTTCGAGTTCGGTGTAGGTGTCCCAGGCGTCGGGGAGCCCGTTGGCGTTGCAGTCGGGCTCGCAGCCGTCGGGGATGAGATTGCCGTTGGCGTCCTGGGCGAGTCCGAGCGCGATCTCGTCGGGGTCGAGGATGCCGTTGTCATTGCAGTCCTGGCACTCGTCGGGGATGCCGTCGCCGTTGGCGTCCTGGGCGAGGCCGTCGGCGATCTCCTCGTTGTCGGGGATGCCGTTGAGGTTGCAGTCGAGGGTCAGGCAGTTCCGCGTGGCCATGTGCTCGTGCATGGCTCGGCGCGTGAGTCGGTGGAAGCGCATGTCGATGTTTGCCTTGCCGCCGCTGACGGTCTGGGAACAGTAACTCATGATGTCGCCGCGGTTGGGGATGGGGTCGGCGTTGGCGCAGTTGTCGATGCCGTAGTCGTGGGTGTGGAGCGTGCCGCAGTTGTGGCCGAGCTCGTGGGCGGGGACGATGACGTCCTGGTTGAAGACGTGGGGGCGGTCGGGGTCGGCGAAGAAGCCGAGGGTGTAGCCGGACCAGGAGTAGCCGTTGTTGGTGCAGAGGGCGCTGAGGTAGGCGACGCCGCCCGCGCTCAGGTACCGTCGTGCGCTGAGGTACTGGGCGGTGTCGCGGTGGACGTGCTGCATGTTGTTGTTCCAGTGGCTGCGGAACGCGCCGAGCGGGTTCTCGTTCCCCTGGTAGAGGTCGTCGCGGTTGTCCCACAGCCGGACGTAGGTGAGTTCGAAGCGGGCGTTCATCTCGCGGAGGTAGACGTCGGAGACCGCGCCGTAGAGCATGACGACGTACTCGGCGGCGGCCTCGAGGTCGCCGAAAAGAAGGAAGTACTCGTAGTCGGTCTCGATGGCGAGTTCGATGACGCGGTAGAGGTTGGTGGGCTGGTCGGGCGCGGCGCGCGTGTCGGGGGCCGGCTCCTCGTCGTGGCGGACGACGCGGCAGAACTCGACGCCGGGCGGGAGGAGCGTTCCGCCGGGGCGCACAGCAAAGACACTGACCTCGCCCGCGCGGGTCACACCGCCGCCGGGGAGACGCGACGAGACGCCGAAGCGTTCGCCGCCCGCCTCGACGTAGCCGTTGGCGGCGCTCGCGCCCAACGCGATGAAGACTCGCGAGCCGGGCTGTCCGATCACGGTTCCACGGAGAAGCGTGACGGAGGAGGGGTCGAAGTCGAGCGGGGCGTCGGCCTCGCCGGCGCGGCCGACGGCGAAGCGTGTCGCGTGGCTTGTGACGACCAGTCGGGTGAGGAGCAGGTCGGCGCGTCGCCCGCCGGCGCCGAGCGGGAAGTCGCGCACGACGATCGGGCCTCCTGCGCGGGCGTCGAGGGCGTCGTCGTCGAACGTGTAGGTCTCGACCGGCGTGCTGCCGGCGAGCACTTGGGCGCGCGACTGGTTCGGGCACGTCCACGCGAGGAACAGGACCGCCGCTGCTGCGAACGCCAACCACGCCGGACGACGATTTGCCATGATGCACTCCTTGCCGCCCGCGACCGCGGCCGCCCCCGAAACCTTCAGACTACCGGCGGGGGCGGGTCGGGATCAATGGGCGAGGCGCGGAATGGGCGATCGGACGAGGCCGAGAATCGAGCGGCTCACGCCGGAACCGGGGGAACCGCTCGCCCGCTCGTCGGAGCGACGGCGAGCCAATGGTCGAGCGCGCGGTGGACATCGCGGGGGGTGGCGGCCTGGCGCACGCCGTCCTTCAGTTCGCGGCAGTGGGAGCCGTTGATGGTCTTGCCGAGCCAGGCGATCTTCTGGCGGATCTTGTGCATGGCGTAATGGTCGCCGCGGAACTCGCGCATGCGATCGAAGTAGCGGCGGACGATCTCGATCTTTTCGGGTTCGGTCGGTTCGGTATCCCGCGTGTGGGGCAGGCCGCGGAGCCGGAGTTGCTCGCGCCACGCGAGGCGGAAGACCCAGGGCATGGCGAAGGCGCCGCGCCCGATCATGACGCCGGCGCAGCCGGTCTCGCGCAGCATCGAGACGGCGTCGTCGGGCGTTCGCACGTCGCCGTTGCCGACGACGGGGATGCCCCCCCCCGGCGTCGCCGTGTAAGGTCCTGTCGCCTCGGCGACGGCCTCGACGACGCGCCGGATGCCCTCGCGCCGGCACTCGCCCTTGAACATCTGCTCCGTGGTTCGGCCGTGGACGGTGATCGTGGCGACGCCGACGCGAGCGAGCCGGACGGCGAGCGAGCAGGCGGCGCCGCGCTCGAAGTCGGCCTCGCTCCAGCCGAGGCGCATCTTGGCGGTGAGGGGGATGGCATCGGGGAGGGCGGTCCGCACGGCTTGGGCGATGCGGACGGCGCGGTCGGGGTCGCACATGAGTTTGGACCCGCCGTCCTTCTTGCAGACCTTGTCGACGGGGCAGCCCATGTTGAGGTCGACGACGGTCGCGCCGTGGTCGGCGCACCAGCGGGCGCCGTCGGCGAGGAGGGCTGGGTCGGAGCCGTACAACTGCATGCCGACGGGGCGGTCGAACTCGTTGGTGCGTGCGAGGTCGAGGGAGGCCTCGGAGCCGCAGAGCAGGCCGCGCGGGCTGAGCAGGTCGGTGCAGGCCAGGCCGACGCCGCCGAGTTCGCGGCAGGTCATGCGCCAGGCGAGATCGCACCACCCCGCGATGGGGGCGAGGAGGAGGTTGGTGTCGAGCCGGACGGGGCCGACCTGGAGCGGAGTGGCGAGCACCGGAGATCGTAGGAGGAGGCACCGGGCGCCGGGCATCCTGCGTCGGGGAGAGCGGCCGCGGACGCGGGCGCTTCGTCGCGGCTCGCTTCCCCTACACTGCGTCCGTGTACCAAGCGTTGCTGACCCGGAAGTACCTGACGACGAAGGTGATGCCGCTGCTGGCGTCGCTGGGCGTTGCGCTCTGCACGGCGATGGTGCTGATCACGTGGTCGGTGATGGGCGGGTTCCTGCGGATGCTGACGGAGTCCGGGCGCTCGCTGATCGGGGACGTGCGGATCGTCTGGCCGAACACGGGGTTCCCGCACTACGACGACCTGATCGCGCGGCTGGAGGCGGACCCGGAGGTCGAGGCCGCGACGCCGCTGATCGAGACGTTCGGCATCATCACGCTGCCGGACGGGCGGACCGAGGGCGTTTCGGTTCGAGGCGTGGACGGTCCGGGTTTCGCGCGTGTGACGTCATTCGCGCAGACGCTGTGGTGGAAGCCGCTGGGCGAGCCGCTGCGGAAGGATCGCGTGGGCGAGGACCCGCGGCTGGACGGGCGCGAGATGTGGCGGCGGCTGTACGAGAACGGCCTGTCGCTGACGCGGCCAGACCCGGAGACGGGCGAGCCGAAGGCGGCGATGGTGCTCGGGATCGAGGTGACGGATTTCAACCGGCGCACGCGGAGCGGGTTCTACATCCCGATGGTGATCCCGCAGCAGACGGCGGAGGGCGGGCTGACGCACGCGGACATCTTCCTGCCGCTGCAGGGGGAGTTGACGCTGCGGGTCGTGCCGCTCGACAGCAAGGGCCGGCCGCGCGAGGTGCAGACGCGGGTGCTGCCGGTGGCCAACGAGTTCGAGAGCGGGCTGTACGACATCGACCGGCAGACGGTGCTGGTGCGGTTCGATGCGTTGCAGTCGATGCTGCAGATGAACGAGGGGCTTCGGCTCGCGGAGGACGGGCCGCTCGATCCCTTTGCGCAAGAGGGGGGGGAGCGCGAGGAGCGCTACGAGGTCGATCCGGCGCGCACGACGGCGGTGCTGGTGCGGGGGCGGACGTCGGACCGGGACCTGACGGGGTTCAAGGCGCGGGTCGAGCGCATCTACGCGGAGTTCGCGGCGGCGCACGCGGGCGAAGTGCCCTCGGCCGCGGTCATCGTCATCCAGACCTGGGAGGACGCGAACCGGACGATGATCGCGGCTGTGAAGAAGGAGACCGCGCTGGTCCTGTTCATCTTCTCGTTCATCTCGATGACGGCGGTGTTCCTGGTGCTGGCGATCTTCTGGGCGATGATCAGCGAGAAAACGCGGGACATCGGCGTGCTGCGCGCGCTCGGGGCGGGGTCGTGGGGGATCGCCTGGGTCTGGCTGCGGTACGGCGCGGCGATCGGGCTGGTGGGGTCGGTGGCGGGGGGGCTGCTCGCGTGGGGCATCGTGACGAACATCAACGACATCCACGACTGGATGGGCGAGAGCCTCGGCTTGTACGTGTGGGATCCGTCGATCTACGTCTTCAAGGAGATCCCGCGGCACATCGAGCCGGACAAGGCCGCCTTCGTGCTGGCCGGGGGCGTGCTCTCGTGCCTGCTCGGCGCGCTGATTCCCGCGCTGCGCGCCGCGTTCATGCACCCCATCCGCGCCCTGAGGTTCGAGTGAGCGCCGTGACGCAACACTCCGGCATCCCGACGGCTTCCCACGCCCGGCCCGAGGGCGGAGTCGCGCTGCTGAGCGTGCGCGACCTGCACAAGACCTACCGGCTCGGGCGGGTGGAGGTGCCCGTGCTTCGGGGGGCGACGCTCGAGGTGCGCGAGGGCGAGTGGGTGGCCGTGCTCGGGGCATCAGGCTCGGGGAAGAGCACGCTGCTGCACCTCATGGGCGGGCTGGATCGCCCCGACAGCGGAACGGGGGAGCGTCACCCGATCCGTTTCGAGGGCCGTCCGCTCTCGGAGATGTCGGCCCGGGAACTCGACCGCTACCGGGCGCGGTCGGTGGGCTTTGTCTTCCAGTTCTACCACCTGCTGCCGGAGTTGAACGTGCTGGAGAACGTGCTGCTTGGGGCGATGGTGCTGCACGGCCGGTTCGGGTATTCACGGCGGCGTGCGGCGCTCCGTGCCCGGGCAACGGACCTGCTGGCCTCGTTCGGCCTCTCGCACCGGCTCTCGCATCGTCCGGCGGAGATTTCGGGGGGCGAGCGACAGCGGGTGGCCATCGCCCGCGCGCTGATCAACGAGCCTCGGCTGCTGCTCGCCGACGAACCGACGGGCAACCTCGACCGGGAGACGGGGCGGCGGATTCTGGACGCCATCGCGGGGGTTCGGGGCGGTTCGGCCCGGACGATCGTGATGGTGACGCACGATCCGGAGGTCGCCGCCCGGGCGGATCGCATCGTGCATCTGGAGGACGGTCGGGTGGTCCCGGGGTCGATCTGAGGGGGTCGGGCGCGCCCCGGAGCGGTAAAGCGGTTACTATCCCGGGATCGGCCCCCTTGTGAAACCATGCCGACCAGTGAAGTCACCCCAGGACCGGCCCTTCCCTCAACCACGCTGACCCTTGTGGGGGCGAGCGGGCAGCCGGTTTGCGCCAAGGTGACGGAGGTGGGCGAGGGGCCTCCGGTGGTCTTCCTGCACGGGCTGGTGGGGCTGAACGACCACTGGGAGGACGTGGTGAACCGCGTCCACCCGCGGGTCCGCTGCGTCATGCTTGAACTGCCGCTGCTCGACCTGACGGACGAGGACTGCTCCGTGGACGGCGTGGAGGAGTTGACGTCTCGGTTCCTGGACGGGCACCTCGACGGGCCGGCTGTGCTGGTGGGCAACTCGTTCGGGGGGCACGTGGCGTTGCGGGTCGCGCTGCGTCGGCCGGAACTGGTCCGGGGGCTGGTGCTTGCGGGTTCGAGCGGGTTGATCGAGCGGTCGATGGTGCGGGACGTGCAGATCCGGCCCAGCCGCGAGTGGCTCGCACGGAAGATCGGCGAGTTGTTTTACGACCCGATGCACGTCCGCGAGGCGGACCTTGACCGAGCGTACCGCGAGTTGACGCACCGGGAGAAGGCCCGGGCGATGGTGAGGCTCTCGCGGACGGCTCGGAAGAACCACCTCGGGGAGCAGATCGGGCGGATCCAGGCGCCGACGCTGCTGATCTGGGGGCGCAACGACATCGTGACGCCGCCCGAGGCCGCGGAGGAGTTCGCGCGGCTGCTGCCGGATGCGCGCCTGGTCTGGTTCGACCGGTGCGGGCACGTGCCGATGGTGGAGAAGCCGGACGAGTTCGCCGCGGCGATGATCCGGTTCGCGGACGAACTGGACGAACGCACTTCGGGCGCAAACGGCCGTGGCAGCCGCTGAACGACCCAGCGCAGCGCGCCGGCGGGCGAAGGGGCGCTGGACCTCGATCGTGGGGCACGCGTTGCGCGCCCGCGTCGTGCGTCGTGCGGCGAGGCTCTCGGACATGCGCTGGTGGGCCGAGCACACGGGGCGGGTGCAGACGGCCCAGTTGCGGGGGCTGCTCGGGCGGGCGGCGGGGTGCGAGTTCGGGCGCACGCACAACTTCGCACGGCTCGCGGCGATGCCGGACGAGGAGATGCTGGCGGGGTATCGGGCGGAAACGCCGGTCGTGGACTGGTACGCCTTCCGTGAGCCGATCGCGCGGATGCGCGAGGGCGGGGAGCCGAACGTCCTGTGGCCGGGGCTGGTGCGCGATTTCGCGCAGACCAGCGGGACGACGGCGGGCGACAAGTTCATCCCGGTCTCGCGGGAGATGATGCGGTCGAACTACCGGGCGAGCCTGGATATCTTCGCGCACGCGGTGCGGTTCGGGGTCTCGCTGCCGGGGATGATGGGGGGACGGTGCCTGTTCATCGGCGGGTCGACGAGCGTCGAGACGAACGAGCACGGCGTGCGCACGGGGGATCTGTCGGGGCTGGTGACGGGGCTGATCCGCTGGCCGCTGAGCGAGGTGTACCTGCCGGGGCGCAAGATCGCGTTGATGAGCGACTGGCCGGCGAAGATCGACGCGATGGCGCGGCTGTGCGTCGAGCACGATGTGCGGTTCATCAGCGGGATGCCGTCGTGGGCGATGGTGCTGTTCGACCGGATGCTGCGGGTCGCGCGCGAGCGGGGGCGGCCCGCGTCGTGCATCCGGGACCTGTGGCCGAACCTGCGGGTCTTCGTGCACGGCGGCGTGAAGTACGCGCCGTTCGATCCTCGCGTGCGCCGGTTCTGGTCGGGGGACGCGGGCGAGGACATCCCGCACCGCATCGAGTTGTACCCGGCGAGCGAGGCGTTCGTGGCGATCCAGGACGAGCCGAACCGGGAGGGCGTCGCGCAGCCCTCGCTGCGGCTGTGCGCGGACCACGGGACCTTCTTCGAGTTCGTGCCGCTGGAGGAGATCGACTCGGCCTCGCCGCGGGCGTTCGCGTGCGACGCCGTCGAGCCGGGCGTGCGGTACGTCGTGGTGCTGTCCACCTGCGCGGGCCTGTGGCGGTACGTGCTGGGGGACGTGGTGGAGTTTGACTCCGTTCCGAGGGCGAGACGCGGCCTGCAAGGTTCCGCCCGGAGGGGTGGTTCCCGCCTTTCGGGTGGCCCCGCTCGACTGCGGATCGTGGGTCGGCACCGGCACTTCATCAACGCGTTCGGGGAGAACATCATCGTCGAGCACGTCGAGAACGCGGTGGCGGCGGCGGCACGCGAGGCGGGGGTGACGGTGGGCGAGTTCACGGCCGCGCCGGTGTATCCGGGAGAGGGTCGGCGTCCGGGGCTGGAACTGGCGGTCGAGGTCGCGGTCGGGCTGCCGCCGGCCTTCGCCGAGGCGTTCGACCGTGCGCTGAAGACGCAGAACGTGGACTACACGACGAAGCGAACGGCGGACCTGGGCATGGGGCCGCCGATCGTCACGCCCTTGCCGGTGGGGGCGTTCCACCGCTGGCTTGAGTCTCGCGGCAAACTCGGCGGGCAGCACAAGTGCCCGCGGTGCGCGAACTCGCGTGAGATCATCGAGAGCGTGGTCGCGGTGGCGCGGCAGGGATGATCGCGTTCAGGCCCGCACGAAGGGGTTGGTCCGCTTCTCGCGGCCGATGGTGGTCGCGGGGCCGTGGCCGGGCAGGATCCGGGTGTCGTTGGGGAGCGCGTAGAGCGTTTGGCGGATGGAGCGCACGAGGGCTGCGGGGTCGGAGGTGGGGAAGTCGCTGCGTCCGACGGAGCCTGCGAAGAGGGTGTCGCCGACGATGGCGGTCTTCGAGGCATCGTGGACGAGCGTGATGCCGCCGGGGGAGTGGCCGGGTGTGTGGAGCACCCGCCACGTGGTGCCGGCGAGGGTGAGTTCCTCTCCGCCTTCGAGGGTTCGGTCGGGGCCGTGGGCGGTTACGGGCATGCCGACGGCGGCCGAGAGGTTCAACTCGGGGTCGTTCAACCACCGGACCTCGGCGGCGTGAATCCAGACGGGCGTCCCCGGGAATGCCCGGAGCACCCCGGCGACGCCGCCGATGTGGTCGAGGTGGGCGTGGGTCAGGATGATGGCGACGGGACGGAGGCCCTGGTGGCGTACGGCGTCGATCAGCGGCCCGGGATCAAAGCCGGCATCGACGATCCAGCAGTCGTGGGACCCCGGAACGGAGACGATGTAGCAGTTGGTTTCCCACGGTCCGAGGGTGACGATCTCGATGTTTGGGGCTGGCTCGGGCTGCATCCGTCGATCATAGTTAGACTTGGGGAGCCTCCCGCCCCGATCGCCTGGCCAGGAGCCGACCATGCCGCTGATCCGGAACATCGACGAGACGCCGCTGACGGCTGTGGATATGCCGGGGGTGCAGGGGGCGCGGATGGCGGTGATGGTGGGAAGGGCGGACGGCGCGCCCAACTTCGCATTGCGGCAGTTCCGCGTGGAGGCGGGGGGCCATACGCCGCGGCACTCGCACGACTACGAGCACGAAGTGTTCATCGTGTCGGGGGTAGGGACGATTCTGCTGGAGGGGAAGGAGCGTCCGATCCGGGCGGGGGACGTGATCTACGTGCCGGCGAACGAGGAGCATCAGTTCCGGGCGGGCGAGCCGGGCGGGTTGCGGTTCCTGTGCCTGGTGCCGATGAGCCGGGACTGCGGCGACCCGACGCCGGGGAGTTGAGGCGGGTTGGATCGAGCCACGGAGTCATCAGGGATGAGCGACAAGAGGTCACGGTCGGGATGGCGTGAGACGACGGTACGGCTGGCGTGGAGTTACGGGGCGGCCGCGCTGGCCGCGCTGGGGCTGTGCCTGTGGGGGGTGTGGCACCGCGATCCCACGCTCACCGCGATGGGCGTGCTGGGGCTGGTGCTGGTGCTGGCGGTCGCGCCGGTGACGTTCGCGTCGGTGCGTGGCGGCGGCGGGGGGGGGGGCAGCGACGTCGGGGAGGCCGCGGCGGAGTTCAGGGCCGCGGTTGAACGGCTGGCGGAGTTGCAGGCGCTCTCCGACGACGCGCGGCGTGTGCTGAACCGCGGGCGTGAGCGGGAGCTGCTCCGTCGGGCGATCGAGGAGGACATCACGGCTGGCGAGTGGGAGGCCGCGCTTGTGTTGGTGCGCGAGTTGGCGGACCGGTTCGGGTATCGGACGGACGCGGAGGAGTTTCGGGCCCGGATCGAGTCCGCGCGGCGCGACGCGTACGAGCGTCAGATTTCGGCGGCGATCGCGCAGTTGGACGGGCTGATCATCCAGCGTCGGTGGGAGGACGCGCGGGCGGAGGCCGGTCGGCTGTCGCGGCTGTACCCGGACTCGCACCGCGTGCAGGGGCTTCGCAAGCGGGTCGACGACGCGCACGAGCGGTACAAGGAGGACCTGGAGCGTCGGTTCCTTCTGGCGGCGCAGGAGAGCCGGATCGAGGACGCGATGTCGATGCTCAAGGAGTTGGACGGGTACCTGAGCGAGTCGGAGGCGGAGCCGTTCCGGGAGGTGGCGCGGGGCGTGATCGGGAAGGCGCGCGAGAATCTCGGGGTCGAGTTCAAGTTGGCGGTGCGCGACCGGCGGTGGGGGCAGGCCGCGCGGGTCGGGGAGCGCATCATCGCGGAGTTTCCCAACACGCGGATGGCGGAGGAAGTGCGCGGGATGATCGACGGGCTGCGCGCGAGGGCGGCGTCGATCGGGTGAGAGCGCGTTGGCGGCGCGGGCTATTCGTCCTTGCCGACGTACCGGAGTCGGTAGACCGCGCCCTCGCGTCCGCTGGTCGAGAAGTAGAGCGATCCGTCGGGGCCTTGCTCGACGTCGGCCGGTCGGGCGAGGACCTGCCTTCCGTCGCGGCTGAGGGTGGAGACGACCTTGACCATGCCGGCGGGACGGCCGCCGCCGAGCGGGTCGTCGTCGAAGATGACGCGTGCGACGCAGTAGCCGACGGGGACGGAACTGTTCCACGACCCGTGGCAGGCGATGAAGATGTCGCCGTTGTGGTCCGTCGGGAAGGCGCCGCGGTTGCGTGCGGGATCGACGAAGGCGAAGCCGTTGGTGGCCCAGTGCGCGCCGACGCACCACTCGGGGGGGGTTGTGCGCGCGGCGAGGTCGTGGATGTCGGAGCGGTCGAGGTACTCGTAGCGGGGGACGCGCAGGCCGGTGACGAAGGGGTGCCCGTAGAACCCGCCCTTGACGTAGAGGTTCAGTTCGTCGGGCGGGTTGAGGTCGGTGATGGGCTGGTTGTCGCGGGCGTCGCCGACGGGCTGGCCGAACCAATCCGAGCCGTGGTCGAACCCCCAGAGGCGTTCGGCGGCGGGGTCGTCGCCGGGCCGTATGCGGAGTTTCTCGGTGTTGCGGAGGCCCTCGGCGAAGAGCGTCTTGCCGGAGCCGTCGAGGTTGTAGCGCCAGATTTTCTGGCGGTCGGTGTCGCGCTCGTCGGTGATGTTGCCGGTGTCGCCGATCGAGGTGTAGATGTACCGGTCGGTGACGAGGAGGGAGCGCCACCAGTGCCCCCCCCTCGTGGGGAGGTCGCGTTCGGTGAGGATGTCGATGACCTCGTCGGCCTGGCCGTCGCCGTTGGTGTCGCGGCCCTTGTGGATGGAGGACTCCGTGCTGAACCACATCCATCCGTCGGCGAAGCAGAGGCCGTGGACGGAGCGCTTGCCCTGGACGAAGGCGGCGAGCGGCTCGTAGCGTCCGTCGGCGTCGGGATCGTGGAAGGTTCGCACGAGTCCCGGGCCGGGGAGTGAGACGTAGAGCGTGCCGCGTTCGTCGAAGGCGAGGAAGCGTGCTCCCGGGAGCGAGGGGACGGCGACTTCGACCACATACCCCTCGCGCACCCCGAACGCGGGCACGTCGGGGCCTGTCCCCTGGCCCGTTGCGGGCAGTGCGAGTGTGATCGAGAGCAGCGCGAGCGTGCTGCGGGTCATGCGGGGCCTCCTGTCGTTCGGGAAGACGGTAGCCGAGCGGGCGCGGCGTGCCCACAATCCCCCATGCCTCTCCGGCGTGCCTTCACCCTCGTCGAGATGCTGGTGGTGATCGCGGTGGTCGCGTTGCTGGTCGGTCTGCTGCTGCCGGCGTTGGCCGGGGCGCGCGAGGCGGGGCGCGGGGCGGCGTGCCTCTCGAACCTGCGGCAGATGTTCCTGGCGTGCCGCATCTACGCGGACGAGCACGGCGGGTACGGGCCGGCGATCGGGCAGCCGTGGGGCAAGCCGCCGAACTGGGCGCTGGTGGTGCAGTCGTACGCGGGGATGGCGGGGGAGACGGGGGCGGAGTTGTACCGGGCGAAGTCCGTGCTGGTGTGCCCCACGATCGACCGTGCGTTCGGCGTGGTGATGACGCGGACCTACGCGATGAACGGGACCGGCCACGCGGGCGCGGACATGGGGGACGCGACGGACTACGACCTGGTGGACGGGCGGGCGCACGTGCGCTTCGATCTCGTGGCGTTCCCGGATCGCACGGCGATCCTGCTCGACTCGGACCTGGGGTACAACATCACGGATGCCCCCCCCTCGGACCGGACGGCGAGCGTGATCGACTTCCGCCAGGGCGATCACGTGGAGTACCGGATCGGGTGGTTCCACGCCTCGGGGAGGATCGTGCAGGCGGCGCGGCTCGACGGCTCGGCGAAGGGGTACGGCGAGGTGCCGCTCGAGTGGGAAGAGCGGCTGCCCTGACGGCTCGGCGGCCGAGTTGGGTGGTTTCTTCCTATGATGGCGGCATGAACCCGCTCGTCGGCATCGTCATGGGGTCGAAGTCCGACTGGGAGACGATGCGCCACGCGGCGGAGACGCTCTCGGAACTCGGCATCCCGCACGAGAATCGGGTGGTGAGCGCGCACCGGACGCCGGACCTGCTCTTTGAGTACGCGGCTTCGGCGGAGGGGCGCGGGCTGGAGGTCATCATCGCGGGGGCGGGGGGGGCTGCGCACCTGCCGGGGATGTGCGCGGCGAAGACGACGCTGCCGGTGCTCGGCGTGCCCGTCGAGTCCAAGGTGCTGAAGGGGGTCGATTCGCTCCTGTCGATCGTGCAGATGCCGGCGGGCGTGCCGGTGGGGACGCTGGCGATCGGCAAGGCCGGGGCGATCAACGCCGCGCTGCTGTCGGCCGCGATCCTGGGGACGAAGCGCGCCGAGTACCGCGACGCGCTGGCGGCGTACCGGGAGGCGCAGACGCGCCGAGTGCTGGAAACGCCGGACCCGTCGTCGGACTGACGGCGCCGCGTCCGTTCACCGAATCAGCCGCCGACGCGGTAGACGCCGGTGGCGCGGATGGTGAGGACGCTCTGGCTCTGGCGTGCGCCGACTGTGCCGACGACGATCACCTCGTCGAGCGGCTTGAGCGCGTCGCCGATCGGGGCGGCGGTGTTGCCCTCGGCGTCGACGATCTGGACGGTGGCGCTCCGGGCGGCCAGGTCGGTCTTCGGCTCGCAGCAGTAGTCCCAGGGGGTCGGGCACTTGTCGGCGGGGTCTTCGCCGCAGTGTGGGAGCGAGAGGTCGACGATCACGAAGACGGGGCTGTCGGCGGAGATGGGGGCCTTGCGGCCCCCGATGCGGCCGCGGACGACGATGGTCTCGCCCTCGGCTGCCGTTTCCTTGGCGTCTGCAACGGCGAGCGGGTCCGAAGGCTCGGAGGCGAGCAGCCAGGCGGGCGGGGCGGTCGGGGCCTTGGCGCCGGTCGAGGTCGTGGCGGACTCGCCGCAGGCAGCGAGTGCGCCGGCGATGAGCGCGGCGAGGGTGAGAGCGGTGAACGGACGCATGGGAACCTCCTCGGCGATCGGACGCCGGTTCAATGGGCCTTGAGGGCCTCGGGGATGGATAGACGGAGACAACGAACGGCTGGCGGGAAAGCGCCCACCAGTCCGACGACAAGCCCGGCCAGCACGCCGCCGAGCACGACCGGCGCGTCGAGCGTGAGCGTGAACGCGCCCATGGAGAAGCGGACGGCCAGGCCGTCGAGCAGGAGCAGGCCGATCGCTGCGCCGGCGAGCGAGCCGCAGGCGCCGGCGAATGTTGATTCCTCGGTGAGGCTGAGCACGATGGCGGTGCGCGTGAAGCCGAGGGCCTGGAGCATGCCGACCTCGCGGACGCGCGCGGCGAAGGCGGCGTACATGGTGTTGAGGCCGCCGAGGATGCCGCCGGAGGCGATGAGCGCGGCGGTCACGAGGACCATGGCGCGTATGGGGGCGTAAAACGCGGCGATGGAGGCGTAGTAGTCGTGCTCGCGGATGGCGGTGATCTCGAGGTCGAGGCGACTCTTGACGAAGAGGTCCACGTCGGCGAACCGGGCGGAGTCGAGCGTGACGATCACGCAGGAGAGCGACGCGGGGCGGTTGATGGCGACCTGGAGGTCGATGAGGGGGAGCCAGATTTCGGCGTCCATGACGGTGTTGGGTGCGGTGAAGCGGCCGACGATGGTCCAGTCGCGGTTGCCGAAGTGGAGCGTGCGGCCGACGGCGAGGCGTGAGTCCGGCACTCCGAGGCGCGTTGCGGCCAGCGCGCCGACCATGAGTTCGTCGCGTCCGCTTCGCGGTGCGTGGCCCTCGACGATCTCGACCTCGGGGTGGACGAGCAGAGCGACGGGGCGCACGCCGCGCATCACGGCGGGGAGATCGCGCTCGCTGGTCGCGGTCTCCCGCACGGGGAGCGCGGCGTGGATCTCGGGCGAGGCGTAGATGACGCCGGCGTGCTCCTTGAGACCGACGATGCTGGCGGCGGCGATGCCCTCGATGCCGGCGTCGATCTGGGAGCGTTCGACGCCCTCCTCGCTGCCGATGCCGACGATCATGACGTTCTCGTGCAGGCCCGCGCTCTGCGTGAGCGTCATGGCCATGCCGCGTACGAACCCCCCGGAGGCAAGGGCGAGCAGGACGACGAGGGTGGACCCGATGAGGGTGGCGGCGAGGCGCAGGCGGCTGCGGCCGAGGTTGCGGAAGGCGTACTGGAAAGGGAGTTGTCGCACGGTGGTGTTTCTCAGGCGGCGCGGAAGCACTCGGCGATCTCTCGGCGCGAGGCCTGCCACGCGGGAATGAGGCCGGCGACGACGCCGATCGCGCCGCAGACGACCATGCCGGTGAGGAGGAGGAGGCCGTCGGCGACGATGGGAACGGTCGCGCCCTCGACGGAGAGGGCGAAACTCTTGAAGCCGGCGACGGCGACGGCCGCGCCCGCGCCGACGAGGCCGCCGACGAGGGCGAGGATGACGCCCTCGGCGACGATGAGTGCGGCGATGAGGCGGCCCGGGAAGCCGAGGGTCTGGAGGACGGCGTGCTCGGAGACTCGGCTCTGGACGCCGAGCACGATGGAGTTGCCGACGAGCGCCAGGACGGCGAGGAGGCAGCCGAGGCCGAGCCAGCGGGCGAAGCCGACGATCTCGATGATGTCGTCGGCGATGCGTCCGATGAAGGCCTTCTCGGTGAAGGTCGTGGTGGGTTCCTGGGCGTGCCGGAAGGTCTCGTCGATGTCCTTGGCGACGCGGTCGAGCATGGAGGGGTCGGCGACCTTGACGTTGAACTGGGTGACGATGCCGAGGCGGTTGCGACCGGCGAGTTGCACGAACTCGAGGGATGTGTAGGCGACGTTCCAATCCTGGGGGTCGTCGGTGCGGATGACGCCGGCGACGTAGGCGGTGATGCCGGCGGCGTCGAAGGTGGCGCCCGGGCGAAGGCCGCGCCGGGTGGCGAGCGTCTCGCCGACAAGGGCGGCGTCGGTGCGTCGGAGCCAGTCGTCGGCGGAGCCGGAGACGATCGTGAGTTTGTCGGCGCGGTCGGCGAGGAACTGCTCCTTCGGCACGCCGCGGTAGGTGACGACGTCGAGGCTGGTTCGGCAGTTGGAGACGACGATCTTCATGGGGATGACGGAGACGACGCCGTCGATGCGTTCGATGCGCGAGAGGTAATCCTGCGGCAGTTCGCTGGTGGCGGGGCAGTAGCGGTCCTCGCGGTAGACGACGAGCGTGGTGTCGCTCGCGGACGCGCGAGTGGCGGCGGTGACGCCGCGGTCCATGGCCTGCACCGCGGTGAACAGGAACATGGCGATGGCGATGCCCGCGACGGTGAGCGCGGTGCGGACGCGGTGGCGTGCCACCTGCTTGAGGACGTACGGGATGCAGTGCAGGAGTTTCATGCGGTGGCTCCGATCGTGTCCGCGACGCCGCTCTCGACCAGCCGTCCCTTCTCGAGGTGCAGCGTCCGCGTGGCGTTGTCTGCGGTCTTCGGGTCGTGGGTCACCATGATGATGGTCTTGCCGAGTTCGCTGTTGAGTTCGCCGAGCAGGGCCATGACCGCGGCGGCGGCGTGCCTGTCGAGGTCGCCGGTCGGTTCGTCGGCGACGATGATGGGCGGGTTCGTGACGATGGCGCGGGCGATGGCGACGCGCTGCTCCTGACCGCCGGAGAGTTGGCGAGGGTAGTGATCGCGGCGGTCGGCGACGCCGACGCGCTCGAGGGCGGCCATGACCCGGGCGTGGCGCTCGCGCCGGTTCAAGTGGTGGAGCAGGAGGGGGAGTTCGACGTTCTCATACGCGGTCAGCACGGGGACGAGGTTGTAGAGTTGGAAGACGTAGCCGACGTTCTCGGATCGCCACGCGGCGAGCGCGCCGCGGCTGAGGCTCGCCAGGTCCGTGCCGTCGATGCGGAGCGTGCCGCGTGTCGGGGTGTCGATCCCGGCGATGAGGTTCAGGAGCGTCGTCTTGCCGCTGCCGCTGGGGCCCATGAGGGCGAGGAACTCACCCGCGTCGACGTCGAGGTCGAGGCCGTCGAGCGGTCGGATGACGTTGTCGCCCTTGTGGTACTCGCGCGTCAAGGCTCTGCACTCGATCAGGGTCATTGCGGCGTCTCCTCGGTTCGGGCCGCGAAGCGCACCCGTTGTCCTTCTCGCAATCCGTCCGCGTCAACGACGAGCAGTGCCCCGGGCCGGACAGGGCCGCTGACGACGGCCCATCCGGCCGACTCGCTCTCGCGCTGCACGTGCATCGGTCGCACGACGCCGCGGTCGGCTCGGCGGTTGGTGACAGTCCAGACCTGGACGCCACCGGGGTGCGAGTGGAGCGCGTCGGTGGGCACGCGGACGCGCCCCTGCCCGTCCGCAGGCGCGGCCGCGCCCTGGCGGGCGGTCTCGCCGCGCGGCAGGAAGCGCACGCGCGTGAGCATCTCGGGGCGGAGCAGAGGGGAGGGGTCGATGACGCGCACCTTGGCCTGGAGCGTGTTCTTCTGGAGGTCGGCCTCGTGGGTGATGCGGAGCACCTCGCCCTCGAAGGTGCGATCGGGCAGCACCTCGACGACGACCTCGCAGCGCTGGCCCACGAAGAGGTGCGAGGCGTCCGCGAGCGGGACGTCCACCCGGACCTGGAGGCGGTCCGGGTCGTAGAGCAGGGCGACGTGGCCGGAGTGCGGGTCGTCCATCATGCGGACGACCTTGTCGCCGGGGGCCTTGAGTCGCCGCTGCACGAATCCGTCGATGGGGGCGCGGATGACCATGCGTTCGAGTTCGAGGGCGGCCTCGTCGCGGGCGGACCTGGCTCTCTCGACCGCGCCGCGAGCCTTGCCCACGGACGCGCGTGCGGCGTCGAGTCGGCGGCGTTCCTCGATGCGCAGAGCGAGGTTGCGTTCGGCCGCGCGCAGGTCGGCGCGGAGGCGCTCGCTCCGGGCCGCGAGCAGGGGGGCCATGGCTTCGAGCGACTCGACCGTGGCCCGCTGGGCCGCGACGCGCTGGCGGGCGACGATCACCTCGAGTTCCGTCGCCGCCTGCCCGGCCCGCGAGCGCTCCGCCCGCGAGAGTTCTTCCTCGTACTGGACGAGCGTCGCGCGGGCGGCGGCGATCAACGACGGCAACTGGGCGACCTCCGCCTCGCTCTCGGCGAGGGACGCCCGCCCCGCCTCGACGGCGCGCTCGCGCTCGACCGGCTCGCTCCAGTCCGTCTCCGCGGCCCGGAGTTCGGCCTCGGCCAGCGCGAGTTCGGCCTCCGCGACCGCGAGTTCCGCTTCCGCGCTGCTGAGTTTCAGTTCCGCGTCGATCGAGACCAGGCGGGCGATCACCTGCCCGGTCGTCACGCGGTCGCCTTCGAGCGCATCGATGTGCTCGACCACGCCGTCCGCCAGCGCGGCGGCGGCGACGTAGTACGGCTCGGCTTCGAGCCAGCCGGGCGCCTGCACGGCCGTCCCGACGCGCCCCGCGCCCGCGTGTCGATCGCCCGTCGCGCCGGCCTGCGGAGGCTCTTCGGCGCGATCGAAGATCGCCTGCGTGACCTCCACGGAGCGCACGGGTCGCACCGTCGGCCACGCGCTCCACGCGATCACGAGCACGGTGAGTGTGACCACCGCCAACGGCACGGCCACCGCCACCTTTGACCGCCGCGGCACGTCCGCGCCGGGCCGATCGCCCTCGATTGTTCCAGCCGCCATGGGTGTTGCTCCAGAGCCTTGGTTCGCCCGTGCGCGCACGATCGGCGCGCACTTTCCGTGTTACACGGCGGCGACGGCTCTGGGAGGACGCTTCAGGCGCGACGTCCACGTATCGCCGGCAAGGTCCGGCGTGTCGTCTCGGACGTGCTCGATGCAGTTCCGCGATACGGCGGGCGCGCCCGCGGGGGCGACGCCCAGCGGAACCTTGACGATGCTGGTGCAGCACGACTTGGGGCAGTCGCACCCGCGCGGCCGCTGGTCGGGACGCTCGTGGTCTGAGGGGGCGCTCTGGCCGGTCGCGTCGTCGGCCTCACAGCAGCAGCACTGGTGTTCGTCGGCTTGGACGGCGAACGCGGAGGGCGTCGCCGCCTGAGTGGCGCAGCAATCTTCCGCCCCGGGCACGACCGCCAAGATCGGCTGCAGGAACACACCCGCCGCGAGCATCAGGATGGCGAGCCTCGCCAGCATCACTGAACTATATCGGCCCGGCCCGCGCCGGGATGCAGGCGCGAGGCCCGGCCCCAAGGGCGTACGGGGACCGCGATGCCGACCCGCAGGCGGTCCAAAAGCAACAGCCCCGCCTTATCGGCGGGGCTGTCGGCACACACGGGCGAAGGGACTCGAACCCCTAACCTCCTGATCCGTAGTCAGGTGCTCTATCCAATTGAGCTACGCCCGCCCGATCGGGCCTCGCGGCCCGCGCCCGGAAGCGTAATCCCGCCCCGCGGCCCCGGCAAGCCTACCCTCGACGCCGGGGCTTGATTTCCGGCCCGGGCCTGCCACGATTGAAGTCCAGCCGAGGGGCGTCCCCCCCGAGCCGAGAGCCTTGCAGAGGAACCCGATGGCGCACTCAAACTCCGCCCGCAAACGCATCCGCCAGAACGCCAAGCGCCGCGCCCGCAACCGGTGGAGATTGCGCTCGATGCGGGCTGCCATCAAGAAGTTTCAGGATGCGCTGACGCAGGGGAGCGCCACGGACGCCGCGGATGCCTTCCGCGAGTGCTCGGCGGTGATCGACCGGACAGCCCAGAAGGGCGTGATTCACAAGAATCAGGCCGCCCGCCGCAAGAGTCGCCTATGCGATCGCCTGAAGGCGAAGCAAACCGCTGGCGCCTGACCTGACTCTATCGCTCGTGTCGCCAGCCCCTGTCGCCGCTCCGGCGTGCGTGGCGTTGTCGCGGTGCCGCTGCCGCTCCACCCCCTCGTTCCCTCCGTTCCTTCTCCCACGGCCCCGCTCCCCGCTACCTTGACCCCATGAGCCGGCCCATCCGGAGCGAGAGCGCACACCCCGCCGCGGCGGGACGCCGATCGCGCCGCCGGCACGTCTGGCCGCTCACCTATAGCGAGGCCTCGGCACGCCCCCTGCACATTCTCGCCTTTCTTGCCCCGCTGATCCTGCTCTACGAGATCGGGGCGATCGTGTATCTGCCGGGCGAGACGATCGCGGCCCGGGGGATTCTGGCCCGCGTCTTCGAGTCGTTCGGCATCGTCGGTCTGCACCTGCCGGCCGGGCTGCTTGTCGTCGTGCTGCTGGTGTGGCACGTGCTGCTGCGCGACCGATGGCGCGTGCGCGGGCCGTACCTCGCGTTCATGCTGATGGAGGCGTGCGTCTGGACGGTCCCGCTGTTCCTGCTCGCGCTGTTGATGACGGCGGGGCCCGCGCTGCAGGCCGAAGCCGCGACCGCGGGGGCGGAACTGCGCGAGCGGTCGTGGCAGGCGCGGCTGACGCTCTCGATCGGGGCGGGGTTGTACGAGGAACTGCTCTTCCGGATGATCCTGATCGCGGCGGCGCACTTCGTGCTCGCCGACCTGCTGCGACTGGCGGACCCGTGGGCGAAAGTCGGTGCGGCGGTGGTTTCGGCCGTCGCCTTCATGCTCTACCACCATGCCGCGACGCCGGTGGAGTCGGCGTTCTTCCTGGTGGCGGGGCTGTACTTCGCGGGCCTGTACATCGTTCGGGGCTTCGGGATCGTGGTGGCGGTTCACGCCCTGTACGACGTGCTCGCGCTGGTCATCATGGGGTAGCGGGCACGGCCTCGGGTCGGCTTCGCGGCCCATCCCTTCCCCTTTGGCCAGGCTCTTTCGGGCTTGACCGACCCGTTCTGGACACCGGATCCCCCCCTCCGCTACACTTGGGCTGGTCCGCCCCCGGCCGGTCAGCCGATCTCAAGGGCAGGGCGTGTCCGTTGGACCGGGGCAGTGCCCGCCCTCGATGAGCCAAGGAGGTCCGGGTATGGGTCTCGACTTCGCGATCGACGAGTTGTACGCGACCGGGTGGTCGCCCCTCGACACGCGTGACTGCGAACGCCACGAGGACGGCCGACCTTTCCCGTCGCTCGCCAGGGTCGAGCAGGAGTTCGCGGCCGCGGGCTTCCCGCTGAAGGTGCGGCACGTGCAGTTGTTCGACTGCTACCGGGCCGAGTGGCAGGACGGCACGGGACAGCCGGCAGGGGCGGTGGTCGGACGCACGGCCTCGGAGGCGGCGGTCTTCGCGCTGTCGCAGATGCGGCGTGCGACGGCGAGCGTGTCGGCCGTGGCCACGGTCTGAACGATCCGAGGCGGCAGCACACCCCCGTCCACCCGCCCGACTCCTTGACGCTCCGACCCTCCGGCCTATGCTGCCCGGAGCCGTCTGGCCCCATCGTCTAGTCTGGTCCAGGACGCCAGGTTCTCATCCTGGAAACCGGGGTTCGAATCCCCGTGGGGTCATTCGCCGCAACGGTCCGCGCGTTCGGCTCGATTGGAGCGGACTCGCGCGATGGAAGGACGCCCTCTGGTTGCGGTCGGCTCACCGGACGCGCACCGGCTCGAAACCCGATCGGTACTCGCGCCGCACGAGGGTTCGGGTCGCCTCCGCGTGGTTGGTGAATGAGAGGCTCTTGCGGTCCCAGTCCAGCGACTGTCCGGGGTACTTGGCGGCCTTGACGGCGAGGAGTCCCGGCTCGGTGCAGCGGATGCCGATGTCGAAGGGCATCCAGAGGTGCGGGGTGTCGCGACCGAGAGCCTTGTCGACCCAGGCGTGCCAGTGGCTGAACTTCTCGTATGTCGGAAGCCCGGGCCACTCCATGCCGTCGGTCTTGCGTCCTTCGCGCCAGATTTCGAGAGGCCCCTCCGGCGCGAGGACGAGCGTGCCGCCCTCGCAGACGACGATGGTGACGATGCCGCTGGGCCACTCGCCCTCGCCGATGCCGAGGTGCGAGCGGTCGGGGCGCATGTTCGAGTCGTAGAAGTAGAAGTTGCAGGTTGTGTTCGCGAAGCGGGCGCTGTTCACGGGGTAGGTGATGGTGGAGAGCACGCGGTCGGCGTGGAAGTGCGACAGGTTTCGTGAGGGGGTGCGCGTGCAGACCCGAGCGGGGCTGGTCAGTTCGGGGAAGGCGTAGAACAGCACGTCGGTGAGGTGGACGACCCAGTCGGTGATCTGGCCGCCGCCGTACTTCCACCAACTGCGCCACTGGCGCTGGACCATCTGCGGTCGGCACGGCTCGTGCTGCGCCCCGTTGAGCCACAGGTCGTAGTCGAAACCGGCGGGCGGGTCGATCGGCTCGCCGAGCGTGCCGTCGGCGAAGTAGTGCCCTCCCGCGAGCGAGCCGTTGCCGAAGGTGATGTGGACCTCGATGACCTTGCCCAGCGCGCCGCTGCGCAGGATGTCCACGGCGGCGCGCCGCGGCGCGTGCTCGATGCGCTGGGCGCCGACCTGTGTGACGAGGTTGGGCCGGGCGCGAGCGGCGCGTTCGAGCAGGTCGAGTTCCTCGAGTTGCTGCACGAGCGGCTTCTGGCCGTAGACGTGCTTGCCGCGCTCGAGAGCGAGCGTCATGATCGCGCAGTGGGAGTGGTCGGGCGTCGCGACGATGACGCCGTCGAACGCGTCGCCGTGCCTGTCGAACGCTTCGCGGTAGTCGGCGCAGGTGAAGGCGTCCGGGTGCTCTCGGGCGGCCTCGGCGAGGGCGTTGGCGTCGACGTCGCACAGCCCGACGATCTCGGCGAGCGGGTGGGAGGCGATGTTGTGCCGGTCCGCGCCGCCGATCGTTCCGATGACGCCGATCGAGAGGACGCGGAGTTTGCTCGCCGATCGGGCCGGTCCGGCGAATCCCACGCTCGGCGCAACGAACGCGGCCGCGCCGAGAACGGCGGCCGTCTGCAGGAAGTCACGCCTGGACACGGAGGTCGGGTTCGATGCCATGGGTCTTCTCCGGAGCGGGCGCGGAGTCGTGCTCGACTGCCGAGGTACCCGCGATCGGCGCGATTGTACCGGAATCCGCGCCCGGTGCGCGGGCAGGACGACGGGTTAGCTACCCGGCCGCACGGCCGAGGAGGCTTCCCGCCCCGATCGGGGGACGTACAACCCCCGGCGCGGTCGAGCGGCGCGGAGGTGGTGCGGCCGGCTCTACGGAACGTCGAGGGTCGCCTCGCTCCGGAACTCCAGCCATTCACCGGTGACGGGGCACGGGAAGGCGAGCATCTCGGCGTGGAGCATCATGCGCTCGGTGGTCATGCCCTCGCCGTAGAGCGGGTCGCCGACGATCGGCGCTCCGAGGCCGCCGCGCTCGCGCGGGGTGGCGGCGTGGATGCGGAGTTGGTGCGTTCGGCCGGTCAGGGGACGGAACTCGACGCGCGTTCGCCCTGCTTCACGCCCGATCACGCGCCAGAGCGTGGTCGCCGGCTTGCCGCGCTCGAAGTCGACGATCTGGCGCGGGCGGTTGGGCCAGTCCACGATGATCGGGAGTTCGACGCGGCCCTCGTCACCCTCGACCTCGCCTTCGAGGATCGCGACGTACCGCTTGCTGGTCTTGCGTTGTTCGAAATGGAGCGAGAGCGTGCGGTGGGTCGGCGCGTCCAGCGCAACGACCATGAGGCCGTTGGTCTCGAAGTCGAGGCGGTGGACGGCCATGGGTCCGGTGGCCCCGGGGATGAGCGCGGCGACACGGGCGGTGACGCAGTCGGCTTTGTGCGGTCCGCGACCGGGGACGGAGAGCAGGCGCGTGGGCTTGTCCACGACGACGAAGCCCCGGTCGCGGTGCAGGATCGGGATGCCGGGATCGGGCCGCACGAGGGACGGTACGCGGGTGCGCGGCTACCCTTGCCGACCGGGACGGAATCCCCCGCCCGGCCGCCACCCCGGAACCCGACGATGACACGAACCGCGACCGCCGCGCTGCTCGGAGGCCTCCTGCTCTCCGCGTCACTCTCGCCCGCACAGCCGGGGGGTTCGGGGGGCGGCGACCCGCTCGAATGGCAGGCGCTCGAGCCTCCGGTGCTCGGTCGGCACGTGCAGTTGACGCCGCGCGAGCGGTTCCTTCGCGCGGGCGAGCAGTACTTCAACGCCGACGCGACGTGGGTCATCTTCCAGGCGATCCCCGTGCCGCCCGCGGGTGTTCGTCCCGACGCGCACTATTCGATGTATGTGGCCGAGGTCATGTACGGCGACGATGGGGATCTCGTCGGGCTTGGGGAGCCGGTCCTCATCAGTCCGCCGGGTTCGGCGAACACCTGCGGCTGGTTCCATCCGCTTCGGCCGTGGGAGGTCATGTTCGGCTCGACGCTCGTGCCGCCGGCCGAGCACAGCGGCCCGGGCTACCAGCGCGGCGAAGGCCGCTACGTCTGGCAGTTCCCGTCGGAGATGGAGGTCGTGACGCGCGTCGTGCCCGAGATCTGGCGGGCGATGCACCCCGGCCAAGCCGAGCCGGCGTGGGAGGCGCACCAACTGGCGGCGGCGCCGATCTTCGAGCGTCCGGGCTACGACGCCGAGTGCTCGTGGTCGGCGGACGGGCGGTTCGTGCTGTACGCGAACGTTGACGACGAGAAGAGCGCCCGCCTCGGCAAGCCGGACGCGGACATCTATGTGTACGACACGCGGACCGGTCGGCACACGCCGATCGTGGTCGCGGACGGCTACGACGGCGGACCGTTCTTCTCGCCCGACGGCGGGTGGATCTGCTACCGCTCAGACCGCCGCGGGGATAACGAACTTCAACTGTTCGTGGGCGAACTCGACTTCGACGACGACGGCGCGCCCGCGGGCCTGAAGCGTGAGATCGCCCTGAGCGACAACGCCTACGTCAACTGGGCGCCGTTCTGGCACCCATCGATGGGCTTCATCGTCTACGCGTCGAGCGAGGTCGGGCACCACAACTACGAGGTGTTCGCGGTGCAGTTCGCCCCGGACACGCCGCTGAAGGACCTGTGGCGCGTCCGCATCACGCACGCGGACGGGTTCGACGGGCTGCCGGCGTTCAGCGCGAACGGTCGGCACATGCTGTGGGTGGCGCAGCGCGGGCCGCTGGCCGAGGGAGAGCAGCGCGCCAGCAGCCAGATCTGGGGCGCGGCGTTCGACGCGGGCGCGTTGCTGCGGCTGGGCGCGGAGCGCGCTCCGGGCGACGATCGCCCGCGTACCCTACCGAGCGAATGAACGAGCCGGACGATTTCGGACTCAGCGTGGTCCGCACGCTCGCGCACGTCGCGGACACCGCGCCGTCGCCGCCGCACTCCGTCTTCTGGAAACGCTGGCGCGAGGCGGCGTTCGCGTCGGAGCCGGTGCTGGAGCCGTGGACGCACGGCGAGCGCGACCCGGGCGACCCGACGGCCGGACTCTGGTTCGAGAGCGTGCGCGGCGTGCGCATCGGGTGCACGCTCGTGGAGCCGCCGGAGGGGGTGCCCGTGCGGGCCGGCCTGGTCACGCTGCACGGGTACGACCGCCCGCCGCGGCTCGCCGAAGACGCGGAACAATGGCGGGCGGTCGCGTCGCGAGGCGTGGCGGTGCTCATCGTGCGCGTGCGCGGCTACCCCGGCTCGCAGGCGGACGTGGGGGACCTGTGCTCACCGTCGGCCGCGCCGTTCGGCTGGATCAGCATGGGCCTGGACACCGAGGTTCGCGCGCCCGAGGACGCGATGAACTGGGTGTTGGCGCAGGCGGTCGCCGACGCCGCGAACGCCTGCCGTGCGCTCGCGCGGCGTCTGCGCGAGCAGACCGGCATGGAGGCGCCGATGCTCCTGCACGGCACGTCGTTCGGCGGCGGGCTGGCGATCGTTGCGGCTTCCGCGCTCGTGCCGGTGCTGCGGATCGACCGCATCGCCGTCGCTCTGCCCAGCCTCGGCGACTGGACCTGGCGGCTGGAGGAGCGTTCGCGCTGCGCGCGCGGCCTGGGCGCGGAGGTCTGGGCCTTGCTCGCCGCGAACCACCTCCGACGCGACCGAATCGTCGAGACGCTGCGGCTCTGCGACGCGGCGGTCCACGCGACGCGAGTCCGCTGCCACGCCCTCGGCATGCTCGCGGAGCGGGACGACACCGTGCCCGCGCCTGCCGCCGCCGGAGTCTTCAATGCGCTGGGGGCGGACCCGGGCCGGCGCTGGCGGTTTGTCGTTCCCTACGGGCACTTCGACGGCGGGATCGCCAACGCCCGGCGGCGCGCGCTCTTCGACCGCTGCCTCGCGGACTTCCTCGACCCCGCGAGGAGACCCGGCGAGTCGATGGGTCCGTGGCTGGCCTCGCTCGCGTCCGGGCAGCGCGGGCCGGGAGAGAGCGCCCGCCCCGGCACGACCGAACAGCCCGCCCTCTTCGAGGCGGGTGAGGAGGCGAGCGACGCCGCGCTCATCGCCGCGTACGAGCGCGAGGGGCGGACGCTCGACGACCTGCCCTACACGCACGAGTTCGCGTCGCTCTTCGCCGCCGTGAAAGGCGCGACGGGCCTCGACGAGCGCGCGGTGTTCCATCGCCTGCACAACCTGCGCAAGGCCGGGCGGCTGCCGCGGCTCGGTCGCGCGGCGACCGCGCCGCCGAAGATCGACGAGCGCGAAGAGGCGCTGCTGTCGTCGCTGGTGGTGGAGGCGGCAGGCACGCTGGGCCAGCGCGATCGGCTGCCGTACACGCCCGAGTTCGAATCGCTCGTGGCGCGTTTCAACGCGGAGACAGGCCGACACCTGGAGCCGCACACGGTCTGGCGTCTGGTCGCCAGACTCGCGAAGTGACTCCAGGCCCTATGCTGCGCCATGCCGACCGAATCACTCCGCGCGCTCGTCGCCGGCCTGTTCGACTACGCCGGGCTGTTCCCGCCGACCGGGCGCGGGATGCAGCGGGCGGTCGAGTCGTACGCCCGCGACCGAATGGGCGAGGACGCCTGGATGCTCGGGCGGTTCGTCTGCGCGGCATCACGGCTCGACGAACTCAGCGAGCACGGCGCTGCGCTCATGCCGGGGACGTACGCGACGAGCGGCTACCGCGAGCACGCGGACACGCTGGAGCCGTGGGGCGTGACGGTCGTCGCGGACCTGCCCCTGGAGGATGCGCTCGCGCACATCGTCGAGTTCAACGAACGCCACTCGCGCGAAGACCGCGGCCTCGCCCGCGCCGACGCGGTCGAGATCAAGGCTTCCAGCGCGGCCTTCATCGACGAGACGCTCGACGAGGTGCCCGGCGACATCCTCCCCTTCTACGAACTGCCCATCGACCTCGACTGCCGCGGCATGGTCGCCGCGCTCTCCGGCAGCGGCGCGTGCGCCAAGGTCCGCTGCGGCGGCGTCACGCCCGACGCCATCCCCGCGCCCGAACGCATCGCCGCCTTCCTCCACGCCTGCGCCGCCGGCGACGTGCCCTTCAAGGCGACCGCCGGCCTCCACCACCCCGTCCGCGCCGAGCAGCCCCTGACGTACGAGCCTTCCCCCCCCCGCGGCGTCATGCACGGGTTCGTCAACGTCTTCCTCGCCGCCGTCGCCGCCCGAGCGGACCGCGCCTCCCCCGACGACCTCGTAGCGATTCTCAACGAGCGCGACCCCTCCGCGTTCACCTTCACCGACGCCGCCGCCGCGTGGCGCGGCCGCGAGTGGGCCGCAGCGAGCATCACCAGCATCCGCGCCTCCTTCGCCCTCTCGATCGGCTCCTGCTCGTTCGAGGAGCCGGTTGGCGACCTGCGGGGGCTTGGGTGGCCGTGATGAAGAAACGCGACGACCGAGCCGGGTCTACTTCCGCCTTCATCCCCCGCGCTCCGCGGGGGAGAGTCGGGGAGGGGGACGTCTCCCTCCTCCCGAACCGTGCGACTGGAGCGTGGTCGATCGGCGTCTTCGCCCCGAAGGGGCGATGGCGACTCGGCGCGCGGTCGGTCGGTGTCACGGCGCCTCTTCCGTCGCCCCTCCGGGGCTCCATTCATCCGCGACCAATCCCACGGGTTCCGCGTCGGCTTCGCCGCCGCTCCACCCGTGGCTACATTCCGGTCGCCCCGTTCGGGGCTGCACACGGGCGGCTCCGTGTCGTGATTCCCACACCCTTCAAGGAGGCTGGCCTCTCGAGTAGCCCTCGCGGACAGGAGTGATCCATGCCCCACGACATCAACGAAACCCACCACCCCAACCTCGAGAGTTGGGTCGAGTCGGCGAACGATCCGGGGACGGACTTTCCGATTCAGAACCTGCCGCTGTGCTTTCTGAAGGATGGCCGGTCGTCGATGCCCGACGGCCCCGTTGGGCGCCCCTGCCTTGCACTTGGCGACAACTTGATCGATTTGGACTGTCTGGCCGAACTCAACCTCTTCGACGAGGAGACGATCCTGACGGACGAGGAGTTCCGAGCAGCCGAATGTCTCAACTCGTACGCAACCACTCTACCGATCAGCGATCGCGCATGGGCGCGTCGAGTCATCCAATCGCTGTTTCTCGCGTCGAATCCGAAGCTTCGCGACAGGAAGGACCTGCACAAGCGTTTCCTATTCCCACGGAACGATGAGAAGCTCTCGTGGGAGATCGACACTCCCAACTACACAGACTTCTACGCCTCCGTCCACCACGCCACCAACGTCGGGTGCATGTTCCGGCCCGACAATCCGCTCCTGCCGAACTACAAGCACGTCCCCATCGGCTACCACGGCCGCGCCTCGTCGATCGTGCCCGGCGGCACGCCGATCCGCCGGCCCGTCGGGCAGTTGCCGCCCGCCGAGGAAGGCGGCGCGCCGGGCTTCGGGCCGTGCCGCATGTTGGACTACGAGATGGAGATGGGCGTCGTCATCGGCCGCGGCAACGAACTCGGCGAGCCGATCCCCCTCGCCCGTGCCGCCGAGCACGCCTTCGGCATGTGCATCGTCAACGACTGGTCCGCCCGCGACATCCAGCGCTGGGAGTACCAGCCGCTCGGCCCGTTCCTCTCCAAGAGTTTCGCCACCACCGTCAGCCCCTTCATCGTGACGATGGAGGCCCTCGCCCCCTTCCGCGTCCCCGCCTTCGAGCGGCCGCCGGGCGACCCCCGCCCGCTCCCCTACCTCGACGACGAGGCCGACCGCGCCCGCGGCGGCATCGACATCACCTGCGAGGTCTTCCTCGCCTCCGCCGACATGCGCCGGCGCGGCCTCTCGCCGGTGCGCCTCAGCCGCGGCTCCTTCCGCCACATGTACTGGACGGTCGCCCAGATGATCGCCCACCACACCGTCAACGGGTGCAACCTCCGGCCCGGCGACCTGCTCGCCAGCGGCACGGTCAGCGGCCCGGCCCGCGACAACCGCGGCTGCCTCCTCGAACTCACCTGGGACGGCGACCCGTGGGCCGATCCGCCGCGGGTCGTCCCCGGCTCGCAGCGGACGCCGATCGAGCTGCCGACGGGCGAGAAGCGAACCTTCCTTCAGGACGGCGACGAGGTCATCATGAAGGCGTTCTGCGCGCGCGAAGGCTTCAGGCGGATCGGCTTCGGCGAGTGCCGGGGGATCGTCGAGCCGGCGCGGGAGTAGTCGCCGCTTCATCCGGCGCGTTCGTGCCGGATGAAGCGGATCGATCGTCCACGGCGCGCTGCCGCGCGTTTCGCCTCGCGATGAAGGGTGAATGACCCCGACGGGATTCGAACCCGTGTTACCAGGATGAAAACCTGGTGTCCTGGACCTGGCTAGACGACGGGGCCGGTGCGGGGCCATTGTAGCCCGCGGCCACCTTTCGGCCACCGAACGCGGCCCGTGCGGCGCGTAGGATCGTGCATGGCGGCCGAGGCACGCGACGAGTCCGTCACGCCGATGCCCGTCCCGCCGGACGCCCCGGGCGTGCTGCTCTTCGGCGGGACGTTCGACCCGCCGCACCGGGGGCACACCGAGCCGGCAGCCGCGGCGCGTGATGCGGTGATGCCGGCGGGGTCGTGGCTCGTCTTCGTGCCCGCGGCGCGTTCGCCGCATAAGGGGGACGCGCCATCGGCGAGCGCGGCGCACCGCGTGGCGATGCTCGGGCTGGCGATCGCCGACCTGCCCCGTGCGGCGGTGTGGACGGACGAGATCGATCGGGCCGCGCGGGGCGGGGACGAGCCGAGTTGGTGGGTGGAGACGCTGCGGCGGGCGAGGCGGGTGCTGCCGTCCGGCGCGGCGCTGCGGTTTTTGATCGGGTCTGATCAGGCGGCCGCGTTCCATCGCTGGCGCGAGTTTCGCGAGGTGCTGGCGCTCGCCGAGCCGGTCGTGGTGCTGCGTGAGCCGATCGCCGACGCGGCGACGCTGGACGCCGCGTTGGAGGCGTCGGGCGAGTGGAGGGAGGCTGAGCGAGCGGCGTGGCGTGCTCGGATCGCGCCCGCGCCGGTCGTCCGGGCCTCGGCGACGGTCATCCGCGCGTTGATTCGAGCGTCCGCCCCCCCCTCTGGCACTGGCCAGAGCCTCGACCGACTGATCCTGCCGGCGGTCCTGGAGTATGCGCGTGCGCACGCGATCTACGGGCCTTGAGGCTCGATGAGTCCGGCGGTTCTCGGCTACCATCCGCCCGCCCGCGCATGCGAGCGTCGTCCGGACTTCACCCCATGCCTGACACCCCCAACACCCCCGACAAGCCCCGCCACTTCATCCGGCAGATCATCGATGAGGACATGCGCTCCGGGCGGTGGGGGGGGCGCGTCCACACGCGCTTTCCGCCGGAGCCGAACGGCTACCTCCACGTCGGGCACGCCAAGAGCATCTGCCTCAACTTCGGGCTGGCGGAGGAGTACGGCGGCAAGTTCAACCTGCGCTTCGACGACACGAACCCGCTCAAGGAGGAGATGGAGTTCGTCGAGGGCATCAAGCGCGACGTGCTCTGGCTCGGCGCGGACTGGACCGGACCCAACGGCGGCGGCATCTTCTGGGCGTCGGACTACTTCCGGCAGATGTACGACTATGCGGTCGAACTGGTGAAGAAGGGCCGGGCCTATGTCTGCGACCTGACCGCCGAGCAGACGCGCGAGATGCGCGGTACGCTGACGGAGCCGGGCCGGCCCAGCCCGTTCCGCGACCGCTCGGTCGGCGAGAATCTGGACCTGCTCGACCGGATGCGCCGCGGCGAGTTCCCCGACGGCTCGCGCACGCTGCGGGCGAAGATCGACATGGCCTCGCCGAACCTGAACCTCCGCGACCCGGTGATGTACCGCATCCTGCACGCGACGCACCACAACACGGGGGACGCGTGGTGCATCTACCCGATGTACGACTGGGCGCACGGGCTGGAGGACTCGATCGAGGGCATCACGCACTCGATCTGTACGCTCGAGTTCGAGAATCACCGGCCGCTGTACGACTGGTTCATCGCCGCGATCAACGATGGGCGCACGGACGACGGTTCCGGGCCGTGGGGGCACAGGATCCCGCACCCACAACAGATCGAGTTCGCCAAACTCGCGCTCACGACGATCCTGCTCAGCAAGCGGAACCTGCGGCGGCTCGTGGAGGAGGGGCGCGTCGCGGGGTGGGACGATCCGCGCATGCCGACGATCTGCGCGATGCGCCGGCGGGGGTACACGCCCGAATCGCTGCGCAACCTGTGCGAGCAGGTCGGCGTGACGAAGTACAACAGCGTGACCGAGGTCGTGATGCTGGAGAACGCGGTGCGCGACCATCTCAACCGCGTTGCGCCGCGGCGTATGTCCGTGCTGCGTCCGCTGCGGGTCGTCATCACGAACTGGGGGGACGGCGGCGACGCCGAGCGCGTCGAGTGGATGGACGCGGTGAATAACCCGGAAGACGCCGGGGCGGGCACGCGCCGCGTTCCGTTCACGCGTGACCTGTTCGTCGAGCGCGACGACTTCATGGAGGACCCGCCCAAGGGTTTCTTCCGCCTCGCGCCCGGCGTCGAGGTGCGCCTGCGCTACGCCTACTGGATCACCTGCCGGGAGGTCGTGAAGGACGCGGCCGGCGAAGTCGTGGAACTCCGATGCACCTACGACCCCGCGACCCGCGGCGGCGACAGCCCCCCCCCCGGCCCTGACGGCAAGGTCCGCAAGGTGAAGGCGACGCTCCATTGGGTGAGCGCGACGCACGCCCGCCGCGCCGAGGTCCGCCTGTTCGACCGATTGTTCGCGGCCGACGAGCCTGGCAGGCGCACCGGCGATCCGATCGACGATCTGCATCCGCACTCGCTCGAGACGATCGGCGACGCGGCCGTCGAGCCGACGCTCGTCGAGCGGTCGCCCGACGAGCCGGCCTGGCCCGACGGCATCCGCCGCTTCCAGTTCGAGCGCCTCGGGTATTTCTGCGTCGATCAGGGCTCGACGCCCGACCGGCCGGTCTTCAACCGCACCGTCACGCTGAAGGACACCTGGGCGAAGGTCGCGGCCAAGGGCGCGTGATCGCCACGCTCACGCGATTCGCCCGCTATCCTGACGCCCATGTCGCTCACCGTCACCGGCACCATCGGCATCGACACGGTCTTCACTCCCGACGGCCAGCACCGCGAGAACGTGCTCGGCGGGTCCTGCACGTACTTCGCGGCCGCGGCGTCGTTCTACACGCCCGTCCGGATGGTCGCGGTGGTCGGCGACGACTTCCCGCCCGCCTTCCGCGAGACCATCGCCCGATTCGCCGGCGTCGACACGGCCGGGCTTGAAGTGCGCCGCGGGAGCAAGACTTTCCGCTGGGGCGGGCGCTACCAGCCGGACATGGACCACCGGGACACGCTCTACACCGAACTCAACGTGCTGACCGAGGCGCCCCCCCCGGTTCCCGACGCCTACCGCGACTCGCGCTTCGTCTTCCTCGCCAACACGCACCCGGCCGTGCAGATCGGGCTGCTCGACCAGTTCCCCGATCGGCGGCTGGCGGTCGCGGACACGATGGACCTGTGGATCGAGACCGCGCGGGCGGAACTGGAGTTGCTGCTGACGCGAGTGGACGGCCTGGTGCTCAACTTCGACGAGGCGGAGCAGTTCACCGGGCTGCGCAACACCGTCGCCGCGGGGCGGCGGCTGCTCGACTTTGGCCCTCGATTCGTCGTCGTCAAGAAGGGCGAGCACGGGGCGATCCTCGTCCACCGCGACGGCATCGCCGCCCTTCCCGCGTACCCGGCCGAGCGAGTCGTCGATCCGACCGGCGCGGGAGATTCGTTCGCGGGGGGGCTGATGGGTTTCCTCGCTTCGTCGCGCGACACAGGCGAGCCGACCGCCTTCGACGCCGTCCGACGCGCGATGGCGCACGGAACGGTCATCGCCTCGTTCACCATCGAGGCGTTCAGCCTCGACCGGCTCGCGTCGCTCAGCCGAGCGGAGATCGATGCCCGCTTCCGCGAGTATCAGCACATGCTGCGGCTGGCGTGACGGAGCGCAGAATCGTCAGCCGTAGGTCGGCCGCTGCGGCCAGCCCTCGGGCGAGTCTTCGAAGTCCTCCTGCCGTCCCCAGGGCGTGAGGTCGAGCAGGCTGTACGCATCGGTCAGCCGTTCGACGCCCCGGCCGTAGGTCGAGTAGGTGTGGTAGACACGGTCATCGACGCGGAAGAAAACGCTCAGCCCGTGCTGCTCGCCTTTGAGGAACCACGGCTCGTCGGTGCGTCGTTCGAGTTCCGCTTTGGCGCGGTAGTTGTACTCGACGGGGGCGATCCGCTCGTCCTGCGTGACGTGGAAGTCGTAGTTGAAGTCGCTCCCGAAGGACGAGAACCACGGCCACGGCCACGCCTTGGAGGCCCGGAATGCGGCGAGTCTGGCCGGGGGCGCGCGCGACACGAGGGCGAACGACGTGTTCCGTTCTCCCAGCATGGAGAGGTCGCCGAGCGAGTCCACGAACCCGGTGCAGCCGGGGCATCCCTTGTCCCACTCGGGGTCGAACATGAAGTGGTAGACGATCAACTGCCGCCTGCCGTCGAACAGGTCGAGCAGCGTCGCGCGTCCATCAGGCCCGTCGAACTCGTAGCGCTTCTCCAGTCCCACCATCGGGAGCCGGCGACGCTTCGCGTTCACGGCGTCGTAGCGGCGCGTCAGGTCTTTCTCGTCTTCGAGCAGCCGGAGCCGCTCGGCGAGCCATGCCTCGCGCCCGGCGATCCTCGGGTGCGCGGCCGTGTCCGTCTGCATGGCGATGCTCCTCGGCGAGTGTGCGTCACTTCGTGCGCCGGTAGTCGGCCCGCATGAACGGGCGCCACTCGCCGTCTTCGCCCAGTTTCGCGGAGGTCAGGGTGCGGTGGTCGTCGCTCTTGAACTCGTACACGTCGCGGTACTTCGCCATCTTGCCCTCGACGCCGAACTCGGGCCCTTCGGTGCTGAGCGTGAGGATGCGCCCCGACGCGTCGAGTTCGCCCTCGTAGACCCACATGTGATCCATCATGGAGCCGACCCAGGTTCCGACGAATCGTCCGCGCTGCTTGTCGAACCCGAGCGTGGTGATCATGGTTCCCTCGCCCGCGCCCGGCATCTCCATTCGTCCCTCGGCGACGATCCACATGCCGCCGAGCGAACGAACACGCTCCTCGCCGGAGTGCTTCATCTCCGGCTGCCCCGGCCCAGTGTCGCACACACCCTCGATGGTCCACTCACCCAGGAACTTCTCGAGCCACTTGTGCTGCTCCCCCGGAATCGACATCATCGCTCATGCTCCTTGTGCAAGCCGTTTCGGGCGCCGACCGGACGCCGACGCTCAGCCGCGTCGCCCCGGCCCGGCACGCTCCTCCGCCAGCCTACGCACGCGCTCCAGTTCGTGCCCCCATCCCTCGACGACGCCCTCTCGGTGCTCGTCGGAGATCTGCCCGATCGCCTTGTGGACCACTCTCAATCGCGTACCGCCTCCCTCCGCAGTGAGCCGATACTGCACGAAGTTCACGGCCGGGTAGGACATGAAGAGGGGCCCGCAGATTTCGAGCAGACTCGGCGGCTTGATGACCTGCACGTGCCCCCAGAAGTGCCCCGTGTTGTCCCCCAGGTCGCGGAACCAGCGCCCGCCGGGCCACGGTTCGATCTTCATGGGGTAGGGCGTGCCGTCGGGCATCTCGCTCATCGGACCCATCTGGTCGAGCAACGCCGCGAACACAACGTTTGCCGTCGCAGCGACCACCACGTCCTTCGTCACCTCCAGCGCACGCACAGCCTCGTCCGCGTTGCTTGTCAGCATGACCGACTCTCCTTTGATGCGGTTTCGCTCGCCGCCATCCGCTCGGCCTGCTGCTTCACGCGGTCGAGTTGATGGCTCCAGAATCGTTCGAACGTCTTCGCCCAGTCGTGTACCTGCTTGAGCCGCTCGCCTTCGAGGCGGTAGAGGCGGTGTCGCCCTCGCCGCGTGACCGACACGATGCCGACCTCGCGCAGCACGCCCAGGTGCTTCGAGACGGTCGGCTGCGGCAGCCCCAGGACCGCGACCAACTCGCCGACCGCGTGTGAGCCGCCGTCGCTCAAGGCGTCGATGAGATCTCGGCGACGAGACTCCGCTACCGCGGCGAAGACATCCGGAGACTTGCCGTTGGCGACCATCGCGGTAATATATGCCGCAAACGGAATATGTCAAGTCGGGGGTTGTGAAATCGCGGCCTCAGGGCGGTCGTGGCACGAGAATCAGGACTTGGCCGCAACCAGCGGACGGATCGTCGGAATGTTAGTGTATACTAGTTTTTCGATCATGGGGGTACCGGTATGGACTCCGAAACGAACGCCTCAAACCGTGACTCGACCGGTGGCGTGGACGATCTCGCGGGTCGAGTGGCCGCGCTCGAAGCCCGGGTCGCCGCTCTCGAATCGGTCGCGCCCGCTCCTCCTCCCCGGGCGACGCGGGCGCCCGAGCCTGTTGCGCCGCCTTCCGACCCCGTTCGCGTGCCGCCACCGGCGTCGGGCGTCACGCCTGTTCCGCCGCCGCGTGCGGCTGTGCCCGCGCCTTCGGTTGCCGTCCGTCCCGCGAAGCCCGCGATCGAGCGGCAGATCGGCGGGCGTGTGTTTGCGGCGGTGGGGGCGGTGGCGGTCATCATCGGCCTCGCGCTGGGCGTGAAGGTCGCCCTCGATGAAGGCTTGTTCCGGCTCCTGCCGCCGCTCGGCCGATGCGTCGTCACGGCGGTGTTCGGCGCGGCGCTGCTCGCCCTCGGCGAGGTCGCGCGCCGGCGGATCAACTCGCTGGCGGCGGCGGGGGTGAACGCCGCGGGCGTGGGCGCGCTCTTCGTCGCGGCGTACGCGGCGTACGGCTTCTTCGGTCTGATCGAGAGCGTGCCCGTCGCGTTCGTGCTCATGGCGGCGGTCTCCGCGGTCGGCGTCGGGGTCGCGGTGCGCGGCAACCTCGCCTCCACCGCGGTCCTCTCGCTCCTGGGCGGCTACCTCATCCCGATCCTGCTCGCCGACCGCGAGCCGAGTCCGTTCGTGCTGCCGCTGCACCTGCTCGCGCTCGCGGCCGTCGGGCTGACGCTCTCGGCGTGGCGGCGCAGGCCGTTCGCGATCCTGCGCACGCTCTCGTGGTGGGCGACGGGCGTCTTCGGCACGCTGTGGACGGCCGCTCAGGGGATGGATCATCCGATCGTCGCGCTCGGGTTCTGGGCCTTGGCGTGGGCGATGCACCAGGGCGAACTCGTCTTCTCCGCCCGTCGCCACGGCATCTCGCCGGACGAGACGCCGCGCCGGCGCCGCCTGCGCCGCGCCCATCCGATCGTCATCAGCCTCGCCAGTTCCGCGTGGGCGACGCTGATGGCCGTGCTCGTGCTGCGCGACTGGGGGACGCTGGAGGACTGGATGGCGCCCGCGGCGGGGTTCGTGGCGACGGCGATGGCCGCGCTCGCGCTCGGGTCGAGCGCTCGCGTGCTGCGCGAGAGGCCGCGCACGGACGCGGAGGCGCTCGCGGCGTGCTTCGCGGTGCAGGCGGGCGGGCTGCTCATGGCGACGGTCACGCTCGCGCTCGCGGGCTGGATGGAGACGGCGGCGTGGCTGGCGATGGGCGTCGCCGCCGTGGTCGCCGGGCGCTGGATCGGCGCGGCCGCTCTCGACCGCTACGGCGTGCTGCTGCTGCTCGTGGCCACGGGGCGGCTGCTGATCTGGGACCACACGATCGGGGGCCTTGCGACGCCGTGGGTGGCGGATCGCGTCGTGGCGGTCTCGCCGTGGATGGTCCTGATACTGATCGGTGCGTGCGCGTGGGGCGTATCGGCGCGGGTCATGCTCGCGGCCGTGCGTGCGAGCGAGGAGGACGACGAGCCGCTCGCGCCGCCGACACGCCGCACGGACCTCGCGCCGCCGAAGCCTGCCCGGCGTACGGCGGTCTTCTGCGCATCCGCCGCGGTGGCGCTGTGGCTCGTGGCGTTCGTGCATCCGGACACGCACGCCGGGGCGGCGTGCATCGCATGGCTGGCGGGCGCGGCGATCGTCTTCGCCGCGCACCGCGTCGAGCCGCGCCTCGCGCTGCGGTGGATCGGGGCGTCGATGCTGGCGGTGGTCTTCGTCCGGTTGCTCGCGGTCGAGTCGGTGCTGCCGGACCTGCGGAGCACGGGCGTCGACGCTCTCGGGCTGTGGTTGACGCCGTGGTCCGCGCTGCTGGTGGCGGGCGGCGTGCTGGGCGCATGGATGGGGCGGGTCGCGTGGGCCGCGGGCGGAGCCGGGGCGGGCGCGCCGTGGGCCTGGCGGATCGGCGCGTGGGCCGGGGTGGCGGCCGCGCTCGCCGCGCCCGTGGGGCGGGAGAGCGGCGGGGCGTCGCTGGCCGTCTATTGGTCCTTGTGCGCCGGCGTGATCGCGTTCGTGCATCGCCGGGCGCTCGTGCTGCGGTTCGACGCGGCGGCCGCGCTGGCCGCGCTGGCGGCGACGCTCTCCTGGCTGTGGGCGTTCCAGCCGCAGTCGTGGCACGCGGACGCTTCGGCGGCGATCATGCACCCCGGGCTGTGGCGGTCGTTCGTGGTCGTCGGCGCGCTGGTGCTGACGGCGCGGGCCGCGCGCGGTTCGTCGGCGTTCATCTCGGCGGGCGCGGCGTGGCTCGCGTCGGCGGTCGCGCTGTTTTCGACGATGCTGGAGGTTGCGCGCGTCGCCGAGGCCGTCGCGGCGGACCCGACCGCGCGGCGAGCGGCGGTTTCGATCTGGTGGGGTCTGTGCGGGGCGGCGGCGGTGGCGGCGGGGTTCAGGGTGCGGCGTGCCTCGGCGCGCTACGCCGGCCTTGCGCTCATCGCCCTGGCCATGCTCAAGGTCGTCGTGATCGACATGCAGGGCGTGCCGCCGGTCTGGCGGGTGGCCAGTTTCCTCGGCCTCGGGCTGCTGATGCTCGGCGTCGCGGTGCTGTACGCCCGCCTGGCGGCGTCGCTCAATCCGGCCGCCGCCGCGAACCCGCGGCCCGGCGGTTCCGAACAACACCCGTGAGCCGCACGCCGTCGCGCTAGCATGACGCTCCGGGCGTGCAAGAGAGGATGGAGCGCGCATGCAGACGAGAACTTCCACCGAGACCACTCCCTGCGCCTGTTCGGGCGGGGCGGAGCGCATCGCGGCGGGCGCGGACGCCGTGCTGCGCCAGTGCGGCGACCTTGTGAACGCCGTCACCGACGACGCCTACCGGTCCGAGTCGCGCGTGCTCGCGGGCGGCACGATCGGCAAGCACCTGCGGCATACGCTGGACCACTTCGCGGCCGCGCTCGCCGCGCGCGACGGCGAGACGATCGACTACGACCACCGCGAGCGGGGCGTGCCGGTCGAGACCGACCGGGCCGAGGCGGCGCGGGTCATCGACTCGCTGCGGTCGCGTCTCGCCGAGATGCGCAACGCCGCGCTGGACGCGCCGGTGCGCGTCCGCGTGATGACGGACGCCGACGGCGGCGAGGCGGAACTCGGCTCGACGCGGGCGCGCGAACTCGCCTTCGCCGCGCACCACGCCGTGCACCACCAGGCGATGATGAAGGCGATCGCGGCGGAGTTCGGCGCGCACGTCGCCCACGAGTTCGGCCGCGCCCCGTCCACGCTCAACCACGACCGCGCGACTCGCTGACCCCCGCCCTCATGTCCACTGTCCGCAGTCCATTGTCCGCTGCCGCCCGTGTGCACCGTCTCGATCATCCCGCTCGCGTCGGCCGGGTACCGGCTGGTCACGAACCGTGACGAGAGCCGTCGGCGCGCCGCGGCGGACCCGCCCGAGTGGCGCGGCCCGCCGACGCTCCCGGTGCGCGCCCTCTGGCCGACGGACTCGCATGCCGGGGGGACGTGGGTGGCGGCGGCGGAGACGGGCTTGGCCCTCGCGCTGCTGAATGTGAACGCTCGCGGCGCGGAGACGGCCCCGGCGCGGCCCGGGCGTCGCTCGCGCGGGCTGCTGATCCCGACGCTGATCGACTCGCGGGGGGGGGATGAGGCGGCGGATCGGCTGCTCGCCGCGGACCTCTCGCGGTTCGACCCGTTCCGGCTGATCGCGGTCGAGCCGGACGGCGACGGCCTGCCGCGCGCCCTCGACGCGCGGTGGGACGGGGAGCGGCTGCACGTGACGGCGCACGGGACGCGGGCGACCTGCTTCGCGAGTTCGGGGCTGGGGGACGGGTTCGTGCTGGCGCGGCTGCCGCTGTTCGAGGAGGTCGTCGTCTCGGCCGGGGCGACGCCGGAGTCGCAGGATGCGTTCCACGCGCACCGCTGGGCGGACCGGCCGGAGATCAGCGTGCTGATGTCGCGCGATGCGGCCCGCACGGTGAGCGTGACGACGGTGGAGGTCTCGCCCGCCGGTCGCGGCGGCGCATGGTCGGTGCGGATGGCGTACCGGCCGGTGCCGGAGGCGGTGGTGCGCAGCGCGACGAGCCGCGACCGTACGGGAGCGGTTTCCAACGAGCGAGCCGACTGACCGGGGCGTGTCACCGTTGCGATCTCGACGGGCTGCGGAGAAACCCTGCCCAAGGCGGCTGGAAGGGCCTGCGGGGAGGTTGGTGGTGTGTCGGAAGCCGTCGGCGTGGCCTCGGGGGGTGCGGACGAGGGGTTGGCGGGGGTGATCGGGGCATCGGGAGGGGGAGTCGAGGCGTCGGATGCGGCGTTCGAGCCACCGAATGCCGCATTCGGTGGCTCGGATGGTGCGTTCGAGGGGTCGGGAGGGGGGGTCGAGGCATGTCCTGCGCCCTTCCGGGGCTTGGGGGGCGCGAGAGGGGCCGGGTTCCCCGGGCTGCGCCCGGGGCTAGTGACAGCGCCCCTCCGGGGCGGGGAGAGGCGACAGAGGGCGCAACGCTCTCTCCCAAAGCCCAAGCCTCAGGACTCATGCCTCAGGACTCAAGCCTCAGGACTGAAGCCTCAGGACTCAGGACTCAATCCCCAAGCCTCAAGCCCCACTCCTCCTCCGCTTTCCCAATCCCGCGCTGCCCACTACAGTTGGCCCCGTGCCGAACCTTGCCGACATCGTGACAGCGCAGTTCGTGGTCAGCGTGGCCCTGATCGTGATCGTGGTCCATGTGATTCTGATCACGGTGGCGTACCTGATCTACCTCGAGCGCAAGATCTCCGCGTACATCCAGGACCGGATCGGGCCGAACCGGGTGGGGTTCGACTTCGGGCTGCCGGGGCTGAAGTTCCTGCGCGGCGCGCTGGGGCTGGGCCAGCCGCTGGCGGACGGGCTGAAGTTCATGCTGAAGGAGGACTACACGCCGGAGCGGACGGACAAGGCGCTCTTCACGCTCGCGCCGATGGCGGTCATCATCCCCGCGCTGATGGGGTTCGTGCTGATCCCGTGGGGGGGGATGTGGGACGTGCCGACCTTCACGCTGCCGTTCTTTGGCGTGGTCGAGGGCGGGCGGGTGTACGTTGCGGGCGCGCCGGTGAACGTGGGGATCATCTACATCTTGGCGGTGGCATCGCTGGGTGTGTACGGCGTGACGCTCGGCGGGTGGGCGAGCAACAACAAGTACTCGTTCCTGGGCGGGCTGCGGGCGACGGCCCAGATGATCTCCTACGAGATCCCGCTCGCGCTCTCGCTGCTGGCGGCCCTGCTGCTGACCGGGGCGGTGATGCCCGAGGCGATCATCCGGCACCAGGTGGAGCACGGGTGGCTGATCCTGGCCCAGCCGATCGCCGGGGTGATGTTCTTCTGCTGCGCGCTGGCCGAGGCGAACCGCGCGCCCTTCGACAACGCCGAGGCGGAGCAGGAACTGGTGGGGGGGTACCACACCGAGTACTCGTCGATGCGGTTTGCGCTCTTCTTCCTGGCGGAGTACGCGCACATGATCACGGGGTGCGCGTTCTTCGCGCTGCTGTTCCTGGGCGGGTACCACCTGCCGCTGGGGTTCATCGGCGATGCGCACTGGCTGCACCCGGACAACGTGACGCTGGCGGGCGTGCTGGCGAAGTTCGGCGTGTACTTCGGGAAGGTGGTCGGGCTGGTCTGCTTCATGATCGTGATCCGGTGGACGCTGCCGCGGCTGCGCTACGACCAGGTGATGGTGCTCGGGTGGCAGGCGCTGATCCCGCTGTCGCTGGCGGTGGTGGTGGTGACGAGCGTGATGGTGCACCTGGGGTGGACCGGGATGCTGCCGATGCTGCTGGCGAACCTCGGGCTGATCGCGCTGGCGGTCGTGCTGCTGCCGCTGCTGCCGCGGCACGAGCCGAACCGCAAACTGCCGCTGTACGGCTCGCGGTTCAACCCGATGCCGGGCGAGGTCGTGATCGCATCGCCGACGCACCCGATGGCGGTCGAGGACCGGCCGGTCGAGGGGACGGCCCCCGTCGGTTGACGGCCGGGCGTCGCCTCACTGCATCGGCGTGGTTTCGGTGGGCGGGAGCGTGATGTACATCGTGGGCAGGAGGTGCGTGCGCCCCCGGAAGCGCAGCAGCCTCCCGCTGACCTCGAACGTCCAAGCGTCGCCGAGCCGCATGGCCCGCTGCTCCATGGCCTGCACGGTGCGGCAGGGGGCGAGCGGCATGAGGGTCCGCGTCTCCCCCGCCGGGCCGTTGTCCAGCGCGACCGCCCACTCGCCGCCCGCTGTCCGCACCATCCGCCCGCGGCGCCGCAGCAGGAGATCGCCCTCGCGGACGGTGCCGTCGTCTTCGATGGCCTCGGCGATCTCGCGGCCGAGCGTGCGCGGCGTGCCGCGCTGCTGCTCCAGGTCGCGGATCAACTCCTGCACGCGCGGGTCGAGTTCCGGCTGCGGCGTGCCGTTCACCCCGTTGCCGTTCGTGGCGCCGTTGGGCCTGGCGTCCGAGCCGCCGCTGGCGAACGCCGTGACGAGCAGGTGGTTGCGGCCGAGGTGGACGAAGACCTCGCCCGTGAGCCGCACCGGGGTGCCGTGCCGCTCGGTGCCCAGCGTCGTCTCCATCCGCTCGCGCATCCGCGAGGGCATGAGGAGCAGGGCGTGCGGGCCGCTGCCGGTGTCCTCGTCGGTGATGAAGACGATGTCGTCGGTCTCGCGGAGCGGGTAGAGCCGGCCGGGCGCGGCCCAGAGGAACGTGCCCTCGGCGATCAGCCGGCCCGTCGGGCGCGGCGCCTCGGACACGTTCAACCCGGGGAGCAGCGACGAGTCCATCGGGCGACCCGGCACGACCGGCTGCACCGTCGCGGCGGGGCGGGGGAGGATCAGCCGACCTGGATCGGCACGCCGTTCGAGTTCCCGCTTCATCTCATCGACGCTCGGGTCGTTGAGGCGTGGATCATCGGTCAGGTCCGCCGGGGGGGGCTGGGGCCGCTCGTCCTGGCCGAACGCACCATCGCCGCCGAACGCGACGATGCCGGCCGCCAGCCCCACGATCATCCGCACGCCTCGCGTCATGTGCTTTCTCATCGACCGGCCCACGCTCCGGCATCCTACTTCGCCGCGGGCACGCCCTCAATTGACCCCGGCCCGGCGAACTCGTACCGTCCCCGCACGGGCCACCCAGGCCGCCGGCCGCGTACCCAAGTGGACCAAGGGGACGGATTGCAAATCCGTTATTCGTGGGTTCGAATCCCACCGCGGCCTTTGCCGTCCGTGAATCGCGGATCGGGGGGGACGGCTTGCCGCTACCATCCTCGCCCATGACGACGCTCCAGGCCGCGACCGGCCCGCGGCGTGCCGCCCACCTGCTCGCGGGGTTGGCGTGGCCCCTGCTCCGTACGACCCTCGTCGCCCTTGCTTCGGTCGGGGTTGCGCTGGAGCACGGTTTCTACGAGCCTCCGGCGACGATGGCGCTGGTTCGCGCGGGCGAGGCCGCGTGCCTCCTGGCGTACTTCGTGCTCGCGTATCGGCTTGCCCGTTCCTCGGGCGTGCTGACCGAGCAGTACCGCTTCGGCCCGGCGGAGTGGGGCGTCGCGGTCGCGGCCGCGCTCGGCGCGCTCTTCGGCGTGATCGACGCCCACGGCCCGGCGTGGCGCGTGGTCGAGGCGGTCGCCATCCTCCGCTTCGCCGCGGAACTCTGGGGGCTGAACGTTGCGCTGGCCCGGGTGCTGGAGCGGCCCGGCGTGCTCTTCCCCATGTCCTTCTTCGTGCTGATCGTGCTCGGCACCTGCATCATCAAGACGCCGGTCGCGACGCCCGCCCACAACCCCATCTCGTGGCTCGACGCGGCGTTCACGATGACGAGCGCGGTCTGCGTCACGGGCCTGGTCGTGCGCGGCACCGCCGATGGCTTCACGCCCTTCGGCCACGCCGTGATCGCCGTCTTCATCCAACTGGGCGGGCTGGGCATCATCCTGTTCGGATCGACGCTGGCGATGCTCATCGGGCGGAGCCTGTCGCTGCGCGAGAACCTGAGCCTGAGCCAGATGCTCAACGACATGCCGATGAACCGGCTGCTCAGTTTCGGGCGGTTCGTCCTGCTCACGACGCTCGGCATCGAACTCATCGGCGCGGCGTTGATGTACCCGCTCTGGGAGGCCGCGCCGGGCGAAACGCTTACACCCCTCCGGCGTGCGGGCCTCAGCGCGTTCCACAGCATCAGCGCGTTCTGCAACGCGGGGTTCGACCTGACGGGCCGGAGTCTCGAGGGCGTCCGCTACGGGCTGATCGCGCACGCGGTCATCCTGCCCCTCGTGGTGCTCGGCGGCCTCGGGTTCCCGGTGCTCGCGGACGTCACGGGCGTCGTGCGCTACCGCCTGCTGCGGCTCATCAACCGCGTCCGCGGCACGCCGGTCCCGCCGCGCCGTCCGGGCGAAGGCTGGCTCGCGCTCCACAGCAAACTCGTGCTCGTCACGACGCTCGTGCTCTTCCTCGCGGGCGGCGCGGTCTTCATGGCGGGCCAGGTCCTCCCCAACCCTCGCGACCCGGCCTCAACGCCCGAGGTCGGCGTGCTGGAAGCCGTCTCGGACGCAACCTTCATGTCCGTGGCCGCGCGCACCGCTGGGTTCAACACCATCCCGATGGACGAGGTCTCTCCCGTCGGGCGTACGACGCTGATGACGCTGATGATCATCGGCGGTGCGCCCGGCTCGACCGCGGGCGGGATGAAGGTCACGACGCTCGCGGTGCTCGTGCTTTCGGTCGTCGCCACGCTGCGCCGGCGCGTTGAGACCGAGGCCTTCGGGCGGGCGATCTCGGACACGCTGGTGCGCCGCGCCGGCACGCTGGGCCTCTGCTATGCCGCCCTGATCACCACCGTCACGCTCATGCTCACCCTCACGGAGAGCGCGCCCTTCGAGGTCGTCGTCTTCGAGGCGGTGAGCGGATGCACGACCACCGGACTCTCGCTCGGCCTGACCCAGGAGTTGACGCCAGCCGGCCGCGCCGTGATGATCGCGGGCATGTTCCTCGGGCGCGTCGGCCCCCTGACGCTGCTCGGCGCGCTGATGCTCGGGGCGAGCGTCCGCAGGCCCTACGCTTACGCCCACGACAGCGTTCTGCTCGGCTGAACCCAACGGAGCCACGCATGGACCGCTTCGCCGTCATCGGGCTTGGACGCTTCGGCGGCCGCCTCGCCACCAACCTCGCCGCCGCCGGGCACGAGGTTCTCGCGATCGACAAGGACCGCGAGATCGTGGAGGAGTTCAGCGGCCGGGTGACGCTCGCCGTCTGCCTGGACTCGACCGACGAAGAGGCCCTGCGCTCGCAGGGCGTCCAGAAGTTCAACGCCGCCGTCCTCGGCATCGGCGCGGACTTCGAGGCCCTGACGCTCAGCACCGTCATCCTGAAGCAGATCGGGGTGCCCCGCGTCATCGCTCGCGCCTGGTCGCCGACGATCGCCCGCATCCTCGCCCGCATCGGCGCGGACGAGGTCGTCAGCCCGGAGGAGGAGTCGGCCGACCGGTGGGCGAACCGCCTCATCAGCCCCCGGTTCCTGAACCAGATCGAGTTCCACGAGGGGTACAGCGTCGTCGAGATCGGCGCGCCGAAGAGGTGGATCGGGCAGACGCTCGTCGAGTTGAACCTGCGAGCGAAGGCGGGGGTCCACGTCGTGGCCATCCGGCGCGAGGGCACGGGCGACGCACGGGCCGGCGGGCCACGCATCGAGATGCCGCGTCCCGACGAGCCGCTCCGCGAGGCCGATATCCTCGTCCTGATGGGGCGCGACGAGGACCTCCGCCGCCTGCCGCGCGACGACTAGCCCCCGCGCGTACCCTTCTCACGCATGGACACGCTCCTGCGCCACCTCGACGCCTGGCGGCCGTTCCGCGCCCTCGTCGTCGGCGATTTCATGCTGGACGAACTGGTCTACGGCGACGCCGAACGGCTCTCCGCCGATGCCCCCGTTCCCGTCCTGCTCGTGCGCCGGATTGAGCGAAACCCGGGGGGGGCGGCCAGCCTGGCGCTCGACCTGGCGGCGATGCAGGGGAGCGTGGCCGTCTTCGGCGTGACGGGCGACGACGCGGAGGGCCGCGCCTTGCGCGAGGCCCTGCGGCGAGCGGGCGTCGAGACGGACGGCCTGATCGCGGACCCGATGCGCCCGACGACGCTCAAGCGCAACCTCGTCGGGCTGGCGCAGCAGCGGCACCCGCAGAAGATGTTCCGTGTCGATCACGAGTCGCGCGAGCCGCTCGGGTCGGACGCGCGACGCCGCCTGCTGGCCGCCTTCGACGCCGCGCTCACGTCCGTCGATGTGGTCTGCATCGAGGACTACGACAAGGGCGTCTGCGACGAGGCGCTCTGCCGGGAGGCCATCCGGCGCGCGGTCGCTTCGGGGGTGCCGGTCTTCGTCGATCCCGCCCGCATCGCGGACTACTCGAAGTACGCCGGGGCGACGGCCATCACCCCGAACCGGAACGAGGCCGAGTTCGCCACCGGCTTCCCGACCGACGGCGCGGCATCGCCCGAGCAGTGCGTGCACCTGGCGCACGGCCTGCTCGGGCGCCTCTCGTGCGAGGCCGTGGTGCTGACGCTGGACCGGCAGGGCGCGCTGCTGCTCGAGCGCGATGCCCCCCCCCTTTCCGTGCCCACGCTCGCCCGGCAGGTCTACGACGTGACCGGCGCGGGCGACATGTTCCTCGCCGCGCTCGCCGCCGCGAGGGCCAACGGCTGTTCGTGGCCGGACGCGGTTCGCTTCGCCAACGCCGCGGCGGGCCTGGAGGTCGAGGTCTTCGGCACGCAGCCGATCCCGCTCCGGAGGATCCACCACGAGTTGCTCCTTCGGGCGGGAGCGCTGGTCGGCAAGGCCCGATCCCTCGAACAGGTGGGCGTGGAGGTCGCCGCACGCCGCGATCAGGGGCAGACGATCGTCTTCACCAACGGGTGCTTTGACGTCTTGCACGCGGGCCACGTCACGCTGCTGGATCGTGCGGCGGAGATGGGCGACTTCCTGATCGTGGGGCTGAACGACGACGAATCCGTGCGGCGTCTCAAGGGCGAAGGGCGGCCTGTGAACGGACAGGACGACCGCGCACGGGTCCTCGGGGCGCTCGAGGCCGTCGGGGCCGTCGTGCTGTTCTCCGAGGACACACCCATGCGGCTGATCGAGGCGATCCGGCCGGACGTCCTGGTCAAGGGTGCGGACTGGGGGCGCGACGGGGTGGTCGGGCGCGAGTTCGTCGAGTCCATCGGTGGGCGAGTGGAACTCGTCGATCTTGTCGAGGGCCGGTCCACGACGGCGACACTCGAACGCATCCGCGGCCGCGACGGGTGACGCCCTCGGAGGCCGCTCGGCGTGCCCCGCTCAGTCCCGCCCGTTCTCCCGGGACCGCTTCGGCTCGATGATGAGCAGGCTCGCGTCGTAGGTCAGCACGCCCAGCAGGATCGACGCGACCAGACGCGGCATGCGGACCCAGTACATGTGCGGCTCGAAGGTGGGGTTGTCTCCCAGCGGGTCGGCGATCAGCACCTGCCGCCGGACCTTGTCGTACCCCGCGAGCACCACGAAGTGCCCCGCCGGCTCGCCGCGCAGGTCGTCGTAGTCGTTGGTCTCGCCGATCTCGCGGGCGCAGTTGTAGAGGAAGGTCGAGTTCAGCCCCGCAAGGATCGGGACGCCGCGCTTGAGGTACCCCCGCAGCAGGCCGGTCGTGAGGTCCGTGTGCCGCACGCGCCCGCCGAGGCGGAGGAACTCGAGGTAGCCGTCGGTTGCCCAGCGGAGTTGCCGGTCGTCGGGCTTGAGTTCGGCCTGCCGCCTGAGTTTGGCCGCCAGGTCCACGCCGCGCCGGAACCAGGTCGGGTCGAAGACGTTGAGGTTGTAGGCGTAGATGGTTGCGGTGTAGCCGCGTGTGAGGGCGTGGCAGGCGAGCATGACGGCGAGCGTGCCGCCCTCCTCCAGCATCTTCGTCTGGGCGATCACGTCGTGGAGGGGGATGCCGTCATCGAAGTAGCGATAGACCGCGTGCAGCGCGGTCGGGCCGCACGTCACGTCGTCGGGCTGGGGCAGGATCTCGAGGCGGAGGTTGGCCATGCTGCGATCGTGCGTGGGGATTGGCCCGGGAATCCTATCATCCGCCCACGACTCTCGCGGAGTGGCGCACATGAGCGACGGCGGGTCGGCATCCGGGGCTGGCAACAACGGTGCGGTCCGCGTTCGCGGGGCGTGCCATGTCTTCTTCGCGTATGACGTCGGACTGTCGGTCGATCTCGAAGCCGCGTCGAGGCTCATCACCGAAGTCGCCCAGCGGCAGTTGATGCGCCAGCGGCGCCGCGCGGCGACCTGGTTCCAGTACGAGCCGGCTCCGTTGCTCGTTTCGCACAGGGCAGGCCCGGTCCGCGTGGGCCGGTTCGAGACGGACGGCACGGCGGACTGCACGCTGTACGACTTCGGCGCAGCGTCGGTGTGCTTTCGCCTGCCGATCGACGGCCCGCTCGGCGACCTTCCCACCCTGAGCGACGACCTGTACGACAACGACGCGCTCATGTCCGAGTCGCGCCGGCGCGTGGAGGATCTCCTCGCCACGGTGCGGTCGGCGGTGACCGGCCCGGGGGTCTCCACCGTCGTCGAGGACTACGCCGTCTTCGTGTTCACGGCGTGGGGCCCCGCCCTCGCGGCGGAGGACATCATCGACCGGCACGCCGATCTCCTTGCGCGGATGCTGCTCGGCGAGCGCGGCGAACTGTCTGCGCGGCAGGTGGCCGAGTGCCTCGCCAGCCGCGTCGCCTTCGGGCGCACCGACGCCGCCGTCGTGGACTGGCACGCCGCCGCCGTCTTCGACCGCGAGCCGGCCGACGCGCTCGCGGTCCTCGAGCACGCGAACGTGGAACTCGCGGAGATGCGGCTTCTGGACGGCAACCTCGACGGCGTCCTCGAACATGCCCACGCCGTGCTCGCCGGGCGTGGCGAGCGTCGTGTGTGGCCTATCGGCCCCAGCGCCAGCGACCTGCGCCGCCTGGCCGTCCTCCAGATGGACGCGGCCGCGCTCTTCGAGGGCGTGAACAACGCGATCAAACTCGTGGGCGACCAGTACCTCGCCCGGCTGTACCGCCTGGCGGCCGACCGTCTGCACCTGCCGGAGTGGGACGCGAACGTGCTGCGCAAACTCCAGACCGCGGACAGCATCTACCACAAGATCGCGGAGTACCGGACGCACCGGCGTATGGAGGTCCTGGAGATCGCGATCGTCATCCTGATCGCCGTGTCGATCGTCATCGGGTTCCTGCCGTGGGGCGGGAAGTAGGGCTGAACTCCGGGTGTGGCCAGCGGACTCGCTCATCCCTGGCGTCTCGGCGTTCCCGGGTTCCCGCGTCCCGGAGCCCGGTGACTGGACGGGTTGGCCGGTCGGCTATCCTGAACACCGACGATGGCCGATCCGCGCGACACCCCGGCGATGCGGCAGTACGCCCGCTTCAAGAAGCAGCATCCCGACTGCCTGCTGTTCTTCCGCATGGGGGACTTCTACGAGTTGTTCTTCGAGGATGCGGTGACGGTCAGCCGCGCGCTCGGCCTGACGCTCACGCAGCGGACCGAGGGCGTGCCGATGGCCGGCGTGCCCTACCACCAGCTCGAGAACTACCTCCGGCGCGCCGTCGGCATGGGCTTCCGCGTCGCCGTCGCGGAACAGGTGCAGGATCCGAAGGAAGCGAAGGGCGTCGTGGACCGCGCTCTGACGCGCGTGGTTACCGCGGGCACGCTCGTGGACGAGTCGCTCCTCGACGACGCCGCCCCGAACCGCCTCGCCGCGCTCGCGTTCGCGGACCACGCCGTCGGTATCGCTGTGGTCGAGGTCTCCACCGGCGCGTTCACGGTTTCGGCGTGCCCGCCGGAGAGTGTGGGCGACGAACTCGCCCGTCTCGGGGTGCGCGAGGTCCTCTACGCCGACACGGCCAACGGGCAACCCCCGGAGCGCGTCCGCGCCGCCGTGCTGCCCGTCGGGGCCGCGCTCACCGGGCGGCCCGCGTGGCACTTCCGCGCCGACGAGGCCTCCGAGGCGTTGCGCGAGCAGTTCCGCGTCGCCACGCTGGCGGGGTTCGGGCTGGAGGAGGGGTCGCCGGAGGTCGGGGCGGCGGGGGCGGTGGTGCGGTACCTGCGCGAGACGCAGACGCCCGAGGGGGGGGACCGGCGCGAGGCGGCGGCGTCGCTCGCGCACCTGCGCCCGCCGCGGCGCGAAGCGACAGCCGGGGCGTGCGTGGTGGACGCGGTGAGCCTCCGCGCGCTCGAGGTCGAGCGCACGCTGCGGGGGGGGGACGACCCGGAAGGCTCGCTGCTCGGGCTGTTCCTGCGCGGCGGGCGGGGCGGGCTGTGCCGGACGGCGATGGGCCGGCGCCTGCTGCGGGACTGGCTGTGCCGGCCGCTCGGCGCGCGACCCGCGATCGAGGCGAGACAGCGCTGCGTGGCCACGCTCGTGGACGACCGGCGTGCCGCGAAGGAGCTCGGCGACGCGCTCGCCCGCGTGCAGGACGTGGCGCGGATCGGCGGACGCGTCGCGCTCGCCCGCGCCACGCCGCGAGACGTGGTCGCGATCGCGCGGTCGGTCGAGATGCTGGGCGTGGTGCTGTCGCTCGTCGGCGCTGCGCCGGCGTTCGAGGCGCAGTCCGCGGCGCTCGGGCGAGTGCGCGTGGAACTCGAACCGCTGGCGGAGCGCATCGCCGGGGCTTGCGTCGAATCCCCCCCCCCGCACCTGCGCGAGGGCGGCCTGATCCGCGACGGGTTCGACGCCGCGCTCGACGAGGCCCGCTCGCTCCAGCGCGACGCCGGGGCGTGGCTCGCGAAGTACCAGGAGCGCATCGCCCGCGACACCGGCATGCCCGCCCTCAAGGTCGGCTTCAACAAGGTCTTCGGGTACTACGTCGAACTGACCGCGGCCCAGGCGCGCGAGTACGGCGACGCCCTCGCCTCGCACGGCTTCGTCCGCAAGCAGACGCTGAAGAACGCCGAGCGCTACGTCACCCCCGAACTGCGCGAGTTTGAGCACAAGGTGACGACGGCCGAAGCCCGCGCCGTCGAACGCGAGCAGGACCTCTTCCGCGACCTCTGCGCCGCCGCCGCGGGGCACCTCGACGCCCTGCGCGAGTACGCCGAGACCGTCGCCGGACTCGACGCCGTGCTTGCCCTCGCCGACAAGGCCGCCCAGCGGGGGTGGGTCAGGCCCATCATCGCCGACAAGCCCGCCATCCGCATCCACGCCGGGCGCCACCCCGTGCTCGACGAGACGCTCGGGCACGACTTCGTCCCCAACGACGCGGAGATCGGGGGGGGGGACGCGAGCCTCGCCCTGATCACCGGGCCCAACATGGCGGGCAAGAGCACGTTCATCCGGCAGGTCGCGCTGATCGTGCTGCTCGCGCAGGTCGGATCGTTCGTCCCCGCCGACCGCGCCACCGTCGGCGTCTTCGACCGCATCTTCACCCGCGTCGGCGCGGACGACGCCCTCCACCGCGGCCAGTCCACCTTCATGGTCGAGATGGTCGAGACCGCCCACATCCTCAACCACGCCACCGCACGCTCCCTCGTCATCCTCGACGAGATCGGGCGCGGCACCAGCACCCTCGACGGCCTCTCGCTCGCGTGGGCCGTGGCCGAGTGGCTGGCGGGGGGCGACCGCGCCGGCGCCGCGCCCGTCACGCTCTTCGCCACGCACTACCACGAGTTGACCGACCTGGAGTCGCGCCTGCCGGGCCGCGTGATGAACCTCCGTGTCGCCGTGCGCGAACTGACGGGCCACGACGGGCACCCCGAGATCGTGTTTCTGCACCGCATCGAGCCGGGCCGTGCGGACCAGTCCTACGGCATCCACGTCGCTCGCCTGGCCGGCCTGCCCGGCTCCGTCGTGGAGCGTGCCCGTGAGGTCCTCGCCAGTCTCGCCGTTCACTCCGCGGACCTGACCTCGAACAACGGCGTCCGCTCGACTCCACTCGCACCCCCCGACGGCCAACTCAGCCTCTTCACGGAGTACCTGCCTCACCCCGCGGTCGAGGAACTCAGGGAACTCAAACTCGACGCCCTGACGCCCCTCGAAGCCTTCGACGCCCTGCGGCGGCTCAAGCAGCGTGCGACGATCGCGAGCGAGCCGCCATGAGGGGCAAAGTCCGGGGTTGGTGTTTCTCATCGGCCGTGGTAGGCTGAGAGCACCATGGCGGACGTGCGGTCGATCGCGGGCCGGGCTTTCACGTTCGTCGAGTTGCTCGTTGTCATCGCGGTGATCGTGTTGCTCATCGGCCTGCTCCTGCCCGCGCTCGGGTCGGCCCGAGCGCAGGCCCGGCTGACGGCCTGCATCCCTCGCGTCCACCAGCAGGGCATCGTGTTTTCCTCAATACCTCACGGATCACAACGAGGCTCCGCCCGCGCGGCGAATCGACTGGAACCGGCAGCAGGAAGACGGCGGGTACCGGCTCTCGTACTGGCTCACGGACCGCCTCCTTGCGGACTACGCCGGCCGTCCGTTCCCGGAGCCGGAGTTCGGCTACCCGGCGCCGCGCGACGAGTGTCGCTGCGTTGAGGTCGCGCTGGAGGACGACCTGGACCAGCGGCTTTCCCACGGGGGCATCACCCATTTCGCGCCGAACCGCTGGCTCTTCCCGGCCGCCTGGCTCGACGAGGACCTCGGCACGCTCCGTATCGAGTCGGCCATCCTCTCCGGCTGGGACCAGCGATGGCCGATGAACCACTGGCGAACGCTCGCGGGCGTCACGCAGCCAGAGTCCCGGCTCGCCCTCACCGACAACGTTCGCTTCTACGACCCCTCGCACGGCCACTTCGACGCCCGCGAGTACATCGAGTATTCGGTCGACATGGTCCGAGGCCCGAACCCGGCCGGCTACGACAATACGGGCAGCCACGACCGCGTCGGTCGGCGGCCGACGCTCTTTACTTGACGGTCACGCCGCGGGGCTGGATTCGGGGGCGGGCGAGTGGCTCGGCGCGAAGACCACCTACCGATCTCCGTGGGGCGGCTCGGCCGATCTCCACGCGGGCGAGGTCCGTCGCCTGATGTGGTTCGTCAGCCCTTCGCACGCCGGCGGCGGGGGCGACTGAGTCCGCCGGTGCGTCGCCGCCCCGCCGCGGCCCGCCCGTCGGCGGTAGACTGGGCCTGATGACCACCCACGGCACGACCACCGATGCCGCCGATGCCGGCGCCCGTCGCGTCGCCCTCGACGAGGGCCTGCGATGGGTGGACGTGATGGCGGGCGCGAGCAGGATCGAGGTGCCCGTCCTCGACCACGGCTTCATCGCCCTCGTCGACGTGATGCCCCGGCTCGTCCCGGAGGGGCAGACCGCCGACGCCGCGATCGTCCAGGCGGCGCGCGTCTCCTACGGGCAGGGCACCAAGCGTGTGAGCGAGGATCGCGGGCTGATCCGGTATCTCCTGCGCCACAGACACACCACGCCGTTCGAGATGGTCGAACTCAAGTTCCACGTGGCGATGCCGATCTTCGTCGCGCGGCAGTGGATTCGGCACCGGACAGCGAACGTCAACGAGTACTCGGCCCGGTACTCGATCGTTCGCGATCGCTTCTACACGCCGACCGTGGACGCCGTCCGCAAGCAGTCTCGCTCCAATCGCCAGGGCGGCGAGGAGACCTTCCGCGTGGACGAGGGCGCGGAGGTGCGCACTGCCGAGGAGTTCGTCGAGTTTCTCCGCACCGTCGAGTCGGCCTACGAGAAGTACCTCGGCCTGACCGAGCGGGGCGTGAGCCGCGAACTCGCCCGCATCGGGCTGCCGGTGAACGTTTACACCGAGTGGTACTGGAAGTGCGACCTGCACAACACGCTGCGGTTCCTCTCGCTTCGCATGGACACGCACGCGCAGCAGGAGATCCGTGCCTACGCCCAGGCGATGCACGACCTGATCGCACCGATTCTCCCGCTGACGATGGAGGCGTGGCGCGACTACGAGTTGGAGAGCGTCCGCCTGAGCCGGCTCGAAGCCGAGGCGCTGCGGTCGATCGCCGCGGGGGGCGACGGCGCGATCGCCACGGAGAACGCTCGCGAGCGTGCCGAGTGGGAGGCGAAGCGCGCCGCTCTCGGCTTCGGCGAGCGAGCCTGACGGTCCGGGCGTCACCGCTCCGTTCGGTGCATCCATCGCGTCATGGCACGGTCCGCCAGGCCCGGCGCAGCGCACCCGAGCGCGAAGAGCAGCCGTGCCGGCAGGCTCGTCCATACCTCGCCCCGCGGGCGGCGCAGGCACCGCACCGTCGCCGACGCCACCACCGAGGCGTCCTGCATCATCGGCGGCTTCGTCGGCGGGCGTTCCGGGTTCATCTCGCTCTTGCGGGCCGTGAACTCCGTCCGTGTTCCGATCGGATGCACCGAGGACACGAACAGTCCGCTGCTCGCGAGTTCGATCCGCATCGCGCGGGCCACGTGGTCCTGCGCGGCCTTGGTGGCCGAGTAGTACCCGTGCAGCGGCGTGCCCATCTTGGCGAGGCAACTCGAGCACACCAGCAGGTGCCCACGCCCCGCCTCCAGCATCGGCAGCAGCGCGGCCCGCAGCGTGTGCATCGACCCCCAGAAGTTCGTCTCAAAGATCCCCCGTGCCTCGGCATCGCTGGTGAGATGGATCGGCTTCTCCAGCCCGTGCCCCGCGTTCGCATAGGCGGCGTAGATCGACCCGAAGGCGTCGATCGTGCGATCGACCAGCATTCGACAGTCCTCCGGGTCGTCCACGTCCGCGCGCACGGCGATCGCGCGCCCCCCCTCGCGCTCGATCTCCGCGACGACCTCGCCCAGCCGGTCCTCACGCCGGGCCGCGACCGTGACCGGCATCCCGGCTCGGGCGCACGCCAGCGCGGTCGCCCGGCCGATGCCGCTGCTCGCCCCGGTGATGGCGATCGGCAGCCCGCGAATGTCCACGCTCGGCACGCGGCTCAGTCCTTCTTGTCGTTCTTGTTCCCGGTCAGCACGTCCTCGCCCGCCTGGCCGACGGCCTTCAGGTCATCCCCCGCGCCCTTCACCGTGTTGCACCCCGACAGGGCACAGGCCGCGATGCCGAGAACGCCCACGGCCAGCAGCACAGGAACAGTCCGAACAACGGTCCGTGTAGTCATGGGTTCGATCTCCTGAGGTCCGACCATGGTAATGGCCCCGCCGACTCCCGGCGAGTACGCATCCTACCTCACAAGCCAACGCAACTCCGGGCACCGCAGGGCCGTCGCCGCGACCGGATAGGCCACCCCGCCGACCGCGACGGCCGCCGCGACCACGACGAGCCGACCCGACCACGTCTGGGGCTGGCCCAGCAGGAGCAGTGCGCCCCACACCAGCCCCGCCATCACGAGCGATGCCGCCAGGACCCGCCCGCACCCCGCCAGGGTCTGCGCGTCGAACGCCGGGGCGTGCGTCAGCCGCTTGGACAGGTGGATCAGGACGAGCAACTGCACGGTCGCCGAGATGCTCGTGGACCAAGCCAGGCCGGCCTCGCCCAGCGGCCAGATCAGCGTCACGTTCAGCAGCAGATTCAGCCCGACCACGCCGATCGCCACGCGCATCGGCGTGGTCGTGTCGCCGGCGGCGTAGAACGCCCGCGTCACGACGTGGTTGAGCGAGTACGCCCACACGCCCGGCGCATAGCCCAGCAGCACCGCCGCGGCCCGGCGCACGCCTTCGTCGCTGAATGCGCTGCCCGGCCCGCCGTACATCACCCCGGTCAGCGGCTCGCGGATCAGCAGCAGCCCGAGCGAGGCCGGCAGCCCGATGAAGAACGACAGCCGCAGCCCGCGCCGCAGCGTGGCGAGGAACGCGTGCGGGTCGTCCGAGGTTCGTGCGAGCATGGGAAAGACGGCCGTGGCGACGGCGATCCCGAACACGCCCAACGGGAACTGGTAGAGCCGCTGCGTGTAGGCCAGCACGCTGTTCGACGCGGGGTCCAGGGGGTAGGCCATCCCGAGCACCGTCGGCCCGAGCCAGACCGGCCACATGGCGATCAGCGTGTCGATCAGCGAGTTGAGTTGGATCGTGCCCATGCCGATGACGACGGGCAGGAACCGCCGCATCATGCGTCGCGCTGGCTCGGCGGCTCTGGCGAACCCTCGCTTCCAGGCCACGCGCCCGCGCAGCGCGAACAGCGACCACGCGACCTGCGCTGCTCCCGCCAGCACCGCCGCGATCCCGATGAAGTACGCGGTCCGCACGGGATCGGCGTGGTGCATGAAGAAGTGGGGGATCCCCGCCGCGATCACGAAGAGGTTCAGCAGCACGGGCGAGGCGGCTGTCGGCCCGAAACGGCCGTGCGCCTGCAACATCCCGCCCAGAATCGCCGCGACGCACACCAGCGGCATGAAGGGGAGCATGAGCATCATCAGGCGCAGCGAGAGCGCGCGATCGGGGTCGTGCGGGGCGAGGAGCAGGACTGCGAGCAGCACGCCCTCGCCCACGAGCAGCAGCCCGCCCGTCACCAGCGTCAGCACGAGCACCGTCAGCGTCGCGAACCGATCGGCCGTCTCCGGGTCGTCGCGCGAAGCGCGGGCGTACTCGGGGAGGAACGCCGCGGCGAGCGCGCCCTCGCCGAACAGGCGGCGGAACAGGTTCGGGATCGCCCACGCCGCCATGAAGGCGGAGCCGAGCGCGCTGTCGCCGACGATTCGGGCGGTGACGAGGTCGCGTGCCAGCCCGGCGATCCGAGACACCAGGGTGAGCGACGAGATGACGCGGACGGCCGACGACAGGCCATGGTGCGCGCCGTGATCGTCGGTCCGAGGCTCCGGTCGAGCGGCGGTCGCGTCCTGCGGGTCGGTCACGGCGGACAGCGTAGCAGGCCCGCGTCTCGGCGCGTCAGCGGATGAACACGAGCCACATCACGGCCAGGACAGGGAGCAGGATGAGCGCGGCGCGAGCGGTGTACCCGAAGAACGAGGGCATCCGAAGGCCGGACGCCTCCGCGATCGCACGGACCATGAAGTTCGGCCCGTTGCCGATGTACGTCATCGCTCCGAAGAAGACCGCGCCGAGCGAGATGGCCGTCAGCAGATGGACGCCCTCGGACCCGCCGAGGAAGGCCGCGACGGTGCCCTCGTTGATGGGGGTGTTGCCGAAGGCGACCTGGAGGAAGTTGAGGTAGGTCGGGGCGTTGTCGAGGACCGCGCTCAGCCCGCCCGTGCCGAAGTAGAAGGCGGTGGGGGAGGTCAGGCCGAGGGCGTGCCCGTGCGCGGCGAGATAGCCGAGCGCCGGCGCCATGGTGGCGAAGATGCCGACGAACAGCAGGCCGACTTCCTTGACGGGGAAGAAGGTGAACTCGTTGGCGAGGTGGATCTCGCGGTTGGCGAGGAAGTACGCCGCGGCGGCGACGAGCAGTTGGAAGGTCGGCCCGACCGGCACGCCCTCGACGCCGAGGAGCCCCTTCAGCATCGGGTCGATGAACACGCCCGCGATGATCAGGCCGAGGCAGACCATGCCGCTGGTGCCCGACAGGCGGACGCGCAGCGGCTCGTCGGCCGCGAGCACGGCGTCCGGGTTCGTCGCCCGCTGCGTGCGGTCGATCCACGTGTCGATCGCAAAGAACACGGCGAGCAGCGAGCCGCAGCACGCGAGCCACATGGGCCACAGGTGGACGAGCGTCCACGAGAAGGGGACGCCCTTCAGGAAGCCGAGGTAGAGCGGGGGATCGCCGATGGGGGTCAGGCACCCGCCGCAGTTGGAGACGATGAAGATGAACATGACGACGTGGATGGGGCGGAGGCGGCCCTTGTTGATCCGCATGAAGGGTCGGATCAGCAGCACCGACGCCCCGGTCGTGCCCATCACGTTCGCCAGCACCGCGCCGACCGCGAGCAGCGCGGTGTTCACCGCCGGTCGCCCGCGCCCGCGCACGTCGATCAGCACCCCGCCCGATGCCACGTACAGGCCGCCGATCAGGGCGATGAAGGCGTAGTACTCGACGCCCGTGTGCAGCATGACGTACTGCCCGTAGGACAGCCCGTGGTGGTAGTCCCCCGCGCCGTACCCGAGCAGGTAGTAGGCGATCGTGATCCCTGCCAGCCCGAACGCGAAATCCGGGAAATGCCGGTGCCAGAACCGTTCGTTGATGAACGGCATCAGGGCGATGCTCAGCAGCAGCAGCGCGAACGGCGCGCACAGCCACAGGGGGATCGTCGGCGCGGGGCCGTGGTCGTCATGGTCGTCATGGGCGGCGTGCTCGTCGGCGTGGGACGCTCCGGCCGCGTCGTGGGGCCGCCCGTCGTCGTGGCCGGGCTGCTCCCGCGGCACGCCGCCTGCCAGCCCGGGGTGGAGAGCCAGCGCCTCATCCCCCCCCCACACGATCGTCACCGGTTCGGGCAGGTCGTCGGCCTCGCCGTGCGGCTCGCCCGTCGCGTTCCGGGCCGGCTCCTCCGGAGCGGGCGTCGTCGCCTGATTCGTCGGGGCGTGGTCCGTCTCGTACCTGGCTGGCACGAGGAACGTCAGCAGCACCCCGAGCGCGATCCCTGCGGCCAGGCTTGCCAGCCAGGCCTTGGGGCCGTGGAAACCGTGCGCGTCGTGCTCGGCGTGTGCGCTCATGGCCTGTCTTCGTCCGGGGAAACAGCGCCCCCTCCCCGCGGCGGGTCGCCATCAACTATCGGCTCAGACTCCCGCGGACTCCGGTGCCGGTTCGCGCTTCCAACACCCATGCACAACGCCCTCCCTGAGTTATCCACGCTCACGCGGGTCCGTTCGGCTTTCGATCCCCATGTCGCCCCGCCACGGCCAGCCAGGCGACCGCGGCCGCGACCCCGCCCCAGTTCGCGATCAGGTCCGACCAGAGAACCGTCCGATTCACGCCCGGCAGACTCTGCGTGGCTTCGTCGAGCGCAGCGTAGGCAGCGGAGATCGCCGCGCACCATCCGACGTTGCGGCGCGACACGACGGGACCGAACCACTCGCACCCCGCCAGCAGGAATGTCCACGCCGCGAAGGCCGCGAGATGCACCAGCAGGTCCAACCGGAACCCGGGATCGGGGACGAGCGTGAGGGCTGGCCAGTGCGTGCCCGTCGCCAGCACGACCGCATACACCGCGAACCCGACGCGGCGGCTACGAACCGGGATGGCTCGCAGCAGCCGGACGATCAATCGGCCCGCTCCGTCGCGGTCGGCGCGGCGTGCGTCGCCACGACTCTGACTTCGGGCTGAGGCGACCCGGTGCGCTCGGCGGATTCACGCCACGCCCGCACGATCGCCTGCGCCACCGCGAGATAGTCCGCCGCGCCAGCGGCCCCCGGCGCGTACTCGAAGACCGTCTGCCCGAAACTCGGGCACTCGGCCAGTTTGATGTTCCGACGCACCGGCGGCCTGAAGACCCGCGCATCCGCCCACGGCGAGGCCGTCCCGCGATGCTGCTCGAAGAAGGCGTCGAGGTCCGCGACGACCTCCTGCGTGTGCGTGGTGTTCGCGTCGTGCATGCACAGCACGACGCCGAGCACGCGCAGCCGCGGGTTCACCGACGCGCCGATGGCCTTGACCGTTTCCAGCAGTTTGCTCACGCCCTGCAGCGCGAGGAAGTGCGCTTGCATCGGCACCAGCACTTCGTGCGCCGCCGCGAGGGCGTTGATCGTGAGCAGCCCCAGCGAGGGAGGGCAGTCGATGAGGATCGCGTCGTACGCGGGGGCGAGCCGCCCGATGGTCGCCGACATCCGCCGCTGCCTGTCCGGCACGGTTGCCAGTTCGGTCTCGGCGGCGGCGAGGTCCGTCACCGACGGCAGCAGGAACAGATGCTCGGCCACGCGGTGCACCAGCGGGGCGGGGTCGAGCGTCGTGTCCAGCAGCGCGTCGTAGACCGAGCCGTCCAGCGTCCTCGGATCGACGCCGAGGTGCAGCGTCGCGTGGGCCTGGGGGTCGAGGTCGATGAGGAGCGTCCGCAGGCCTGTGCGAGCGAGGGCCGCGCCGAGGTTCACCGCGGTCGTGGTCTTGCCCACGCCGCCCTTCTGGTTCATCAGCGCGACGACTCGGCACCCCTCGGGCGGCAGCATGGCGGAAGTATACGGATCAGCGAACGCCGGGCGCGCAGCCGCCGCCCCCCCGCCGCGCCGAGCCGCGGGCTTCAGCCCGCGAGGTCTCTCCTCGATCACGCCCGCGTGGGTCCGCCTGGGGGCCTTGCGGCCAGCCGGGCCGCCTCCTCCTCGATCTGCTTGCGACGGGCGAGTTTGATCGCCGTGACGGCGATGTACGCCGCGCAGAGGATCGCGATGAAGTAGACGAGCCGGGCGCGGAAAAGGCTCATCGCCACGCCGAGGGACGCGAAGGCCAGCCCGATCCCGTAGAGCGTCAGCACGGCTCCCTTCACGCCGAGCGAGCGTTTGAGCATGTGGTGCAGGTGGTCGCTGTCCGGGTCGCTGAGGCGACGGCCGGCGAGTTTCCTGCGCACGATCGCCAGGACGGTGTCGATGATCGGGATGGCGTAGATGAACAGCCCGGCGATGACGAGGTAGGTCTTGCCGGTATCGCCCAGGGAGAGCACGATCACGATGGTCGTGAACCCCAGCAGGAGCGAGCCGCAGTCGCCCAGGAAGATCGTGGCGGGGTTGAAGTTGTGCGGCAGGAAGCCGAGACAGGCGCCCAGGAGGGCGAGGCAGAGGACGATCCGCTGAGCGTCCAGGTGGCCGTCGTCGTGCAGGGCGAGCGTCAGCGCGACGATCAGCAGGCCCGCGGCGCAGATCGCGGTTGTGCCCGTCAGCAGGCCGTCCAGCCCGTCGATCAGGTTGGAGGCGTTGCACGCGCCGAGCACGAAGACCGCGATGATGACGGTCCCGGTCCAGTAGATCAGGTCGATGGTGAGCGTGCTCCCGATGAGGGGCAGGTCGAACCCCAGCGGGATCTGGTAGGCGAGGTCGCGGTTGCCCACCAGTTCGCCGAGCGTCGGCGCGAGCACGCCGTGGGCAACGCGCACGCCGACGTCCTCGTACGCGAGCGCGGCCGCGGCCAGCAACTGCCCCCCGACCTTGAGCCGCGGGGCGATCCCCACCACGTCGTCGATCAGCCCGATCAGCATGATCACCGTCATGCCCAGCAGCACCGAGATCGGCACCGGCGTGGGCACGATGCCCATCAGCAGTTTCGTGCTCTTGTGGTACTCGATCAGTCCCAGCGACGGGAAGGCGGACGCCATGTAACTGAACGCGATGGCCGCCATCATCCCGAGGAAGACCGCGACGCCGCCGAGGTACGCGACCGGGATGCGGTGCACCTTCCGCGGGTCGTTCGGGCGGTCGATGATCCCGTTGGCGACCGCCAGTTTCCGCATCAGCGGCGTCGCCACCAGCGTCACGATGAACGCCACCGCGAGCACGCCGACGTACCCGTGGAAGATGTCGAGCCGCGAACCGACTTCCTCGACGGCCTCTCCCCCCCCCGTCCTGGCGATCGAATCGAGCAGCGCGGCCTGCTCCGCTTGCAGCGCGTCGAGCCGCCGTCCGAGCGCCTCCAACTGCGCGACCGCCTCGGGCGAGATCGTGATGCCCTCGGGAGGCGTCGTCATGCCCGCGCTCCCTCGCGGCGCGTGCCCGAGATCGCCTCGGCGACGTCCGTGATCGTCTGCTCAAGCCGGATGCGCGGCTCGAACCCGATCGCGTCCCGGATGCGCCGCAGATCGGGTCGGCGGCGTTCGAGGTCCTCGAACCCCTCCGGGTAGGCCTCGGCGTAGGGGACCAGGACGATCGGGGACGCCGAGCCGAGCACGCGGACGACGGTCTCCGCCAGTTCGCGGATGCTGATCTCGCGGTCGGAGCCGAGGTTGAACACGCGCCCGTGGCAGGCCGGCGTCTCGAGCATGGCCGGGAGCGCGCGCACAACGTCGCGGACGTCGCAGAAGCACCGGGTCTGTGTGCCATCGCCGAAGACGCGTATCGGCTTGCCCTGGACGGCGGCCTGGACGAACCTGGGGAGCACCATGCCGTACGACCCCACCTGGCGGGGTCCGACCGTGTTAAAGAACCTGGCCACGACGACGGGAAGCCCGTGCTGGCGGTGGTACGCGAGGGCAAGGAACTCGTCGATGGCCTTGCTACACCCGTACGACCACCGGGCGATGCCCGTGGGGCCGTAGACCACGTCGTCGTCCTCGCTGAACGGGCTGCGCGACCCCTTGCCGTAGACCTCCGAACTCGACGCGAGGAGCGTGGGCACGGGCGCGCCGCCGCCTGTCTCGCTCGACGCCGCGAACCGGAGCAGGTCGAGGGTCTGCACGACGTTGGTCTGCACGGCGCGGATCGGGTCGTCCATCACCAGTTGCACGCCGACCGCGGCCGCGAGGTGGTACACCTCGTCGAAGGGGCCTTCCCGGGCGAGCGACGGGATCGCCTCGGACAGTTCCGCGTCGATCAACCGGAGCGAGGGGTGCGTGGGGGGGAGGTTGCCGGTCCTGCCGGTGGAGAGGTTGTCCACGACGGTGACGCGGTCGCCGCGCGCCAGCAGCAGGTCCGTCAGGTGCGACCCGATGAATCCCGCGCCGCCCGTGACCAGCGCGTGGCGGGGGCGCGTTGGCGCGTCGCCCGCGATGCGGTTGGTGGGAGCGTTCATCGGCGTACACCCGGTCCGGGAGCGGAGGGTAGCGCCGGCCGAGCCGGGGCGGCGCCGTGCTCCGTCAGGCCGCGGTGTTCTGGTACTCGTGCGTGGCCTTGATGTTCTTCCGCATGTAGCCGCCCGCCGCGGAGCGGACGCCGTTGATGACGACGCCGAGGAACTCGCTCTTGGACTCGGAGAGCTGGTTCCGCAGCCGAGCGACCATGCCCCGCTTCTCGTTGAGCGCCCGCACGACGAGCAGCGTGGCGTCGCAGCGGTTGGCGATCGCCATGCCATCGCTCGACACGATGGCCGGGGGCACGTCGATGAGCACGAGGTCGTATCCCTGCTGGCGGGCGGCGTCGAAGACGCCGGACATAGCGTCGGTCGAGAGCGTCTCGAAGGCACGCTTGTCGGCCGACCCGGCGGTCAGCACGTGCATCGTCTCGGAGACGGTCTGCACGGTGTCAGCGAGAGAGCCGGTGCCCGAGAGCACGTCGGCCAGCCCGGGCGCCTCCTGCAGCCCGAGGGCGCGGTGCACGCCCGGACGCCGGAAGTTGGCGTCGATCACGAGCACGCGCTGGCCCGAGGCGGAGAACGCCAGGCCGAGGTTGGTCGTGACGGCGGTCGCGCCCGATCCGGGCATGCCGGCCATGACCATCACGGTCCGGTGGCCCTTCTGCTTCAGTTGCTTGGCGAGCGGGGCGCGCAACTGCCGCACGCTCTCCGCTGTCACGCTGCGCGGATGGTCGCGGAAGACCGTCGCGATCGACTTGGGCTGGTCGGGGTCCTCCGACGCATCTGGCAGGATGCCGAGCAGGGTCGTCCTGGGGATGATCGTGACGTCGGACGGCCCCTTGACGCGCTGGTCGAGCATCTCGCGCAGGAAGACCGTTCCGCCGGTCAGGCCGAGCAGCAGGAACATGCCGCCGGGGATCATGATGAGGATGTTCGGGAAGGCGGGCTTGTCGGGGATTCGCTCGACCTGCACGACCTTGATCCGCGCCGCGCTGGCCAGCGGGTCCATCTGGCGCAGTTCTTCGAGGGACGCCTGGAGTCCGCCGCGGGCGGTGATGAACTCCGTGATCTGCTGCTCGATGTTCGTCAGTTCCACTTTCAGGCGGGTCAGGTCGTTCAGCCGCTTGCTGTAGACCTCTCGCTGCGCGAGCAGGTCCGCCTCCTGCGCCCTCAACTGCGAGATCCCCTTCATCAGCGACTCGACGATGGCGTCAAACCGCTGGCGGAGCAGCTTCTCGCGCTCGGTCTGCAGCGTCTGCTCCCACGAGTCGATCATCGACTGCGTCGCCTGATAGGTTCGGTGCTCGGGCGTGATGCCTCTCTGGAGCATGCCGGCCTGGCTTGTCTTGAGCGTGGTGATCTGCTGGATGATCCCCCGGATCATCGGATCGTTCTCGACGGCCTCGCGGATGTCGTCGGCGTAGGTGATCCCGCCGGGAGCGTTCAGGATGTCCTGGTACCCCTTGATCTGGACCTCGACGGCCTGGATGCTCATGCGGACGCCGGTCAACTGCCCCAGCACGTTGAAGAGGCCCTGCATGGCCTCGTTCGTGCGCTCGTCGAGCGAATCGATCTGCTCGGAGCGGAGCCGAAGGTCGCGAGTGTCCTGCAGGTCCTTGATCCTCTTGTCCATCTCGCGGATGCTGCGCTCGATGGCCTCGCGCTGCGGGACGTTGATCAGGTTCCGCTGCTCGTTCAGCACGCGCAGGTAGGTCTCGCGCACCAGGCCGACGAGGGCGTGGGCGTCCTTCGGGTCCTTCCAGCCGATCGACAACTCGATGATGTAGGTGCCCGGCAGCGCGCGGGCGCGCGTCTTGTCGATGAGCCAGTCGGCGGCCTCCGACGGCTGGAACCGGCCTCCGGACTCGAACTTCGACGCCCACTTGGGCGCCTGGGCGCGAAGCCGCGGGTCGTTCACCACCGAGTGCATCACCGATTCCGACTTCATGTACGCGGCCTGCGTGAGCATGAAGCGTTCCATCTCTTCCTCGCGGGTGGTGGTCGCGCCGATCACGTTGACCAGCTTGTCCTGAACGGGCAGCGCTTCGAAGAGGGCCGCGGGGCGGAAGATGGGATACGTGACGCGGAGCAGGAAGAACGCCCCCACGCCGATCACTGCGCCCACTACCAGCGAACCCGCGAGCAGCCATGCGTACTTCTTGAGCAGTTTGATCGGGTCGATCGCCGTCGCGCCCGCGAGCGGGCTGGCTCCTGGCGCGCCACCGGGGGCCGGAGAAGCGAACGGTCCTGCGGGGCGGGTTGGGGTTGCGCTGGTCATGGTGTCTCACCTTGGCCCGGGATGCCCCGGGGCGATTCTGGTCCTACGGCGATCCTTGCGACAGGGTTCATCGGTCCGAGAACACTACTCCTTGACCCACTCGACGAGATCCTGCAACTCTCGGGTGTATTGATCGTTCAGCTTCAGCCCCTGCTCCAGAGCGGCTTGGAGTTCGCGGACCAACTCCCTTGCCCCCGCCTTGTCCCCCAGGTCGAGTTTCGCGGTGGCCAGGTGGATGGAAACCGCCGCCATCGCCGGCGTCCCGCGGGCGTACTCCCGGGCCTGCTCCAGGACCCGCGCCGCGTCCTCGGCCCGACCGAGCGCGAGCAGCGTCAGCCCCAGCGTGTCCATCACGTCGGGGTTGCCGTCCGCGGTCCGGACCGCCTCCTGCGCGAACGGCAGAGCCTCGGCGGCCCGGTTCAGGTGCTTGGCCAGGGTGAAGGCGATGTTGTTCTTCAGTTGCCAGTTGCCGGGGTCCATCTCGAGGGCCTGACGCCACGCCGCGAGGGCCTCCTCATATCGCTCGGTGTCATACAGCACGCCGGCCTTCGCACGGAGCGCGGCAAACCTCAGGGGCGTCTCCGGATTGCGGGCGAGCAGGGCGTCGAGAAGGCGCAAGCCCTCCGACGCCTGTTTCGGGTCGCTCAGGAGGGCACGGACCCGGAAGAGCGTTGCCCAGTCGAGGAACCCTGGCTGGCGCGCGACTTCGTCGAGGAACGCCAGCAGGTCCGAGTCGCTCTTGAAGATGTTGCGCACGTTGCTGTACCACGTCACCATCAGGTCGGGCTGGCGCTCCAGCAGCGTCAGCGACCGCAGCGCGTCGCGCCTGGCGCCCGCCAACTGCCCGCGTTCCGCGTACACCCGTGCCCTCGCGAGCAGCAGCCCGGGATCCCCCTCCACCAGCGGTCGGTGCTCGGCGAGAACCTGCTCCGCTTCGGCGAGCGCGGGGGGTTGCTGCGCCAGCAGGATCTCGAGCAGACGCTGGGCGACGACCGTCTCGCCCGAGCGAGCCAGCGCGGCGCGATAGATCTGCGCAGCCTGCGGCATGGCCCCGGCTCGGACGAACTGCTCCGCCGCCCCCACCCTCAGCGGCAGGTCGTTCGGGCGGGCACGGAACGCTTCCTCCGCGACGCCCATCGCCTCGTCGATCCTGTTCAACCGCAGGAGTTCCGCGATGAGCGCGGACCGCAGTTCGTCGAGGGCGGGGTTCACGCGGATGGACTCACGCAGGTCGCGCAGCGCGTCATCGACCCGGTCCAGTTGCATCAGCAGTTGCGCTCGCACTCGCATCGCCTGCCAGAAGTCGGGCCGCAACTGCAGGGCACGGTCCAGGTCCGCCAGCGCATCACGCCGCAGCCCCGGCTCCAGGGCCAGCGCCTGCGCGCGCTTCAGGTAGATCATCGGCTCATCGGGCCAGCGCGACACCGCGCGCTCGAGCAACTGCCGGGCCTGCGACGCCTGGTCACGCCCGAGCAGGACCTCCGAGCGGAGCAGCACCACCTGGTAATCCGATTCAGCGTCCGGGATGGAAGCGATCGCTCTCTCGGCCTCTTCGTACCGGCGCGCGCGGGTCAGCGCCTCGGCGAGCCGTTTGCGGTACATTCCGTCCGTGTCCGCTCCGGCGTCAACCACCCGCTTGTACACGTCCGCCGCGGCGTCCGCACGGCCGGTCAGCAGGAGCGAGTTTGCCAGCGCCTTGTCGGCTTCCAGCTCGCCGGGCGACTGATGCTCCCTCGCCTGCTCGAATGCCCGCAGGGCGGTCTCCGTCTGTCCACGCTGCATCATGAACTGCCCGAGGGCGAGATAGCCCTCCAGTCGATCCTCGGGGGGCAGCCCGACGATGAAGTCCACGAACGCCCGGCGAGCCGCTTCGACATTGCCCTGGTCCGCGTGCCAGCGTGCTGTGAGCGAGACCAGCGATCGGTCGTCTCCGTCGGCACGCAGGCCGTCCAGCAGCGACCTGGCCGCCTCCCAACGCCCCGCGTCGATGTACAGACCCGCCAACGCCTGCCGGTTCCGACGGTCCTCCGGACGCTGCCGGAGGACCCGCTCGCGCCGCTCCAACGCCACGGATCGGTTTCCGACCGCGGCCTCCAGGTCGAGCAGGATCTCCACGAACTCCTCGCTACCGCGCGCGTAGTCCTCGACGCGTCGGGCCGCGTCCAGCGCCTCGTTCATTCGCTCCATCTGGATCAGGGTGCGCAACTGTTCGAGGATGATCGGGACGTCATTCGGGCGGATCTCCAGGGCGCGGGTGTAGGCGGCGAGGGCGGCCTGGCCGCGCCCCATCGCCAGTTGCTGCCTTGCAAGGAGGCGCCATACGCTCGCGTTCATCGGATCGCGGCGCGTGGCCTCCGCGAGCGATCCAACCGCCGCGTCCCCACGCCCCTCCAACGCCTCGAGCCTGGCCCGGAAGGTCAGCCCGTCCACGCGATCCGCATTGATCCGCGTGGCGATCTCGGCGAGCCGCCGCGCTTCGCCGCTGTTGCCGGCCGCGGTCGCTCGCATGAACAGCACTTCGACAACGACGGGGTCCTCCGGCGCGATGGAGGCTGCACGGCGGATCTCCGCTTCCGCCTTCTCGGCCTCCCCGTGCGACAGGTACAGTTGGTAGCGGGCGATCCGCTTGCGCTCCTCGGGTCGGTCGGATTGCTCGATCAACGACGCGAACACGTCGACCGGGTTGTCCGCCGTCAACGCCTCGGCGAGGCGCCGGAGCGACTCGTCCTCGGGCGCGCCGCGGAGGGCGGCGTCGACCGTGGCGCGCGCGCCGGCGAGGTCGCCCGTTTCCACGCGCAGCCGAGCGAGTTCGATGCTCAGCCTCGGGTGCGGGCCGTGCTGCTCCACCGCCGCGCTCAGCACGCCCAGCGCCGCCGCGGGGTCCGCCGGTTCCGTTGCGCTGCCCTCGTAGAGTCGTGAGGCCCGGATGAGCGCGGCCTCGATTGGATCGTCCGTTCCCACGATCCCGATCTGCTTCTCGATCGACGAGATTCGCTCGGCGACGGCCGTGTTTTCGGGCGTCAGCGCGAGGTAGCGCCTGTACAGATCGAGCGCCCGTTCGTAGTTCCGCAGGTCGGTCTCCACGTCCGCCAGCAGCAGCAGCGCGTTGGGCGCATCGGGCGCCAGATCGAGCAGCCTCTCGAGCCGCTGCTTCACGACGCCGGGCTGGTTCAACTCGCGCGCGGCCACGGCGGCGAGCCACAGCCCCTCCGGGTCGCCCGAGCCGGTCGCGTCGTTGTAGCGCTGCAGCACCGCCTGCGCCCCGACGAAGTCGCGCTCGATGATCCGCATCTTGCCGTCGATCATCATCAGCAGGGGCGTGTCGTCCGGAACCTGCATCGAGAACGCCGAGCGGCGGTCCCTCGCACGCGCCATCCACGCATCGCGCCCGGCGGCGTCCGCGGCGGTGTCCGCCCCCCGGAGGCAGAGGTTCGCCTGCGCGTGCATCGCGTCGATCTTGCGCGCCAGCAGCACGTACCCTTCGAACGAGACGGGCTTGTTCGGCTGGTCCAAGATCTGCCCGTAGGTCTCGATCGCTTCCTCCAGGGCCTCCTGCCCCGCGAGCAACTCGGCCTTGATGGAGAGCAGGCTCGCGTCCTTGGGGCGTGAGGCGAGGGCGGCGTTCACGAGCCGTTTCGTTCGCTCGCCGCGTGAAGCGGGCGTCACCGTGAGTTCGAGCCGACGCAGCCGATCCAGCGTCCACACGTCCAGTGTCGAGGGATCGATGCTGTCGGCTTCCTCGAAGATTACCTCCACCTGCCCGACGTGCCCGGGTGCAATGTCCTGTGCGATCCTCCCCGAGGCCCGAGCGTTCCGCTCCGCGCTGATGCGGACCTGCGTCCGGAGCGCAAGCCCGCTCAGCCGTGCCATCGATCCCGCGCCCGCGTGCTCGAGGAACGCCTCGACAACCGCGAGCGCTGCCGCCTCGTGCTGCAGCGCCAGGTCAGGGCGGCCGCTGTCGCGGCTGCGTCTCGCGTCTTCGAGAGAGAGGATCACGAGGCCCTCGGCGGAGTCGTAATCGTCGGGGTCGGACGCGATCGCTGCGTCGAGATCGATCCGCGCGAGTTGCACCTGATCGTCCGGCGGCAGTCCGCCGGCGGCCATGCGGCGCACAACGGGGATCGCGCGGTACCGCCGGAGCCATTGCCACGAGAGGTCGTCCGGACGGCGCGACTGGTGGTACTTGATGAACGTCTCGGCCTCGGCGGCCAGCGTCTCGTATCCCTGCCGGTTGTACCGCCCGAACATCAGTTGCTTGTACAGCAGTTCGAGGTAGTCGCGCTGGGCCTCGGTGTCCTCGAGGTCTGAGAGAGCGAGTTGCCGGTGCAGCATCCTGTAGTTGACGTGGTACTCGTTCTCGAACTCGCGTTGCGTCGCGGGGACCCACTGTTCGAGGGCGGAGCGCCACTTGCGGAGCCACTCCGCGTTGTACGGATCGTGGTTCACGGCCCGGCTGTAGAAGCTCTCCGCCGCCGCGTAATCGCCCTCGGCCATCTTCGCGTCGCCGAGACGGGCCAGGTCGTCACCCGACTTGAAGATGACGAGCGCGGCCAGCGTGCCGACGCCGGCGGCGACCGCCACCAGGATCACCGAGAGAATCACGACGAACTTGACGTTGACACGGCCTGCCATGGTCCACCTCGTCGGCACGCGGGACTCCCGCTGCCCCATCGATCGTTCCTTATGCCCCCGGGCGCGCGCGCCGCGGATTGTCCGGGGGGTATTCTCCGGTCTGGACCGCGACCCAGTCCGGCACGCACAGCATCAGGTCGCCGAGCAACTCGCCCAGCAGGCTCCCCGCGACCTGCGCGAGTTCCTCCGCGGATTCGACCGTCGTCGAGTTCACCTGCACCTTCAGGTAGTACGCGTAATCGTCCCGGAGATTGAACGCCAGCAGCCTGACCCCTTCCGCGCTCGACACCCACCCGCCGTTCGCGACGAAGAAGTACCCGGCGAACAGCCGCCGGTCCCCCGGGAGCGTGTACTCGCTCACGCGCACCGCGAGCGACTCGGCGTTGCGCGGCAGCCTCACGCGCCGGTCGTCCGACGCGCGAACCCGGTAGATCGGGCCAAGCCCGTCGGGAACGTCCGGGTCGAGCGTCCATCGGGACACGTCGAGCGGCAGCGCGATCGTTCGGGCGCCGCGCGCCATCTGCAGGCCGCCGCCGACGAAGCACCGCTCGGGCACGTGCGGCACCGTGTCGATCATCCCCGTGTAGTACGCCGCGTGCAGCTCGACCTCGACTCGCTTGCGTGGGTCGGCTGGCGAGCGTTCGGCGTACAGCCGGGTCAGGTAGTTGTCGGTTCCGAGCGTGCTCTCCACCTCGACGGATTCCACCCGGTCCGCCGCGATGCGAACCCACGACGCAGTCTCCAGGGGGAGGGAGCCGAGCGTCCGTCCGTCCGCGGGATGGATCGGCAGTTTGCGCAGGTGGATCCCAAGCGATGACACCATCGCGTGGAGGGACGCCGCACCCGCACCGAGCAGCGCCGCGGCCAGCAGAGCGGCGAGCGCGACGCCCCTCCGGGAACCCGCCCACACGGCGAATCCGCGAGCCGTCATGACGTGGCCTCCGCAGGCTCACGGACGGTGCGGTTCAACGCCCAGACCATGCCGAGGAAGAGGAAGAGCGAGGGGACGAGCAGGATCGTGCCGATCAGCGTGTGCGCGTCGCCGGACGCGAGGTTCGGGTCGATGAGCGTGAGGATGCCGAGCACGGCGACGCGCACGACGTTCATCAGCACGGCGACCGGCCCCGCGAGCAGCACGACCGCCACGCGCTGCCACCACTCCCGGCAACTCAGCAGGGCGACCGCCGCCGCGAGCGCGAAGAACGCGATCAGCATCCGCATCCCCGAGCACGCCTCTGCGACATTCAACGGGCTGAGGGCGCGTCCCGACGAGTCGATCAGCGTCAGCGTGTTCCCGTCGATGTCGGACTTGAACCCGAAGACCGCCCCGACGAGGTTCAGCAGTACCCAACTCCCCTTGGCCGCGATGACCTGCAGCGGGAACGTCAGCCGGATCATGATCTGCTCGGAGACCGTGACGCCGAACGCCAGGAACGCGATCGGCAGGAAGGCGAGCCGCATCAGCCCGGGGCCGAGCACGAACAGCGTCAGCCCGAACAACGCGAGCAGGACCGACAGCCCCTGGAGCATGTGGTTCGGCACTTGGACGAGAAAGAACACGTAGCAGGCCATGCCCGTCAGCAGCGCGGGCAGGCCCGGCGGGTACGCCCTGGCCGGGGTGCGTGCGATCGCCGCCCGCGACTTCCAGAGCATGTACCCGCTGATGAGCGGCACGACGAACACATGTCCCCAGTCCTCGAGGTGGTTCCAACTCAGCAGGGCCTGCCGGGAAAACCACGCGTGGAACAGCGCCCCGAACGCGATCGCCAGCAGGATCGCCACGACCACGCCTTCCCGGCCGGCGACCGCGGACTTGACCGTGATCGCGTCGGGGACGGCGGTCGGGATGTGCTCGGAGGCGGTGCTCATCGGGTCTGCTTGCCGGTCGCTCGGGTTCTACGCCCGGGCGCGGGCGTGGTTCTCGACGAGGCCAACCTCCGGCCGGCTCAGTTCGAGCGCCGCAGCGGCGGCGCGCCGAACACGTCGTTGCCGAAGTTCCGGTCGAGGAAGAACCCGAAGCCGTACGAGGCGCGGAATCCGTTGCGGACGACCGCCAGCGGGAGCGCCCAGAAGTTCGTGCCGACGTTGATCCGGTCGTCGGGCTTCAGGAAGATGTCCGGCTGTGTCCCCTCGTTGATCGCCCGGTAGTTCAACTGGATCGTCGCCTGGCGATCGGGGCCGACCATCCGCGTCACCTCCACCCGCTCGGGGATCGCGATCGGGGCCAGGCCGCCCGCCGCGTCGATGGCGCGGATCAGCGTGATGCGCCCCGAGAAGGGGAGGTTGTACACGCCCGGCCGCTGCACCTGGCCCGCGATGTAGATCTCGCCGCGATCGGGGAAGGGAACCCGGATGACGTCTCCCGGCCGGATGATGATGTTGTACCTCGCGTCGCCGTTCATCAGCGGCTTGACGGGGACGCGGATCGTCCGCTGGGTCACCATCGGTTCGGGAGCGCCGCCCTCGGCGGGAGCGCCGTTCGGTGTCGGCGCGGATATGCGCACCTGCACCCACTGCCCGTTCAGGAACATCCAGTTTGCGCCGTCGCCGGTGGTCGGCTGCGACGCACGCCGAGCGGGCGCGGGCGTCGAGTCCACCAGGTCGATCGGCGGGTCTTCCGGCTGGCCGGCCCTGCGGGCGCCGGTCACGGCGGGCGCCCGCCCCGCGCTCGTCACACCCGGAGAGCCGCCGCCGTCGCCGGTCAGTTCGTCGATCAGGTCGATCAGGCCGGCCCCGTTCCTGTCCCCCGGCCGCTCACCGGCCGGCGCGGAAGGAGCGGATTGAGGCGGCGAGGTGAGCGGCGCCTGTCGGATGACGTAGATGTAGGCGGCAGTCTCCGCGAACCCGCTGGCCGCGGTCAGCGCGTCGAGGAGGCGGTGCTCGGTGTCCGGCACGAGATACGGGCCGGGTCCGTTCACCGCGCCCAGCACGCTGTAGGAACGCTGGCGCGGCGTGGCGACCGTCACCTGGATGAGCGGATTGCGGATCAAGCGCGACGCGGCCTCTTCGAGTTTCGTTCGCACCTCGGGCACCGTCATGCCGTTCACGTAGATCGCCCCGAGTTGGGGCACGTCGATGTACCCGCGGTTGTCCACCAGCAGCAGGTACTGCTCGCGCTGGTTCTCGAGCACCAGGTCGAACGCGATGACGTCCAGGCTGTCGCCCGGGCCGACGCGGTATTCCTCGGTCTGCGAGACGAGGTCCGCCGCGGTGACGTCGCTGTACTCGACGAATCCTTCCTCGACGTCCTCGATGCTCGCAAGGCGTTCGAGGATCGGCACCACGGTCGGCGTTGCCTCCCACCGGCCGACGACGCTCGGGTCGAGGTAGTTGTCCAGCGAGCACCCCGACAGCGCGGCCGAGGCCAGGCCGGCGAGCGTCGCCACGACAAGCGTGCGACGGACGGTTCGGCGAGGGGCAGACCTGAGGGACGTTCTCACACTCACGCTCCTTGACCGTTCGCCGCGTCGTGCGAGCGAATCGGAGGCCGACAGCGGAACCCACCCCGTCCTCGCCTCGGGGCCGATCGCGGGGAAACCTAGGGCCTGCCGACGGGGTGTCAAACGCTCTTCGCCGTCGCCAGGTTCGCGGACTCCCGAACGAATCGCCCGCGTCGCAGCACTGGATCGACCGAAACGGTGGGGTCGGTTGAACCGGCCTTCCCGTTTCGGCGCGGCTTTCAGCCCGCTGCGGGCATGATTATTGGCCCCCCAAGTGCCCCGGGAAGCGATTATTCCGGGCTTCTCACCGACTCCTACACTCCCGCGATGCCGCCTCAGGACGCGACAAGCCACGCTCCAGCACCCAGGCCACGCCACCCACGACCGCCGGGCGGAGACCCGCTCCGGACACTCGATCGGCCCCTGGTCAGCCTGACCGGCATGGTCCTGAACAACCCGTCAGACCAGACCCTGGCCCCGAAACGCAAGCCGCCCTGGCTTCGCGCCAAGGTCCCCGGCGGCGAGGGGTACCGGCGACTGCGGGGCGTGCTCTCGGCCCACCGGCTCCACACCGTCTGCGAGGAGGCTGGATGCCCCAACATGGGCGAGTGCTGGTCCAGGGGCGTCGCCACGATCATGATCCTCGGCGACACCTGCACCCGTGCCTGCGGCTTCTGCAACGTCAAGACGGGCCGTCCGCCGACGCTCGACCGCGACGAGCCTCGCCGGGTCGCCGAGAGCCTCGCGCTCATGGGCCTCAGGCACGTCGTCATCACCAGCGTCAACCGGGACGAACTCGCCGACGGCGGGGCCGGCATCTGGGCCGAGACCATCATTCGTGTCCGCGAGGCGTGCCCGGACATGTCGGTCGAGGTGCTGATCCCTGATTTCGAGGGGAACTGGGCCGCCCTCCAGATGGTGATCGACGCCGGCCCGCACATCATCAACCACAATCTCGAGTGCGTCCGACGCATGTATCCGGCCGTCCGCCCCAGCGCCAAGTTCGACCGCTCGCTCGAACTCCTTCGCCGCGTCAAGGAACAGGGGTGTGTTGCCAAGACCGGCATCATGGTCGGCATCGGCGAACGCGACGAAGAAGTCCTCGCGCTGATGGACGAGGTGCAGTCGGCGACGAGAGCCTCCGGTCCGCTCGGGGATGCGGCATCGTCGGCCCCGGACTCCTGCGACGTCCTGACGATCGGCCAGTACCTTCAGCCCACGCGGAACCACCTCCCGATCGATCGGTGGGTGACCCCCGAGCAGTTCGCGGCGTTCAAGGCGGAGGGCATCAGACGGGGGTTCAAGGTCGTCGAGAGCGGCCCGCTCGTCCGATCCAGTTATCACGCCGACCACCAGGCCGACACGCTCAGCACAAGAGCCAATCACCGCTGAATCCCCCCCGATCTGTAGGATTGTGTTAGGGTCAGCAACAGAACTGTCGGCAGGATCGAAGTCAACCGGGGGAAACACGAAGTTTGTGCTTGAGTGCTCGGGCCTCTTCGGCTATACCAGTCCCCAGAGAGACAGGCTGCCCGCGTTCGGGCAGGGTCGTCCGTGGCGCGGCCGACCGTAGGAGGAGCGTTCCACCTACCCGACTGTTATTTCGTCCCCCCGCCCGGCGCGAGTTGTGTTCGGCGCGACGCGGTTCGTTGTTCGGATGCAGACATGGGATTCAGTGCTCGGTGAACAGGTTGTCGAGCACGAGAGAGTGACACTGTTCCCCGCGTCGGGGAGCAACCTTCAGAGGGAGACACAGGAATGCGTGGAATCATCGGACTGATCGCTGTTGCGGGCGTCGCCACCGCGGCCTCCGCTCAGGTGTGGTCGCAGCCCTACGACCCGAACTGCCCCGCCTGCGGGTACTACTCCGACGGCCAGAGCGGGTACTTCTACTCGCAACGGATCGCCGACAACTTCAACCTCGGCGGCTCGACGACCATCGACCGGGTGAAGTGGTGGGGCGCCAGCGAGTTCTACATCTTCCCCGACCTCAGCAACTTCTCGGGCTGGACCGTCGCGTTCTACGACGCCGGCTTCAGCGCGGTCGGATCTGAGACGATCTCCAAGGCGAACATCACCATCACCGACCTCGGCGCCATCGGCATCTTCGGCCAGAACCTCTACGAGTTCGACGTGACCCTCACCAACCCCGTCACGGTCGACAACGGCTGGATCTCCATCGGTTCGCACAACATCAGCCCGTTCGACGACGCCTTCGTCTGGAACTTCTCTGTCAGTGGTGACGTCGACGGCACCATCGCCGCCGACTTCTTCGACGGCAACGGCTTCCAGGTCTTCCAGGGCGCCAGCGACGTCGCGTTCCAGCTCTTCGAGATTCCCGCGCCGGGCACCCTGGCCCTCGTCGGTCTCGGCGGCCTGGTCGCGGCCCGTCGTCGCCGCTGACGACGACCCGGCTCGGGCGACCGCCCTTGCCTGATCACGCTCGTGACGCGTGCCTGCCTGCCGGTGGGCACGCGTTTTTTTCGGCGCGATGCCCGTCCTCACGCCCATGCCAGGTCGCACTTCATTCCAAGTGCAGCCACCGGTCTTGAACCGGAGAGGATCGTTCGGGTACCCTTCGAGTCTCGCCCGAACCCCGTGCAGGAGGCGTCGTGGACCCGGCGACCGTTCATCGACTCGTCAAGGCCATCGAGGCCAAGGACCTCTCGACCGCCGCCCACACATGGCGGGTTGTTCTGTATTCCCGCGCCATGCTCGAGGCCGTCCGCGCCGACCAGGCGACGATCCGCGCCGTCACGCAGGGCGCGGCCCTGCACGATGTCGGCAAGATCGACATCCCCTCCGCCATTCTCACCAAGCCCGACCGTCTCACCGCGGCGGAGTTCGCCGTCATCCAGCAGCACCCGGTCACGGGCTACGCCCGCATGGTCGCCATGGACGTTGAGGATCAGCACATCCTCGACCTCATCCGGTTCCATCACGAACGCTGGGACGGCCTGGGATATCCCTACGGCCTCAAGGACGGCGAGATCCCGCTGGTGGCTCGCTATTTCGCCGTGATCGACGCCTTCGACGCCATGACGAGCGTTCGCCCTTACCGGCACGAAGTCGGCGAACAGGCCGCCGCGAACGCCCTCGTCGAACTCCGCAACGGCGCGGGCACACGCTACGACCCGGACGCCGTCCGCCTCTTCGCCGATCTCTTCGAACGCGGCAGCCTCACCTGGATTCTCAACTACTTCAACGACGGCACACCGATCCCGGATTTCACGCCCGACGAGTCCGCCGTCGCTCTCATCGGCCCGTGACGCTCGCGCCCTCCCCGTGCCACCACCGTCGTCTCGTTCTCCTCCGCTTCTTCTCCTCTCTATCGACGGTGGTGCTCCATCCCCTCCCCCCTCACGCGAGTACCACCCGGGTCGCCCACTCCACCTCGAACGACTCCCCCGGGTTCAGCACACGCACGCCCGTCCCCTCCCAGCCCTGCTCCAGCAGGTTGAACCCGTTGTTCACCATGCTCACCGGCTCCACGCAGAAGAACGGAAGCGGCTTCCCGAACGCGTCGTGGCCCGCGTAGATGACCGTGTGGTCAAGCCCCGGCGAGCATTCGAAAACGGCCCGCACGCCGCTGGACGGCCATTCGATGGCCGCGCCGTCCAGCGAGCCGGCGAACACGTCGTCCAGGAATCCGGCGCCGAGCGGCGCGTCGGCGCACAGCCGCTTTGCGACTTCGTCCTGAACCGCTCGTCCGACCGGCAGCATCCCATCGCACGGGTACCGGCCGCAGAGTCCGCGAGGTGCATCCTCTCCGAACGCACGGCACGCGACCACCACTTCGTCGTGTGCGTCCCACAGCCGTCGCGGGAAGAACGGGTGAAAACCCAGCCCGACCGGCGCGGGCGACTCGGCGTCGTCGTCGATCGAGACGGCGAGCGAAGCCCGGAAGACCGCCCCTTCAAGTTCATACCGCGCTGCGCAGGTGAACGCCGCGGGGTACCCGGAGGGCGCATGATCCCGGCTGTCGAATCCGAGCCGCACCGACACCGGCGAACGGTCGAGCATCCGCCACGGCTTGTCCTTGACCAGCCCGTGAATCGCCGTTCCATCGGGCCAGTCCGGCCGCATCTCGTGCTCGCGCCCCGCGAAGCGGAACCTCCCCGCCCGCACTCGGTTGCTCCACGGCGCGAGCGGGTAGCACGCGAGCGAGTTGAAGTGGTCGGGCGGATCGGTCGGCGCCCGGAGCAACGGATACCACGCGCCGTCCGGCCTGCGCAGCGACAACGCCTGCACGCCGGCCCCAAGCCCGGGCAGCACGCGCAGTCGCAACGCGTCGGTCTCGATCATCACGGCCCGCACGATCGCATCATGCCAGAAAACGACAAAGCCCGGCGCGGGTGAGCGCGCCGGGCCTGAAGTGGGACTCTGGATGTCCGGTCGGCTCAGCCGCCGGTGGACTCGCCGTCCGTCGCCGGCTTGGCGGCCTTCATCGTCTCGCACGCCTCGCGGCACGCCTCCTCGCAGCCCTCGGGCGAGGATCCGCAGCAGTCCGCGGCAACCTTCTCGCCCTCGCAGGCGGTCGCCTCGTGGCATGCCTCGGCGGCCATGCCCTCGCACGCGGCCTTCGTCTCGTGGCAGGCTTCCTTCATCTCGTCGGTGCAAGCCGTCTCGCAGACGGCCGCCATCGAGCACTCAGCGGCCTCGGCCACGTCGCCGGAACATCCGCCGAGCGCGCACGCGCCGTCCGTTGCCGGCCCGGCCGTCTGCACGATGCTCGCGTCGGACGCGCCGTCAAGGCATCCGCCCAACGGGCATCCGGTAGTCGCGAGGTTGTACCCGCCCACGCCCACGGCAACGAGGCCGACGATCGCGATGACGGGCTTGAAGAACGACAGCGGGGTGCCGCAGCAGGACATGGTGGCTCCTTCCTCAGGGATCGCTCCGGGGGACAACACCCGGGCGTGTGGTTCACATCGTCCATTGTACCTCATCCCGGCCCGTCGTGTTCCGTGCTTCCCGCCGGATTCCTGCTTTTCGGCGCGTCGGGGGGGCCGTGGGCAGGCCCGTTCTCGGACGGGGCGGTTCAGTGCCCGACCCCGAACGCCGATACAGCAGGACGGGTCGGGCAAACCGGTGCGGTCTCGGTGCCAAGGGAGGACGACAGGGATGGGCGTGAAGGACGGCCACTCAGGGCCACCCGACGGGGGCGCGCCCACCGTGCGCCAGCCCGACGCCCGTCCGAAGGACGATGTCCTCCGGGTCATTAAGGACGTCGAATCCCAACTCGCCCGCCTCAGACGAGCGGGTGAGCAACGCAAGTCGGCCCCACCCGCATCCAACGCGCAGCCCGCGTCAAGTCCCGCGCCGGATCGAGAGGCCGAGATTCATGCTCTCCGGGGCGAGATCGCCTCGCTCCGGGATCGCGCGGACGAGGCCGATCGGCTCCGAACCCAGGCGGACGGCCTGCGCGAACGGGCCGCCCTCGCCGATCGCCTCGAATCGGAGGTCGACGGCCTGCGCCACCGCGCCGAGAGTCTTGCGGCGGAACTGGAAACACTGCGCGCGCGTTCGGCCGACACGGCGGGTGCGTCGCACGAGATTGAAGCGCTCCGCGCGAGGGCCGCGGACACCGAGCGGCTCCGGGGCGAACTGGCGGACCTGCGGCATCGCGCCGACGAGGCCGGGCAACTCGAGGGCGAGATCGCGTCCTTGCGCGAGGTGGCCGCGGAAGCGCAGCGGCTCCGCGACGAGGTGGACGCGCTCCGTGCCCGCGCGGGCGAGGCGGATCGCCTGCGAGCCGAAGCCCAGCGCCTGGGCGATCGAGCGGCACACGCCGACGCACTCGGGGGGGAACTCAACCGGTTGCGCGCCGAGGTCGAGGCGCTCCGACGCGAGGCGGACGCTTCACGAGAGCGCGAGGCGCAACTGATCGCCGACCTGGAACGGACCGCCGGGGAGCAGTCGTCGGAGCGGGGGCGGCGTGAGGAGATCGAGCGATCGCTCGCCGATGCGGTGCGCCGCGCCGACGAGGCCGAGGAGCGCGCGGCCGGCGCCGCCGCTGAAGCCGAGCGGAGCCGCGCCGCGGCCGCCGAGCACGAAGCGAGGCTCGGTGAGGCGGTCGATCGGCTCGCGGAGGTTTCGCGTCTGGCGCGCGAGCAGGCCGCGAGACTCGAGCGGGCCGATGCGAGCGCGGCGGAAGCCGAGCGTCTCCGCGGGCGGGCCGCGGAACTCGAGGGGAAACTCCGCGCCGCCGAGGTCGAGCGTGCCCGTCTGCGCGAGGCCTTGCTCAACGCCCCCGGGGTGGGGTCCGCGACAGCGGGCCCGCGCCCCGGCGACCGCCTTGCGCGCCTCCGCGCGTACCGGGCCGCGCTGCGCCGCCAGCGGGAGCGGCTGGAGCGTGCCAATCAGACCCTGCACGACCGCATCGACCGCTGCGAACAGGTTCTCGCGCAGCGGCGCGATCTCGTCGAAGCCCGCGTCTCGATCGAGGCCGTAGGCAAGCGTGTGAACGCCGCCAAGGCGCGCACGAACACCGCGGCGGCGGGGTTCTTCCTCGTCGGTCTCGTCGCGGTTCTGGGCCTGCTGAGTTGGGTCGTCGCGGGTCAGTTCGTTCAGCCTGTGTACGCCGCCCGCGCCGTTCTGGCCGCCCAGCAGCGCGCGACGAACCCGAACCCCGCCGAACTCGAGGGCTGGCAGGCCTTCCACGTGGAACTGCTGACCGACCCGCGTCTGCTCGACCGCGTCGCGGAGCGGATGGAACGGCGCGGCATCGTGGACCTCGCACATCCGGCCCGTCTCGCCGCCGCCCTCGAAACGAGCCTCGTCTGGACCTCCACCGCCCCGGGCCGCCTGGAACTTGAGTTGCGCGGGCCGGGCGCGGAACGCACGCTCCGCGCTCTTGACACGTACGTGTCCACGCTCGTCGCGGAGGCCAACACCGCGCGCTCTCGGCGTGCCGACGCCGCGGTCACCGTCGTCGAGTCGCAGCCCCGCCTCGGCGGCGAGCCGATCGAGGACCGCCGCCTGATCTACGCCGGCGTCGGCCTCGCGGTCTCGTCGCTTCTCGCGGTCGGGTTCTGGAGCGTGATCTGGCGCCGACTCTCGAAGGCGCAGAGCGTGTTCGAGCAGGAGGACCGCCTCGACCAGTTGCTGGAAGAGCGCCGATGGGTGGACCCGATCGAGCAGATGATCAACCGCCAAGACGCTTCGAAGGCGGCGTGATCACGCGGGCGGGATCCGGACCTCCGACGTCAGCATGATCCGTGCCGACCCGGTGCCGGCGGCTGTCGCCAGCACGCCCAGCCGCGAGCCGGACGCCGCCACCTGCACCGGAATGTCGCGGTGCAGCAGCCCGCCGCGGAAGTCGAACTGCGCGACGTCCTGGACCACGTTCCCCTGATCGTCGAGCACGACCAGCCGGTAGGTCGTGTCCGGAGTGGAGACTGGGAGGTCCACGACGAAGAACCGGGCGGAGTCCCAGTCCGGGTGGTACCAGACGGCTGCGCGCCCCTGCGAGCCGGGCGCATCGGGCCGGAACGCGACGCGCCGGGTGTCCGCGTCGAAGATCGCGTCGGTCACGTAGCGCGAGCCGAACGTCTCGACCAGTTGCGAGAGCAGCGCATCCCGCTTCAGGTCGCTTTCGAGCCGCTGGTACTCGCTGTGCAACTGCACCAGGAGCGTGCCCAGCACCACGGTGGCGGCCGTGGCTCCGAGCGCGGCCGCGCGCCACCAGGGGGTGACGCGTCGCCGATGCCCTCGGACGCGGTGCTCGACGGGGCGTGCGTTCTGCGCCAGGTGCAGGGCGGCCGCCTCGCCGGGGCTGGCCGACGCCGTCATTGCCGCTCGTACCGCGGCAAGCACCCTGGCTCGGAGCGTCACGGGGGCCTCGACGTCCGGGAGCAGCGCGTCGATCCTCGCCAGCCTGGTCTGCTCGCGCCGGATCTGTGCCTGGACCTCCGGCGTCGCCGCGGCGAACGCTCGGTCAAAGGCGGACCGCTCCTCCTCGTCCAGCAGGGCGAGGACGTCGAGCAGTGCGAGTTCCATCAGTTCTGTGGTGGTCATGTTGCCTGTTCCTCGCCCGAACGCTCGCGCAGCCGAACCAACGCTCGGCTCAGCGCGGACTTCACGGTTCCCAGCGGCGTGTTCAACTCTTCTCCGATCTGTCGCAGTGTCTGTCCCCCGAGATACGCCCTCGTCACCACCAAACGCTGCAACTCGGGCAACGCGTTGATCCTCTCGATGAGCGTTCCGAAGCGCTCGTCGTGCTCCAGCCCCGCCGAGGCGGCGGGCGCGCGCGTGGGCGCGGGGATGGGCGTGCCCTCGTCCAGGCTCGACGCCTTCACACGCGCCCGGGTCCGCCGCAGTTTGTCCACGAGGTGTCGGCGGGAGATCAGCATCACCCAGGTCACGAGGGCGGCGCGCTTCGGATCGAAGCGGTGGGCCGTCCGCCACAGGCGCACGAACACCTCCTGCACGGCGTCTTCCGCCTCGGCCCTGGTTGGCATTGCCTGGTACGCCATCCGATACACCAGCGACCCGAAGCGGTCGTACAACTCCGCGACCGCGGCTTCCTCACTCGCCGCCACCCGGCGCATCAGCGCCAGGTCGGCGTTCTCCTGTTCACGACTCGCTGCCATGACCGGGCTCAGAATGACTCGGGCCGAGTACCCCCCGCGAGCGACCGTCGCGGTTCATTCCCGGCATTCTTCATCTACGCAGTCTTGGCCCGTTGGATGCCCAGCCTGCGCCTGATCGGGAGGAAACACCCCTAATCCGACATACCCGGAGGCCATGATAGCATTTTGATCGGGTGAAAAAACCTTGGTGGCGTGAGGTGTGAGGGGTTGCATGGTCCGGGAGATTCCGATACCCTCATGTGCGGGGGATTGGCTTGGGGTTGGGCCACTCCCGAGGAGAAGGCCGCGTGCCGGATGCCGCTGAGCAGGCCGTGCGGAAGTCGCAGTGCAGCGGGCCACGCCCGCTCGCACGCTCACGCTCCGCCTTTACGCTCGTTGACGTCATTGTGACCATGGCGGTTGTCGCGCTTCTCATCGGACTCCTCATGCCGGGCCTGGCCTCCGTTCGCGAGACCTCGCGGCGGGTCGTGTGTGCATCCAGCCTCCGCCAGATCGGGTTCGGCCTGACGCTGTACGCCGACATGAACCACGACTACCTCCCCTCGAGCGCATTCCTGCGCGGCGAGAAGCCCGGCGGAGACGACGGCGGTTCCGGCAGTGAGACCTGGTTCCCGAGCGAGATGATGACGCTGCGATTGCCGGGCCCGCCGATTTACGGCCTCGATCGGTTGTGGGACGGCCTGGGCATGCTCTACAGCAACGAGTTTCTGCCGACCCCCGAGATCTTCTACTGCCCGTCGCATTGGGGCAGACACCCGCTCTCGAGGTACCTGCTGAACTGGAAGGGACAGAACGGCGCCATTGTCGGCAACTACCACTTCCGTGGCTTCGGTCCGAACGGGTCGCGCCGCCTCAGCCGCATTGAGCCGAGCCGCGCCGCCATCGTCACAGACGGACTGAAAACCCGTCAGGACTTCAACCACAAAGTCGGCCTGAACGTCCTCCGTGCCGACATCTCGCTCTCGTGGCTCTCGGATGGCGGGCGGCTCTTCGAGTACCTCCCGGCAGACGGAGATTCATCCCTCCGCACCGAAGACTTCGAGATGCTCTGGAACCAGATCGACCACCCGGATTCCGACATCCTCCCCGACAGCAGCGACTGATCGCCCGCTCCGCGCACGCCACCCGGGCTGGGGATACAGTCCGGCATGAAGCACAACCCCGATTGCTCGGTCCGCGCTCGGGCGCTCGCGCGAGGCGTCGCCCTGCTCGTCGGCCTCACGCTCCTGCTCGCTCCGGCCTCCGCGCAACTCCTCCCGGAGCGAACCTACTACGGTCACGGCCGCACGATCCCCATGCAGGTCGTGGTTCCCGGCGCTCTCGCGGGCGAGGTAACGATCGAACTCCTGGCTCCCGTCAGTGCGGAGCGGGTCGATTCCGCCTCGGCCGCCCCCGGCTCGGTGGACCTCGCGGGGCTGTTCCCCACGCTGTGGACCTCGACGCAGCCGCGGCTTCTGTACGCGCAACTCCGCGTGGGCGACGCACCCGTCGGGTCCGCGGTCGTCCTCCAGCCGCTGCTCTCGGTCCCGTACGCCGAACGCGTGGATCAGACCGGACGGCCCCAGTTCGCGTCCGCGCCCGGCGTTGTCTATTCCGGCCTGCGAGCCTACCAGGAGAAGCATGTCGTCCTTGAGACCGACCACGGCGACATGGCGTTCCTCCTGCGTCCCGACCAGGCGCCCAACACGGTCTGGAACTTCCTCCACCTCGTCGAGGGCGGGTTCTACACCGGCGTGGTCTTCCACCGAATCATCGGCGCGCGTGCGGGGCAGCCGCCCTTCGTCGTCCAGGTCGGTGATCCCACGGGCACCGGCATGGGCGGGCCGGGCTACATGATCGACCTCGAACCCAGCAAACTCCGGCACGACTTCGGCGTGTTGTCCATGGCACGCTCCTCGAACCCCAACTCCAACGGCTCGCAGGTCTTCGTGTGTCTCAGCCGCGCCGCGACCCAGGCCCTCGACGACCGCTATACCGCCTTCGGCGAACTCGTCGCCGGCGCGGAGACCGTCGTCAAGGTCTCACGCGTTCCCACCGGCCCCCAGGATCGGCCTCTCGATCCAATGCCGAAGATCGTGCGGGCCTACACGATCGACGCCCCACCCTACGGCACCGGGCCGAAACCCGAGCCAAGCCCAAGCGAAGGGACGGGCGAGCGATAGTCCCCCCGTGCCACCACCGTCGTCTCTGTCGCTCCTCCCTTCTCCGCTCCCTCTCTCGACGGTGGTGCTCCGGCCGGTCTGATACGGATTGTGGGAGTTGCCTGCGCAGTGGTAGGAGTGGAAGCGACGGAGCCGCCACGGAGTGGCGGGGTACCCGAGGCGCAAGAGCTTCCCCCAATCCGCATGACGCTCCGCGGCGACGCCGCCTGAACCGCTGTCGCGCACGCGCGGCGGTCGGTTCTCAGAACTTCAACGTCAACTGCACGCCCGCGGTCAGGTGGGCGTCCGCGTCCGTCTCGGCGATGGTTGTTCCCGTGCTGTCGATGAACTCATAGTCGTTCCACACGACCGCGCCCACGAACCCGTCCACCGTGATGGTGTCGTTCGGCCGCCACGTCGCCCCGAGCACGATGGGCACGCGCTCGTCCCTGGCCACGCCGCCGGGCAGCGGGCCGTCCTCGTCCAGCCGGAACTCCCGCGATTCCCACCGGCCCGCCGCGTACACCGTGATGGCGGGGTCGGGCGTGTAGGCGAGTTTCAGCCCCGGCCCGTCCGTCGAGAGCCGCCATTCGTCCGTGATCCGGAAGTCCACCACGGGGATGGGGATGATGCGCGCGTTGTCTTCCAGCCGCGTGCGCACCGACAGTCCGAAGCCGAGCGTGAGTCGATCGGAGACGTCGTAGGTCACGCCCCCGAAGCCGCCGCCGGTGGCCGAATCGCCCGCGTCCGCTCCGTGCTCGCCCGAGAACCGCACGTCGCCGCCGACGAACACGCCCCAACCGTCGTCGAGCGACCGCGAGTAGCGCCCGCCGACGCGGTAGTCGTAGGTGTCGTCGAGGGGCGAGTCCGTGCCCGGCACGAGACCGGTCGCTCCGTCGAAGTCGTAGAACGAGAACTCGCTCGCGAACTGGAGCGCGAACCGCGACCGCTCATCCACCCGGAAGTCCGCCTCGAACGCCGAACGCACCCGCGCCACCGAGACGTCGCCCGGCGAGTCGTCGAGGTCCGCCGTGGCGTCGAACGTCGCGCCGCCGTCGAGCCGGAATCGGACGGGCGGGTCGTCGTTGGTCTCCTGCGCCCACGCCAAGGAACCGGCGCCGGCCAGGCCCCCGGCGGCGATGACGGCGGCGATGGGACTGCGTGAACGGTCGCGGCTTCTCATGGCGGTCTCCTGCATCGGGTCTCGTCTGCGGCCGGACAGCATACGGCCTCAACGCCGGCCCCGCCTACACTCCCGAGCGGCGTCCATCCACGCCGGCTGGGGCGGTAACTCAACTGGTAGAGTGCCAGCTTTGCAAGCTGGAAGTTGCCGGTTCGAATCCGGTCCGCTCCACTTCCACGCCCGCGCGGCGCGTCCGCCTACAGTCGCCTCCGCCCGGTATGGCCTCACCTCCCTTGAGCGTCGCTCCGTCCTCCGGCCCGCCTGCCCTGTGGGCCGGCGTCGTCGCCATCGTCCTCACGCTGGTCGGCTGGTCGAGCATTCCGCTTTTTCTCCGACACTTCGCCGACTCGATCGACTTCTGGACGAGCAACGGCTGGCGCTACGGGTTCAGCGCGCTCTTCTGGTTCCCCGTCCTTGTCTGGGGCCTGGCGCGCCGCGACCTGCCCGTCGGTTTGTGGCGAGCCGCCTTCTGGCCCAGCGTCATCAACTGCGGTGCGCAGGTCTGCTTCTGCTGGGCACACTACAAGATCGACCCCGGCCTGCTCACCTTCGGCCTGCGGTCGAACATCGTGTTTGTGACCATCGGCGCGGCGATCTTCTTCGCCGCCGAGCGCGCCGTCATCCGCTCTCCCGGCTATCTCGTGGGCGTCTCGATGGTCGTCGTCGGCACCGTCGGCACCATGCTCCTCGGCGACGGTCTCCCGCGCGGCGCGACGCTCTTCGGCGTCATCCTCGCCATCGCCTCCGGCGCTGGATTCGCCGCGTACGCCCTCGCCGTCCGGCACTGGATGCACGGGATCAACGCCATCCAGTCCTTCGCGGCCATCAGCCTGTACACGGCCGTCGGCATGGTGGGGCTGATGATCGCCTTCGGCGACCGCGCCGGTCTCGCCGCGCTCGACCTGATCGGCCGGCCCGTCGGCGCGGGCGAATCCCGCCTCTGGATCGACCAGTTCTCGCTGCTGCTGATCTCGGCCCTGATCGGCATCGCCTTCGGGCACGTGGCGTACTACTTCAGCATCGCCCGGCTCGGACTGGCGGTCTCGGCGGGCGTGGTGCAGTTGCAGCCGTTCTTCGTCAGCATCGGGTCGCTCATGCTCTTCGGCGAGCGCCTCACCGTCCCCCAGTGGCTCAGCGGCGGCGTTGCGGTCGCCGGCGCGGGACTCGTCCTCGCCATGCAGCATGTTCGCAAGCACGCCGCCTTCGACGACCTCCCGCCCGACCACGTCGCCGCCGCGGCGACCGCCGAGACGCAGGCGCCCGAGGACGCGCGCGCGGGCGACTGAACGCACGGCTCACGACCCCGGCCGAATCTCATGCCGGGTCTTCGGCGCGGGCAGGGCGTCGCAGTACCACAGGAACGCCAGCGGCCCGCGCAGCCGCGGCGGGAGCAGCACGCGCACCGTCAGCCGAGCGAGGCGGCGCCCGAGCGTCATGCCGACCATCAACGGCAGCAGGCTGAAGGCAAGCGTTGCTCCCATCGCAAGCCCGCCGAACTCCTGGTGCGCGACGTCGCTCGCCAGCACCGCGCCCCACGATCGTGATCCCGAGAACGCCATCCAGTCGAACAGCCCCGCGAGCGCGACGATCGCGAGGGCCGCCGCCGCTCGTCCGCGCCAGCCGGCGTGCAGCAGCGCGACCGACCAGAAGCACCCGATCACGAACGCCGCGATCCCGATCCCCACCCACCCCTTGGCCGCGAGGAAGTCGTAACGATCCGCCAGCCCGCCAGGGCCGGCCGTGAGCGAGCGGAGGTCCTGCGATTGCAGCCAGTCGTCGTCGATCCACGTGTACGAGTTCACGGTCTGGTTGGTCGCCCACGAGTTGCGTGCGGTCAACTGCGCCTGCACGTCCTCGGACGAGGCCCACTCGACGAACGCCCCCGCGATCCTGAGCGCGGCAGGCCGCGTGAACGACTCGGAGACGGCGTAGGACGACGCGCTGATGATCCCCGCGCTCGCCGCCCACGCGCCGAGCAGCACGAGCAGCCACAGCCCGGCGAGCACGCCCGCCCACCGACCCGCCCAGCGTCCGAGCGTGGGGTACTCCTGCAGCGCGGCGACGCTCGAACACTCCGGGCACCGCACGATCAGCATCCCGTAGTGCGGTTCGCGCACGATCGACTGTCCGTGCAGATTGAACCCGCACGCGGCGCACAGCCGATCGCCGGTGAGCAGGGCGACGCGCTGCGTCGGGGCGGTGGTCGGGGTTTCGGGTGTCACGCGCTGGCCCTCGCGATGCGCCGGAGTTTTTCCCGCCGTCGCCGGAAACGCCGAGCCGCCCGCCCCGCGGTTCCCCGCCGTATGGAAGCGCCGATCGGCGTCGCGCAGATCGTCACCGCGAGAGCGGCCGCAACGCCGATCGACGCGTGGATCGCGGTGAGCCTGGTCGGTGCGAAGCGTTCCGCCGCGCGCTGCAGGGTCATCCGGTCGTCGAACGCCCACTCTCCGAGTCCCGCGATCGCGGGCCCGCCGACGAGCGCCATCCCGACCGCGCCCGCCCACGCAAGCGCCAGCACGTGCGGCCTCCAGTGGTCCAGCAACGCCACCAGAGCGCTGCCGGCGATCGTTGCGGCGATCACGACCCCGGCCAGGGCGTACGCCCCGCCGGAGTCGAACCACACGCCCAGCCCGTGCCGCGCCCGGCGGTCCAATCCCGCGAGTCCCGCCGCCAGATCGGCGGGGAGGATCTGATAGCGATCCAATCCCGTCGCGACGTACGCGATGCACACGGCCGCGAGCAGTGCCGTTGACCCCACGGCCGCGCCACGCCACGCCAGCCCGAGCACGCTTCGTACAAGATGGCGCGTCGCGCGTACGTTCCCCATCCCGGCGTGCGCTCGGCGCACGCACGCCCGCCCGCAGGACGGACACACCACGACCGCCAGCCCGTAGTGCGGGTCCGGCGCGGCGCGCACGCGCGCCAACTCCGTCCCGCAACCGATACAGACGTGCGACCGTGCCACCGCACCAGCATACGGAAACCTCCCGGCCCGGTTTCGCCGACGCAGGTAGACTGCACCACCCAGACCATCGGAGGCCACCGTGCGGCTGAGATTCTTCGGAGCGGCGGGCGAGGTCACAGGCTCGTGCCATCTCGTCGAGACCGACCGTGCCCGCGTGCTGGTGGACTTCGGGCTGCACCAGGGGGGGCCGACGGCCGAACGCCGCAACCGCCGCTTCCCTCCCGTCCGACCCGCGGACCTGCACTCGGTCGTGCTGACGCACGCTCACATCGACCACTCGGGCCGGCTTCCGTTGCTCCCGCGCCACGGGTACTCCGGCCCGATCTTCGCGACGCCCGCCACGATCGATCTGTGCGACGTGATGCTCCGGGACTCGGCCGGCGTCCAGGCCATGGACGCCGAGCGCTGGACCCGCCGCCGGCAGCGTGAGGGCAAGCGAGGCGAGGCGCCCCTCTACGGCGTCTCGGACGTCGAGGCGGTGATGAAACTCTTCCGCCCGCTCCCCTACGACACGCCGCGCGAGATCGGTGATGGCGTCACGATCCGCTTCACGGACGCGGGGCACATCCTCGGCTCGGCGAGCGTCGAGATGCGCATCCGCGACGGAGGGCGCGAGAAGGTGGTCGTCTTCTCGGGGGACATCGGTCCCGCTGGCGCGCCGCTTCTGCGCGACCCCGTCCCGCCGGGACACGCCGACGCACTGGTCCTCGAATCCACCTACGGCGACCGCGACCACCGCTCCCTCGACGCCACGCTAGAGGAACTCGTCGGCATCGTACGCGAGGCCCGAACGCCCAAGGGCAAGGTGCTCATCCCGGCCTTCGCCGTCGGGCGGACGCAGCAACTCATCTACTTCTTCGGCACGCTCCGGCGCGAGGGCCGCCTCGACGATCCCCGCGTCTGGGTGGACAGTCCGATGGCCCTCGCCGCCACCGATCTCTACCGCCGCCACCGGGACCTGTTCGACGATGAATCGTGGAAGATCATCGACGCGGGCGACAGCGTGCTCATGTTCCCCGGCCTGCGCTTCGCCCGCTCGATCGACGAGTCGATCGCCCTGAACCGCATGGGCGACGGCGTGGTCGTCATCTCGGCCAGCGGCATGTGCAGCGGGGGGCGCATCCTCCACCACCTCAAGCACGCCCTCTGGAAGCCCGAGACGCACCTGGTCTTCGTCGGGTTCCAGGCCGAGGGGACGATCGGGCGGCGGATCGTCGACGGCGCTGAGTACGTCACCGTGATGGGCGAGCGGATCAAGGTCGGCGCGAAGGTCCACACGCTCGGCGGCTTCAGCGCGCACGCCGGTCAGACCGGGCTGGTGCGATGGGCGGGAGCGGTTGTGGGGGAGGGCGCCCGCGCCAGCAACCGTCCGCGCGTGTTCCTGAATCACGGCGAGGACAAGCCTCGCCGACTCCTCGCCGAGTGTCTCAAGGCCGACCTTGGGGTCGAGGCCGAACTCCCCGATTTCGGCGAGATCGTGGAGGTCTGAGGCAACACGCAATGACGGAGCACGGAGGGCGTGCAGCGTCACGCGGGGTGCACGGAGAAGAGAGGCGTCGGGTTGCCGTTCGAACACCGCACGGCGTTCCTGGTCCGAACTTCCCGTGTTCGTTGCGTTCTCCGTGCCCACTCCGTGTCCTCCGCGTTCCGTCCTCTCTCAGTCCTCCGGCCGTTCGCCTGCGGGCGCCATCTTGACGAGTCGAGGCTCGAAGCGCGCGATCGTCTCGACGAGGTCGCGTTGGGCGAGCATGACCTCGTGGATGTCCTTGTAGACGCCCGGGGCCTCGTCGATCCCGGCGGAGAGCAGTTCGACGCCACGCTCGCGCATCGTGCGGTTCACGTCGCTCCACTGGAGCGTCTTCTTCGCCTGCGTGCGGGACATGACGCGTCCCGCGCCGTGGCTGGCGGAGCGGAGCGACTCGGGGCCGGCGCGGCCGCGGACGATGAACGTCGGCGAGGCCATCGAGCCGGGGATGACGCCGAGGACGCCGTCGCCCGCCGGCGTCGCACCCTTGCGGTGGACGACGAGTTCCTCGGGGCCGCGGCCGTGGTCGTGTGTTTCGAGCCAGGCGAAGTTGTGGTGGTTCTCGACGCCCGCGATGATGTCCGCCCCGAGGTACGCGGCCACGTGCCGGTGGATGCAGGCGTGATTGGCCGAGGCGTACTCGCCCATGAGGTTCATGGCGTCCCAGTACTCGCGTCCCTCCTGCGAGGCGAGGTCGAGCCACGCGAGGCGCTTCTGTGCGCCCTCGAGTTCCGGGTGTCGCTCGGCGGCCAGTTTCGAGTAGCGGTCGCAGACGGCCGCTCCCGTGCCGCGGCTTCCCGAGTGGCTGAGCAGCGCGAGATACTCGCCCGGTTCCAGCCCGAGTTCGGACCGGTCGAGCGTGAGGACGCCGAACTCGACAAAGTGGTTGCCGGAGCCGCTGGTGCCCAGTTGGCGCCAGGCCTTGCCCTTCAGTTCGGCTGTGACGGGCGAGACGGTCCAGTCGCGGTCCAAGACCTCGTGCTCGCGCGGCGTCTTGAACTCCGCGCCGACGCCGAAGCGGGTCTCGCGCTCGATGGCCTCGCGCAGCCGCTCGCGTCCGCGCTCGTCGCCGAGCGTCGCGGCGGGCAGGTCGAGGACACAGATCTTGACGCGGCAGGCGATGTCGACGCCGACGGCATAAGGGATGACCGCTCCGCGCGTGGCGAGGACGCCGCCGATCGGCAGCCCGTAGCCGACGTGGGCGTCGGGCATGAGCGCGCCTGCGACGGCGATCGGGAGGGAGCAGGCGTCGCGCAACTGCTGGAGCGCGGCCTCGTCGAAGTGCTCGCCGACGCTCCCCCACGTGCGGTAGGGCGCATTCCGATCGGAACGATGCTCAGCCATGATCGACAGTAGGTGCCGCCGCCAGGGTTTGGAGCGTCAGCGCAGCGTGTCCGCCACCTTCCCGTGCAGGTCCTTGAGTTCCTGCGCTCGGGCCGCGGGCATCACCAGCGTCGCCTCGTCGGTCTGCACCACGATGAGGCCCTCGCAGCCGAGCAGCGCGACCGTGTGCCCGGGCCTCCCGCCGGTGACCACCGTCGAGCCGCGGCATTCGTGGAAGATCGCCTGCCCCGTTCCTGCCGCGCGGTTGGCGTTCGCATCCGGCGCGAGCGTCTCCGCGAAACTCGGCCAACTGCCAACGTCCAGCCACCGCACCGGCATGTCAACCGTGCAGACCGTCGCAGCCGGGTCGCGCGAGGCCGGCTCCATGATCGCGTAGTCCACGCTGATCTTCGGCAGCGTCGGGTAGACCTCCGCCAACGTGCGAGCGCGGTGCGCCGTCCCCCACGCGGCCTGAATCTCCCGCAGCCCGGCCGCGCTCTCCGGGCGGTGCCGGTCCAGCAGCCGCATGAAATGCGCCGCGTGGAAGACGAACATGCCCGAGTTCCACCCGTACTCCATGCTCTCGACGTAGCGCCGGGCGGTGTCGGCGTCCGGCTTCTCCTTGAACTCGCGCACGACGAACGCACGCCCGCCGAACCCTTCGATGGCACGCCCGCGCCGCACGTAGCCGTAGCCGGTCTCGGGGCGCGTGGGTGTGATCGCGAACGTCACCAGCCGAGACTCGTCCTGTTCGACGAGCCGGAACCCGGTGTCCATCGCCTCGCGGAAGACCTCCTGCGGCTCGATGACGTGGTCGGCGGTCAGCACGGCGAAGACGGCGTCCCGGTCGAGCCGTTCGAGCACGGCCGCGGTCAGGCCGACCGCGTTCACCGTGTCGCGCCCCTCCGGCTCGCCGAGGATGCGTTCGTCGTCGAACGCCGGAAGCCGCTCGCGCACGATCGCCCGGTATCGCTCGGCCGTGCAGATGTAGCGGCGATCCGCGGGCACCACCCCGTCCAGGCGCTCCGCCGCGAGTTCGAGCAGCGAGCACGGCGTGCGCCCCTCGCGTGCGATGAACGGGATCAGTTGCTTGGGCATCTCGCGCCGACTCATGGGCCAGAGTCGTGTGCCCGCGCCGCCCGCCATGATCATCGCGTACCGCATCCGCACCTCCGCGCCGAGCATAGACGGGCGGCGGAGGCCCCGGCTCAGCCCTCGCCGCCGAACGCCGCCGCGAGAATCTGGTCCGCCGTCGTCAGCGTCCCGTTCGATCGGCGCACCGCCCGCTCGACCAGGCGCTCCGCCGCGTCGCGCGTCTCGCCCAGCGCGATCAGGGCCTGCACCGCCTCCGTCGCGGCCGGCGAGACGCCGAGCGACGGCTCGGCCAGCGCACCCGCCCGCCGTTCCAGCGCATCGACGCTCACGAAGCCGTCCAACTTGCCGCTCAGTTCGACGATCACCGTCTCCGCGACGCGCTTGCCGATCTCCGGCAAACGCTGCAACCCCTTCGCGTCCTTCGACACGACCATCGCGGCCACTTCCCCCGGCGGCACGGCGAGGGCGCGCAGGGCGCGCTTGTTGCCCATCCCCTTGACCGTCGTGAAGACCTCGAAGAACCGGCGATCGTCGCGCGACTCGAACCCGATCAGCCGAGGCACGAAACTCGTCCCCTGCCCCTGCGCCTCGAGGTACTCGAGCGTGTGCAGCACGACGCGCCGCCCCACCTCGCCCCCCAGACGATCCGCGAGGTACGCCGGCAGCAAAACCTCGTACGCCAGCCCCGTCCCCTCGGGCTGCACCACCGCTCCACGGGCGTCCACCGAGACCAGCGTGCCGGCGATGCGGGTGATCATCGCCCCATTGAAGCACAATCCGGGCGTCGAAGCGCGAACGCCCGACCGGTGTCGAGCCGATAACCCCGGCAGCCCCGCCGGGGCGGGAGGACGATCCATGCCCAGAGCAACCATCGCCGGACGATCGGCTGTCGAGGTGACGCCGAAGCCGGCCGCGGCGGAGCCGGCGATCCTGATCGGCACCCCGGAGACCATCCCGGCGTTGTTCCGCCAACTCGAGGCAGCGCCGGGGCTGGTCGCCCCGGTCGGGTGCCTCGCGCTGGGTCCGGACGGATCGCCGATCGGCGGGGCGCCGGGTCTGGGCCGGGTGGAGGGGCTGGACGCGCTCGCCCGTGCGCGTGACTCGCTGGGGGCGCGGGTCGCGGTGGTGAGCCTCCCTTCGTCGATGTGGTCGCTGGCGCGGCGCATCCGCGCGGAGTTGGCTCGCGCGGGCATCGCCGAGCGGTTCGTGCCGCCGCTGGCGGAACTGCTGACCCGGGCTCCCGCGCCGACGCCTGGCGGGCCGTGCGGCGCGCCGGTCCTGGATTACGCCGCGCTCATCGGGCGCGAGCCGCACGCGATCGACCACGACCGCGTGGGCGGGTTGATCGAAGGTCGGCGCGTGCTCATCACCGGCGCGGGCGGATCGATCGGGTCCGAACTGGCCCGCGTGGTGGCGCTCTATCGCCCGTCGCTGATCGTGCTGATGGAGCGTTCGGAGAACGCGCTGTTCGAGGTGGATCGCCGCCTCGGCGAGCGGTTCAGCTCCGTGCCGAGGCGTGCCGTGCTGCACGACGTCGCCGAGGCCGAAAGCACGCGCCGCCTCGTCGCCGACCTCGCGCCGGACGTCGTCTTTCACGCCGCGGCGCACAAGCACGTCCCCCTCATGGAGGACCACCCCGCGCACGCGATCACGAACAATCTGCTGGGAACACGGGCGATCGCGGACGCCGCGGCCGACGCGGGCACGCGGCAGTTCGTCATGGTCTCGACCGATAAGGCGGTGAATCCCACCAGCGTCATGGGCGCCACGAAGCGCCTGGCCGAGTTGTACGTCGCCGACCTGCACGCTCGCGTGCGCCGGGGCGCACGCCCGGGCGCGGCGCCGACCTGCTACTCGATGGTCCGATTCGGCAACGTCCTCGGCTCGGCGTGCAGCGTCCTCACCATCTGGGCAGCCCAACTCGCCGAGGGAGGGCCCCTCACCGTCACCGACCCCCGCATGACCCGCTACTTCATGACCATCCCCGAGGCCGCCGCGCTCGTCGCCCAGGCCGCCGCGATGAGCGACCCGGCGAGCGACCGCGCCGGCGTCTTCGTCCTCGACATGGGCCGACCTGTCCGCATCCTCGACCTCGCCGAACGGTTCCTCCGTGCGCACGGCGTCGAGCCGCGACTGATCGAGGACGAGACCTGCGAAACGCCGCTCCCCCCCGACGCGCTCCCCGCCGTCGGCATCCGCTGCACCGGCGTCCGTCCCGGCGAGAAACTCCACGAGGAACTCGCCTACTCAACCGAAGACCTCGCGCCCACCGACCACCCGGGCATCATGGCCTGGAGCGGCGGCTCCGGTACGCCCATCGACATCACCGACGCCGTGGAACGACTCGCCAGGGTCCGGTCGGGCGCGGAACGTCTCGCCGTTCTCGATGCGCTCCGTCGGTACATCCCGACGCTGGCCGCGCCGATCCCCTGCTATCGCAAGGCTGTCTGATGTTTGGCGTCTGAAAGGTGTCGGTTGACCGGTGCCCGATTTATGCGACAATGCTCTGAAGCCCGGGAGGGGCTGAGCATGAGACGGGCGGGTCGGTGATCCGAAGGATGGATGGAGCCGAACCATGCCAGCGACCATGACCGAACGTCATCAGGTGCTGATCGAGACGGAGGCGGCCCGGGAGAAGGCCGAAGCCCTGCTGCGCGGTCTCCAGGAGGCCCGCGCCCGCTCCGAGCGCCACCTCCGCGAGATCGGCCAGACCGACGCCCTCAAAGCCGTTACCGGCCAGAGTTCGATCGAGAACGCCATCGCCAGCACCCAGCGGATGATCGACACGCTCAACCGCAGCCTCGTCCAACTCCGGCAGGGGCTGACTGACGAGGACCTCGCCCTCATCGACTCCGCTCGCGAGTTCTGATCGCCCGGACAGGACCGCAGACCCGCGGTATCGTGTCGCCGTGCAACACGACCTCACGCTCCGAGTGCTCCGGCTTGACCCGCGTGCCGCGCTCCCCGCGTACCAGTCCGACCTTGCGGCCGGGCTGGACCTGTCGGCCTGCCTCCCTCGCGGCGAGTTCGAGAACGAATCCGTCACGCTCACGCCACGCCGGATCCTCCGCATCCCCTGCGGCATCGCCGTCGCCATCCCCCCGGGCTTCGAGGGGCAGGTTCGCCCCCGCTCGGGGCTGGCGACGAAGCACGGAGTGACCATCCCGAACGCGCCGGGCACCGTGGACGCGGACTATCGGGGAGAGATGTTCGTCGCGCTCATCAACCTCGGACCCGAGCCGTACGTCGTGCGCCACGGCGCGCGGATCGCGCAGTTGGTGATCGCGCCCGTCGCTCGTGCCGCCGTCGTTGAAGCGGAATCGCTCGCGGCAACGCCCCGCGGCGCGGGCGGCTTCGGTTCCACGGGCGGGCACTGAGCCTCACTTGCCCTTGCCGCCGGGGAAGAGGTCCTTCGGCGGGTCTCGCGCCGGCCAACCGGTCCACTCGACGTACCGCCGGCGCAGGTCGTCCGCGATCTCGTGCGGCTTGAGGCCGCTCTCCCTGTAGTCGATCACCGGCTTGAAGGTGACGACCGATCGGCTCCGCCGCCACAGGCTCCCCCACGCCGGGTCCACCTGCGGCGTCCCCTCAACGATCACCGGCAGCACGCGCACCCCCGCACGCTTCACGATCAGCCCCACCCCAGGAAGAAACGGCATCACGCTCCGGGGCGGGCGCTCGAGCGTCCCCTCCGGGAAGATGCCGATCACGCCGCCGCCTTCGAGGTAGCGCAGCGCTTCGCGCGCGGCGACGACCTCGCGCCCCCCGCGATCGACGGTGATGATCTCCGTCCAGGCCCAAAGCCACCCGAGGGCGTCGAGTTTCATGTCCTTGGCCATCATCCAGCGGATGAAAAACGGGCATGCCGCCTGCACCAGCACCGGATCGACCCCGGCCGTGTGATTGGACACGACGAGCAGCGGGCGTGTCGTGGTGGATCGGGACAGGTTCTCCAATCCCTCATAGCGGACGCGGTGCATCAGCTGCGCGTAGAGACGCAGAAAGCGCCACACCACCCCGCTCTCGACATCTCCCCTCGGCCCCGCCATCAACCGGCGTGCCGCCACCGCCCACAGCAGCCACAGAGCCACGGCGATGAGCAAGAGGGCGGTCGGCACGGCATATGTTAGCGTCCGCAAAGATACAATCTACAATCGTTCCACGCTTCGCGGACGGCGAAACCCGTTCGGATCCCCAACATCCGGGGTGTACAATCCCCGCAATGACCGACCTGTGGGCACCCAAGCGCGAAGCGGCCAGGCAGCGCGTCGAGCCGCTCGCCGTGCGGATGCGCCCGCGAACCATGGACGAGTTCGTCGGTCAGGAGCACATCCTCGGGCCGGGGCGCCTGCTGCGCCGGATGATCGAGGCCGACGCGATCACCAGCATCATCCTCCACGGGCCGCCGGGGACCGGCAAGACAACACTGGCCCGGGTGATCGCGGCCCAGACACGCCGGCGGTTCGTGGCGGAGAATGCCGCGGGCGTGGGCGTGAAGCGCATCCGCGAGGTCATCGACGAGGCGACGCGGGCGGTCGAACTCGAGGGCCGCCGGACGATCCTGTTCCTCGACGAGATCCACCGCTTCACGCGCAGCCAGCAGGACGTGCTGCTCAATGACGTCGAGCGCGGATTGGTGACGCTGATCGGGGCGACGACGGAGAACCCGCTCTTCGCGTGCAACTCCGCCCTGGTCAGCCGCAGCACACTCTTCCGACTCGAACCGCTCAGCGAGGAAGAGATCGCCGAGGTCGTGCGCCGCGCCATCGCCGACCCCGAACGCGGCTGCGGCCGGCACGGTGTGCGCGTCACCGACGACGCGATCCGCGTCTGGGCCGTCAAGTCCGACGGCGACGCGCGGCGGGCGTTGAACGCCCTCGAAGTCGCCGTCCTCTCCCAGCAAAACAGAGCACGAAGCGCAAGCGAGTGCCAATCCTCCGATCAGCACCGCGAACGAAGCGCAAGCGAGTGCCAATCCTCCGAACAGCACCGCGAACGAAGCGCAAGCGAGTGCCCGTCTCCGATGGTCATCGACCGCGCCGTCGCCGAGGACTCCATCCAGCAGAAGGCCGCCGTCTACGACGGCACGGGCGACGAGCACTACGACGCCATCAGCGCGATGATCAAGAGCATCCGCGGCAGCGACCCGGACGCCGCGGTCTACTGGATCGCCCGGATGCTCGACGCGGGCGAAGACCCCCGCTACATCGCCCGCCGCCTCGGCATCCTCGCCAGCGAGGACATCGGCAACGCGGACCCGCACGCCATGCCCCTCGCCGCCGCGTGCTGGCACCTCGTCGAGCGCGTCGGCATGCCCGAGTGCCGCCTGACGCTCAGCCAGTGCGCCATCTACCTCGCCCTCGCGCCGAAGAGCAACGCCTCCTGCGCGGCGATCGACGAGGCGATGGCCGACGTGCGCGAGGGACGCACGCTCCCCGTCCCGCTCTACCTGCGCGACCCCAACTCCTCCCCCATCGGCGAGGGCGTCAAGATGCGCGACCGCACGGGCGAGAAGTACGAGTACAGCCACAGCGCACCCGGCGCGTTCACCGGCCAGGACTACCTCGGCGTCGAGAAACGCTACTACCGACCGACCGACCGCGGCGACGAGAAGCGGCTGGGCGAACGGCTCGCCGGACTTCTGCGCCTCCGCGAGCGCATCCGCCCCGCCGGCCCGCGAGGCGAGCCATGACCGACACCCGGGCCGCCAAGGCCTCGCTCCGCGGCGAGATGCGCGGCCGCCTCCGTATGATCTCGGCGTCCGACTCCGCGGCTTGGTCCGTCTCGATCGCGGGCAGGCTCCCGAGGTTGCTCGGCGAACGCGGCCCGATCATGCTCTTCACGCCGCTCCCCGGCGAAGTCGATCTCTCCTCGCTCGCCGCCGCGCTGCACGGCGCCGGGCGTGCCGTCTGCCTCCCGCGAGTCGGCTGGGAGGACGGCAGCCTGCAACCCGCCGAGGCCGGGTGGCCTTGGGACCGACTCACGCTCACCCGGCACGGCCTGCGCCAGCCCCCACCGGGCGCGCCCGCGATCCCCCCGGGCGAACTCGCGGCCGTCGTCGTCCCCGGACTCGCCTTCGACGAAACGGGCAACCGCCTCGGCCGCGGGGCCGGCTTCTATGATCGCTTCCTGTCCCGCCCCGGCCTGACGGCACGCAAGGTCGGCGTGGGATTCGATTTGCAGGTCGTCGCCCGCGTCCCGACCGATGCACAGGATGTGCCGCTCGACGCGGTCGCGACCGAACGCCGGATCATCGTCCCGGCGACCGACGCGTGACGGATCACGCCGCTGCCACGCCCACACGGAGGAGGCCCGCATGTCGCTCCCCTCGCAATCCCCCCGCCCCAGCAAGATGGGACGCACCTACGTCCGCAACCACCGGCGGACGATGGGGCGACGACCCCTCGCAGCGCTCGTCATCGTCGTCGTGGTCGGCGGCGTCGTGGCCGCGTATGCGTTGGGCATCGGACGCCATGAACCGGCAAACGCGAACGCCGCCGAGGCCATGCTGAACGATCCGTTCACGCAGGAACTCACGCCGGCACGCGATCCGACCCGACCCGCTTCGCCGCAGGTCCAAAGCCAGCCGGAGCGGACAGCCTCGGATGCTCCCCCGCCGCTGGAGATCCGCCAGGGACGCCAGACCGCGACACCACTGAACGCGACCGAGGGCGGACCATCTGCAACCAGGGAGAGTTCGCTCCCCGTTGTGCGGACGCCCGCCGCCGACGCCGGCTCCGCGCCCGCGGGCCTCGGCGACGCCCTCCGCGAAGCCGAGCCGCTTCCGGGAGGTGGAAGCACGACGCCGGTCACGGACACGGCACGAAACCTGCTCGCCGCCGCGGAGCGAAGCCTGACCGAAAACAAGCCGGTCGTTGCACGCGAACTGCTCAACCGCGCCCTCCGCGACTCGACCCTCAGCGCGGCGGATTCCGCCGCCGTCCGCGACCGCCTCGCCCGCCTCAACGACGACCTCGTGTTCTCGCCGAAGGTCCACGCCGACGATCCGCTCAGCGCGACGTATGCCGTGCAGGGCGGCGACAGCCTCGAGCGCATCGCGCGCCGCAACGACCTGGCCGTGGACTGGCGCCTCCTCCAGCGCGTCAACCGCCTCGCGAACCCCAACCGCATTCAAGAGGGCCAATCGCTCAAACTCGTGCGAGGACCCTTCCACGCCGTCGTCTCCAAGAGCGCCTACCGCCTCGACCTCTACGCCGGCCCTCCCGCCGACGAATCGGCCTGGGTCTACATCCGCTCGTTCTCCGTCGGACTCGGCGAGGGCGACAGCACCCCAACCGGCCGCTTCGTCGTCAAGCGCGGCAGCAAACTCATCAACCCCTACTGGGTCAACCCGCGCACGGGGCAGCGGTTCGACAAGGACGACCCGTTGAACCCGATCGGGGAACGCTGGATCGGCATCGAGGGCCTCGGCGATGACGCCGTCAAGACCGGCTACGGCCTCCACGGCACCATCGAGCCGCACAGCATCGGCCGGCAGATGTCCATGGGCTGCGTCCGCCTCCTCGCCGACGACGTCGAACTCGTCTACGAGATGCTCGCCGAGGGCGTGAGCCGCGTCACCATCCGGGACTGACCCCGTCCGCCCGGCCGCCTCGGCGTGCGAAGGATCACGGCGTGCGCTACCTCTGCATCGACCTCGGCGATCGACGCACCGGCCTCGCGGTCGGCGACGACACCACGCGGATCGCCTCGCCCGTCGGCGTGCTCGAACAGGCGATCGACGCCAGGCAGGGCGGCACGCTGCTCGACGCGATCGCCCGGGCCGCGGACGAGCACCTCGGCGCCCGAGACGAGATCGTCGTCGGCCTGCCGCTGAACATGGACGGCACGGACGGCCCGCGGGCCGCGATGGTGCGGGCGTTCGCGGTGCGACTGGCGGAACGAACGGGGAGAACGGTCCGCCTCCACGATGAACGGCTCTCGACCGCCTCCGCGGACTGGTCGATGGCGCGAACCGGGATGACGCACAAGCAGAAGAAGGAGCGGCGCGACGCGCTCGCGGCCGCGGCGATCTTGAAGGATTATCTCGCGGCGGGGACGGCCGGCAACGCGGAATCGACCACCGCAGAGCCGTGACGCAACCGTGACTCGCGCCCGCTGGTTCAACTGTGGGGACGGGGAGAAGGGCCGACCGATGATGACGATGATGACCATCCTCGTGCTGGCGATTCGCGCGGTCGTGCTCCCGATCGGGCTGGGATTGGCTGTCTGTGCGGACCCCGCGCTCGCGGCCGTCGCGCCGGCGCAGCCCGAGCAATTCGACCAGGGGATCCGCACGGCGGACGACCTCCTGCGCGAGTTGGAGCGTGCGGGCGAGTCGGTCGCACGCTTCTCGGCGACGGTCCGCTACGTCAAGACCTTCGCCATCGCCGGCGACACGGAGACCCGCGACGGTTCGCTCGTCTTCGTCACCGATCCGGGCGACGACGGCGCGACCCCGCTGCGGCGATTCCTCATCGAGTTCGATCGCCTCACGGTCGGCCGACGCGTCGAGCAGCAGACCCAGACCTACGTCTTCGACGGGCGCTGGCTGCTGGAACGCCTGCCTTCCGAGAAGCAGATCGTCAAGCGCGAGGTCGTGCCGCCCGGCGAGCGGTGGGACCCGCTCCGGCTCGGCGAGGGGCCGTTCCCGGTGCCCGTGGGCCAACGCCGCGACGACGTCCTCCGCGAGTTCTCGGCGGAACTGCTCCCGCCCGCCGACGGTCTCGAGAGCGACGCGCTGCGGACCTACGCCGCCGACTGCTGGCAACTCCGCCTCACGCCTCACCCCGAACTCGCGGACAGCGCGGACTTCGAGGAAGTGCGCGTCTGGTACGACAAGGCCGACCTGCTGCCGCGCGTCGTGCGCACCGTCAGTCCCTCGGGCGACGAGTCGCTCGTCCAGTTGCGCGACGTACGAACCAACGACGCCGTCCGCGTCGATGAGAAGGCGATGTCCACGGACCTGCCCGCCAAACGGGACGGCTGGACGATCAAGGTCGAGCCATGGCAGGCGAGGTAACGCCCGCACACGCCCACGGAACCGCGTCTTTGCAGCACGCGCGAAGGACAGCCGGATCGCGACGACTCGCGCTGCTCTGCGCTTGCTGCGCAACCGTGGTGAACTCCGTTGTCCTGCCGGCCGCCGCGCAGGTCGCCGATCCGCGGTCGCAGGCCACCGAGCCGATGCAGGCCCCGCCCCTCGCCGCCCCGGTGACGAGGCTGCTCGACGCGGACTACCTCAGCGACGGCGAGCGCGGCGCGCTCCGCGTGCGCCACGGCGTCTGGACCGACGCCGACCTGGCGACGCCGGCCCTTCGCGCGCGTGCCTCGCTCATCCGCGGAGCGTGGGACGACCCTTCGCTGGACGATCCCGAGGTTGACCCGCTCGACCGCGCTGAGGCGTTGCTCTATCGCGGCGACCTTCACGATGCCCTGGGCGTCCTCGAAGGCCGCGACTCCGTCCGCGCGATCCGCCTGCGCGCCGAAGCGCTGGAGACGCTCGGCCGCTTCGACGAAGCCGACGCCGCGCTCGAGCCGCTCGTCGAGCACCTTGCGGGCAACCGCGTCACCGACGCCGACGAACTCGTGGACGGCGTCCGGGGCCTCGCGGTCCGCCTTCGCATTCGCGGCAGCGCCCGGGCCGCCGACGCCGCGGGCGGCTACCGGGCGCTCATGTCGATGCTCGCGGTCGCGCGCGACGAGATGGACCGCCTTTCGTGGCAGGCCCACCTCGCCGAGGCGAAACTCCTGTACGCACGCGACAACCTGCCCGAAGCGGGCAAGGCCGTCGAGGAGACGCTCAGGCTCAATCCCTCGTGCGCCGCGGCGTGGGCGCTCGCGGGCCGGATGGCCGTCGACTCGTTCGATTTCGATCGAGCCGAGTCCATCGCCCAGCGGCTGCACGCGCTCGCCGGCCCGGGCATGTCCGCCGACGGCGCGGCGATTTCCGCCCGCGCACGCCTGCGCCAGAGCGACCCGGAGGGCGCATCGCTCGCGCTCGCGCCCGCGCTCGAGCGATTCCCGAACGCCCGCGCCCTGCTCGCGCTGGAGGCGGCCGCGCTCGCCGCGCGGTTCGACGACGCGGGGTTGGCTCGTGCGCTCGCCGCCTTCGACGCCCTGAACGCCACCGATCGGTCGCCCGAAGCGCTCTTCGAGGTCGGGCGAGCCCTCAGCGAGGCCCGCCAGTACGGGCGGGCGGCGGACTCGCTCGAACTCGCCGCGGCGCGCCGACCGACGCTCCCCGAACCGTGGATCGAACTCGGCCTGCTGGAGTTGCAGGCGGGACGCGACCTGCGCGCCCGCGACGCGCTGCGACGCGCGGCGGTCCTCGACCCCTTCAACCTCCGCGCCGAGAACAGCCTGCGCCTCATCGAGGAACTGCTCACCTACGAGACGGCCGAGAGCGAGCACTTCGTCGTGCGCCACCGCCCCGGGCCGGACGCCCTGCTCGCCCGCGAGATGCTCCCTGTCCTGGAGCGCATCCACGCCGTCGTCGCCGGCCCGGAGGGGTTCGACCACGAGCCGGGGCAGCGCACGCAGATCGAACTCATGCCCGACCACTCGTGGTTCAGCGTCCGCATCACCGGCATGCCGCGCATCCACACGATGGCCGCGTCGACAGGACCCGTGATCGCGATGGAGGCGCCGCGCGAAGGCCCGCGCAGCACGATCGGCCCGTACGACTGGCCCCGCACGCTCCAGCACGAGTACGCCCACACCGTCACGCTCTCGCGCACCAACAACCGCATCCCGCACTGGTTCACCGAGGCCGCCGCCGTCTGGGTCGAGCACGCGCCGGTCGATCCGCGCTGGTGGGGGTTGCTCGTGCGCGCCTACGAGCGCAACGAACTCTTCGACCTCGACACCATCAGCCTCCGGTTCGTGCGCCCGCTGCGCCCCACCGACCGTTCGCAGGCCTACGCCCAGGGCTGGTGGATGTACCGCTTCATGGTCGAACGCTGGGGGAGCGATGCGCCGCTCGCCCTCATGGACCGCTACGCCGCCGGCGAGAGGCAGGACGCGGCGATGCGGGGCGTCCTCGGCATCACGCCCGAGCAGTTCTTCGAGGAGTTCCTGCCGTGGGCGCGCACGGAACTCGAACGGCTGGGGCTCGTGCTGCCGGAGGGGACCCCGACGCTCCGCGACCTGCTCATGGCCGAGGTCGCGCGCCGCATCGACCGCGACGCGCTCTGGGCCGAGCGATCCGGGGGAGGGGACGCGGGCGCGGGAGAGCCGCCGGGCTTGCCGGATTACGGCGCGACCGCGCTGCCGATCCCGGACGCGACGATGACGGCTCGGTGGCTCGAGCGGCATCCCGGGCACCCCGAAGCGCTGGCCGCGGCGGTACAGATCGCGCTTGCCGCCTCGCGGGGTCGCCCGACGCCGGAAATGGCGCCGCTGCTCGAACGGCTCGCAGAGGCTCGGCCTGAGGACCCGCTCCCGCGCCGGCACCTCGCCCGGCTCGCCATCGACGGCACCCTCCCCGGCTCGCCGGAGCGCGCCATCGACCATCTCGAGTACCTCGACGCGCGCGAACTGCGCTCGCCCGCCTACGCCCTCGAACTCGCGGATCGCTACGCCAGGGCGGGACGGCTCGACGAGGCGTGGGCGAAGGCCGTCCGTGCCTCACGCGTCGCCCCGTTCGATGCCTCGGTCCGCGAGCAGGCCGCTCGCGTCGCGCTCCTGCGCAACGACCTTGCCGCCGCGCAGGCCCAGATCGAGGCGCTGATCGTGCTCGAGCCGGACCGCGAGATTCACCAGCGCAGGCTGGAAGCGATCCGCGCGCGGCAGTGACCGCTCAGAGCTTGAGGTCGCCCAGCCCGCCCCCGAGGTGCTCAAGCCCGCCCAGCCCGCCGCTCTTCTGCTGCAACTTCGCCTTCTCACGCAGGCGCCGCAGCGCGGGGGTCTCCTTGAGAATCTCGTCCGGCGATCGAGTGTCGCGCTCCATCCCCCCGCGACGCCCGAACCCCTCGCGCGGCCTGACGCCCTTGGGCGCGCGGCCGGGCTTCTCCTCCGCCCGGCCTGCGGGAGCGCCCTGCTCAGGCTCGGGGCGGGGCCGGGTCTGCTTGATGCTCAGCGAGATGCGACGCGTCTCGGGGTCGATCTTCAACACCCGCGCGGTGACGATCTCGTCCTGCTTCAGCGCGTCCTCGACGCGGGCGATGCGGCGCCAGTCGATCTCGGAGATGTGAACGAGCCCCTCGACGCCCGGAGCGACCTCGACGAAGGCCCCGAACTCCAGGATCTTCGTCACCCGACCCGTGACGTCCGCGCCCTCGCTGATGTCGTTGGCGGCCAGCGCGAACGGGTCGTCCGTGAGTTGCTTGATGCCGAGCGAGATGCGCTTGGCCTCCCAGTCCAGTTTCAGCACCTGGGCACGGACCCGATCGCCCTCCTTGACATGCCGCTGGACGGCCTTCTCGCTCGGCGTGACGCGCTCGTGCGTCAGGTTCTCGACGTGCACCAGCCCGTCCATCCCGCCGATGTCCACGAACGCGCCGAAAGCGGCGATGCGCCGAACGACGCCCTCGACCACGTCCCCTTCCTTGAGTGTCTCGCGCAGGCGCTTCGCCTGCTCCGCCCGCTCCTGCTTGAGCATGTCGCGCCTGGAGAGGACGATGTTGCCCTTGCCGGCGCGATCGACGCGCGAGACCTGGCAGGTCAGTTTCTCGCCGACGTACACGGAAAGGTCCTCGATCCGCTCGAGCGACACCTGGCTGGCGGGCATGAACGCGCGGTGGCCCGCGACTTCGAGTTCAAGCCCGCCCTTGTTCACGCCCGTCACGCGCGCCTCGACCGTCTGGCCCGCCTCCAGCATCTCCCAGTCGGCCTTCTGCACCGCCCCGGGACGCGAGCACAGGTAGATCGACTCCCCGGCCTCGTACCGGTTCACCACCACCTCGGCCTCCTCGCCCACCTTCGGCAGTTCGTGCTCCGCGTACTGCGACCGCTCCACCACGCCCAGTTCCTTCGGTCCGAACTCGACGAAGATGTCCGTCGGCCCGACCGAAACCACGGTCCCCGTTCGATGCTCACGCCCGGCACGCACGACGCGAGGCCCGCGGATCGGCGCGGGGGCCGCGCCCTCCAGCGGCTGCTCAGCGGCGTGGTGCCGTTCGCGCGGGTGGCGCGCGGGCTTGTCATCGCTCAGCCCGAGGTCGCGCATCGCGGCGTCGATCTCCGCGTTCAACTCGGGGCTGAGCGCGCCGGGCGAATCCGTCGGCGCGGCGGCGGACTGCTCCGGGCGGCCTGTCACGGGCGGGTTCTCGGATGCTGGGTGCATGGTCGTTCTACGGCGGGATCTCGGGAGGAATCGGGCGGCCACCACGGCTCGCCTCGCGTCGGAGTCTCTTCGGCGGTTCCGGGCGTGTTCTGATCTCCGGTCAGGTCGCTAGTCTACCGCGCCCGGCCCCGCGCACCACAATTCCCGTGCGCCCTGCCAGGCTATCGGGCGGCGGGCGTGCCCATGGTCTCCCGGACGGCCTCGATGATCCGCTCCGCCGTGCGGACGTTCACGAACCCCGCGTTCGCGTCGATCGGGGGCTGGGTGCCCGTCCGCACCGCCCCCAGGAACGAGCGGATCTCCAGCGCCAGCGGCTCGGCGTCGTCGATCTCCAGCGGCTCGATGTTCACCAGTTCCATCCAGTTCAGGCTCGTCAGGTCCATCCCCTGCCGCAACTGCTCGTGGACCTCGCGCATCTGGATCTCGTTGGCGATGCGCCGGATGATCGTCCCCTTCTTCGCCGCGTAGTCGATCTTGATATACGCGTTCTCGCCCGTGATCCGCGTCACGCGCTCGGTCTTCAGCGCGAGACGGCTCGCCGTCACGTTCGCCACGCACACCCCCTCGGGCCGACGCCACGTCAGGCGCGCGTTGCAGATGTCCTCGTGCTCCGTGATCAGGGAGACCCCCGCGGCCTGGATCTCGTCCGGCTCGTGCCCGCCCAGCAGCATCAGCACGACGTCCAGGTCGTGGATCATCATGTCCATCACGACGCTCACGTCCACCGATCGGAACGTCATCGGACTCACCCGATGGACCTCGATGAACCGTGGTGTGACCCCGCGACCGTTGTCCGTCGCCTTGGCCATCGCGCGCATCACGGGGTTGAAACGCTCGATGTGCCCCACCATGAGCACCGCGCCGCCGCGCTCCGCCGTCTCCTTCATCGCCCGCGCGGTCTCGGCGTCCTGCGCCAGCGGCTTCTCGATCAGGCACGCCACGCCCGCCTCGAGGAACGGACGCGCCGCATCCTCGTGCGCCGTCGTCGGCACCGCGATCGACACCGCGTCGACGCCCGCTTCCAGCAGCGCCTCCGGCGTCGCGTACACCCGGCACCCCAGGCGCTCCGCGATCATCGCCGCCCGCGCCCCGTCGACGTCCACCACGCCCGCCAGCACGCACCCGGGCTCCTGAGCGTACACCCTCGCATGATGCTGCCCCATGCGCCCGACGCCCACCACGCCGCAACGCAGCGTGCCTTCACCCCGGCCCCGTCTGCGCCCCTTGTGAAAGGCCGTGCTCATGGCAGCCATCTCGTCCGCAACCGGGCGGTCAGCCCCCGACGGCCTCGTTGATCGCGGCGGCCAGTTCCTCGTGGCTCGTCAGGCCGACGAACCGACGGACCGGCTCGCCGTTCTTGAACAGGATCACCGTCGGGATCGCCGAGATGCCGTACTTCACCGAGATCTCCCGGTTCGAGTCCGTGTCGACCTTCCCGACTTTCGCCTTTCCCGCGAACTCTTCCGCCACTTGATCGATGGTCGGGGCCAGCATCCGGCAGGGCATGCACCACTCCGCCCAGAAGTCGACCAGCACCGGCTCAGATGCCCCGAGAACGGCATTGTCGAAGTTGGCGTCCGTGAACTCGTGAACGTTCGCACTGGCCATCGAGGCTCCTTTCCGACTGCCCGCCGAGGCCCGGCCCCGACAGCACCCATGCTAGACGCACCCGCCCCGGCCCGTCATCCCCCCGCGGTCACCCCCCACACCGCCCGCAGGGCCTCAGCGTGCTCGCGAACGTCGTGGACTCGGAACAGCCGCACGCCCGACAGGCACTGCTGGACCGCCAGCGCAACCGACCCCGACAGACGCTCCGAGGGCGTCGTATCGACGCCGGGCGACGCCAGGCGACCGACGAAACTCTTGCGACTCGCCGCGCACAGCACGGGAGGCCCCAGCGCAAGCAGACGCCCGACGCCACGCATCAACTCCGCGTTCTGCCCGACCGTCTTTCCGAATCCCAGGCCCGGGTCCAGCACCACGTGATCGGGGTGAATCCCCGCTTGCGCCGCGGCCCGGCACCGACCCGCAAGGAACACCGCGACCTCGCCAACCACGTCCGCGTAGGTCGGCTCGGTCGCGTACCGGTCGGAGTACGAGTCCAGGTCCGGCGGAACGAGGCGGTGCATCAGGACCACCCCCGCTCCGCGCTCCGCGACAAGCCGCAGCATCGACGCGTCCTCTTCGCCCGCCGACACGTCATTGACGGCGTCCGCTCCGGCGTCCAGCGCGGCCCGAGCGACCGCGGCACGCGTCGTGTCGACGCTGATCGGGACGCTCGCCAGAGGCCCGCCGGCGGCCCGGATCGCTCGCACCGCCGGGACGACGCGCGCGATCTGCTCCTCCGCGGGCACACGCGCCGCGCCCGGCCGCGTGGACTCGCCGCCGAGGTCGAGCGCATCCGCGCCGTCGCCCACCGCTTGCCGCGCCGCCTCCACGGCCGCGGATGGCGAGGGGACCCGGCTCGCCCCGTGGAAACTGTCCGGCGTGAGATTCAGGATCGCCATGATGCGCGGTCGATCGAGCGTGATCGACCGGCCGTTCGCCAAACGCCAGACGGTGTGCGGCATCCGGCTCAGCATACGCCCTCGGCACGGCGCACGAAAACGGCCCGCGCGTTGGCGGCGCGGGCCGTGTGAACGGTCACCGGTGGCTCAGAATCGGGGGCGTTGCCCGCCGGCGGGCGGCGCGTCCATCATGTCGTCCTCGCCGCCGAACGCGTCGCCGAGTTGCTTGAAGACGTCCATCACCTTGTTCGGCAGGTACACCGTGGCCCGCAGCCCGGCGTCGTGCGTCGTGGCGGCAACGCCGATCGGCGGCAACTCGCCCTCCACCCGGGGCATCGGGAAGCCGCCCATCATCGCCATCATTGAACCGACCGACTCCATCACCCGCTGCACGCCGACGTACGCCTCGAACGATCGGCCGGCGGGCAGGTGTTCCGCGACGGAGGCGATGCCCTTCTCCGCACCCAGCCCGTTGCCGGACTTCGCCGACTCGATCGCCTTCGTCAGCAACTGCGAGTTGCGCGACATGGTCTGCACCAGCCCGCCCTCGGTCGCCGCGAGGAACCCGCTCGGACCGCCAGTCGGCCCGAACATCAGCATCATGCCCTGCTGCACCTGCTGGGCTTCCATCGCGTTCGGCGCGTTGAAGTCGATGCTCATCGTCATCGACCAGGCGTCGTACTTCGTGCCCGCGGCCTCGCCCGCGCCATCCGTGTACGCCGTCTTGTACATGACGCCGTCCGCCGCCTTGCCGTCCATGTTCGCGAAGGCCTGCTTCATCGCTCCGACCATGCCGGCCGGATCGGTCGTCTTCGTGTACGCGACCGTGTTCGCCATCAGCCCGCCCGTGAGCAGCGCGGGGGTGTGCCCGAGGACCATGCCCGAACCGTCCATGCTGTCGAGAAACTGGAACGGATTGACGCCGACCAGCCCGATCGCTTCGGGGTCCGCCTGCGCCGCGAGGTTCATCATCTCCGACAGGCCCTTGCGCAGCCCGGGACTCGAGAAGTCCACCGCGTACGCCAGGATGTACGGCACGTTCGGCAGGCGCGCCAGGATCGAACCCGAGTTCCCGGGCGCGGTGAAAAACGCCGCGGAAGGCGAATCCTCCTCGAACTGCGCCGCGAACTCGAGCCGCATCCCCTCTTCCGCGAAATCAACGCCCATCAGGGCGACGCGACCGTCGCGGGTGATGGCGACGGAGAGCGCGTCGATCAGCCCCATCGCCTGGCCGATCTGCTCGCCCTGGCCGCCCATCATCGCCATGAACTCCATCTGCTGGCGCATCCCGTTGACGCCCTCCTCGATCTGCGGGCGGAGGGCCTGCACGTCGGCGATGACGACCATGTCGCTCTGTTCGGCGACGGCCTTGCCCGTCTTGCCCAGGCGCTTGGTGTGCGCGTCCATCGTGCCGGAGGTGGCGGGAAGGCCGCGGAGTATGCCATCGTCCGGTCCCGCGGCCGCGAACCCGCCGCCGAGGTCTCGGAAGAACGCCATCTCGCCCATCACGTCCGCCTGGCCGAACCCGTCCGCCGCCTCGCCCCCCAGCCCCGCGATGAGCGCGTTGAAGTCGCTCACCGGCAGCAGCATGTAGGTCGTCTCCGGGTCCACCATCACGAACGCCGCCGAGCCTGCGGCGTTCATCCCCTCGCTGGTGAGCATCGCCTCCAGCATCGCCAGTTGGACGGCCGCGTCCTCGACCCCGAACCGATCCGCGTACCGCTTGATCCCGCCGTGCGTCTCGGAAACGTTCGCGATCGCGACGATGACCGATGCCCCGGTGGGCACGCGGTCCAGCACCGGCGGCAGGTCCGCCAGCGCGGGAAAGCACCACAGGGTTGAGCCGGTCAGGCAGGCCGTCAGAAGCGTTCGGGTCATCGCTCTTCCTTTCTCAGGCGTCGTGGGTCGGCGGGCGGGGAAGGACGCGGACTCACTCACCACGGCGTCCAGACCCCGAAGGTCCGCAGTATAGGTTCGGAACGACGGGCGTCCGGCTTCACCGGAAACCTCGCCCGACCCCGACTGTCATACCGAAGCCCGTCGCACCGGCTGCGTAGCCCGCACAGCCTCGCGTTCGGATGGTTCACGCCGAGGGGAACAGACTTCCGGCCCCCCGCCCCGAAGGCCGCGCCGAGTCATCCCCATCCTCGTCGCCCTCCACGCTCTCCGGCGGCACAGGCGTCCCGCCTGTGCCGGTCTCCTCCCACTCCTGCTCCTCCTCCTCCTCCGTGTCGTCCGCTTCTACTTCATCCTCCTCATCCCAGTCCTCGTCGTCGTCGTCCGAATCGTCTTCGTCGTCATCCTCCTCGTCACCCGAGTCCTCGTCCCCGTCGTCATCTTCCTCGTCCTCCCACGCTTCGTCGTCGTCCTCCTCCTCTCCGTCGTCCTCGGCCTCGCCCGTCGCTTCGGGGAAGAGCGTCCGCTCGCCGGAGAACACAGGCGCCTGGCCCGTGGCGCGCGCCTCCTCATCCGCCAGTTGCTTCATCCTGCCCCAGTCCTCGGGGGTGATCATCACCTCGCGCGCGACCGATCCCTTGTGCTCGCCGATGATCCCGGCGATGCCCATCAGGTCGATCAGGCGGCTCGCTCGCGTGTAGCCGATCGCGAGCCTGCGCTGCAGCAGCGACACGCTCCCTCGCCGCGTCTCCAGCACGATCTCCACCGCCCGGTCGAACATCGGGTCTTCCTGCGCCGCCTTCAGGCTCGCCGACGAGTTGTTCTGGCTTTGCAGGATGCGTTCCTCGTCGCTGTCCGGCCCGCCGCCGGACCGGATCTGGAGCAACTGACGCTCGAAGGTCGGGCGGGCAACGTCGCGCATGAAGCGGACGACGCGCCGGATCTCGGTGTCGTCCACCAGCGTCCCCTGCGCACGCGCCAACTTGTGCGAACGCGGCGAGAGGAACAGCATGTCCCCCTGCCCCAGCAGCAGTTCCCCGCCCTTCTGGTCCAGCACGATCCGCGAGTCCATCCCGCTCGCCACCTTGAAGGTGATGCGGCACGGCATGTTGCTCTTGATCAGGCCCGTCACCACGTTCGCCTGCGGGCGCTGCGTCGCCAGGATCAGGTGGATCCCCACCGCACGCGCCTTCTGCGCGATGCGGATGATCGAACCCTCCACCTCCTTGTTCGTCATCATCAGGTCCGCCAGTTCGTCGATCACGAACACCATGTAGGGCAGACGCCGCGGGATGCGCGCTTCCTCTTCCGGGCTTTGCGGGTTGAACCGCTCGCGCAACTCCTCCCACGGCAGGTCGTTGTACCCCGCGATGTCGCGCACGCCCGCCTCCGCGAGCAACTCGTACCGCTCGTCCATCTTCCGGCACGCCCACTCCAGGATCGCCGCGGCCTTCGACATCTCCGTGATCACCGGGCACATCAGGTGCGGGATCTCCTTGAACTGGCTCAACTCCACCATCTTCGGGTCCACCAGCACCAACTTCAGTTCGTTGGGCTTCTTCGTGTACAGGAACCCCATGATGATCGTGTTGATGCACACGCTCTTGCCGGACCCCGTCGTCCCCGCGATCAGCATGTGCGGCATCTGCGTCAGGTCCGCGATCAGCGGCTCGCCCGAAGCGTCCTTGCCCAGGAACATCGGCAACTTCATCCCGGAGAACGCCATCGTGTTGCTCATCAGTTCCTTCAGCCGCACCTTCTCCTTCGTCGGGTTCGGCACCTCCACGCCCACCGTGTCGCGCCCCGCCTGGTTCGGCACGATCCGGATGTTCACGGCCTTGAGCGCACGCGCAACGTCGCTCGACACCGCCTGCAACGCCGCCACCTTCGTCCCGGGCGCCAGCCGAACGTCGTACTGCGTGATCACCGGACCCGACTCGATGCCCACGACCTCGCCGTCGATCCGGTACTGCCGCAGCGCGTGCTCCAGCGCACGGGCCTGCCCCCGGACCAGGCTCTCCAGCCGCTCCGAGAAGTTCTCCTCGGGCGACTCGAGCAGGTCCAGCCCGGGGAAGCGGTACCCCTTCAGTTCGCCCATGCTCTGGAGATCGCGCAGGTCGTCGTCCGTCGCCATCTTCCGCTGGCTGCCCGCGAAACGCACCGGCAACTTCGAGATCTTCTCCCGCAGCGCATCCTCGCTGTAGACCTGCGCCGGCCCCGGCAACTCGTCCTCTCCCTCGTCCTCCTCGTCCTCTGCCTCGACCTCGTCCTCGACTTCGACCGGCGCGGGCTTCGCTCGCTTCCTGCTCGTCCTCTCCCGCCTTTCCACTCCGGCCTCTTCCCCCTCTTCCTCTTCCTCATCCACCTCCACGCCCTCGGTCCCGAGGTCGTCGAGGTGCACGCGCACCGGCTTGCGGTTGCGCAGCATCGAGCGCAGCCCGCCGAGCAGGCCGCCGCTCGCCCTCGCCGTCGCGGTCGCCGCGCTCCCCGCCGCCCCGCCCGCCGTCCGCGCGGCCGGAACGAACCGTCGCCAGAGCCACGCGGGCACGGCGAAGACCAGCCGGTCGAACGCCAGGATCAGCCCGACCAGGCCCATCGGCACGAGCCACAGCACCGTCCCCAGCGTGCCGAACCTCTCCCCGAACCACGACGCCAGCCACAGCCCAACCGCCCCACCCGACATCCCGACCACGGGTCCGGTCTTCGGCAGCGCGAGCGCCAGCAACCCCGCAAGCGCACCCGTCACCACCACGATCCCGCCGACGCGGAACCCGAACCAACTCACCCGCCGCCCGAAGATCGGAAGGGCCAGCCCCGCCCCCGTCGCCGCCAGCGGCACCCACACGGCCCAACCCACGAATCGCAATAGGTGGTACGCCGCCCACGCCCCCGCCGGACCGCACCAGTTCCAAACCGGGTCGTTCGCCGGGTAGACCGCGTTCGAGGGCGGGTCCGCCGCACTGAAACTCACCAGGCTCGCGGCCAGGAACACCCACGCCGACGCCCCGGCTACCCACAGCAGCCGGGGCCAGATCGGCAGGCGATCCTCGTCGACCTTCACCTTGCGCCCACGCGAGCGCACCGATCCCCGTCCGGCCTGTGCCATGCTCCGCATATCGGGTGTCCGATGAACGACGCCCCAGAAAGCGGGACGGCCCAGGCCGGTGCTGGGGCAGGGGCTTGTGACTCGCCGGGGCGCGGCCTCGTGACCCGCTTGGGTGGGGCCTCGTAATTCACCGGGGCGGGGTCTTTCAGGCCCCGATGGTCAGTGCGTCGGCCGCCCCTCGCTCCACCGATTGTTCGACCTGTCCACATCCGGCAGCACGCTGTCCGGATCGACCACGACCTCCACCACGCGCCGGCCGTCGGGGTTCCAGCCGTCCGTCCACAGGCTCGTCGTCGCCCAGACTTCCGCCGGGAGGCGCCGCTCTTCTTCGGACCCGTCGCCGTAGCGCACCCGCATCCGCACCGGCATCACCATGTCGCGTCGGCTGGCGAGGTGGACGCGAACCCAACTCCCGTCCTCCGCGTGATCGACGCCCGTGACGGCCTGATCGAGCGTCGCCGTCGACAGGAACCACCCCCGCCAGAACCACGCGAGGTCCGCCCCGGCCGCGTCCTCCATCGTGCGGAAGAAGTCGGCCGGCTGCGGGTGCTTGAACGCCCACCGATCGATGTACGCGCGGAAGGCCGCGTCGAACCGCTCCTCGCCCAGCACCTCCTCGCGCAGCAGGACGAGCGCGGCCGCGGGCTTGCCGTACATGAGGAACCCGAGGCGTCCGCGCCAGACGTGATCGGCGTAGGTCGATGCGAAGGGCTGCTGCTGGCCGCGCGTCATCTGGACGGTGAAGGCGTCCACGTCGCTGCGCCGATCGCGGGCGTTCTCGCCGTAGCGGTCCCGGATCGTGTAGACGTTCATGAACGAGTTGAATCCCTCGTCCATCCACGCGTAGCGCCGCTCGTCGGTGTTCACGAGCATCGGGAACCAGGTGTGCCCGAACTCGTGGTCGGTGACGCCATACAGCCCGCGCTCGTCGCGGCGCTCGGCGCAGAAGACGATCATCGGGTACTCCATCCCGCCCACGCGCCCGTTCACGTTGACGGCGGTCGGGTACGGGTACGGGTGCCACTGCCGCGAGTTGAAGCCGATGGAGTGCCGCGCCATCTGCGTCGCCTCGCCCCAGAGCGGCAGGGCCTCTTTCGGGTACGCGCTCTGCACGAGGACTCGGCCGTTCCGCGCCTGCGCCGAGCCTCGCACGTCCAGGCCCGCCGCGTCCCACACGAACGCCGCGCTCGACGCCCACGCGAACGTGCGGACGTTCCGCGCCGAGAACCGCCACGTCAACGGCCCCTCGCCCGCGGGCCAGGCGGACGGGTCGCCGATGTCGTCGCCCGAGCGGATGACGACCGTCTCGTCGCTCGCGATCGCCCGGGCCAGCCGCTCCTGAGCCGTCGACGTGAGGACCTCCGCGCCGTTCGCGAGCACGCCGGTGGCCACCACGACGTGCGACCGCGGCGTGGTGATGCTCACCTCGTAGTCCCCGAAGTTCGTATAGAACTCGCCCTGCCCGAGGTACGGCAGCGTGTTCCAGCCGTGCACGTCGTCGTACACCGCCACCGCCGGGAACCATTGCGCGATCTGAAAAATCTCGCCCTGCTCGACCTCGTCGACCGCGAGCCTGTCCACGCCGAAAGGCGGGATGTTGAAGCGCCACGACAGGCCGATCGTGATCGATCCGCCCGGCTCGAGCGGCGCGGGAAGGTCAAGGCGGCCGAGCGTGTCGTACACGTGCAGTTCGGCCGGAGCGCCGTTCACGACGACCGGGCCGATCTCGTACCCGCCTTCGAAGCCCTTGCGATACCCGAATCGGGAGCCGGGCTCTTTCGACAGCGAGCCGAGGCTGTCGGCCCGGAACAGGTTCTGCTCGAGGTGCAGCCAGACGTACGCCAACGGGTCAGGCGAGTTGTTGTGGTAGGTGATGGTCCCGGTGGCGGAGACCGCCCGCTCGCCCTCGTGCAGCGTCGCGTCGATCCGGTAGTCCGCCCGCTGCTGCCAGTAGGCCGGCCCGGGCGCGCCCGACCCGAGCCGCACCGCGCTCGCCGCCGGCAGGTCGAGCGGGCTGAAGATGGTCGTGCCGTCCGGCCCGGCCGCTCGGAAGCCCGCCTCGCTCGTCGCGCCGGCGAGCGACGGTCCGGAACGGGTACGGCGCGCGGCGTCAGTGCAGCCGGCGGTCATCACCAACGCAGCCGCAAGAAGGCACGACAGAACGCTGGAGGGACGGGGTCTCATCGGGGGTCTCCGAGGCTCTGGAGGAGAATCGGAGGATATCCGGCGCCGTCGCGTGAGCGTCCGAGCGAGGCTGCGTTCGTGTCGGGGGGCGCGGCGTGCGCCCCCGTTCGAGCGCCATTCCGGACGGAGACCGACCATGAAACGAAGCACGACGACCCTGCTGGCCGCCTTCCTGTGCCTGGCTGGGGGAACCTGCGCGGCGTGGGCCGACGACCTGCCCCAGTACAAGGAGAAGCCGAACACTTGGCGATCGAACATTGTGGCGATCGAGGGGCCGATGGTGCGGGACGCCGATCTCGCCGCGTGGCTCAAGGCCGCTGAGACCAGGGTGGCCGACGCCGGCGCCACGCTCACCGTCCTCGCCGCCTACAACCAGTGCTTCGGCGGCGGGTTCCTCACCGAGATGGAGCGCGCCAAACTGACCCGCTTCGGCGCGGTGAGCGCATCGAGGTACTACCAGCCCGCGTACTACCGACCCCTCAACGAGTTCAAGGAGGACCCCAAGGGCGGCGGCTCGTTCTTCACCCGCGCGTGGATCGGCGCGCTCGAATCGGGCCGAACGAACAAGTGGAACGACCGAGAGGTCGCCAACGAGGCGCACCTGAAGAAGTTCATGCCCGCCGAGGCCACCCAGTACACGAGTTCCGAAAAGGACCGCGCGGGCATCGAGGGCTTCGGCGGCGCGGTCCGGCCCCTCATCATCCTCTTCGTCGGCGATCCCGACCCCTCCAACCGCGACGGCAAGTCGGTCACCGAACTCATGGACCAACTCGCCAAGGTCTACCTGATGAAGCCCAAGCCCGCCGTGTTGATCCTCTACGGCGACGGCACGCCCCCACCCGACCTGCGAAAGGCGTTCTCGTGGCCCGACGCCGACAAGAAGGCGCACGCCGCCACGGCCGCCAACCTCAAGCACGCCCTGGCCGACAAGGACGGCTGGCTGGCCCGCCAGGTCGCCGACCTGAGCAAGGGCGAACGCGTCCAACTCCTCTTCTGGGCGAGCGACCACGGCAACGCCGAGCGCTCCGCCTGGTTCTCCGTCGGCCACGGCTCGAAGGGCATGGCAGGAACCGACATCCGTGCCGACAAGACGCCACACGCCAAGGCGTGGGAGGGCGGTCTGGGCAAGCACAAACTCGCTTGGACGCCGCCGAACCCCATGCTCCGCAACGACGACGTCAATGCGCTCTCCTTTGACAACGACCTGCTCCCAACCTTCGGCACCGATCTCCCCGGGGAGACCTTCTTTTCGGTCGACGCGGACTCCGTCGGCGTCGAAGGCAGCGAGGTGAACACCGAGCAGAAGGCCCGCCCCGGGCGCGCGGCGCGACGGGCCGCGACCGACCTCTTCGCCGGAAACGCCGGGACCAACCGCCAACTCGCCGACGGCGAGCGGGCCTTCGCGCTCGACGAGGCCAAGGCCTCCACCGACGACCTCAACGCCGTCGCTTTCCAGCCCCCGGACGCCATCGGCAAGGACGGCGAGCCGACGGTCCTCGTCTTCTGGTCACGCGTGGGAAGCCCGGTCATTGAGGTCTACGACCCCACGCAACCGAAGGGCAAGCGCGTCTACGACTTCCTCGACCTGCACGCCGAGTTCGAGTACGGCAAGGACGACCGTCTCGACATCGACGCGCTCGTCGTCAACCTCGACATCGACGCGCGGCCCGACCGCCAGGGCGAGCCGGACCCCGACGATCCTCCCGCGCCCCTCGCCTTCATGCCCGGCAAGGACCGCATCCTCTTCTCAACCTCCCCCGACTCCGCTCAGCCCTTCGCCATGGGTCGGCTCGCCATGCCGTGCGACGTGCTCTCCTACGACGGGCTCATGCTCGACATCACCCGCTCGTGCGGGCAACTCGGCCTCGCCGCCCCCGATCCCGCCGACCCCGACGACGACACCGAGCCGGACAACCTCAACGCCCTCGAGTACTTCGACCTCCCCACCGGCGAGCGCGGCGGCGACGACCACGCCCGGTTCATCCCCACCATCCACGCCCTGCCCGACTTCCTCCGCGCCCACGCCGCGGGCGAAGCGGCGGCAGACCTCAACCGCGACGGACGGGTCGATCCGCTCGACCTGGTACGATACCTCGAAACGCTCCGGGCCGGCGGTCGGTAGATCAAGACCGACAGCCCACCTCCGACGCGAAGTCCGGCCCCGCGCCGGGCTTCGCTGTCGCGCCGACCCGTCGGCGCCGAAAGCAGGAAACCGTGATTCCCACTACGCTGATGCCGTGCCCTGCCTCATCGCCGCCATCGCGTTTTTCTTCCCCCGGCTGGCGATCATCCTGCTGGTGATCTTCAGCGACTACATCGGGCAGGCCTACCAGACCGTCCTCTGGCCACTGCTCGGATTCCTGTTCGTGCCCTACACCACGCTCGCCTACGCCTTCTCCATCCACAGCAACGGCTCGGTCAGCGGCATCTACCTGCTGCTCGTGGTCGTCGCCGTGCTGGTGGACCTCGGCGTCATCGGCGGCGGCGGGGCGAGCGCGAGGGCGAGGGCGAAGAGCTAGGCCGCAGGCCGACGCTGCGGACAGTGGGCAATGGACAGTGGACATCAAGGCATCGCCTTCGCTGATGCCTGATGCCTCCCTCCTTCGGCCGCTTGCCATGCGCCGTTCCCGCCAGTACGTTCCCGCGGGAGGTCCCCATGCCGAAGATGCCGGGTGTTGCGGGCGTGATGCTCTTTGTGATGGGCGCGTTCCAGGGGGCGGCCGCGTTCGCCTGCTTCATCCCCTCGTTCGTCCACGACCGCGTGCCGGACCAGTTCGTCCCGGTCTGGCGGTTCCTGACGCGCCCGCTCTATGGAGACACGCCGAACGAGGCCGTGGTCAAGGCTCTCGCCGTCGCCTCGCAGATCATCATCGGCTCGATCGAAGCCTTCGTCGCCGCGATGCTGCTCGGGGCGGCGCTCATGCCCCGGCGGCGCGTCGCGCTGGCGCGTGCCGGGCTGTCGGCGTCGATGCTCCTCTATACGGCCTTCATGCTCACGATGTACGCCATGCACGACAAGTCCCTGCCCAACTGGAACCAGTACCCCGCGATCCTCGCCTGGATCGGCGTGACCTGGGCCGTGGTCAGCCTCGAGGACCGCCGGCCGGCCTGAACGGAGGCCGCGGCCGGTCGCCCCCCCCTGCCCCGCTGCCCGCGGGTTCGGTGACGGGAGGATCGGGGAAGTTTCCCAATAGCGTCGGGCGAGCGGTTCTGACAGGATGTCATGTCCGATGCGACGCACCGCGCGAGCGGGCGGGTGTCGGCAGTTGTGGGAGCGTCCTCGCACAAGACAGCGGGGCGTCGCCCGGCCTGAGTCGGGTTCTCGCCCACGGGACCGGCCCAGCGCGTGCGCCGGCGACATCCGTCAGCGGCCGCCCGCCTCGGACCTCCAACCCAACCGGAGGGGGGCGGCAGGCAGCGGAGTCGGGGGGGGGAGAGTTGGATGGCCCACGGCGGGCGAAAGCCCGCCGTGGGCCCATCCGCACGTTGTCTCTCATCCTCGTTGCGCTCTCCCCACCCCGCTCCGCATCATCCGCGCGGCCCGGCCGACCCGGGCGGGCCGGTCTTGATCGCGGCGGGCAACGCAGGGCAGTGGCCGGTGGCGACCCCGTACGCCCTCAATGCAACGGCCGCTTCGACCATCGCTGCCCTCGCTGCGCGAACCGCGGCAAGCGTTCTGTTCTGCGGCCGGGTGGCACGGATCTTCGGTGGCTGGGGATGTTCTCGGCGGTTGAGACGGGGCTTGGAAAAGCCCCGCCCCACAAGCATGCCCCGCCCCCTCGATCCCTCGATCCCCCTCCCCTTGATCCCTCCTTCGCGTTCTTCGCGCCCTCCGCGTTCACCCTCACACGCTCCTGTCCAGCAGCCTGTAACTCACGGCCTCGATGACGTGGGGCGTCGTCAGCGTGTCCTCGCCGACGAGGTCGGCGATGGTGCGGGCGATGCGGCGCACCTTGTCGTAGGCCCGCGCGCTGAGTTTCAGTTCCGTCATCGCCCGGCCGAGGGCGTTGCGGGCGTCGTCGGTCATCGGGGCGAGCGTGTCGAGTTGGCGGCCGCTCAGGCGGGCGTTGGGCGTGGCCGCGCCCTGGCGCGCCGTCTGGCGTTCGCGCGCGGCCAGCGCCTGTTCACGCATCTGGGCGGAACTCGTGCCGCGCGGGCGGCCGTCGGCGGCGGAGAGTTCCTTCCACGGCACGGCGGGGGCTTCGCAGTGGATGTCGATGCGGTCGAGGAGCGGGCCGCTCAGGCGCGAGAGGTAGCGGTCCATCGCGCGCTTGCCGACCTCGCCCGCGGGCACGTCGCCCTTCGGCGTGGGGTTCATTGCGGCGACGAGCATGAACGAGGCGGGAAAGCGCAGCGTGCCGTGGGCGCGGGCGATGGTGACGACGTGGTCCTCGAGCGGCTGGCGGAGCGTCTCGAGGACGTAGCGGGGGAACTCGGCGAGTTCGTCGAGGAAGAGGATGCCGCGGTGGGCGAGGGAGATCTCGCCCGGTCGCGGCACGATCCCGCCGCCGACGACGGCCGGCGCCGAGGCGGTGTGGTGCGGCGAGCGGACGGGGCGCGTGGTGACGAGGCCCTGGCCGGGCGGGAGCGCGCCCGCCGCGGAGTAGATGCGCGTGATCTCGACGGCCTCTTCGGGCGTGAGGGGGGGGAGGACGCCGGGCAGGGCCTTGGCCATCATGGTCTTGCCCGTGCCCGCCGGGCCGAGCATCAGGATGTTGTGCCCGCCGGCCGCGGCGATGACGATGGCGCGCTTGACGGCCTCCTGGCCGCGCACGTCGGCGAAGTCGATGGGGGCGTCGGTCGTGCGGAGGATGCCGGCGACGTCGGGGGCGGGTTGCGGTTCGAGTTCGAGCGCTCCGGTGAGCAGGCCGACCACTTCGGCGAGCGTGCGCACGCCGTAGACGGCGACGCCCTCGACGATGGCGGCCTCGGCGGCGTTGTCGGCGGGGCAGATGAGGGCGTGCGCGCCGGTGGCGCGGGCCATGGAGGCGGCCGCGAGCGCGCCGCGCACGGGGCGGACGCGCCCGTCGAGGGCGAGTTCGCCGATGACGACGGCGGAGCGGAAGTCGAGAGGCGCGCCGTTGTCGGGTCGGAGGACCCCGGTGGCCGCGAGCGTGCCGACGGCGATGGGCAGGTCGTAGACGGGGCCTTCCTTCTTGAGGTCGGCGGGGGCGAGATTGATGAGCAGACGCCCGGCGGGGTAGGCGTAGCCGGTGTTGTTCATGGCGGAGCGGACACGCTCCATGGACTCCTTCACGGCCGCGTCGGGCAGGCCGACGATGGTGGCCCGGTCGTTGACGCCGGGTCCGCCGAAGGAGCGGTCGTCGAGGTCAACCTCGACCTCGCAGGGGAGGGCGTCGATGCCCTGAAGCAGAGACGAACGGATGCGGGCGAGCATGGTCGGCAGAGCATACCGAACAGAGAGGGATCAGGGGAGGAGGGATCGAGGGAGAAGGGTAGAGCGGTGCTCGTTCTCCGAGGGCAGCGCGAAGGGCGGTCTCGAGGCGAAGTACCTATCAAAATCCGTATATGAGTTGGTTCTTGAACTCTGCGTGAGGGTACATCCGATGACAACATGGATTATGCACGATCACATGAATAGTGTTTTCGTGCATTTTGATGTTGGATCAAGCCATGAACGACCTGGACCAACAGATCCACGAGTACCTGCGAGATCTCCTGGGCATCGAGGTCGATCCTGCGCCGTGGGTGCACGCGGCCGGACTGTCGGCCTTCCTCGCCGGCCGGTACCGCTTCTTCCACGGCACGATCCTCGGCCACCCGGTCCTCTTCCTTGCCGATCAGGCGACAGACGAGGAGACTCCCGCCGCCATCCGCAAGCACATCGCTCAGATCCGCCCGAAGTGCGACTGGCCCGTCGTGTACGTGCGTGAGCGCGTCACGGCGTACAACCGCAAGCGGCTGATCGAGCATCGTGTGCCATTTCTTGTGCCGGGCAATCAGTTGTACCTGCCGGAACTGGGCATCGACCTGCGCGAGCATTTTCGCCGGCCTGCCAAGCCGCGCTCGCAGTTCCGCCCGGCGACGCAGGCGGTGTTTCTCCACGCGCTGCTGCGGGACGGCGACAGTCCGCTCACCGTCGCGGGGCTTGCGATGCTTCTGGGCTACTCCGCCATGAGCATCGGCCGAGCCTTCGACGACATCGCGGCCGCGGACCTCGCTGTCTCCAGGACGGCCGGCAGGGAGCGTGCACTCGTGCTCGCTGCCGAGCGCCGCGAGCTCTGGACGCGAGCCCAGCCGTTCCTGAAAACGCCCGTCAAGGGCAGGCGTTTTGTCCGTGCTCGGGAGGGCGTGGACTTCGGTCTCAAGGCCGGTCTGAGCGCGCTGGCGAAGTACTCGATGCTCGCCGAACCGCAGAACCCGGTGGTGGCCGTGAGCCGTGAGCGGTGGCGCGTGCTGCGTGAGCGGGGCGAGGTCGTCGAGATTCCGATGCGGGAACCCGACGCGTGCGAGGTGGAGACCTGGACCTATGTTCCGAGGCCGTACCGTGACGGGCCCGCGGTGGACCCTCTATCGCTTGCGCTCTCGCTGCGTCCCGCGGCGGATGAACGCGTCGAGCAGGCCCTCGAGCAGATGCTGGAGACGCTGCCTTGGTGAAGGGACTCGAACGCTTCCGCGACCACTTCAGGGGGTTCGAGGACCGGTACGTGCTCATCGGCGGCACGGCCTGCGACGTGGCGTTCGACGCGGTAGGGCTTCGGTTCCGCGCCACCAAGGATCTCGACATCGTGCTGTGCGTGGATTCGCTCGACGCGGACTTCGCCCGGAAGTTCTGGGGGTTCGTGGCCCTCGGCGGATACACATTCCGCGAGGCTTCTACGGGCCGGACACGGTTTTATCGCTTCAGGAAACCAGCGGCTGAGGGCTTTCCTGCCATGCTGGAGTTGTTCGCCCGCGCGCCCGACGTCATCGGGGTCGTCTCGGGCGACCTCACGCCCATCCCCGTCGAGGATGGCGTCTCAAGTCTGTCGGCCATCCTGCTGCAGGATGAGTACTACGAGTGGGTCCGGGCGGGCAGGCACGTCGTCGAAGGTCTGGCAGTGCTTCGGCCCGAGCACATCATCCCGCTGAAGGCCAAGGCGTGGCTCGACCTGCGCGAGCGCGCCCAAGCCGGCGCGAGCATCGACAGCCGGGACATCAGGAAACACAAGAACGACGTCTTCCGGCTGTGGGCGATCATCGACCCGGGCGTACGGCCGACCCTCTCCGGAGCGATCGAGCGCGACATGCGGGTGTTTCTCGACGAAGTAGCGAAAGAGCCGCCCGACCTCGACGCGCTGGGGCTGAATGCAAAGAGCGTGGACGACGTCTTCAGCACGCTCCGGGCGGTTTACCTGTCGCCGCGTTGAGACGCCGTCATGGAGCGGAGCGGACGACGGCCATGGCACTACGATCGCGCGGCTCGCCCCTGCCCCTGTATACTTCCGGCGTCGAGCGAAGTCCCACGCCCCCACCCCGCCGACGCGGCAGGAGGCAGACCGTGGCCGACAACCCCGAGCGCCCGGATCGCGAGGGCATCCCGACGCGCGAAGAGGAATTGCGAATCGTCCCCCGCTGGGCGCGCATGGCATTCGCTGCCCGGTGCGCCAGGCGCGTCCAGCCGATCTTCATGCACGATTGGCCGGATGCCCCCGAAGAGCATGTGAAGGCGGTCGATACGGCGATCACGCTCAGCGAGCGGCGCCCCGCCGCAGGCAGCAACTTCGTTGACTCAGTCGTTGTCGCCGGGGCTGACAAGGCGGCCTCCGCAGCTCGCGCTTGGGACACTTACGCCGCGAATGCCGCCGACGCGGCCGCAGCGGCACGCCGCACACCCAGGGCAGGATGCGCAGCGGATGCCGCACATGCCGCCGCGGACAACTCTACCATCGACGCCCTCAACAGTGCTATCGACGCGGTCACCAGCACATTCCGGCCCTATGCGAACGACAAGCCCCGCGCGGCCGCCATCGCAGCCATGCGCCGCGACTTCGATCTCCTCAAGGCCGCGGCCGAAGCCGAACACTGGACCGACGACACGCCCGTCCCGCCCGAGTTCTTCGGCCCCCTCTGGCCCCACGGCGAGCCGGAAGGATGGCCCGAGGCGGGTCGTGAGCCGCGCATCGGCGAGCGCACCTTCACGATCGAGTTCGAAGCCCCGCCGGGCGTGAGTGATGAGGAGGCCGCGGAGCGGATCGCGCGCGTCCTGCGCCTGCTCGACCGGCTCAACCGTGCGCAGGGCGGCACCGGCATCGTCGTCGGCGAGGACGATGTTTCGGCGTTCGACAAGTGCATCGTCGCCCCGCTCGTGCCCGTGGGAGGGCCGGCGTGATGGCCCGGCGACACGAACAGAAGCGTGTGGGGCGCCGCAAGAAGATCACGCGCGTGAAAGTCGGCGGCAACGCGGATCAGCCCAAGTCGCTCTGGGATCTGATCGTCTTCGTCCTGCTCGCGCCCTTTCGCATGACCGACGTCGCCGTCGAGCGCGAAGTAGCGGAGGAGTTCGACTACTCGACCCTCGAAGAGACCGACGAGCGGATCGTGCCCGACGAGCAACGCCAGGAACTCACGCGAGACCGCATCAGGGGCACGCTCGCGGAGGAAGCCGTCGATCACGAACGCAAGGCGCTCGCCGAGGGACGGTCGCCGACCGCCCGCAATCCGGGCACCGCCGACGAGGTCGAACGCCTCCGTCTCGAGATTGATCGGGAACTGCGACAGATGCGGGACGAGGGCTGGGACATCCGCACAGTGGATGAAGGCGAGGGCGACTAGTACGACCCCACCCCCTCGATCCCTCGATCCCTCTCCCCCCCGTTCTCCCTCCGCGTCCTCCGCGTTCCTCTCCGCGCCCTCCGCGTTCTCCCCCAGCGTACGCTCAACCTGAGGCGTGCGGGTGCGCCGGGCGGGAGGGCTGTGGGTGAGTGGGCGGCGGGAAACGGTGGAGTTTCGGGGGTTTGAGCCTGCCGCGGGGCGGGAGGCGGGGGCGGTCTATCGGGCGGCTTCGGCGCCGGAGGTCGATGCGGCGTGCCGGGCGGCGGGGGAGGCGTTCGAGTTCACGCGGCGGGCGAGCGGCGAGGCGCGGGCGCGGCTGCTGGAGGGGGCGGCGGCGCGGGTCGAGCGGATGGGGGATGAGCTGCTCGGGCTGGCATCGCGCGAGACGGGGCTGGAGGCGCGGCCGCGGCTGGAGGGGGAGTTGCGGCGGACGGTCTTCACGCTGCGGATGTTCGCGGGGGTGGCGCGCGAAGGGCGGTGGACGCGGGCGGCGGTGGACCCCGGCGACCCGGCCCGCACGCCGACGCCCAAGCCGGAGTTGCGCAGCGTGCTGCGGCCGCTGGGGCCGGTGGCGGTGTTCGGTGCGGGGAACTTCCCGCTGGCGTACTCGACGGCGGGTGGGGACACGGCGTCCGCGCTGGCCGCGGGGTGCCCGGTGGTGGTGAAGGGGCACCCGGGGCACCCGGGCACGGGCGAGGCCGTGGCGCGGGCGGTGGGCGAGGCGGTGCGCGAGGCGGGGTTCCCGGCGGGGGCGTTCGCGTTCCTGCACGCCGGGGGCGAGCGGGAGATGGAGGTCGGGCGCGAGGTCGTGCTGCACCCGGCGGTGCGGGCGGTGGGGTTCACGGGGTCGTTCGGGGGGGGGACTGCGCTGGCGGAGCTGGCGCGGACGCGCGAGGAGCCGATCCCGGTCTTCGCGGAGATGGGGTCGGTGAACCCGGTGTTCGTGCTGCCGGGGGCGATGCGCGAGGGGGGGGAGTGGGGGGCGGAGCGGATCGGGGCGATGCTGGCGGCGTCGGTGGCGAACTCGCACGGGCAGATGTGCACGTGCCCGGGGCTGGTGTTCGTCGTGAAGGGGGGGGCGTCGGAGCGGCTGGCGGGCGCGCTGGCGGAGGGGCTGCGCGCGGCGGGCGTGCGGCCGATGCTGGGGCGGCGCGGCTGGGAGGTCTTCCGGCGCAGGATCGCGGAGGTCGCGGGCGTCGGCGGCGTGGAACGGCTGATCGGCGAGGGCGAGCCGCGCGGGCCGGGTGTGGAGTCGGGGGCGGTGGTGCTGCGGTGCGGGTTCGGGGCGTTTCGGGCGAACGCGACGCTGCGCGAGGAGTGCTTCGGGCCGTCGACAATCGTGGTGGAGTGCGCGGGCGTGGAGGAGATGGTGGAGGGGGCGGGGTTGATGCGGGGTTCGCTGACGGGGTCGGTGTTCTGCGATGATGCGGATCGCGGCGATGCGCTGCGGTTGTGCGGCCTGCTGGAGCGGCGCGTGGGGCGGCTGATCTTCAACGGCGTGCCGACGGGGGTGGAGGTGAGCGAGGCGATGGTGCACGGCGGGCCGTGGCCGGCGACCAACCATCCGCACACGACGGCGGTGGGGGCGCGGGCGATCGAGCGCTGGTGCCGGCCGGTGTGCTACCAGAACGCGCCGGAATGGGCGTTGCCGGGTGATCGGGCGGGAGGGGGACCGGAGTAGCTTGCCGCGCCCACCGCGCGAGCGGGGCGGCTGAGCGGGGCGGCGTGTTCAGCGGTCTTCGTCGGGTTCGTCGTCGGCCGGCGCGGGGAGCCGCGCCCGCCACTGGGCGGCCCTGGCGTCGTGCCCGGCGTCCGGCTCGGCGGCGTGCCAGGCGTCGTAGAGGTCGGCGAGCGACCTGATGTTGGTGATGGTGCGATCGTGGTCCGGGCCGAGGGCGGCTTCGAAGAACGCTTGGGCTTCGAGGTATTGCTCCTCGGCTTCGGCGAAGCGCTCCATCGCGGCGAGCGTCCGGGCATGATGGCCGAGGAAGACCGCCGTGTGCCAATGGCCTTCGGGTAAGACGCGCCTTGCCGTCGCCACCGCTTCGGCCCCGAGCCGCTCGGCCTCCTCCAGTTGCCCGAGCGCCCGCAGAAGGGCTCCCATGTTGCTGATCGGGCGCAGCGTGTCGGGATGCTCATCGCCGAGGACGCGGCGGCTGGCCTCCAGCGCCTCGCGGAAGTAGGGCTCGGCCTCGGCGAGTTTGCCCTGCGATTGGAGCAGTTCGCCCATGTTGCTGATCGAAGTCAGTGTGGCGCGGTGCTCATCGCCGTGGGCGCGGCGAAAGGCCTCCAACGCCTCGCGAAAGTACGGCTCGGCCTCCGCGAGTTTGCCCTGCGATCTGAGCAGACCGCCCATGTAGTTGATCGAGCCGAGCGTGTCGGGATGCTCATCGCCGAGGACGCGTCGGCTAGTCTCTAGGGCCTCGCGGAAGTACGGCTCGGCATCGGTGAGTTTGCCCTGCGATCGGAGCAGAGCGCCCATGTTGTTGATCGAGGTCAGAGTCTGTGGATGCTCATCGCCGAGGACGCGTCGGCTAGTCTCTAGGGCCTCGCGGAAGTACGGCTCGGCATCGGTGAGTTTGCCCTGCGATCGGAGCAGAGCGCCCATGTTGTTGATCGAGAGCGCCGTGTCGGGATGCTCATCGCCGAGCACGCGGCGACGGGCCTCCAAGGCCTCGCGGAAGTACAGCTCGGCCTCCGCGAGTTTGTCCTGCGAGATGAGCAGGAAGCCCATATTGTTGATTGAGCCGAGCGTGTTGGGATGCTCATCGCCGAGCACGCGGCGGCTGGTCTCGAGGGCCTCGCGGTAGTACGGCTCGGCCTCGGCGAGTTTGCCCTCGGCCAAGAGTAGGACGCCCATGTTGTTGATCGAGGTCAGCGTAAGTGGGTGCTTATCGCCGAGGACGCGGCGGAAGCCCTCCAGGGCCTCGCGGTAGTGCGGCTCGGCCTCGGCGAGTCTGCCCTGTGATTGGAGCAGGTATCCCATGTTAGTGATCGAGCGCAGCGTGTCGGGATGCTCATCGCCGAGGACACCGCGGCTGGTCTCCAGTGCCTCCCGGTAGAACGGCTCGGCTTCGGTGAGTTTGCCCTCGGCCAAGAGTAGGAAGCCCATGTTGTTGATCGAGATGAGCGTGTCCGGGTGCTCATCGCCGAGGACGCGGCGGCGAATCGAGAGCGCCTCGTCCTGCGGCGCCCTCGCGCGGTCGAGCAGGCCGACCGCCTCCAGCGTGTCCGCCACGGTCTGCAGCAGCCTGGCCTTCACAAGCGGCTGTTCCTCGAAGCCTTCGTCGATCGTCTTCAGCGCCCGCTCGAAGATGTTCTCGTCGAGCGTTTCGAGCGCGAGGTTGGTGAAGTTGACGCCGGCGAGGGATGATGCCAGTTCCGCCAGCGCGCCGTCGATCCGCTCGTCGTCCATGCCGCGGCCTTCGAGGAACGCGCGTCGCTTGTCGATGACGCCCCGCCGCAGATTGATGCCCATCAACTCCGCGTCGATCTCCGACAGCTGGCTCGCCTGGAACGCCGCCACCTGCTCCAGTTCATCCGCCCGTTGCTCCGCGTCGGCCTCGGCGCGCTCGGCGCGGGTCTGGGCGTCGACCGCCTCGATGCGCCGGGCCTCCGCGCGCAGCGCGAAGGTTGTCGTCCCCACGATGCCCAGCGCGAGTACCACGAACGTCGCGAGCACGCCGCCCACCAAGGCCGTGTTCCGGCGCGCAAACTTGCGCAACTGGTACGCCGCACTCGGCGGGCGGGCCGCGATCGGCTCGTCGCGCAGGTAGCGGCGGATGTCCGTGCCGAGTTCCGCGGCCGTCTGGTAGCGCCGCTCCTTCTCCTTCTCCAGCGACTTGCCGACGATCGTCTCCACGTCGCCCCGGAAGACGCGGTCGATGGAACTCAGCCTCGTCGGCTCGTCCTCGCGGATCACGCGCACGGCCTCGTGGATCAACTTCCGTTCGAGGCGGTAGGGCAGCCGCCCCGCCAGCAGCTCGTACAGCACCACGCCCAGCGCGTAGACGTCGCTGCGCGTGTCGAGTTCGGCGGGGTCGCCGCTGACCTGCTCGGGGCTCATGTAGGGCACGGTGCCGACGAGCGCGCCGACCGCCGTCTCGACCGTCGTCGCGGCGATGTCGGCGTCGGTCGCCCGCGCGACGCCGAAGTCCAGCACCTTCGGCTGCGGCTCGGGCGGGTCGCCCACGTCGGCGACGAGGATGTTGCCGGGCTTGAGGTCGCGGTGGATGACGCCGCGGGCGTGCGCGTGCTGGACGGCGTCGCAGACCTTCGCGAAGAGGTCGAGCCGCCGGCGGAGGTTCAGGCCGCGCTGGTTGGCGTACTCGGTGAGCGGCACGCCCTCGACGAGTTCCATCGCGAAGTACGGCGTGCCGGTGGCGTCGTCCACGCCCGCCTCGTAGACCTGCGCGATGCCGGGGTGCTTCAGGCGCCCGAGCAGCTCGGCCTCGAACTCGAAGCGGCGCAGGAGCGCGGCCGACATCCAGCCGGGACGGATGAGTTTGAGCGCGACCTCGCGTCCGGGCTTGTCCTGCCGGGCGCGATAGACCACGCCCATCCCGCCGCGCCCGATCGTGGCGACGATGACGTAGCGCCCGAAGACCGCGCCCGGCCCGAGTTCGTGCGCGCCGACATCCGCCGCCCGGATCGCCTCGGGCGGGATCGACCGTGTCAGCGCATCGGGATCGACGGGCGGCGGCGTGCGCGGCTTGTCGCGTTCCCCAGGGTCGGCCATGCCCCCAGCATACCACCGGCCGGCAACGTCCGGGCGTGGCACCGCCTTCATCGGCACCCCGGGAGTTGAGGCCGGGTCAGGCGGACAGGGCGAACGCGAGGTGGACGATGGCGGCGGCGTAGATGGCCGCGGCGAGGTCGTCGAGGAGGATGCCCCAGCCGCCGGGGATGCGCTGGAGGGAATCGGCGGGCCAGGGCTTGAGGATGTCCATGGCGCGGAAGGCGAGGAAGGCGAGGGCGAGGGTGACGACAGCGGTCGCGGGCGTGGCGAAGAAGGTGGAGGGCAGGAGGAGCAGGACGAGGGCCATGCCGGCGGTCTCGTCGGCGACGACCTGCGAAGGGTCCTTGCGGCCGAAGCGGGCCTCGGCCTCGTCGGCGGCCGCGATGCACGCGCCGCAGAAGACGAGCAGCACGACGGCCATGGCGACCGCGTGGACGGGCGTCGCGTGAAGGCCGAGGGCGATGAGCAGCGCGGAGAGCGCGACGGGGGGGAGCGAGCCCCAGGTGCCCGGCGCGGGGCGGAGATGGCCCAGCCCGAGCGTCGTGGCGAGGGTGATGGCGACGCTGCGGGGGGGGGTCGGCATGGTGTCGGCTCAGGCGGGACGCGAACGGAGGTGGAGAAGATAGGGGATGCCCGAGGCGAGCGTGACGACGACGGCGGCCCACGCGGCGACATCGATGATCAGCCGCCCCGGCTCGCCCGGCTCCCACCGTCCCCGGGCGAGCGTGAGGAGGATGACCGGCACGGCGAGGGACTGGACGATCATCTTGAGTTTGCCGGACCACTCGGCGGAGAAGTCGCCGCCCTCGCCCTCGATGAGGGCGCGGAGGGAGGTGACGAGGAGTTCACGGGCGAGGATGACGACGGCCATCCAAGGGTGGACGCCGCTGGCCTGGTAGCCGAGGTCGACGCCCTGCTGGCGGACAAAGGCGGGGCCGGCGAGCATGACGAACGCGCCGAGGACAAGGACCTTGTCGGCGAACGGGTCCATGACGCGGCCGAAGCGGGAGATGACGTTCCAGCGTCGGGCGAGGAAGCCGTCGAGGGTGTCGGTGAGGGCGGCGATGATGAAGATGGCGGCGGCGAGGAGGAGCAACGAGGTCGATGCCGCGTCGCCGACGGAGAGGATGGCGACAAAGACGGCGGCGAGAAGGAGCCGGAGCCAGACGAGGGCGTTGGGGAGGTGGCGTTGGAGGGGTGTGGGTGGAGAGGTTGAGGCAGGTGTGGGCACGGGGGGATGGTATGAGTAGAGCGGTGGTCGTGGGCCGGGAGGGAGTGAAGGGGGCTTGAGACTTGAGGCTTGGGGCTTGAGTCAAAGGACTCGCCCCGGGAGGGTGAGGGGGCGCGGGTGCGGTCGGGCACTCTGTGGGTTGGTTGATGGTCTGGTGAGGGTGCTCTATCCTGTGCCTCCCGTGAGCGGGGGGTGGGCGATGTTCGCCCGTTGCCGCTCGGTGGGGCCGCGGTGCGCCGGCGGCGTGTGTCGAGCGTGCGTTGTCTGGACGGGGCCTTGGACGCGGTCATCAATCCCTACCTGCTGTACGTCGGGCTGGCTCTGGGGGGGCTGGGTGTGTGCATGGCGCTGCCGCGCCGGCGCGTCAGCCCGCAGGTGCTGGGTGCGGTGCTGGCGGGGTTGGGGTTGGGGGTGGTGCTGCTGGGGCTGGGGCTGCGGTCGGAGCGGCTGCCGAACTACAACTTCTACATCTTCTCGGCGATCGCGCTGGGGGCGGCGTTGCGGGTCATCACGCACCCGAGGCCGGTGTACGCCGCGCTGTACTTCATCCTGACGATCCTGGCGTCGTGCGGGCTGTATCTGGTGCTCGCCGCGGAGTTCATGGCGTTCGCGCTGGTGATCATCTACGCGGGTGCGATCCTGATCACGTACCTGTTTGTCATCATGCTTGCGACGCAGGCGCCGAGCGAGGGGGAACTGGAGGCGCTGGCGGAGTACGACGCCGAGGCGCGGTCGCCGGTGGCGGCGACGGTGGCGAGTTTCGTGCTGCTGGCCGCGCTGACGACGATGCTGTTCGGTGGGGCCGGGGATCTGCGGCCGCGGGACGGGGCGGGGCTGGATGCGCCGATCGAGATGATGCCGCAGCGGGCGGAGCGGTCGCTGCACGAGGAAGGGCTGATCGCGGCCGGCGACGAGGTGGTCGGCGTGGACGCGGCGGCGTGGACGGCGACGCTGCGGAGCGGGGAAGTGGTTGCGCTGCCCGCGTCGGCGCGGCTGACGAACGTGGAGCGGATCGGGCACGATCTGCTGGCGGAGCATCCCGGCTCGATCGAGATCGCGGGCGTGATCCTGCTGATGGCGATGCTGGGGGCGACGGTGCTGAGCCGCCGCCAGGTCGAACTGGAGGACGACGCGAAGCGGCGGCAGTCGGAGCGTCTTGCGGCCGCGGGGACGGTCTTTGCGGATCGGGAGGCCAACCCGTGAGCGTGTCGTTGTCGCTGGCGCAGGCGTCGCTGCCCGCCCCGATGGACGGGGTGACGCTGGCGCACTACCTCGTCGTGTCGGCGGCGATGTTCGCGATCGGGCTGGTCGGGTTCCTGACCCGGCGGAACCTGATCATCATGTTCCTCTGCACGGAGTTGATGTTCCAGGCCGCGGGGATCGCGCTGATCGCGTTCAGCCGCTTCCACCTGCACATGACGGGGCAGACGTTCGTGATCTTCGTGCTGACGGTGGCGGCGGCGGAGGCCGCGTTGGCGCTCGCGCTGGTGGTGCTGCTGTATCGGCGCAAGGACTCGCTGAGCGCGGAGGAGTGGGCGGAGATGAAGGGTTGAGGGATCGAGGGTAGAGGGAATGAGGGAAGAGGGTTGAGGTAGGAGCATCGCGTGGTTGGTGGGTTGGCGGGGATGACGGGGTTGACGGCCGCGGCGGCGGGCGGTGATGGCGCGCTCGCGGTTGGTACGGTCGCCGGCCCGTGGTGGGTGGTGCTGATCCCGCTGCTGCCGATGCTGGGCGTCGTGCTGACGCTGGTGTGCGCGATCTTCGACGTGCGGACGAAGGCGCCGGCTTGGATGTCGGTGGCGTGCCTGGCGGGTTCGTTCGGGCTGGCGGTTCTGGCGTACCTCGAACTGGCGGGCGGACCGACGGCGGTGACGTTTGGGTTCCGGTGGATCGACGTGGCGTGGGGTGACGGTCCGGGGCAGCGGCTGAGCGCGGACTTCGCGTTCGCGTTCGACGGGCTGACGTGCCTGTGGATGCTGTTCGTGACCGGGCTGGCGACGCTGATCGCGCTCTACGCCAGCGAGTACATGAGCCACGACGTGGGGGTGGGGTACTGCCGGTTCTTCGCGGCGTTCAACCTGTTCGTCTTCTCGATGGCGTGCCTCGTGATGGCGGACAACCTCGTGCTGCTCTTCCTCGGGTGGGAGGGCGTGGGGCTGTGCTCGTACCTGCTGATCGGGTACTTCTACAAGAAGCCCTCGGCGGTGGCGGCGGCGAAGAAGGCGTTCATCATGAACCGCATCGGCGACCTCGGTCTGCTGATGGGGATGCTGCTGACGTTCGTGCAGTTCGGGACGCTGAAATACGCGGAGTTGTGGCCGCTGGTGGAGCCGTACGTGGCGGCGGTGCGGGCGGGCCACGCGGACGAGGTGCCGTTCCTGGTGGGGCTGATCCCGGTGCTGTTCATGGTCGGGGCGTTCGGGAAGAGCGCGCAGTTGCCGCTGTACGTCTGGTTGCCGGACGCGATGGAAGGCCCGACGCCGGTGAGCGCGCTGATCCACGCGGCGACGATGGTGACGGCGGGCGTGTACCTGGTGGCGCGGACGTACCCGCTCTTCCTGGTGAGCGAGTGGGCGCTGCCGGTGGTGGCCTGGGTCGGCGCGCTGACCGCGCTGCTGGCGGCGACCATCGGCATGGCGCAGTTCGACATCAAGCGGATCATGGCGTACTCGACGGTGAGCCAGTTGGGCTACATGTTCTGCGGCATGGCGCTGCTGACGAGCGTGGGCGGGGCGTTCCACGTCTTCACGCACGCGTTCTTCAAGGCGACGCTCTTCCTGTGCTGCGGGGCGGTGATGCACGGGTTCGCGGGGCAGTTGGACCTGCGGCGGCTGAGCGGCGTGGGGCTGATGCCGGGGTGGCGGATCGTCGGGCTGGCGATGCTGGTCGGGTGCCTGAACCTCGCGGGGTTCCCGTTCACGGCGGGGTTCTTCAGCAAGGACATGATCCTCGCGGAGGCGTTCGTGACGCCGGGGCCGGGGTACCGGGCGATCGGATGGATTCTGCTGCTGACGGCCGGGCTGACGGCGTACTACACGTTCCGCGTGTTCTTCCGGGTGTTCGTGGGGCCGGTGGAGTACGTCCCGGGTGATGAGCATCACGGCGATGAGCACGGGCATCACCACGAAGAGCACGGAGAGCATGAAGGGGGCCAGCAAGGCCCCGCCCCGGAGGCGCACGGTCACGCGTTTCATCCGCACGCGCCGGGGTGGGCGATCAACCTGGTACTCGCGCTGCTGGCGGTCGGGTCGATCGCGGCGGCGGGGGCGTACTTCGTGCACACGGAGCATCACGGGTGGGTCGGGCACCTGCTGCACGGCTCGCCCGCGGAGCCGACGCATGAGGCGGCGTTCGTGGATGCGCACGGGCACGGCGACGGGCACGCGGAGGCGCACGGCTCGTTCTTCGGGCTGGACCCGCACAAGGCGATGTACTTCGTGTCGTCGGCGATCGGCCTGCTTGGGATCGGCGTGGCGTTCGGGCTGCACTATCTCGGGCGCACGACGGCCGCGACGAGCCGGGCGGATGCGCTGCTGCCGAAGGTCGGCCCGGTGGCGAGGTGGGCGCAGGGCAAGTGGTACGTGGACGAGTTGTACGACGCGGTGATCGTCAAGCCGCTGTGGGTGCTGTCGCACGTGCTGCACATGTTCGACAAACTGGTGGTGGACGGGCTGGTGAACGCGGCGGGGTGGCTGCCGCGGATGATCGGGCGGGCGGTGCGTCCGTCGCAGGGCGGCGTGCTGCACGGGTACGCGGTGCAGATGGCGTGCGGGATCGCGTTCGCGTTGGTGATCGTGTGGCTGATGACGTTGTGAGGGAAGGGACGGAGTTGCTGATCGCATGATGCTCGCGTTGCTCATCCTGCTGCCGCTGGTGTTCGCGCTGGTCGTCGCCGGGCGCCCGGCGGAGCACGCGCGCTCGATCGCGCTGGTGGGGACGCTGGTCGCGCTCGTGGCGTGCGTGGCGGCGATGCGGGCGTTCGACTGGTCGAACGCGGCGGACACCGGGCAGTTGGGCGGCTCGGTGGCGTGGCTGCCCGCGCTGGGGCTGCACCTGTCGGTGGGTGTGGACTCGGTCGCGCTGCTGCTGATCGCGCTGACCGCGCTGCTCGGGCCGCTGTGCGTGCTGGGGTCGTGGACGGCGATCACGGAGCAGCGGCGGACGTTCTACGCGTGGCTGCTCGTCTTGCAGGCGGCGATGACGGGGGTGTTCGCTTCGAGGGACCTCGTGCTGTTCTACGTCTGCTTCGAGTTCACGCTGATCCCGATGTACGTGCTGATCAGCCTGTTCGGCTCGAGCAACCGACGCGCGGCGGCGACGAAGTTCTTTCTGTACACGTTCACCGGCTCCCTGCTCACGCTCGCCGGGCTGCTGTACGTCGTGTGGTTCGTGGCCCGCCCTGAGCAGCACGGGGCGTGGACGTTCGACATCGGCGTGCTGACGGCCCACGCGCCGCGGATGGACGCGACGGCGCAGGGGTGGGTGCTGCTCGCGCTGCTGGCGGGGTTCGCGGTGAAGGTGCCGCTCTTCCCGGTGCATACATGGCTGCCGCTGGCGCACACGGAGGCGCCGACGGCGGGCAGCGTGATCCTGGCGGGCGTGCTGCTCAAACTGGGCACGTACGGCATCTACCGGTTCGCGCTGCCGATCGCGCCGGCGGCGGTGGTCGAGTATGCGCCGCTCATCGCGGGGCTGAGCGTGGTGGGCATCGTGTACGCGGGGCTGGTCTGCTGGGTGCAGACGGACGTGAAGAAACTGGTGGCGTACTCGTCGGTCTCGCACCTCGGGTTCTGCGTGCTGGGCCTGGTCGCGTTGAACGGGGCGGGGTTGTCCGGCTCGGTGATGTACATGATCAACCACGGGCTGAGCACGGGCGCGCTCTTCCTGCTCGTGGGCATGATGTACGAGCGGTACCACACGCGGTCGATGCGGGAGTTGGGCGGGCTGGCGGCGAAGATGCCGGTGTGGGCGACGTTCATGGTCTTCTTCGCGATGGCGTCGGTCGGGCTGCCGGGGTTGAACGGGTTCGTCAGCGAGTTCCTGTGCATCCTGGGCGCGTTCCAGGCGGACGACGGGTGGGGCAGGTTCGGCGACCTGCCGGGGGCGACGCCGGGTCGGCTCGGGCCGTGGTTCGGGTTTGCGGCCGGCACCGGCGTCATCATCGCCGCGATGTACCTGCTCTATATGGTGGGGCGGATGTGCTTCGGGCCGCTGATCGAGCCGGGCGGGCACGACCACGACCACGCGCAGGCGGGCGCGCTCCCGCAGGACCTGACCGGTCGTGAGATCGGCGCGTTGTTGCCGCTGGCGGCGTTGTGCCTGGCGCTGGGGGTGTACCCGTCGCCGCTGCTGGACTCGATCCGTGAGCCGGTGAACGCGACGGTGGCGCACGTGCTCGGGAACGCGGAGGGTGGGGGCGCACCGGCGCGTCGTGCCTCGCCGGGGACGGTCCACGCGGAGGGCGGGCGATGACGGAGAAGATCGCCATCCTGTGGCCCGAGATCGCGATGTTCGCGGGCACGTGCGTGGTGATGCTGGTGGGGCTTTCGCCGCGTGCGGAGGTTCGCAGGCAGACGGCGTTGCTCGCGGGCGTGACGCTGGCGGTGGCCGGGCTGCTGGCGGCCAACTCGCCGGGCGTGGACGGGCCGCTGCCGGGGATGATGGGCTTCGTGAAGAGCCTCACGGCGGCGGTCGGGCTGATGCTCGTGCTGTTGCTGGCCGGTACGGTCGATCGTGCCGAGGAGCGGGCGATCGCTGAAGGGCGGGCGGCGTTCAACCCGCTGCGATCGACGCGGGGCGAGTTCTATTCGTTCTTCCTGTTCAGCCTGACCGGCGTGATGCTGTGCGCATCGGCGGGGGACCTGATCTGGCTCTTCCTCGCGCTGGAACTGACGAGCCTGCCGACGTACGTGATGGTCGCGATGAGCGGCAAGGGCGTGCGGCTGGGCGACCGCGCGGGCGAGGCGGGGGTGAAGTACTTCTTCCTGGGCGCGATGGGGGCGGCGGTCTTCCTGTACGGCTTCGCGTTGCTCTACGGCGCGACGGGGACGACGCGGTTCGGCGAGATGGCGGCGTTCTTCGCGGCCGAGGGCGTCGGGCCGATGGCGACCGCGGGGCTGCTGCTCGCGCTGGTCGGCGTGTCGTTCAAGATCGCGGCGGTGCCGATGCACTTCTACACGGCGGACGTGTACCAGGGGGCGGCCGCGCCGGTGTCGGCGTTCCTGGCGTTCGCGCCGAAGACGGCCGGGTTCGTGTCGATCCTGCTGCTGGTGTCGGCGGTGGGCTGGTTGCCGACGGGGGGGCGGGCGCCCGCGTTGCCCGGCTCGATCGACGCCGCGCTGTGGCTGATCGCCGCGCTGACGATGACGGTGGGCAACGTGCTCGCGCTGCTGCAGACGAGCGTGAAGCGGCTGCTGGCGTACTCGTCGATCGCGCACTCGGGGTACATGCTGGTGGGCGTGATCGCGGGGCCGGGCGACGGGTCGTTCACGCAGAACGGGTTGTCGGCGGTGCTGTTCTACCTGCTCGCGTACGGGGTGACGAACCTCGGGGCGTTCGCGGTGTTGGCGTGCCTGGAGCGCGACGCCGAGCGCGGCGAGGTCGATTCGGCGGCCGACCTGAAGGGGCTGTGCCGGACGAGGCCGGTGCTCGGCTGGACGATGGCGATCTGCCTGCTGAGCCTGCTGGGATTCCCGCCGCTGCTCGGGTTCTTCGCGAAGGTGCCGCTGTTCACGTCGCTGCTCGGCGCGGAGCGGTACTGGCTGCTGGTGATCCTCGCGCTGAACTCGGCGATCGCGGCGTACTACTACCTCGGGCTGGTGCGGGTGGTGATGCTGGATGAGCCGAGCGCGGAGTCGCGCTCGGTGCGGGCGACGCCCTTCGTGTCGAGGCCGGTCGCGGCGGTGGCGTCGGCGGTCGCGGTGGTGCTGCTGGCGGTGTTGGGGAACGGGCTGATGGTGGCGAGCCAGGCGGCGGGGAAGTACGAGCGGCCGGCGGTGGGTGAGCGGCACTCGGCGCGGGCTGAAGCCGGCGGCTCGGAGGTGGGGGTCGCGGAGTCGGACGGGCGGGTTGGAAGGTGAAGAGGGGGCCTGAAAGGCCCCGCCCCGGAAGAGGGAGAGGGACTCGCTCAGAGTTCGACCGCGGCCCAGGCGCCGTTGGCGTTCGCGAGCGCATGGATGCGGATCGACGAGCCGACGAGAGCGCGGGCGGCGCGGGGCGTGGTCGTGAGCAGGTGCAGGGGGGGGGCATCGGCGGAGCGGAGCGAGGGTTCTGCCGCGATGAGCAGGCGGGCGTGGGCGTGCGCCCATGCGGCGGCGGCGGTGAGAGCGGCGGCCGCGGCGGGGCAGGCGTCGGGAGTATCGGCGCGGGCGAGCAGGTGCAGCCGACCCTCGGTGTCCGTGGCGAGTTCCACGGCTTGCGCGCAGGGGCTGCGTGCGGAGAGCGGTCGGAGACCCGGCAGCAGAGGAGCGAGCGCGTCGGTGGGCGCGGGCTGAGGTGTCACGGGAATCGGGGGGGGGGAAGGGGATCGAGGGGGGGTAGCCGCCACGGAGTGGCGGGGTACCCGGGGCTGTTCGCGCACGAGCGCGAGGAGCGAACCCGGGGACCGGTCCGTCGGGCCGCGGAACAGGTTGATCGCGCGGGCAGGGACCATGCGGGGGACGGGCTGGGCGAGTTCGGGGGGCAGGCCGAGGAAGGTCGCGGCGGCCTGCCGGATCTTGCGTCCGGCGTGTGCGGCCGCGTCGGCGTTCGCGCCCATGACGACGACGCGGAGCGTGGGCAGGTCGTCGGACGCGCCGACAATCGCCTCGGCGAGCGCCTTGAGCGTGCGGTAACAGGCGGCGACGGCGGTTTCGTCCGCGCCGGTCAGAAGCGTGAGCGTTGCGGGGGTCTCGGCTGCGATCGCCTCAGCGAGCGAGATCTCGTTGGTCTCGTCCACGCGGATGAGCCAGCGGCGGGAAATGGACTTCGCGCGTTCGATCGCATTGTCGATGGTGTCGGCCGGCTTCTCGAGCGGCAGGTCCGCGCCGACGATCTCGACGCTGGCTGTGCCGGAGTTCAGACGCAGGAGGGCGACCGGCTCACCGGTCTCGGCGGCGCGGTGGCGAGCGTATTGCAGCACCCACGGTGAGGCGAGGACGGGAAGGTGGCCGAGGATCAGGGCTTCGATTGCTCCGGGAGTTGGGCTTTCCGGGCCAGGGGACAGGCGGGACGCCTGCGCCACCGGTGCCGGGCGCATGGGTTCGGGGGCGAGTTCGCCGTCGCCGAGGAAGAGGTCGGCGAGGGAGTCGTAGGCGTGGTCGGTGGGCGTGGAGATGAAGGGGATGGTGAAGGGGTCGAGCGGTGCGTCGCGTGAACCGTTGCGGGAGTCCATGGTGTCGAGCCTCGGTTCGTCTCAGAGGACGGCGGCGGCGCCTGGGAGCGGCGCGGCCGCGGGGCGGACGTCGACGACGCTGTTCGGCTCGCCGAACGCGTTGAGTTCCCACTCGCTGTTGTACGGGTCGGCGATCCAGTGCCCGTCGACGATGAGGCGGTAGAGACGGCGTCCGGGCTGAAGAGGGATGCACGCTTCGAAGACCCCGACGATCTCGTTGCGGCGCAAGTGGTGCTCGTCGGGGGACCAGCGGTTGAAATCGCCGGCGACGGCGACGGATCGACCGAGCGTGATGGGCTGAACGAAGAGGACGCCGGCCGGCGTCTGACGCGCGCCGTAGAGGCGTCGGATGGTCGTGTCGCCGGGGGGGGCGGCGTCGAGTTGGCGGATCAGGTCCTCGCTCAGGCCGCGCTCGGCGGCCCAGGCCGCGAGGGCTGCTCTGCGCTGGCGCGACTGCGTACGCTGGGCGAGGTCCGCAGCGCGCGAGGGCGGGCTGTTCGAGGCAAGCGAAGGGGCGACGGTCTGCTCGCGCGGCCCGACGAACACCCCCGGCCCGATGACACGCTGTGCGAGAGCGTCGGGGACATCGGCATCAAGGGTCGTGATGACGGTGGGGAGGATGGTCGAATCGCCCTGGGACGGCGCGTGGTGCGGTTCGTCGTCGTGCTCGAGGGTGGGGTCGTCGGCGTCGGTGGCGGGTTTCACCGGGCGGGCCTCGCCGCCGCGAACGTGGGGGATGCCCGCCTGGGCGATGAGCGTCTCCGCGAGGGAGCGATAGTCGGCGGCTCCGCCGGACTCGGGGGCGTACTCGATGACGGGCTGGCCGAAGGAGGCCGCCTCTTTCAGCGCCGGATCGCGGCGGATGGCGCAGGGGAGGACGCGGTCGCCGTAGCGGCGGTGGAGTTCGGCGAGGAGGTCGCGGGCGAGCGGGGCGTTGTCCTCGTGCAGGGTCGGCAGGAGCCAGGCGGGGATGCGGCGGCCGAGTCTGCGGCCGAGGGACTGGACGGTGCCGAGTTGCTTGGCCGCGCCCTGGAGCGAGAAGTAACTCGTCTCAACGGGGATGAGGACGGCGTCCGCGGCGGTGAGGGCGTTGAAGGTGAGCAGGCTGATGGAGGGGGAGCAGTCGATGAGGCATGCGTCGTAGTGGGGGGCAAGCCCTTCGAGCACCCATGCGAGTCGGCGTTCCTTGTCCGCGCGGTCGGCAAGGCCGCCGCGCGGGGACTCGAGTCCGGCGAGGCGCATGCGGCTCGGGATGAGGTCGAGATTGCGGTACGGGCGCCAGATGAGGCGGGCCGGATCCGTGCGGCGGGCGGGAGCGGCGACGATCGCGTCGGTGACGTCGAGGTCGAAGCGGTGTTCAGGGACTGCCAGACCCGCGGCGCAGTGCGATTGGGGATCGACATCGACCAGGAGCGTGCGAAGGTCGTGCGCCGAGGCGAGGACTGCCGCGAGGTTGATGGCGGTGGTGGTCTTGCCGCAGCCGCCCTTCTGGTTGATGATCGCGATCGTCCGCACCGGGGGCCTCGCGAGCGGCGTTGGTGATCGCCCGGCTCGGCGAGCCGGGTACAAACCGGCAGCACAGACCGCGCGGGTGGTGCGCGGTGGATGGAGTCGTCCGGGGGGTTATCGGGTCGGTCCGAATTTGCGCTTGAAGAATGCGCGCGCCGCCTCGCAATCAGGTGGAGTCCGTGGGGCGGTCGGTGCGCACCGCGCCGATGCCGGCGAGGACGGCGTGGGCGGGCGGGTCTTCGACGACGCGCGCCCGGCCTCGTTCGGTGGGGAGGATGAGTCGCAGGCGCCCGCCGTGCACTTTCTTGTCGCCGCCCATGAGCGAGGCGAGCGTGGCGTCGTCCGGGAGGCCGGCCAGACGCGTCGGGAGACCGATGCGGCGGAGGATGGCTTCGGCTTCGTCGCCGAGCGAGGGATGGCAGAGGGAGAGTCTTTCGGCGCATCGGCAGGCGGCGATGATGCCGACCGCGACGGCCTCGCCGTGCTGGAGCGGGGCGTGCGCGGGGTCGCCGTCGGGCGTGAGCCAGGGGAGCGTTTCGATCGCGTGGGCGAAGGTGTGGCCGAGGTTGAGCAGGGCACGCCCGTGGCGGGCTTCCTCGCGCTCGTCGTCGGCCACGACGCGAGCCTTGATCTGCACGGAGCGGCGCACGAGTTCGGTGATGGCGTCGGGGTCCTGGGCGAGGATGGCGTCGATGGAGGCGGCGATCCAGTCGAGGTAGGACGCTTCGCCGAAGTCGCCCGCGATGAGGCCGTGCTTCACGCACTCGGCCAGGCCCGAGCGGAGGTGGCGTTGGGGGAGCGTGGCGAGGGTGTCGGTGTCCGCGAGTACGGCGAGGGGCTGGTGGAACGCTCCGGCCATGTTCTTGGCGAGGCCGCCGGACTCGCCGAGGTCGAGATTGACGCCGGTCTTGCCGCCGACGGAGGCGTCCACCATCGCGAGCAGGGTTGTCGGGCACTGGAGGACGGGGACGCCGCGGCGGTAGGCGGCGGCGGCGAAGCCCGCGAGGTCGCCGACGATGCCGCCGCCGACGGCGACGACAGGCTCGCCGCGTTCGAGGCGGGCGCGGGCGAGAGCGACGAGGACGGTTTCGAGCGTGGCGAGCGACTTGGTGCGCTCGCTCGGCTCGATCTCGACGCGGACCGGTTCGATGCCCGCGGAGGCGAGTGCGCGTTCGGCGCGTGCGGCGTGGTCGGCCGCGCCATGATCGACGACGAGTCCGGCGCGGAGTGGGAGTTCGCCGAGGGCGCGCCCGAGCACATCGGGGGCGGAGGCGAGGATGGCCGGTCCGACGTGGACGGGGTAGGCGCGGTCGCCCAGTTCGACGCGGACGGTGACGGGGGGAGGGGGGGGCATGGCGTTGGTCCGTCAGCGGGCCTTGCCCCGCGCGGCCGGGTCGGCGGGGCGATGCCAGTCGATGCGGGGCGCGTCGCCCCAGAGCATCTCGAGGTCGTAGTGGGCGCGGGTGTTCGGCTCGAAGACGTGGACGACGACGTCGACGAAGTCGGCCAGCAGCCAGGTGCCGCCCTGGTCGGTGTTGGTGCGGAAGGCGGGGTGGCCGGTCGAGTCGCCGAGTTTCTTGACGTGCTCGAGGACGGCCCGCATCTGGCGGTCTGAAGTGCCGGAGGCGAGGACCAGGAAGTCGGTGATCTGGCTCAGGCCGCGCACGTCGAGGAGCAGGACATCCTCGCACTTGTCGTCGTGGGCCAGGCGCGCGACTTCGACCGCAAAGGTGCGGGCGGCTTCGTCGTCGTGAGCAAGGGCGTCGGCGGCGTCGGCCCCGGGCGTCGCGGGTCGTGTCATCGGGCAAGGGTAGGGGGGAGAGTGTCGGGGCGTGCCAAGCCCCTCCAAGCCCCTCCAAGCCCCTCCAAGCCCCTCCGAGCCACTCGGAGCCACTCGGAGCCGCGGGCTTCAGCCCGCGCACGTCTGCCCCTCCAAGCGCAACCCTCCGAGGCGGGTGGCGCTCCTTCCCGCCGACAGATCCCAAACCGCGGGTGCCACGACTCGCCGCAACTCCTCTGTCTACCCCTTCTACCACTCCTCCGCGGCGCAGTCGTGCCCTCCCGCCCTTCCCCACTTCGGCATCACTGCGCGGCGAAGGGCGCGGAGAACGAGGAAGGAGATGGAGGCCGCGAGTGATGGCACCAATAGGAAAGTAATGCCACCCGCCGGATGCCCACGGCGAGAATCTCTGCGATGATGTGTAGCCGTTTGGTCGGGGTCAGCAGGTGGGGGAGCGCGAGGTCATCGCGCTCGGCCCCCTCATCGAGGTCGATGGTCATGCGTGCGTCCGTGCGCGAGCCCGGTGGGGCCAGCGATGGTCAGTTGTGCCCGCCCGCCGAGCGGCAGGCCGTTAACCACTATCTACGCAAACGGTTCGGATTGTGGCGGAAGGGCAGATCGGAAGGGGCTCGCGCCGTGGCACGGCGGCGGCACTCTAACGGTCGTGCGCGCCGGAATCCGGTGCAAACAGCTCCACCCGCGCCCACGAGCGCCGATCGGCGGCGATGTCGAACCGGCGGCCGCAACCGGGGCACACGCCCGTCTCCCCGAGGCCGTTCAGGTCGTGCAGGCAGTTCACGCACGCGCGACCTGAAGCGGCCGCGAACGCCCGCATGATCCGGCGCTCTCCGCGCACCACGCGGCGGATCACCAGGAACATGGGCGCGAAGAGCACGGGAAGGACGGCCGGCCCGAACCACGGCCCCTGGGCGAACACCGCCGATCTCGCCGCCGGGACCAGAAAGAGGCTTGTGACAGCGATCATGAACACCAGCGGCAACGCGAACCACCACATGAGCCGCCTAACGGCGGGCGGTATCGGCGGAGACTCAGGATGCCTTGGAGCGAACGCCATGACTCAAGGATACATCGGCGGATCTCCGCCGACCCGCTTCGCTCATCACTTGCATAGGTTCGGGACCAAGGTCTGGGTAGTAGCCATGCCTCTCTCTCTTTCGGAACCGTTCCGATCCACGCCCACCCCCGATCGGAACCCCGCGTCAAATCCGCGAGGGCGTCAACCAAGAGTCGGAGAGAGTTTGAGAGGTTTGGCCGAGAGGCCGACGCGAACCCCCGGGGTTCTCGTCGCGCCCCGATCGGTCCGACGCAAACGGAGAGCGCGGCGGCCAATCTCGACCCGCGGTTGAGCCCCGAATCTTCGACGTTTCCGGCATCCTGCCCGGACGCCGGAACCCGGCCGGCCCGTAAAGCAAAACCGGCCCGCTTTTCGCGAGCCGGTCAGAAGCTCCCCGACCAAGGCTCGAACCGGGGACACGGGGGTGAACAGGCGACCGGGTCGCGTCGGCCACGCCCCGGCGTGCGACGTGTCGCGGCGGGGGGGTCGCATGGGCCTGTGGCTCGGCGGGGCTGATAACGGATGAGCCGCCGTCGGGTGAACCGCTGGCGGCTGCTCCGGGCAGGTCCGAGGCGGTTCTCGGGGGCGGGAAGCCCGATTTCGGGCTTTGGAAGGCGTCGTATGAACTCCTGATCACCCGTGATGAACTCCTCAGCACCCGTGATGAACTCCTCAGCACCCGTGATGAGCTCCTCAGCACCCGTGATGAGCTCCTCAGCACCCGTGATGAACTCCTCAGCACCCGTGATGAACTCCTCATCACCCGTGATGAACTCCTCAGCACCCGTGATGAACTCCTCATCACCCGTGATGAACTCCCCATCACGGCTCATGAACTCTCCGGCTGGGTGGCATCACGCACTCCGACCCATGCCGCCCAGCCGCCGGGATGCGGCCGCGTCAAGGCACGTTCGATGGAACGTTCAACCGGGGATCGATAGGAATGTGTGCGGGTCAATCCGCGCTGGGGGAGTCGGGGGGCGCCTTGAAGGCCCATGCTCCCGCGCGGCCGGACCCGAGGCCGGGGGCGGGGAGGGCGCGTTCGAGGTCGGGGAGGGCGCGGAGGAGGGCGAGCAGGGCAGGCTCGTCGAGGGGAGCGGGGCGGTCGGGTTCGTCGTCGTCGCGGGCGGTGCGCTCCACGGTGGGCGCGACGAGCAGGAGCCAGCCGCCGGGGGCGACGACGCGCCAGAGTTCGGCCGCGTCGGCGGCGTGGACCGCGCCGGTACGGAGCGCGCCGGCGGCGATCACGGCGTCGAATGCGCCGTCGAGTTCGCCGTGCAGGGAGGCGTGGTCGTCGAGTTCGAAGGCGATGGTGGGGGCCGGGTAGCGGCGGCGGGCGTATCGGATGGACTCGCCGTCGGTCTCGAGGGCGACGATCGCGCCCGACGGCCCGACGGCCTCGGCGAGCAGGGCCGCGCCGCAGCCCGTGCCGCAGCGGGCGTCGAGGATGCGCGCGCCGGGGCGGATGCGCGTGGCGGCGACGCGGTAGGGGATGAGAGGCCAGTCGCCCACGAGGTCGGCGTACTGGCGGCGGGGCGTGCAGCGGATGCGGGCGCGCGAGCCGTCGGGGAAGCGCACGTCGTACTCGCGCACGCGGGGGCGGCCGGGGCGGAGGGGGGGGAGCGAGCCGGGCCGGAAGCGCTCGACGTAGCGCACGCCGTCCACGACGACGCCGGGACGGCGCGGGATGAGGCGCGCGAGCGCGGCGAGGAGGCCGGGGCGGGTGTCGGCGGCTTGAGTGTCGGGGGGGGGCATCAGGGTAGAGGGAGGAGGGATGAGGTGGAAGGAAGGGAGGGAGAGGCGTCGGAGACGGGGCCTGGAAAGGCCCCGCCCCGAGGAGTTGTAGCCGCGGAGAGGGGAACCCAAGGCGTCGGGTGCTCGTGCGAGGCGATGGTGAGTTCGTAGGGGGCGCGGCGGTGGTGCTTGGCGGCGACATCGGGGCGGTTGCAGTCGCGGGAGAGGTGCAGCAGGACGACGTGGCGCGTGGGGGCGATGCGGGCGATCGCGTCGGCGCACTGCTCGTTGCTCAGGTGCCCCGAGCCGCCCATGATCCGCTGCTTGAGCCACCAGGGGCGCTCGGAGGCGGCCTGCAGGCGCGGGCAGTAGTTGCTCTCGATGGCGAGGACGGCGACGCCGGCGAGGCGCTCGACGAGGGCGGGCGAGACGTGCCCGACGTCGGTGGCGAAGCCGAGCGAGTCGCCGCGGGGGAGTTCGAAGCGGAGCGTGGTGACGCCGAGATCGTCGTGCGAGAGAAGGGTGGGGAGCGCGGTGACGCCGCCGGGGAGTTCGAGGGTGTCGTCGAGCGGCTCGGCGCGGCGTGGGAGCGCGCCCCATCGCGTGCCGTGTGCGACGTGGCGGCGGTGGGCGAGGATGCGCGTGTGCGACGGCAGCCAGCGTGCCCAGCCCGGATTCCAGTGGTCGGTGTCGAGGTGGGTCAGGATGACGGCGTGGGCGTCGTCGAGGGCGAGGCCGAGGCGGTTGAGTTCGGCGTGGGTGCGGCGGAGGCCGAGGCCCATGTCGATAAGGAGGAATGAGGGGGGAGGCCGGAGTGCGGAAGGGGTGGAAGCGGCGGAAGGCAGGGTGAGGACGGAGCAGTTGCCCGAGGAACTGCTGGCGAGGACGCAGAGGGCGGGTTCGGCGGGTTGGAGTGGGGGTCGGAGTGGGGGCCTGCTGCTCGGCATGGGTGCAGGTTACTCGTCTTCGTCGAAGTCCGGGAGGGTGACGCCGCGGCGCTTCATCTGGAGCCAGGTGGTGAGCAGGCGTGGCGGCCTGCCCATGCCGGGGCAGATGCCGCGCTTGGTGCCGGCGACGAAGTCGGCGAGTTCGGCGACGGCGGGGGAGTTGGCGGCGCGCTCGCGGAGGATGTCGAGGGCTTCATCGTGGGGCACGGGGGTTCGGAAGACGTCGCGGAAGGCGCGGCGGACCTCGGTGATCTCGTGGCGGGGGATGCCGGCGCGGCGCATGCCGACAAGGTTCAGGCCGCCGATGCGGTTGCGTTCGGGGGCCATGCAGAAGGGGGGGACGTCCTTGGAGACGGCGACGCCGCCGGAGATGAAGGCGAGGCGGCCGACGCGGACGAACTGGTGGATGCCGACGTGGCCGGAGAGGGTGGCGTTGTCGGCGATCTCTGCGTGGCCTGAGACGCCGGCGTAGTTGACCATGACGACGCCGTTGCCGATGCGGGCGTCGTGGCCGACGTGCGAGGCGACCATCATGAAGACGCGGTCGCCGATGGTGGTGGGGGCGGTCTCGTTGCTGGCGGCGTGGATGGTGGCGTGCTCGCGGATGAGGCAGTCCGCGCCGACGACGACGCCGGCGGTGGGCGCACCGGGCTTGAACTTGTAGTCCTGCGGCTCGAAGCCGACGCAGGCGAAGGGGTAGAGGATGGTGCGTGGGCCGATGGTGACCGGGCCGCGGAGGTGGACGTTGGCGAGCAGGCGCGCGCCCTCGGCGAGCCGGACGGGTCCGGTGAGGACGCAGCCGGGTCCGATCTCGACCGAATCGGCGAGGTCGCAATCGCCCGAGAGAACGGCGGAGGGATGGACGGTGGGCATCGGGGGGGATGGTAGGTGGGCGATACCATCGGGCGTGAACGGGCGGCTGCGCGTCATTGACCTTGGCAGGCTGGGCTACCGCGGGGCGTACGACCTGCAACGGGCGCACGTGGAGGAGGTGCTGGCCTCGCGCGAGGCGGGGGAGCCGGAGGTCGGGCGGCTGCTGCTGGTCGAGCACGACCCGGTGATTACGGTGTCGGGGCGGCGCGGGGCGGAGGGGCATGTGCTGGCCTCGGAGGCGGCGCTGCGGGCGGCGGGCGTGGCGGTGGAGGCGACGGATCGGGGGGGGGACGTGACCTACCACGGGCCGGGGCAGTTGGTCGCGTACCCGATCCTGGACCTGAACGCGCTGCGGCTGCGCCTGCACGAGTACGTGCGGCTGCTGGAATCGGCGGCGATCGGGGTGTGCGCGCGGTACGGCGTGCGGGCGCACCGCGAGCCGGGGGCGACGGGGGTGTGGGTGGCGAGGACGGAGGCCGAAGAGGGAAGGCCGGAGTCGGCGAAGGTGTGCGCGATCGGCGTGCGCGTGCGGCGGTGGGTGTCGATGCACGGGCTGGCGATCAACGTGACGACGGACCTGTCGCACTTTGACCTGATCGTGCCGTGCGGATTGACAGGGCGCGCGGTGACGAGTCTGGAGCGTGAACTGGGCGAGGCGTGCCCGTCGATGGAGGCGGTGAAGGGCGCGCTGGTGGACGAGATGTCGTCGGCGTTGGCGGGCAGGGGCGCGGTGGCCGAGAGCGATGGCCCGACCTCACCCGGGCGGTGAGTCCGGCGGCGGGGCCTTGTTCCCGAGGTTGAGCGACGCCAGCAACTCCTCGTCGAGCGTGCGTGCGTTGGGGCCGCCGGTCGCGATACGGAAACCGCCGACGTAGTCCCACAAGGCCCAGCCGATTCGGTGTTCGCGCAGGGCGTCGGCGACGGCCCGGTGCCAGGCGAGGCGGCTGTCGCGCGGCGAGGCCTTCGTGTAGACGCCGAACTCACCGCAGTAGACGGGGCGATCGTGGCGGCCCGACCAGTCGGCCGCGCGGCGGAGGCTGTCGCGAAGCGCGTCCGCGTTCCACGGGTCCTCCGTGCCGGCACGGGCGGACCAGCGGAGAGCGTTGCGGGACTCCTGCGGGAAGGTGTCGGCGGTGCGCTCGAGTTCCTCGCGGTCCGCGGGCCACGGCACGCCGTGCATGTCTTTCCACGGCGGGAAGCCCCACTCGGCGGCCTGGTGTGTGAAGTTGTGCGGGCCGTAGAAGTGGAACGAATAGACAACGTTCGGGTCGTCGAGCGGTTCGAGGCGGAGCAGGCCGTCGATGCCGCCCCAGTCCGCGCCGGTGGCGACGATGGTGTGGCGCGGGGCGGCCGCGCGGACGGACTCCGCGATTCGGCGCTGGGCGTCGTGCCAGTGCTCGGGGTCGCGCAGGTCGTGCGGCTCGTTGACGAGTTCGAGGAAGACGCGATCGGGGTCGGTGTCGGTCAGCCGGGTCGCGAGCGACGCCCACATGCGGTCCAGTTCGCCGAAACGGTCGTCGAAGTCCCCTCCCCGCGGCCTGATCCACGGGGTGCGGCTCCAGTGGGCATCGACGACGACGGCCAGGTCGGCCGCGAGGCAGAGGCGCACGGCGTCGCGATACTCGGCGAACTCGGCGGGCCTGAGCGATCGCGCGGCGTCGTCCCACAGCCACGACGGCTCGAACGGAAGTCGCGCGTGCGTGAAGCCGGCGGCCTTGAGTTGGTCGAGATCGGCGCGCGTGATGAACGCCCGGCGGGCGCGCTCGCCCTGCGCGTGCGGGAACCACATCCAGTGCGAGAGGTTCACGCCGCGTGCGAGGCGGGCGATGCGTTGCGGATCGACGCCCGATCGTGCCGCGTGCTCGGCGAGCGAGCGTGCGAGCGCGGGCGCGGCGGATGAGGCGGCGGCAGCCGCGCCGATCGTGGCGAGGAACTCACGGCGATTCATCGCATCAGCGTATCAGGGCGAGCGCGGTTGCGGGCCGACGGTCGGCCCCGCGGGGCGGTCGGGCGTGCCGAGCAGGCGCGTGGCATCGGGACGCTGGACGCGGAAGAAATCGAAGGCCACGTCCATCCTCCGCCCGGTGCCGGGCGTTGACGCCCCGAAGCCGACACGGACCTCGGAAAAATCGGCGAGGTATGAACCACCGACGGCGTACCAGCGCTGGCCGTCGAGACTCGCGTAGCAGGAGATGGACCGTCCGCGCCGGACCATCTTCATCCAGCAGGTGTCGCCGAGCGTGTTGGGCGTGACGAAGTCGCGGAACTCGCCGTCCACCTGGTGGGCAACCTGCCAGCGGCGGGTGTCGATCCAGCCGTTGCTGAAGCGGACGTAGTTGTTGTGGTCCTGGTAGACGATGAGGAACGCCTGGTCGAAGTTGCGTTGGGGGCGGAACTCGGGGCGGAGGATGATCTCGAAATCGTCGTTCGGCGCCCACTGGAGGAACATGTTGCGGACGTCGCCGCGGGTCTTCCAGAGGTCCCCGTCCTGCGTGGAGATCACGAGTTTGCCGCTGGCGAGGCGCCAGCGCGACGCGTCTTCGTTGACGATCTGCCAGCGTGCGAGGTCGAGTTGGTTGGCGTTGAACTCGTCCGACGCGGCGAAGGGGAACGGGCGCACGCCGGAGGGGAGGGGCTGGGCGTTCGCGGTCGGCCCGTCGGCCTCGATGCGGAGCGCGCCGTCCGGGCCGGTCGTGAGGCGGAGGCGGTCGATGGCCAGTTGCCGCGCCCCGCCGCCGGCCTGTTGCATGTGCGTGTGGTAGACGATGAACATCTCGCGGTCGTCCGGTGAGGCGATGATGCTCGGATGCCCGGGGCCGGAGATGCGGGGCGTGCGCGTCATCAGGGGGTTGAACGGGTCCTTGGTCCAAGGCCCGAGCGGCGAGTTGGCCGTCGCAACGCCCACCGAGTAGGTCGGGTAGGCGTAGCCGGGACCGGAGTAGAGCATGACGTAGCGGTTGCCCCAGCGGAAGACGTAGGGCGCCTCGTTCCACCTGCCCTCCCACTCCTTGTCCGGGGTGACGCAGAGGGTCGGCTGCCCGGTGACGGTGAGGAGGTCGCGCGAGAGGGGCACGACCCACGTCTCGCTGACCGGGAACTGCGAGATGTCGCGCGAGTAGTAGAGGTACGCCGAGCCGTCGCGGTCGATGAAGCAGTGGGCGTCGATCATCGCGAAGCCCGGGTCCCAGAGCGGCGCGCGGTGCTCGCGGAACGGCCCGAGGGGTGTGTCGGCGACCGCCAGGCAGATGCGGTGCCCCATGGCGGGATTGTTGCGGGCGTTGAAGTACATGTAGAACCGGCCCGCGTGCTCGACGACGCACGGCGCCCAGATCTCATCCTGCGCCCAAGTGTTCGCGCCCTTCTCGAACGACCAGCCCCGCCACTGCCAGTTCACGAGGTCCGGCGACGACCAGACCCCGAAGCCGCGCGAGCCGTCGGTGGTCGCGTAGACGTAGTACGTGCCCATGTGGCGGATGATGTGCGGGTCGGCCAGTTGCGGGTCGAGGGGGTTGCTGAAGGTCGTGACGCCCTGGCCGAGCGTCGGACAGGCCAACGCGACGGCGAGCAGCAACGAGCAGACCACGCACCGAAGGACGAAAACCTGGATCATCATGACCGGAGTGTACCGGGCGGACCGCAAGCGGTGTCGGATGCGCAGTTTCTGCCGAGAAGCGGCACCCCGAGAACGGAATTCTGAGGGGTTGGCCCCCGGCAAACTGGCGGGCCTGCGGGCCGCGAGCCGAAGGGACTGGCAGCCCCGCCATGCCGGCGGGCTGCGGAGATCATCGCGATGAACACGAATCGAACCGGGGGCATGACGGCGGTCGCCGTGATCAACTTCATCTTCGGCGGGTGGGGGATGCTCGGGAGCCTGCTCCTCGTGCTCGGGGGGGGGCTGCTGGCGGCCTTCGGCGGGGCGGCGGCGGCGTCCGGAGAGTCGGGAGGTGCAACGGCCGCCGGCGCGGGCATCGGCATCACGCTCGTCGGGCTGCTCAGCCTGTGCGCCGGGCTGCTGCTCGTCGTCGGCGGGATCGGCATCCTGAAGATGAAGCCGTGGGCACGGCAGGCGTGCCTCGCCTACGCGGGCATCGCCGTGATCGTCAACCTCGCGAGCATCGCGCTGCTCGGCACGGGCTTCGGCATCGGGCAGATCGTCGGGTTCGCGTACCCGGCGCTCCTCGCGTACCTCTTCCTCGCCAACCCGCAGTGGAAGCAGGCGTTCTCCGCCTCGTCGAGCGCCGCGTCGCATACGCGCAGCGACCAGGACAACTACCGCGCCGCGGCCTGAACACTTCGGCATTTCGAGTCTTGATGCCACCCCTCCGGTCGATCCTTCGGCCGGAGGGGTCTTTGTTGATGGGTCGGCGCGCGGCGTGAGCGTCGCGTATGCTTGGGGGTCCGCAAGAACCCTACCGGAGACAACGCATGACTACGCCGGATCCGCGGGCGATCGCCCGCCTCAACGAGTTGCGGCACGCACACATCGGGAGCACGTACGGCGACGAGTCCGAGGCGATCGGCGGCGGGCGGGTGTCGTTCTGCGCCGGGTCGCCGTGGTTCTGCCGCGCGGCCGGGCTGGGGCATCAAGGCCCGGTGACGGGCGATGACATCGACCGGATCGTCGAGTACTTCCGCTCGCGCGGGGTCGAGCCGAAGGTGGAGATCCCGGTCTTCGCTCCCAAGGAACTGCTCGATGCCCTCGCCGACCGCGGCTTCGGCGTGCGCCAGTTCGAGAACGTGTACGCCCGTGCGATCGGCGCGGACGAGGACGTGCGGCGTGCGCTGCCGCGCGGCTGGCCGGAGGGGCTGGTGGTCGAGACGATGGACGCGGGGGACGACGGGGCGGTTCGGGAGTACGTCCTGACGGTCCTGCACGGGTTCATGCCGACCGAGGCCGTCACGGGCGAGATGATCGACTCGACCGTGCGCACGATGACGCGCGAGACCATCGTCGGGTTCGTCGGGCGGATCGGCGGGCGCATCGCAGCCGTCGGCGCGGTGGAGTGGACCGAGATCGAGGGCACGCGGCTGTGCGCACTGGCCGGCGCGGTCACCGTGGAGGAGTTCCGCGGGCGCGGCGTGCAACTCGCGCTGATCGCGCACCGTCTGAACGCGGCCCGCGATCTGGGCTGCACCATCGCGCTGATCGAGAGTTTCCCGGGCATCCCCACCGAGCGCAACGCGGCGCGGCTCGGGTTCGGCCTCGCGTACGCGAGGGCGGTGCTGACCGCGCCTGTCAGGCCCGGTTGAGGACGCCGCCCACCCGAGTACACCGGCGGCGTGAAGTACGAGCGGTTCGAGGAACTTCCGGTCTGGAAGGACGCCGCCAGGCTGTACATGGGCGTCGAGCGGCTCTGCGGTGATGAGGCGATGCGCGGGCCGGGCGATCTGAAGGACCAACTCCTCCGAGCGGCGCTCTCGATCTCGAACAACTTCGCGGAATGGTTCGAGCGGGGCACAACGCAGGAACCGCTGACGTTTCTGTATTACGCGCGTGGTCGGCCGGAGAAGCACGGTCGATGCTGACGATCATGCTCGGATCAGCGCGGTTCGCTCATCTGCGATCTCAAATCTCAGTTCTGAGATCGCGGTGCGAATCGATCTTGCGGCACTCCGCGGCTGGGCGGACTCGCTCCAGAACTCGGACATCAAGGGCACGCGGTATCTGAACGACGAGACGCGAAGGGCATACGACGATCGGGTGCGTCGCATGGCTTACGAGCAAAGTCTGCGGGCGATGCTCGACGAGATCAGGCGCGAGCGGGAGGGGGCGCCTGGAAGTGAGCAGGCGAAGGCGGAGCGTGCGCACGGCGAGCCTGACAGCGTGTGAAGTCACATCCGTCGCTTGTCAGCCCCGCGCCGGCGTGAGCAGTTGCTCGGGCTCCTGCAGCAGGCGGACAATCTCGGCGAGGGCGAGCGCGCCGGTCGCGCCGTCGACGACGCGGTGGTCGCAGGCGAGGCTCAGCGGCAGGAGCTTGCCGACACGGAACCAGCCGTCGCGCGTGACCATGCCCTCGTGGACGCGGCCGGCGGCGAGGATGCCGACCTCGGGGTAGTTGATGATGGGCGTGGCGAAGCGGCCCGCGTGGCTGCCGACGTTGCTGATGGTGAACGTCGAGCCGAGCAGTTGTTCGCGCGGGATCGAGCGGTCGCGCGCGGATCGGGCGATGGCGTCGATCTGGCGGCCGATCTCGAGGACGCCGAGTTTGTCCGCGTCGCGGATGACCGGCACCATAAGCCCCGTGTCGGTGTCCGTCGCGATGCCCAGGTGGACGGCGCGGTGCTGGACGATCTGCTCCGCCTTGTCGTCCACGGTCGCGTTGAGCGCGCCGAACCGGCCCGCGAGTGCGCGACAGACGGCCGAGCACACGAAGGGCAGGAACGAGACCTTCTCCCCGCTGGCGGCGGCGAGTCTGCGCCTGAGCGAGTCCAGTTCCGTAACGTCCGCTTCGTCCATGACGGTGAAGTGGACGGCGGTGGAGACGCTCTCGCGCAGGCGGTTGGCGATGGTGCGGCGGACGCCGCGGAAGGGGATGACGGCGGTGTCCGCGTCGGGCGGGATCGCGGCCTGCTGCGCGGGCGGGTGCGACGGGGCGCGCACAGCGCCGGGCGATGCGGGCGCCGGAGCCGGCGCGGGGCGAGTCGGCGCGGAGGCGGCTTCGCGTGGGCCGCCGGACGCGAACGCGCGCACGTCCTTCTCGGTAACGCGGCCGCCGATGCCGGAGCCGGGCACCCGGTTGATGTCGATGCCGAGTTCGCGCGCGATGCGTCGCACGGCGGGCGTGGCGAGGGCCTTGCCGTCGCGGGCGGTCATGCCGGCGAGGTCGCCGCCGACCTGGCCGACGACCGTGCCCGCGTCCTCTCGCTCGGCCTCCGATTCCGGCTCGGGCTGCGCGGCGGGCGCGGCCTTCGGCGCGGCGGGCCGGGCCGCGGCTGCGCCGGACGGGGCGCTATCGCCCTTGTACTCCACGAGCACGGAGCCGACTTTCAGGATCTCGCCCTCCTTGCCGTGCAGGGCGGCGATGACGCCGGCGCGGGGGCTGGGCACCTCGACGAGGGCCTTGTCGGTCTCCATCTCGGCGAGGATGTCGTGCTCGTCGACCGTCTGGCCGACCTGCACGCGCCACTTGATGAGTTCGGCCTCGTGCACGCCCTCGCCGAGGTCGGGGAGGATGAACTGGTCGGGATTCGCGGATTTCGTGTGGGCCATGTTCAGTCCTTGTCCTTCTTCATCTTCACGAGCAGCACGAGAACCGCGATCAGGATTGCACCGCCAACGATCCAGACCAGCGCGAGTTTCTCAGGGCTGTCGATCAACTCGGCGATGCCCGAGCCTGTGCGAGCGCCGAACTCAGCCTCGGGGATGCCGATCCGGGCGAGCAGGTGTGGGTTCAGTACGCCAGGCATTCCTCGATCGCCTTCTGAATCCGCGGGCTTTCCGGCAGGTAGTCGAGTTCCAGTTTGTAGTACGGCATCACGGTGTCGAAGCCGGTGCAGCGCTGCACGGGGGCTTCGAGGTGCAGGAAGCAGTGCTCCTGGATGAGCGTGGCGATCTCCGCGCCGAGGCCGGCGGTCTTCGGCGCCTCGTGCACGACGACGCACCGGCCCGTCTTGCGCACGCTCTCGACGATCGTTTCCATGTCGATCGGGTAGATCGTGCGCAGGTCGATCAGTTCGATGCTCGCGTCCTCGGGGAGTTCGTCCATCGCGGCCAAGCACTGGAAGACGGGCGCGCCCCACGTGACGACGGTCACGTCCGTCCCCTCGGCGACGACCTTCGCCTGCCCGATCGGGATGGTGTAGTCGTCCTCGGGCACGTCCTCGCGGAAACTGCGGTAGACGCGCTTCGGCTCGAAGAAGACGACCGGGTCCGGGTCGCGGATCGCGCTCAACAGCAGGCCCTTGGCGTCGTAGGGGGTGCTCGGCATGACGACCTTCAGGCCGGGGTGGTGGGCGTAGATCGCCTCGGGCGAGTCGGAGTGCAGTTCGGGAGCGTGGATGCCGCCGCCGACGGGGACGCGGACGGTGAGCGGGATCGTGATGGCGCCGCGGCTGCGGGTGCGGTATCGGGCGGCATGGTTGACGAGCTGGTCGTAGGCGGGTCCGAGGAAGCCTTCGAACTGGATCTCGGGGACGGGCCTCATGCCGGCCATGGCGAGGCCGATGGCGGTGCCCATGATGCCGGACTCGGCGAGTGGCGTGTCGGCGACGCGCTCCGCGCCGAAGCGTTTCTGGAGGCCCTCGGTGACGCGGAAGACGCCGCCGTTGAGGCCGACGTCCTCGCCCAGCACGACGACGCGTTCGTCGCGCTCCATCTCATGGGCGAGCGTGTGGTTGATTGCCTGCACGAGTGTCATCTGCGCCATGTGTTCGTTCTCGTTCGTCTGAACTCGGTTGGTGGGTCGGAGGGAGTGCGGCTCAACGGATCGAGGCGCCCGTCCGGGACGCGGGATCGGGCTGCGTCCGGTCCTGCCCGATCGAACTCGTCCGCAGCGTGTCTCGTTGGCGGGCGATCTCGGCGGGGAGTTCGGCGAAGGTGAAGTTGAAGATGTCGTCGGTGGTGGGCTTCTCGATTCCCTCGGCGGCTCGCACGACCTCCTGGACGATCGCCTTGGCGCGTTCCTCGGCGGTGCGCTGTCGATCGTCGTCCCAGAGGCCCTTGTTCTCGAGGTACCGGCGCGTGCGGATCATCGGGTCCTTCTGCTGCCACGCGGCGACTTCCTCCGGGTCGCGGTAGCGGCGGGCGTCGTCGGCCGTCGTGTGGTCGCCGAGCCGGTAGGTGACGGCCTCGATGAAACTCGGGCCGCCGCCGCTGCGGGCGCGTTCGAGGGCGTCTCGCGTCTCCTTGTAGACGGCGAAGAGGTCGTTGCCGTCCACCTGCACGGTGGGCATGCCGTAGGCGAGCGCCTTCTGGGCGATGGTCTCGGACGCGGTTTGTGTCTCGCGCGGGACGCTGATGGCCCACTGGTTGTTCTGGCAGAAGAAGACGCAGGGCACCTGGAGGGTGGAGGCGAAGTTGGCGGCTTCGTGGAAGTCGCCCTCGCTGGTCGCGCCGTCGCCGAAGTAGGTGATGACGCAGCGCGGCTCGCGGCGGATCTTGTAGGCCCAGGCGATGCCGGTCGCGTGGAGCATCTGCGTGCCGATGGGGATGCTGATGGGGGTGACGTTGACGCCTTCGGGGATCTGGTTGCCGCGTTCGTCGCCCATCCAGTGGAGGAGGATGTGCTCCATCGGCAGGCCGTGAAGGAAGAGGGCGGCGTTCTCGCGGTAGCAGGGGACGAGGAAGTCCTCGCCCTTCTTCGCGGCGAATCCTGACCCGAGCGCGGCGGCCTCCTGACCCTTGTTCTGCGGGTAGGTGCCCATGCGTCCGGAGCGTTGGAGTTTGAAGGCGACCTCGTCGTGCTGGCGGCAGATGACCATCTGCTCGTAGAGGAACGCGACCTGCTCGTCGGTGAGGGTGCCCGCGGCGAGTTTGGCGTCGAGGCGACCCTCCTCGTCGAGGATCTGCACATACTCGACGCGTGCTTCGTAGACGACCTTCCTCGGCATCGGCGTCCTCCCGCCCGTCCCGGGACCGGGGCGGGCTGCTCTCTGGCGACAGCGTAGCGGGCCGGGGGGCCGGCGACGCGCCGGTACGGCTCAGTGTTGCGCGGCGTCCGCGGTTCGGGCGTGCGCATCGCCCGGGAACGACTTGATCGACGAATGGTCCGTGCGGCGGCCCTTGCCGCGTTGCGGCGTGGGGCTGCGTTCCGGGATGATGAAATCCTCGGTGGGCAGGGTGTCGTTGTGGCGCAGGGCGGCGCTCGCCGCGGCGAGCATCGTGTCGTCCGCGTTGAAGTAGAGTTCGCGGTAGTAGCGGTTGATCTCGATCTCGGCGAGGTCGAAGAAGTGCAGGGCGGCGGCGCGGTCGCGCTCGAACTCGGGTCCCCCGTTGCCCTCGTGCCGGCGAACGTCTTGGTCCAGTTTGCTGAGGGTGCAGGCCCAGGCGTGCAGGTAGATGGCGGCGAGGGCGAGCCGGGCCTGGACGGCCTGGCGCGAGACCACGGCGGCGTCGTAGCGCTTGCTGGTCTGCTTGAACTGGTAGGTGTGCTCCGAGATCAGGCGTGCCAGGCGCTGCGCGTGCGGGCGGAGGGACGGGTGCACGCCCTCGATCGCCGGGGCGCGGCGGCGCACGCCGAGGAAGACTTCGGCCGCCAGCGGGACGGCCGCCCGGAGCAGCGAGGGGCTCAGTTTCTTCGAGAGCGGCGCCTCGCGGATGCCGAGCATCCACTCGCCGAGTTGCTTGCCGCCGTAGGCGAAGATGAACGACCACATGAGGTCGTTCGAGCCTTCGACGATGATGTTGATGCGCGAGTCGCGGAAGGTGCGCTCGATCTCGTTCTCGGTCATGTAGGACTCGCCGCCCATGATCTGCATGGCGTCGTTCACGACGCGCCAGCCCATCTCGGAGCAGAAGACCTTGCACGCCGCGGTCTCGAGCATGATGTCCTCGTCGCTGCGGTCGAGCATGCCCGTGGTCATGTAGAGGACGGCGTCGGAGGCGTACACCATCGCTGCCATGTGCGCGATTCGCTGCCGGACGAGTTCCTTCTCGGCGAGCGGCTCGCCGAACTGGTAGCGGGTCTGCGCCCATCGGATGGCCTGGTTCATCGCGCTGAACGCCCCCCCGAGCATCCCCGCGCTCAGGGTGCACCGCCCGTAGTTCAGGCAACTCAGGGCGACGTTCAGGCCGCGTCCCTCCTTGTGCAGCAGGTTGAACTTCGGCACCCGGACGTTGGTGAACCGGATGCGGGCCTGCCACGTGCCGCGGATGCCGCACTTGCTCCGGTTCTTCTCGAAGATATCGATGCCTTCCATGTCCGGCGTGCAGACGAGGGCCGTCACGCGCTCGGAGCCGTCCGCCATCTTGTGCCGGGCCATGACGGTGAACAGCCCGCTGATGGCGGCGCTGGTGGCCCACTTCTTCTCGCCGTTGAGGATGTAGTGGCTCCCGTCGGGCGAGAGTTCGCAGGTCGTCTCCTGCCCGCCCGCGTCGCACCCGACGTTGGGTTCACTCAGGCAGAACGCGCTGACCGTGTCCTTCGCCAGGCCGGGCAGCCAGAGGCGTTTCTGCTCATCGGTGCCGAAGAGCATGATCGCCTTGCACCCGATCGACTGGTGGGCGCTTACGAGCACGGCCGTCGAGCCGCAGTACCGGCCGATCATCTCCAGCGCCCGGTTGTAACTCGTGATGCCCATGCCCAGCCCGCCGTATTCCTTGGGGATGGTCATGCCGAGCACGCCCATCGAGAACAGGCGGTCGATGACCCAGCGCGGGATCTCCTGCTCGCGGTCAATCTGGATCGCGGGGTGTTCGTGCTTCAGATAGCGTTCGAGTTCCGCGAGCAGTTGGTCGCACCGCGCGGCCTCGTCGGGGCTGACCTCCGGGTACGGAAGCACGAGATCGCCGCGGAACCTCCCCCAGAAGAGGTTCTTCATGAAGCCCATCGAGGTCGGCTCGGGGCCGAGCAGGGCCTCCGCCTCCGCGATGAGTTTGCGGTCCTTCTCCGAGACGCCTTTCATCGACTTCAGGTCTGCCATCGAACACCTCTGCGTCACGCGGGTCAGGCCGCGCGGTTCCTCCCCCGGGTGGCGTGGACACTCGAACTCCGTCCCCCGGGCGTCATCCTTTCTTCGCCGTGCGTTCGAAGAACGCGCGGATCGCATCAACAGCGGCGGGCGTGCGGCGCAGCGCAACGAGGCGTTCTCGCTCGGTGTCCAGCGCGGCCTGCCACCCCCGGGCAGTTCCGGCATCCACCGCGTCCAACACCGATGCGCCGGTCTGGCTCGAACCGACCTCGCCCCGAACTTCGTCCGCGGCCTTCACCACCGCGCCCGCGCAGTCGCCGCGCCCGATCCAGCGCGCGGGTGCGCCGTCGCGCTTCGGCGTCTTCTGGGCGCACACCCACGACGTGGCCGCGTCGAGCAGTTCTTCGGGCGATGCGGCGACGTCGTCGAACAGCCCGGCCTCGGCGGCCTCATCGAAGGCCATGGTCCGCCCGGTCGCGGTTCGCCGGATCGCATCCGCGGCGTCCATCCGCGCCGGGAGCAGGTTCGTCCCGCCCCATCCGGGGCAGAGGCCGAGCGACGCCTCGGGCAGACCGACCTGGTAGGGCTTGCCGGTCGGCGAGGGGGACGCGACCAGGCCGTCGCAATGCATCGCGAGTTCAAGCCCGCCGCCCAGGGCCGCGCCGTTGACGGCCGCGACGGTGGGGCAGGGCAACTGGGACAGGATGCCGAAGACGCGCTGGCCGTAGGCGAGGTACCGGTCCAACTGCTCATCGCTCAGTTCGCTGATCGCCTTGAGGTCCGCGCCGGCGACGAACGCGCGCTCGCTCGCGGACGCGAGGACGACGGCACGGGCGTCGGCCGGGATCGTCGCGAGCGTCGCTTCGAGCCGCTGGATGAGCGGGAGGTCGAGCACCACGACGGGCCGAACCGCCTGTTCGAGACGGATCGTGAGCACACCCTCGTGCTCTCGGTGGTCATCGCGCTCGACTGGCAGCGGCTGGGCCGTCATTCGTTTGCTCCGACCGCCCGGCGGCGGGCCGAAGCCGACACCGGACATTCTCCGATCACGTCCCGAAACTGCGGGAGTATAGCGCGCGGAGGCCGCTTCGTGCTGCCGCTCGGCCTCGTCAGGCCTTCGCCGCGAAGCGTTGGCGGAGCCGGGACTGCGCGTCGGGCGTGGCAAGAACGGACGCCGAGATCTCCGCTCCGCGGCGCACGACGGCCTCATCGTCCGAGCCGTCGAGGGCGTTGAGCAGCCGCTTCGTCTCACGGAGGGCGAGGGGTCCGGCCTTGGACAGGCGATCGGCGAGTTCCGCCACCGCCGGCTCAAGGTCGGCGGAGGTCGGGACGCTCCTCGTGGCGAGGCCGATCCCGGCGGCTTCGCGACCCGTCATCACGCCTCCGCCGAGGAGCACCTGCCGCGCCCGCCCCGCCCCGAGGCGTCGGACGACCCACGGGGCGACGACGGCGGGGCAAACGCCGAGGTCGACCTCGGGGAAGCCGAGTTTGGCGTCGCCGTGGGTGAGGACGAAGTCGCAGACGCACGCGAGGCCGCACCCGCCGCCGATGGCCGCGCCGTTGACGGCCGCGACGAGCGCCATGGGCAGGGTGCGCATGCGGAGCGTGAGGTCGGCGAGGAGGGCGAGCAGCGTCGTTCCCGCGCCGGGATCGTCCAGGACGGCCCGGAGGTCCATGCCCGCGCAGAACGCGGGGCCGTTGCCGGTGAGCACGAGTACGGTGGGAGGCGTCGCGGCTTTGTCGATTTCGGCGACGCGGGCGAGCAGGCTCTCGAGGAGCGCGATCGAGAGTGCGTTTCGGGCGTCGGGCCTGTTCAGCGCGAGGCGTGCGACGGCGCCGTCGATCGTCAGGCTGGTGAGGGAGTCGCTCATGGTCGGCGGGCGTGCGAACAGGGTTGAGCGTAGGCCGAGTGCGCATGAAAAACGCCCGTGCCGGTCGGCGTCGGGCGTTGAGAAGAGGCGGGGCTTGGTGGGTCAGATCGTACCGGTGATGCCGAGGGGGACGCCGAGTGTGCCGAACGCGCCTGGGAAGAAGGCGTCGTAGTGGCCCATGTAGGCGACGATGCCGGAGGGGCTCTTGATCGTGAGGCCGTAGAAGACGTCCTGCATCCGCCGGTCGCCCGTCACGAACTCGTGGACGTCGAACTCGGCGAGGCGGCGGGCGGGGAGGACGCGGCGGAAGACTTCTTGGCCGAGCGGCGTGCTGGTTCCCGTGAAGTTGCCGTCGAAGCGGATCGTGATCTCGACGACCTGGTCCTGCTGGGTGGGGTTGAAGAGACGGAGATACTCGACGACGTTGGTGCTGAAGGGGTCCCGCGGCCTGAAGCCCTCGCCGAACGCCCAGTAGGTGTGCGACTCGATTGCGAAGGTCGTTCCGTTGCCGTCGTTGAAGACTGCCGTTGGAAGTGAGAGCGAGATGGGGAGTGGGGACTCGAAGAGGATGGAGTACGCGCGTCCCTGCGGGAAGCCGGGGAGCGAGCCGACGTTGATCTCGCCGCGTGAGAGCGCGGGCACGGTGAGCGAGGTGCGGTACGCGCTGCCGTTCTCGAAGAGGAAGGAGAACACGACGGTGGTCTGTGCGTTGTTGGGATTGGCGATGCCGACGCGCTCGCTCTCGGCGTTGATGCCGAACTGTCCCTCGGGGGTGACGCCGGAGGTGGCGCCGAGGCCCGGGGTCGCGGCGAAGCCCTTGGCTCCGGGCTCGTCGGTCGTGACGCCGTTGTCGTAACTGCTGACGGCAGCGACGATCGGGGCCTGGGCCTGGATGAGCACGCCGTATCGACCGTCGGGAACGTTGGGGAGAGAGGAGAGATTCCACCCGCCGCGGCGGAATGGAGCGAGTTCCTGCGTGAGGACGATCGGGTTCCCGCCGTCGGAGGGCAGCAGAGTGGTCTCGATCTTGATCGTGATGTCGGAGACGCTTTGGAAGATGATGATGTCGAAGATGCCGTCGGCCTTCTCAACCTCGCCGGTGGTCCAGGTCTGGCTGACGTCGGAGACGAAGGACTCCCCGATGGCGGAGCGCAGGCCGTCGAGCAGGAAGGTGTCGTAGTGGCTGAAGGTGGCGGCGATGGGCCGCTCGGAGCGGAGTTCGATGGCGTACGGCTCCAGCGGCCGGACGAGCGAGCCGCCGGGGTTTCCGAAGCCGATGTCGTACATCTCGGGGGTGTTGAGGGTGATGCCGCCGCGCGACTGCGGGGCGATGACGAAGTCCGCGAGCACCTGGTCGCGCTGTCCGGTCTCGTAGCGGGCGACGGCGAAGATGCGGGTGGGCTGGTCGTGCGGGTTGAGCATGGGCACGAAGGTGTAGATGAACGGGCTGGCGAAGCCCTCGGGGTAGTACGAGCGGTAGGGGAGGGTCGGCGCGGAGGAGCCGTCCGAGAGCGTCTCGACCGCCGGGTTCGCCGTGTCCGCGGTGAGGTGTCCCGAACCGGTGCCGGCGTTGACGGCGTCGTAGAGGCCCTGCGCGGCGGTGGGCGAGGCGCCGAAGAAGATGAAGTATCGCATCGTCGTGCTCTGGCCCGCGCCGATGGCGCCGAGGTCGTAGGCGAGGACCATGAGCAGATTGCCGGACGCGCCGTCCGGGTCGTTGACGCCGAAGGCGAGCACCTGATTGGGGTCGCGGATGACGAGGGCGTTCGGGTCAATGAAGGTCGCCATCGCCCGCGTGTCGGAGGCCGGCGCGCCCATCGCCATCGTCACGCCCTCACCGAAGGCGTTGGTGACGACGCTGGAGCGCATGTAGGGCACGCCGTCGAGGACGTCGTTCTGTGTGTTCGGGCCTCGGTTGTCGAGGTTGAAGCCCTGATTGGCGTCGATCGCCTCCATCCACGAGACCTCGTTGACGGCGGACGAGCCGTTGTTGGTCAGGCGGACGTCGACGGCGAGGAAGGCGTCGTTGGGGCCGAAGGAGATGGTGCGTTCGACGGAGAGGGACTGGCGGAAGAGTCCCTGCGACGTGGTGCGCCGGTTGAAGGCGTCGCTCTGGCTCACCATGGTCATGGGGAGCGAGGTTGGGGACGACGATCCGTTGTTGAGGAACTCGTAGCCGCCGGCGGACATGCCGTAGAAGGACCGGAGGCCCTGCCCGGTGTCGGCGTCGCGGAGGAACTCCAGCCCGTCGAACCTGATGCCGAGCGGGGACCCGGCGTCGTTCATGCCGAAGGTGCCGTCGTTGTCGATGCCGGCGCGGACGCGCTGCCCGGCGAGCACGTGCGAGGCGTCGCTGACGCCGCCGCTCACCGAGATCGCCAGTGTGTACCTGCCCGTGGTCTCGGCGGGGGCGCCGCTGGTGACGTTGAACGGGTCGTAATCGAGATTCGTCGCCTCGCTGACGGCGATGTAGTAGATGCCGCCGGCGGCGAAGACGAAGCCGCCGATGCTGCTGTTGAGCGTGCCGTCGGGCGTGGAGCGCTTGATCTCCGAGCCGCTGGCGTCCAGCAGTCGGAGTCCGGTGGCGAGGGTGAGTTCGCCGGTGCTCGGGTCGGCGACGGAGATGGCGAGGGCGTTGAGGGTGGTGCCGGCGTCGACGCGGAAGCGGAAGAGGTCGCGGTCGAGGAGGCCGAACCCGCCGTCGCCGATGTAGGCGTTGCGCGTCGCCGCGCCGGTGCCGTTGATCTCGTTGAGGTCGCGGGCGGTGGTGAGCGTGTCGTTGAGTTCGAACGGGCCGAAGATGTCGTTTTCGAGGGTGAGTTCGATCCCCCACGAGCGGAGCACGCCGGAGTTGAGGGCGGTCGTGTCGTTGATGACGATCGTCCAGAGGCCGGCGGCGGACTCGCCGTCGAACTTGTTGAGTGCGTTCGTCGGGCGGTAGGAGCCGGAGTAGGGCGTGGCCGCCGTGATGATGGACCGCGCGGCCTCGTCATCGAAGAGGACGTTGTTGAAGTCCTGGCCGTTGGTGCCGTGCCGGTCGAAGACGACCACCTCGGTGCCGCGCGGGCTGATGAGCGAGATGCGCAGGTCGGAGACGAAGGTGTGGTCGAGGTCGAGGCTCAGGTTGACGTCGCGGATCGCGCGGGCGTCGTTGACGGTGATCGAGTCCGACGTGGTGCCCTGGGTGCCGGTCGGTGGCACGGCGACCGGGGCGTCGAGCGTGTCCGAGACCGTGATGCGGTCCTCGCCGACGAGTTCGATGCCGAGGGCGAGGTTGTAGTTGCCGGTGGACTGGGTCACGCCGCTGCCGGCGATGGTGGGGTCGAAGTCGTCGTTGGGGAAGCCGGAGACGGCGGCGAAATAGGTGCCGCCGGTGGAGACGAAGTAGTCGAGATAGGCGTCCGGCCCGTTGAACTGGTCGTTGAAGGCCAGTTCGTTGCCGAGGGCGTCGAAGAGTCGGAGGTAGGAGTCGAACTGCGAAGGGATCTGGAGGCTCTTGGCATCGACGCGGGCGGTGATGAGTCCGCCGCGAGGCATCGTGATGCGGAAGATGTCGACGTCCAGCCCGGAGTGCAGGCCGTCGCCGAGGAACAGCCCGGTGAAGTTCGCCTTGCCGCTGGCGTTGAAGGAGACCGGGGTTGCGGTGGCGAGGGTGTCGTTCGGTTCGAGGCTGCCCCCGACGCCGACGACTTCGAACTCGTAGACCTCGTCGGCGCCGCCGGTCGAGTCGCCCTTGAGCAGGTTGCCGAGCAGGTCGCGGATCTTGGGGTCTCCGGCGGTTCCGGCGTGCAGGGTGAGCCGGTACTTGCCGAGCAGGAGCCGCTGCTGCGGGACGTTGGTGAGGTCGAGTGAGATGTGGATGATCTTGTCGTCGGCGGGGTCGATGTCGACAGAGGCGATGGTGATGACGGTCGAGTCGTCGCCGGTGCCGAAGAGTCCGTCCGGGCCTGCGTAGAGGAATGAGGCGGAATCGAGCGCGAGCACGGAGGCGTCGATGGACTTGTTGAACTCGACGGTGATGGTGTCGATGGGCAGGCCGGTCGAGGGGTCGTTGCGGCCCGTTACGGGTCCGGGGTCGATCCGCTTCACGACGGGGCCGTCGATGCCGATGATGTTGAGCGCACGGACGAGGTTGAGCCGCCCGCCGGAGACGACGCGGTTCTGGAGGGTGGGGAGGATGTCCACGCTGTCGATGAGGGTCTGGCGGACCTCCTGGGCCGAGGCCGCGGGGCGATGGGTCTTGAGCAGGGCGACCGCGCCGACGACCATCGGCGCAGCGAACGAGGTGCCGGACCCGAAGCCGTATCCCCCACCCACGGTCGTCGAGTACACCTGCACGCCGGGCGCGCCGAGATCCACCGTCTTGGCGCCGTAGTTGGAGAACCCGGCGAGGGCGTCGTTGTTGTCGGTCGCCGCGACCGCGATCAGGCCCGGGATGTTGTACGACGTGGGGAAGAAGGTGACGTCCGGGTCGTCGTTGTCGAACGCGTTGTTGCCGGACGCGGCGACGAAGGTGCCGCCGGCGGCGATGAACCGCTCGATCGCGTCCCTCTCGGCGTCGAACCCTGTCGGCACGTCGGCGTAGAAGGCCTGGTCGAACGCGCCGTAACTGTTGTTGCTGGCGACGATGTTGTGGCCTTCGCCGATCATCATCGTCAGGTAGTCGTGCGCGCCGACGATGGCGGACAGGAGCGCGTTGCCGTTGCTGTTGGGGATCTTCATCGGGATGATGGAGACGTCCCACGCGACGCCCGCGATGCCGACCCCGTTATTGCCCACCGCGCCGATGATGCCCGACACGAACGTTCCGTGCCCGTACCACGAGGCGGTGTTGATGTCCTCGCTCGGGTCGTTGTCCAGGTCGCCGAAGTCCCAGCCGTTGAGGTCGTCGACGAACCCGTTCCCGTCGCTGTCCGTCCCGTTCCCGGTCTCGTTCGGGTTGCGCCAGATGTTCGCGGCGAGGTCGGGGTGGCTGAAGTCGATGCCGGAGTCGATCACGGCGACGATCACGTCGCGCGAGCCGAACGTGATGTCCCACGCCGCGGCGCCGCCCACGTCCGCGCCGATCGTCCCGAAGCCGCTGCCCGGGATGAACTGGCCCGTGTTGTCCAGTTGCCACTGGTTGGTGAAGAGCGGATCGTTCGGGAGTTGCTGCTTCTCGTAGACCGCGTTCGGCTCGATCGCCCTCACGCCATCGACCGAGCGCAACGCGGATTCGATCGCCCACTGGTTCGGCCTCTCGTGCGAGTCGATCGTTGCGTACCGCCCGCGACCCACGGATCGGATGGTCGCCTCGTCGATCCCCATCACGTTCGCCACGCGCCGCGCGGTCTGGATCGCGCCCTCATCGCCAAGGGCGTCATCGAAGGTCACCATCCACGAGCCGGCCTTGGCCTCGACCGAGCCGCCGCGCCACGCCACGTGCTCGACCACGCCGACGCGACCGTTCGCCGACGCCGGGAGCGGTCCCATCAACTGGTCGGCCGCGGAGAGCAGCACGCGCTGTTCGAGCGCGTCGATCAACGCAGGTTCGAACGGCGCGCCCGAGGCGCGTGCGATCGAGGCTGCGGAACGGCGGGCGTGCGCGCCCGAAACGCGGAAGATGCTCGACATCTCAGGACTCCCGAGCCTTGGGGTCAGGCCTCGCTCATGCGAATCGTTTGTCTCGGCGCTCCGCTCGAGGTGGGTCGGCGAGCGGTGGAGGCCCCGCGCACCGCGTGGGCGCAGGCCCCCGGCCGAATGCACTGTCGTGCTACAGCATATCCGCAATCACGCTGCCGTGGTTCCTCCCACCACTATCCACACAAACGATCGTACTTTGTTCGGGTCTCACTCCCTTGCTCCTCCACCCCACGCCGCGGGCAGCATCGACCGCTCTTCGCCTCCCCCGGCCAGCCCGAGCGACGCCTCGAGCGCCCGGTCGGGCCAGTGGGCCGCGCCCGTTGCGTCGATCTCGTTGAGCCACGCCTTCGTGGCGGCGAGCGCAGCGGCCGATTTCGAGAGGAGCCGCTCGGCGAGTTCCATGGCCGTGGGATGCACGGCCTCCGGGCCGGGCACGCTGCGCCATGCCAGGCCGATCCGTGCGGCCTCGCGCCCCGAGATCAAGCCTGTGTCCAGGAGCCTCTCGCGGCAGGCCGCGTCGCCGACGGCGGCCCGAAGGAACGGGGCGGAGACGGCCGGCGAAACGCCGAGGAGAAGCACCGGGTAGCCGAGCCGGGCATCGTCGTTGGTGATGACGAAGTCCCCCCCGCCGAGCAAGGCACACCCGCCGGCGATCGCCGCGCCGTGTGCCGCCGCGACCACGGGAACGCGACTTCTCCGGAGCGACCGGACGGCCATGGACAGCCCGCGCAGCAACGACCGCATGGTTTCGCCCGACGGATCGTCCCGGCAGAGCGAGAGGTCGAAGCCGGCGCAGAAGGCCCGGCCCTCTCCGCGAAGCACGATGACGCGGGCGTCCCTCGCGGCTCGGTCCACCATCGCCGGAATCGCGTCGAGCATCTCCGGGGAGAGGGCATTGCGGCGGTCGGGCCGGTCGAGCGTGATGGACGCGACGGCTCCGGCGATGTCGAGTCGCACCATCAGAGGCCCCCCCGTCCGGCCTGGGCGACGAGCCGCTCGGCGAAGGCCGAGGCCGCCGCGAGTCGCTCGCGGTCCACGCCCGTCTCGAACCCCGCCCGCTCGACGGCCTGCACGAGCAGGGCGGTGGCGATGTTGCCTGGCGCGCGGCCATCGTCCGTGGACGCGAAGGGGCAGCCGCCCAGCCCGCCGGCGGAGGCATCGAACGACCGCACCCCCTCGGCGAGGGAGGCCGCGACGCACGCCCCGGCAAGCCCCGCCGTGTCGTGGAGGTGGAGCGTGAGCGGGGCCTCGCCGTCGTCGCGGAGGGCGAAGCCGCCGACGATCGGGCGCACGGCGTCGAGCACCGGAACGAGCGACTCGGGCGTCGCCGCGCCGATCGTGTCGCCCAGGTCGATCTCGTCCACGCCCGCGTCGAGGAGCATCGCCGCGACTTCAGCGACTCTGGCGGGGTTGACGTCCCCCTCGAACGGGCACCGCACGATGCACGAGACGTACCCGCGGACGCGCAGCCCGGAGCCGTGGGCGAGCGCGACGACAGGCCGGAAGCGTTCAACGCTCTCGGCGATCGTGGCGTTCACGTTCTTGCGGGTGAACGTCTCGCTCGCCGCGGTGAAGACGGAGACCTTATCGATCACGCGGCGGCCGGCGTGCTCGTTGACGCGCAGCGCGGCCTGGGCCCCACGGTCGTTCGGCACGAGGGCGGAGAAGACGAGTTCGGGGGGCTTGAGGTCCGCGACGGCATCGAAGACCTGGGCCGCGTCCCCGAGTTGGGGCACCCACTTGGGGCTGACGAAACTGGTGACCTCGACCTCGTCCACGCCCGTCAGGGTGAGGAGTTCGACGAGGCGGGCCTTGTCGTCCGTGGGGATGGCGTGCGGCTCGTTCTGGAGGCCGTCGCGGGGGGAGACGTCGGTGATCCGCACACGCTCGCTCACGCCCGGCATTGTAAAGGCGGGCGGGGCGTCGCGGGTTTATCGGCCGATGGTGGGGAAGACGGCGCGGGTCGTGCGGGCGTGCTCCCCCGCCGGGGCCTCGGACGGGGCGAATCCCGCCGATCATCCTTCGCGCTCCCGCCGATGGTGTCGCCATGCACTCCGGAGGCTCCGCCATGCGCTGTCCGTGCTGCGGTTTCGAGATGTCCGAGGTCGTCTACGAGGGGGTCCACATCCACTCCTGCGGCGGGTGCGGCGGGGAGTTCCTCGGCGGTGAGGAACTGGCCCACATCGTCCGCGTCCGCGAGATGACGTTCTGCCAGGCCATCATCGACGAGATGGCCCGGCGCGAGCCGACCTTCGGCATCCCCGAGGAGGAGGAGGACAACGGCGTCAACTGCCCCGCGTGCGGCGAGTGCATGGACGTCGTCAACTACTGCGTGGACACCGGCATCGTCGTGGACCGCTGCACCGAGTGCCAGGGCCTCTGGCTGGACAACGAGGAGCTGGAGAAGGTGCAGGCCCTCATGGAACGCTGGCAGGACGAGGCGCCCGCGAAGATACGCGCCATCGCCGACGAACTGGCCGCGATTCGACAGCGCTCAGGGGCCGGCGTGCAGGTGTCGCGCTTCGCGTTCGTCAACGCCCTGATCGACCGCATCGCCCGGGCGGCGTGACGACGATCGGGGCTCACTCGGCCCGCTTGAACAGGTCGAGGAACCTGTCCTCGTACTCCTTGAACGCGCCGAGACGGTCGAGTTCCGCCTTCAGGTCCATCGCCAGGCGCCGGTCCGCCTTCGCGTCCTCGAAGAGTTGCTCGATCCGTTTGCGGGCGGCCGCGTCGAGGCGTTTCTTGGTCGGCGGCTCAGCAGGCTCCTCCGCGGCATCGGCGACGGCGAACTCAGGCTCCTCGTCGTCATCGCCCTCGGTCATCTTCTGCATGCGGTCGAGCATCTTGAGCAGCGCACCCTCGACGATCCGGCCGTGCTCCGTCAGTTCAGCCATGTCGATCGAAAACCCGGCGAGTTCGGCGAACGAATCGAGGACGACGCGGGCGGCCTTCGGGTTCGGCACGTTGGCGGCGTAGAACGGGATCTCGCCGAGCAGGCACAGGGCGGGCAGGTTTCGCTCCATCGCGGCCGCGAGGAGCACGCCGTTCAGGCCGCCGATCTGGCCGCCCTCGACCGGCTGGGCGCCGTTGCGGACCAGTTCATCGAGCAGTTGCGGCGAGGTCGCCGCGGCGTGCACCGCAGGTTCGTCCGTGGGGTGCACCTGCGAGGCCATCGACGCGAAGGTGATGACGCGTTCGATCTCGAAGGCCGCGGCCCGCTCGAGGAGCCGCTGGGCGAACATGAAGCCGCCGTGCGTGGGCTGGGCCTCGCCGAGGAAGACGATCAGCGGCCGACCGGGCGCTCCCTCCGGCGTGCGGTAGAAGACGCTGCGGGGCAGGCGCGTCTGCTCGATGATCCCCGACAGCACGTCCACCTGCCCGATGTCGAACTGCTCCGGGGCGTGGACCTCGGCGAACGGCCGAAGGGCCAGTTGCTTGATGAGATACCCGGCCGCGATGACGGCCACATTGCCCATGCCGGGCCATGCGGCGAGCAGCCAAGGACGGGGCGGAGTGGTGGGGGGTTCGGTCATCACGAGAATCCGCGTCGGTGCGTCGCTGCGCCGACCGTGGCTCGCGTCGCGTATGCCCGGTTTTCGGGCCGGGGCTTCGGGCGTCGGCCACGGGTTGGTAGGCTAGGCGCGAGCGCAGGAGATGAACGACATGGCCGCGAAGCGTGACCGAGCCGGAGAGCAGCGGATGGAGCGACGCGCGTGCCTGACCGCGAGCGCATTCACCCTGATCGAGTTGCTGGTCGTCATCGCCATCATCGCCCTGCTGGTGGGCCTGCTGCTGCCCGCGCTGGCCCACGCCCGCGAGGCCGGGAGAGCGACGGTCTGCCTTGCGAACCAACGGAGCCTGGCGACCGCCTTCGTGATGTACGCCGATGACAACGACGACGGCATCGTCTCGTCGTGGACGGATCGCCGCGACCACGACCACAGTTGGGCCGACTGGCCGATGCTCCCCGACGGCGGGTACATGAGCACCTACGCCCTCCAACAGGCGAAGGACACCGAGAGCCACAAGCGGGGCATCCGCAACGGCAGGCTCTTTCCCTATCTCGAGAACGTCGAGGCGTACCACTGCCCGTCCGACGTTCGCTGGCGCGGGCGCGGCGTGGCCGGGGCGATCGCCTTCCGGACATACTCGATGCCGAACTGGGTGAGCGGGGACGAGAAGTGGGAGACGTACATCGGCGGGCACACCGTGACGCGCCGATTGAGCGCGGTGCAGTTCCCGACGGCGAAGTTCGTGTTCGTCGAGGAGTCCGACCCGCGGGGCGTGAACATGGACTCGTGGGTGATGCACCTGGACCAGGAGAAATGGATCGACCCGCTGACCGTGTGGCACAAGGACACGAGCACGATCGGCTACGCGGACGGCCACGCCGAGGTCCACCCCTGGCAGGACCGCCGGACCATCACGATGAGCCGCGGCCAGAAGTTCGACGTGCCCTGCCCGGGAAGCCCGGATTGGGCGTACCTGGCCGGGGCGTGGATGAGCACGAGGCGGAACTGAACCGTCGGCATCACCTCAGCAGCACACCGAACGGTCGGCCCCGCTCAGGGGTTCCCGTCGGCCGATGGCGCCAGGGGGCGCGCACGCACGCCCTCGTGGGTGATCCTGACAGGTCGGATCGTCCCGTCGGCGTCGAAGTGCATCTCGTCGATGCACACGACGCGGTGGTGCGGGCTGGTCCTGCCCAGCGGCCGCCGGTGGTACACGATGTACCAGGTGTCGGACGCCGGCACGGGGATCACGGAATGGTGGCCTGCTCCGGTGGCGACATCCGGGTCCTGCTCGAGGATCTTGCCGATGCGCTGGAACGGCCCGATGGGCGAATCGGCGATGGCGTACGCCACCGAGTAGTGAGGCCCGCCCCAGCCGCCCTCGGACCACATCAGGTAGTAGCGGTCGCGCCCGTCGATGGGGCGCTTGAAGACGAACGGCCCCTCGACGTACTGCTCGGGCGTGATCTCCTTGAAGGTCTCGCCGTCCTCGAAGGGGACGAGGCTCAGGAGGTCGGGTGCGAGCCTGACGACGTTGCAGCGCCGCCAGCCGCCGTAGTACATGTAGTGCTGGCCGTCGTCGTCGCGGAAGACGAACTGGTCGATCGGCTGCGCGCCGTTGTGGAACGTGTCGATGAGCGGCCTGCCTATCGCGTCCTTGAAGGGGCCGGCAGGGGAGTCCGCGACGGCGACTCCGATCCCGCCGACTTCGTCGTCGTTCTGGATGTCGTTGGCCGCGAAGAACAGGTAGTACCGCCCGTTCGCATGGACGGCGGCCGGCGCCCACAGGGCGTATTCGCCCCACGAGATGTCGGCGAGATCGAGCACGCGGGGGTGCTTCGTCCAGCGCACAAGATCGGGCGAACTGAACGCGTCGAGGAACGTCTGCTTGTCGTACTGCGGATTGATGGGGCGCTGCGCACGCTCGCCCGAGTCCGCCCGCGCGTCCGCGACGCTGTCGCCCCAGTCGTCGCTCCACGTCGGGTAGATCCAGTACCGGTCGCCGTAGACGACGGCCTCGGGGTCTGCGTACCAGCCCTCGAAGACGGGGTTGCCGGAAAGGCCGCGTGCCTTGAGATCGGGGTCGACCGTCTGTGCGTGAAGCGGCGAGCAGACGAGCCAGAGAACGATGAGCGTGCAGATTCGCATGTATGCCTCCACGGAACTCGCGGCGTGCCCGCTCTATTTACCGCGTTCGGTCTCGCTCATTCCATTCTCGCACAAACTCGTTGTCGGGATCGTATTCGAGGATGGCGGCTGCCTGCTGCTTCGCGTCCTCCCTGCGGTCGAGGCACTCAAGCGCCCATAGTCGGATCTCCATGGCTGTTACGTTGGACAGATCGAGCGCGAGTGTTCTGTCCGCGCAGCGCAAAGCATCTGACGGCGCGTTGAGTTCCGCGTGGCACACGCTCGAATAGAACCAGGCTGGCGCATCGTCGGGGTCGAGTTTCAGCACTTGCTCGAACGCACGGACGGCAGCCTCGCACTGGTCGCTATCAAACAGCGTCTGGCCGTAGGTTCCCCATGCCCATACTTGCTCCGGTTCGCGATCGACAAGCATCCTCGCCACGCGAACCGCGTCGTCCCGTTGCCCCAGATCCCGCAAGGCGCTCTGGACCTCGAAAAGAGCGCTGCCGATATCCTCGTCGGACTCCTGCTGCGCCAGAATGATCGCCTCGTCAACGCGTCCGCATTTCGCCAGAAGCACGAACCTGCGCCACCGGAAGTCGGAGTTCTCCGGAAGAAGTTCGACGGCGCGCTCAATTGCCCGCAACGCCTCTTCTAGTTTGCCTGTCGATTCGGCGAGTCGGGCGAGCCCCGACCAGACCCACGGGTAGTCCGGGTCGAGCGCCCTCGCGCGGTTCAGCCAGTCCGACGCTTCGCTGAGGCGGTCGAGATTGAGCATCTCAATGCCGACAGAACACACGCCGCGAGCGTCCTCCGGCTCCATGTCCACGTAAGTCTCAAACGCACCCAGTGCTTCTTCGTAGCGTTCGAGGTACGAGAGCGCTCGCCCCAACTCCCAGTGCGGGCAACTGTGCTCGGGGTCAAGACGGATGTGGCGGGCGAGCGCTTCCGCGGCCTCCTCGAACCTGTCCAATGCCGCGAGCGCGGTCGCCATGTTGTAATGCGGCAGCGGGTGCTCCGGGTCCAGTTCCATCGAGACGGTGTACGCCTCCAAGGCTTCTTCGACGAGTCCCGCCTGATGCAGGACCACGCCGAGGTTGTCGTGCGCCGCACCCATGTCCGGTTCGCACTGCACGGCCCGGCGCATGGCATCAATTGCCCCCTCGGCGTCGCCGGCGTTGCTCTTCGCGCGGGCGACGAGGAACCAGCACTCGCCGGGGTCGTCCGAACTTTCGACCGCGCGTTCAAGCGGCTCGATCGCCTCATCGTGCCGCCCGGTTACCCACAACGCCGCGCCGAGATTGCGCAGCGTATGGGCCTCGCCGTCCGACTGGCGAACCGCCACGCGGAGTTGCTCGATCCCCTCCTCAGGGTGCCCGGCCTGCACGAGCGCCAGACCGAGGTTGTTGCGGATCGGCCATGCGCCTGGAGCCAGCGAAAGGGCCTTCGTGAACTCGCGGATCGCTTCCTCGACGTCCGCGCACTCGTACGCGTGAACCCCGCGGTTGTACGCCTCCATGGCGGGACCGTCGGTCTCGTCGGGCGGGATGAGGTGGTACAGCCCCGAGTCGAGCATCGAGTGTGCCGCGCTCGGGTCCGTGTAGGGGCAGTGGCGGAGTCGGGAGGGTGGCATGATGCTGCGCCGGATCAGTGTCGCTACGTCTGCAGCACCCCCGTCCGGAACTCGCGCGAGAAGTCCCAGTTCGCGGCCGCGTTGAGGGCTGCGATCAGTTCGTCGCGGGTGTGGTGCGGCTCGATGATGCGGTCAACCCAGCCCCGGGCCGCGCCGTGGCGGATGTCCTGCTGCTCGTTGTAGGAGGCCCGCACGGCGTCGAGGATGGCCTTGTGGGTCTCGGGGTCGATGGTCTCGCCCTTGCGCTCGCGGCTCTTTTCTTCGATCATCGCGAGGGTGCCGGTCGCCTGGGCCGCGCCCATGACGGCGCACTTCGCGCTGGGCCAGGCGAAGGAGACGAACTGGTCGAAGGCGCGGCCGCACATGGCGTAGTTGCCCGCGCCGTAGCTGCCGCCGATGATGACGACGATCTTCGGCACAACACAGTTGCTCATCGCGTTCACGAGTTTCGCGCCGGCCCGGATGATGCCCGCCTGCTCGCTGTCGCGCCCGACCATGAAGCCGGTGGTGTCGTGCAGGAAGACGATCGGGATCTTCCGCTGGTTGCAGTCCATGATGAACCGCGCGGCCTTGTCCGCAGAGTCGTCGTAGATCACGCGCGGCATGTTGGTCGATTTCGACGGACCCGCTTTGCCGCCGGGCATGGTGCGAGTCGTCAGACGGCACTGGTTGGCGACGATGCCGGCCGCGTGCCCGCCGATGCGGGCGTACCCGCAAACGAGCGACTGGCCGTACTCGGCCTTGTACTCGTCGAAATCGGGCGCGAGGGACTCGTGGCCGTCGGCGTTGGGGACGGCCCGCGCGTCAACGATGCAGGCGATGACGTCCTTGGCGTCGTACTGCGCCCCGGCCTTGTCCGTGAACAGATCGTACACGGCCGCTGCGTCGCGGAACGACGGCGCGGAGGATCCGACTGCGCCGCGGGCCACAGACTCCGCGTACTTGGCAAGCAGCGATCGCAGGCGCACGAGGCACGCCTCGTCGTCCGGCTCCCTGAAGTCGATCGTTCCGCTGATGCTCGCGTGCATCTCCGTGCCGCCGAGTTCCTCGTCCGAGACCTGTTGCCCGATCGCGGCCTTCACCAGCGCGGGGCCGGCGAGGTACAGCCCCGATCCCTCCGTCATCAGCAGCGTGTCGCACAGCACGGGCAGGTACCCGCCGCCGGCGACGCAGTAGCCCATGATGGCGGCGACCTGCGGGATGCCGTCGGCGGAGATCACGGCGTTGTTGCGGAAGATGCGCCCGAAATCGTCCGTGTCCGGGAAGACGTCCTCCTGCATCGGCAGGTAGACGCCCGCCGAATCGACGAGGTAGATCAGCGGCAGGCGGGCCGTGTGGGCGATCGTCTGGGCCCGGATGATCTTCTTGCACGTCATCGGGAAGAACGCGCCGGCCTTCACGGTCGCGTCGTTGGCGATGATCATGTGCGGCCGGCTGTGGACGATGCCGATTCCCGTGACGACGCCAGCCGCGGGCGCGCCGCCGTGCTCGGCGTACATGCCGTGGGCGCACCAGAGGCCGAGTTCGGTGAAGTTGTGGATCTCGTCGCGGTGGGGGTCGAAGTCGCGGGGCTTCCGCTCGGGGCTTGTCTCGGCATCGACGAGCCGGGCGATGCGCTCGCGGGCCGTGAGCCGTCCCTTGGCGTGCTGGCGTTCGATGGCCTTCGCCCCGCCGCCTTGGCGGATCTCGCGCTCGGTGCGCAGGCACTCCTCGGTCAGTCGGCGCAGGTCGTTGGCGGTCGCGGTCAAGTCGCGGCTCCTCATCGGCTGGCCCGTAGCCTAGCGGGCAGGCGGTTTCCGCTCGGACTTGGCGGTGTGCTCTGGCTTCGGGCGTGCCCGGTGTGTCTGTCCACACGCGATCAATGCTCGTAAGGCATTCCGTCATCAAGACTTACGAAAAATCTTGAACAGGACAGAATCCGTACATTGACAGCCCGTTCGGTCTTTGGTACAGTCCGCCTGCCGGGCACGCGGCCAGCACCGCCCCCGGCCGGGTGGAGCGCGACGGGCGCGACCCCGACCCGTGCTGGGACCGGCGCGGCAACCTCCGGCTGACTCCCGGGGCGCACCGTGCGGCGAAAGGACGGCGGACCATGGCAACTGCGAAGGACAACGGCGCGGTCGAGATCAAACTCGAGGACAAGAGCAAGCGGCAGGCGCTCGCCAATGCGCTCGCGCAGATCGACAAGGCCTTCGGGCGCGGCTCGATCATGCGGCTCGACGAGGAGGCGTACCTGGCCGTGCCCGGCATCTCGACCGGCGCGCTCTCGCTCGACCTCGCGCTCGGCGGTCGCGGCATCCCGCGCGGGCGCATCGTCGAGATCTTCGGCCCCGAATCCAGCGGCAAGACGACGCTCGCGCTCTCGGTCGCGGCGCACGCGCAGCGCAGCGGCGGGGTGGCGGCGTTCATCGACGCCGAGCACGCGCTGGACCCCTCGTGGGCCAAGCGCATCGGCGTGAACATCGACGAACTGCTCGTCAGCCAGCCCGACACCGGCGAGCAGGCCCTCGAGATCTGCGAACTGCTCGTGCGCTCGAACGCCGTGGACGTGATCGTCGTGGACTCGGTGGCCGCTCTCATCCCGAAGGCCGAGATCGAGGGCGAGATGGGCGATGCGCACGTGGGCCTCCAGGCCCGCCTGATGAGCCAGGCCATGCGCAAACTCACCGGCGTCATCGCCCGCTCGAACTGCACCGTCATCTTCATCAACCAGATCCGCGAGAAGATCGGCGTGATGTTCGGCAGCCCGGAGACGACGCCCGGCGGGCGCGCCCTGAAGTTCTACGCCTCCGTCCGCATCGACATCCGGCGCACCAGCGCGATCAAGGAGGGCGAGACCAACGTGGGCAACCGCGTGCGGGCGAAGGTCGTCAAGAACAAGGTCGCCCCCCCCTTCCGCGCCGCCGAGTTCGACATCATGTTCAACGAGGGCATCTCCATGGCCGGCGACCTGCTCGACCTCGCCGTCGAGGAGAAGGTCGTCCAGAAGAGCGGGGCGTGGTTCGCCCGCGGCGACGTGCGGCTCGGCCAGGGGCGCGAGAACGCCAAGCAGTTCATCAAGGAGAACCCCGACCTGGCCGTCGAGATCCGCGAGGCCGTCCTCAAGGCACGACTGCCGGGGCGAACGAGCGCCGGTTCGGCCGCTGCACCGATCGCGCCGGAACTGGAGGAGGTCGAGGCCTGACCGCGCATGCGCGGCCGGGCGGGCCGGTTCGGTTGTCCCCGTTGCGGGTCGGGGGCTACCCTTCCGGCCCACCGTTGCGGACGTGGCGGAACTGGCAGACGCGCTAGGTTCAGGTCCTAGTGGGAGTAAAATCCCGTGGAGGTTCGACTCCTCTCGTCCGCATGTTGACCCAGCCGGCCCGGGACCGCCCCGGGCCGGTTCGTTTTCCGGCTCGCCCGCCCGCGACCGGACGGGTATGTTGCCGGGCCATGGCCCTGGTCTACTGCGGCATCGACGAGGCTGGCTACGGGCCGATGCTCGGGCCGCTGTGCGTCGGGTTCGCCGCATTCCGCGTCGAGGGCTGGGCGGAGGGCGAGCCGGCCCCCGACCTGTGGACCGCACTCTCGGCGGGCGTCTGCCGCGAGCCGGGCGACAAGCGAGGCCGCGTCGCCGTCGCGGACTCGAAGCGCCTGAAACTCTCGAATCAATCGAAGACCCGCCACCCGCTGACGCACCTGGAGCGGGGCGTGCTCGCGTTCGCCGGGGTCGCGGGGGATGCGCCCGGCGACGACGCCGCGCTCTTCGCCGCCCTCGGGACACGGCTGGATGACTGCCCTTGGTACCGCGGCGATGCCGCGCCGCTGCCGGTGTCCTGCTCGGCGGAGTCGCTGGCGTTCGCGCGCAACGCGGTCGCGCTCGCGTGCGGGGCGGGGGCGGCGGAGCCGATCGCGCTCGCGTGCATCGCGGTGGGCGAGGGCGAGTTCAACGAGGAGATCCGGCGCGGCGGGAGCAAGGCGGGCGTGACGGCGTCGGTGTTCGGACGCTATTTGCGCCGCGTCGTCGATCGCTGGGCCGACGGGCCGGACTCCGTGCGCGTCGTCTGCGATCGCCACGGCGGACGCCGGAGTTACGCGGGCATGATCCGCGCCGCCGCGCCGGGGCGCGCCGTCGAGACCCTCGAAGAGAGCGAGCGGTGCAGCCGGTACTTGGTCGGCGGCGAGCGGCTTGTCGTGCAGTTCCGCCCCGAGGCCGAGGACGCCCACCTGCCCGTCGCCCTCGCGTCGATGACGGCCAAGTTCGTCCGCGAACTGGCGATGGCCCGCTTCAACCGCTACTGGTGCGCCCGCGTGCCGGAACTCAAGCCGACCGCCGGCTACGTGCAGGACGCCCGCCGCTGGCTGGGCGATCTCAACGGCGTGTTGAGTGAGTCCGAGCGGGAGTCGCTGGTGCGGATGGCGTAGCGTTCGCACTCGATGCCTTGATGCCGCGTGCCTCGATCCCTTCTTCCCAGTCAGATGGCCGACGCCATGGACATGCTGAACCTCGCCGCACGCATGGCTCTTCGTGCGTTCGGCGACGCCGAGCCGAACCCGATGGTCGGGGCCGTGATCGTCCGCGACGGCGTGGTGATCGGGCTGGGGCACCACCGCCGCTTCGGCGGCCCGCACGCGGAGCGCGAGGCGCTGGCGGACTGCCGCCGGCGCGGGCACGACCCGCGCGGAACGACGGTCTTCGTCACGCTCGAACCGTGCTGCCACCACGGCAAGCAGCCGCCCTGCACGGATGCGCTGATCGAGGCGGGCGTGGCGCGCGTCGTCTTCGCCCGCCCGGACCCGCACGAGACGAGCGGGGGCGGGGCGGACGTGCTGCGCCGCGCCGGCGTCGAGTGCGAGGCGTGCGAGGACAGCGCGCTCGCGGCGCGCGTGAGCGACCCGTTCGTCAAGCGGATCACGACCGGCCTGCCGTGGGTCATCGCCAAGTGGGCGCAGACGGCCGACGGCAGCCTGGTGTCGCGAGAGGGGGAGCCGCGGTGGATCTCGTGCGAAGCGTCGCGCAGGCGCGTGCACCGTCTGCGGGCGCGCGTGGACGCCGTCGTCACGGGCATCGGCACGGTGCTGGCCGACGACCCGATGCTGACGGCCCGCGGCGTGCGCGTGCATCGAGTGGCACGCCGGGTGGTGATCGACGCACGCCTGGAGACGCCGCCGGCGTGCGCGCTCGTGCGGACGGCGCGGGAAGTACCCACGGCGATCGTGGCGGCGGGTGAACCGCCCTCTGCGGCCCGGCGCGTCATGGAGTCTGCGGGCGTGAGCGTTGTCGCTGTCGGCGGGTCGGGGCGCGTCGACGCACAGGCCGCGATGCGGCTGCTCGTCGAGCGATTCGGCGTGACGACCGTGCTGCTCGAAGCCGGGCCGCGGCTGCTGGCGTCGATGTTCGAGGCGGGACTTGTGGACGCAGCGCTGGTTCATGCCGCCCCACCAGGCCGGTGCGACACCGCGCCGCTCACGCCGGACGAGGATGGCCTGCGCCGGGCGGTCGGCGACCCGGGCCGCCTCACCCTCGTGCGCACAAGGCGCACCGGCGTGGACGTGGAGCGCTGGTACAGCGCTGTCAGGTCCTGACCGTCCGGTGGAAGGCCAGCCCGTCCTGCACGGCCGCGCCGACACGAAGGCCGCCTGCTTCGACGTTCAGTCGCGTGCCGGGCGCGATGTGCGCCGAGCGCACCATCGCGAAGCAGACCGGCACGCCGCCGAGCATGGGCGAGAGGGTCGAACTCGTCACCGCGCCGATCGGCTTGTCGCCCCCGTCCTCCGCAAAGACGGCGTCGCCCGTCACCGGCTGGGGCGTCTCGTGCCCTTCGCCGGCGGAGTCGATCCGCAGCGCGACCAGCCGCTGCTTCGGCTGGCCGAGCGACTCCATGCGTGCGACAACTTCCTGCCCGAGGTAGCACCCCTTGCGGAACGAGACGCGGTCGTGGAGCACGCCGGTCTCGTGCGGGAGCGAGTCCGGGCCGAAGTCCAGGTAGTAGAGCGGCGTGCCGGCCTCGATGCGTGCGACGTTGTACGCGAGCCAGCCGATCGGTCGCACGCGGGCGCGCGCCGCGCCGGGGTCGAAGGCCTCGGGCGCGTCCCACCGCCAGCCGCCGGCTTCGAGCAGTCTGTCGAACACCCGCGCCGCCGCGTCGGTCGGCACGAACAGTTCAAGCCCGACTTCGCCCGCCGAGTCGTCGCGGACGACGGTGACATTAGTGCCGGCGATGCGGGCGGTGGTCGTCTCGCCTTGGCCGAGCGACGCCGCGGGTCGGTCGGCCGGCGGCTCTGCCACGGCGTCGAGCAGCGCGCCGCCCGCGGGGCCGTGCAGCGCGAGACGGTGCGTCTCTCCCGTCGCGTCGCGGAACGCCACGTCCTCGGCGAAGACGAACGCGGGGAGCGTCTCCATGGTGCGTTTCAGGGCGTGCGCGTCGAGTTCCAGCAGGGTGCGGCCGCCGAGTTCGATCACGCGCAGGTCGGCGTCGATACGCCCCTTGCGGTTGAGCCAGAACGCCCGGCACGCGTGAAGGGGGGCCAGGGCGCGGAGTTCCTGCGTGATCATCCGGTTCAGGAAGTCGAGGCGGTCCGCGCCCGTCGCTTCGATCACCGCGCGCTGCGGCAGGTCGAGCAGGCCGCACGAGCGGCGGATCGCGGCGTATTCGAGCGGCATCGGTCCGAACGCCTGGACCACTTCGATCGCCAGCGTCGGATCGCCCGGCGCGGCGTAGGGCGACGTGAGCGGCTCGGCCTCGGCGGCGTGCGCGATGACTGGGCTGGGGTGCGACATGCCGCCAGACGGTAGCCCGCGACGGATCGCGGCGTCGGCGCGGCGGCGGTCAGAAGTCGCGCCGGGCGAAGATGAAGCACGACAGCGCGAGCACGACGGCCTCGAAGGCGAACGAGGTACCGAGGATCCACGCCACCGACCGGTCGCGCAGGATCTCGGTCGCGCGGATCGAGACGTCGTACTCGCTCACCGAAACCTCTGCGGTCTGCTCGTTGACGGTCGTCCGCTTCGGCTTGTCCTGTCCGCTCATGAGCGCGTCGAGTTCCGCCATTGAGACGAGCGTGCGTTCGAGCAGCGCAACTGTCTCGCCGGTCTTTGGAACGACGGTCTTCGCCGCGAAGATGATGCCGGACCACTTCGCGGCCTGGGTGGCTGTCTTTTCCGCGCTGTCCCGCTTGTCACGCAGCCCTTTCAGGAACGGGTTCACGCCCGCGATCTCCTCCTCGGTCGCGTGGTAGTCCTCGGGGAGTTCCTCGCCCAGCGAGCGCCGCTCGGTGATGAGGAGTTGCCTGGTGTTGTCCTCGGCCTGAGCGACCTGCCGCACGAGCGCATCCCGTTGCGCCTCGGCCATGGAACGCCACTGGACCAGGGCGGCGTCGGTCGCGTTGAGAAGAAAGATGAAGAACCAGAACAGGAGCGTGAGCAGCAGCGACGCGATGGTCGAACGGGTGAGCAGTCCGAGCAGCACGCACACGCAGAAGAGGAAACTGAAGAACGCCACGACGAGCGGGATCGCCAGCAGCAGCGCCGGCTCCCACTCCCCGCCCCGGATTCCGATGACGCCGAACGAGGCCACGCTGAACACGCCGACCTGGAGCGTCACGAAGAGCAGTCCGGCCGCGTACTTGGTGAGAAAGAGCCGCACACGTGAGATCGGCTTGGAGAGCATCATCTCGACCGAGCCGCCGGCGATGAGGTCGGGGATCATCCCGGCCGTCGTGATGAGCGCGAGGATCGCGGCGATCCACGTGAGCCAGATACCCAACCCGAGGTTCAGGAACATCGTCTTGTAGAGAAGGGACGGCGGCAGGATGTCGCTGTTGAGGGGGATGAAGTCCAACCTGAACCAGAGGATGGTGAGGCCCTGCTTATCGATGCCGACGGCCGCGAACGACGCCACGACCAGCCCCGAAAGGACGAGCGTGATCCAGAACAGTTTGCGCGAGTTGAGTTCGCGGTAGGCATCCACAAACAGCGCGGCAGTCTGACGCAGCATCATCGCCCGCGCTCCTTGCGGGCGCGATCCGCGCCGGGCTTGAGGGTCTCGCCCGTGTTCGGGTCGGTCACGGCCTGCATGAAGAGGTCCTCCAGCGACGGGCGGTGCTGGCGGATCGACCGGATCACGGCGCCGCGCTCGCGCAGGGCGTCGATGATCGGCTGGATCGTCGCCGGCTCCGTGCTGCCGATGCGCAGCGTCGCGTGGTCGATCTCCAGCCATTCGCCCGTCGCCAGTTGCCCGTGGTAGCCGACGCGGCGCGCCATCGGCGAATGCGTCGGCGGCGCGGCCGTCGCGCCCTCCTCGCCCGCGGGCGGCGGCAGAACCGCGTGCTCGCCGTGGCGGATCGCTTCGGGCAGCGCGCGCTGGAAGTACGTCGCCGCCGCCTCCGGCTCCGCGGCCAGTTCGATCTCGTACCGTCGCTTGTCGGCCGTCAGTTCGTCGATCGTTCCCTGCTGCACCACGCGCCCCTGCACGAGGATCGCCACGCGGTCGCAGACCATCTCCAGTTCGGAGAGCAGGTGCGAGTTGATGAAGACCGTCCGTCCCTCCGAGCGCAGCCGCTGCACGATCTCGCGGATGTCGCGGCGGCCGACGGGGTCCACGCCGTCCGTCGGCTCGTCGAGCAGGACGACGTCGGGCGAGTTGACGAGCGCCTGTGCGATGCCGACGCGCTGGCGCATGCCCTTGGAGTACGAGCCGACCTTTTTCCTGGCCCAGTCCTTCATGCCGACGAGTTCGAGCAGTTCGCCGGTGCGGCGCCGCATGTGCGCCCGGGGCGCGCCCGCCAGCGCTCCGTAGAAGTCCACGACCTGTGCGCCGGTGAGGTACGGCGGGAAGCGGTGGTGCTCGGGCAGGTAGCCGACCCTGGCGAGCGTCGGCTTGTGCCCGATCGGCTCGCCGAGCATCGTGCCACGGCACTCGGTCGGTCGGATCACGGTCATCAGGATCTTGACGAGCGTGGATTTGCCCGCCCCGTTCGGACCGAGCAGGCCGAAGACTTCGCTGCGACGGACCTGCATGTCGATCCCGCACAGGGCGCGGATGCGCCCCCGGTAGGTCTTGGCCACGTGGTGCAGATCGATGACGAGGCCATCGCTCCGCGTGGCGGCGGTCGCGAGTTCTGCGGTCGGAGCGGTCGTCATGCGGGTCGGCTCCCCCGGCTCATGGTTGGGCGTGCAAGGCTACCGCTTTCGCGCCACGACGTGGAAGACGTGCCAGTGCTTGGGCGTGCCGAAGGCGTCCGAGCCGGGTTTCTCATCCTCGTCAAACCGTTCGAGATCGAACGGGTCGAGCATCGCCAGGGCCTGCTCGCGCGTCTGGTGCGAGCGATCCGGGAGCAACGCCCAGGTGTCCCGGTCGCCGAACAACTGCCCCGCGAACCGCCCGCCGGGTCGGATCGCGTCCACGATCGCCGACCACAGCGTGCCGAAGGCGTGCGGCGGGCAGAACGGGAGCGAGAAACTCGCGTTCACCAGGTCGCAGGCGGGCACGCCCAGCCCCTCGAACGGCGCGAGCAGCGTGCGGAGCCGATCGCGGTGGGGGAGGTCCAGGCGTTCGAGCAGCCGGCGGAGCGCGTCCGGGTGCCCGTCGATGGCGAGCACGTGCCACCCGCGCCGGAGCAGTTCCGCCGTGTCGCGTCCCTCGCCGCACCCGAGATCGAGGGCGAGCCGACCGCCGCGCGAGGCAGGCTCGCGATCGAACCGTTCGAGGGCGAGGAGGAGCGTGTCGCGCGGCGGCTTGCCCGCGACGGCGTCGAAGTACCCCGGCCAGTCGCGCTGCGCCGCGTACGCCTGCGCCGGAAGACCGGGAGGCAGCGTCGGGCCGGGGGATATAGGCTGGGGCGGTGTACCGGACACTCGGCGAGTTTACGGCGGCTCTCGAACGCGCGGGCGAACTGGCCCGCGTCCGTGCGCCGGTCTCGCCCGTGCTCGAGATCGCCGAGATCGCCGACCGTGAGAGCAAGTCTCACGCGCCGAACCCGCCGAGCGCCGTCGCGCGCCGCACCGATGCGGCCCACGCGAGCCTCGGCGGGCGGGCGCTGCTCTTCGAGAACGTCGAAGGGTCGGGCTTTCCGGTCCTCATCAATGCGTTCGGCTCGTACCGGCGGATGGAGATGGCGCTCGGGTGCGTCGGTGATGGCGGGTTCGAGTCCATCGCGGCGCGCATCGCGTCGCTCGTCCGCCCGCAGCCGCCGAAGGGTCTGGGCGAGGCGTTGGCGAAGGCTCGCGAGTTGCTCCCGCTCCTGCGTGTCGGGCCGCGGCGCGTGGCGAGGGCGGCGTGCCAGGAGGTCGTGCTCACCGGCGACGCCATCGACCTTCGCCGCCTGCCGCTGATCCGATGCTGGCCACTCGACGGCGACCCGGCGGGCGTCGGGTACCCGCCGGGCGTGAACGACGGCGTGCCCGGGGTCGAGCGCGGGGACGGGTGGGACCGGCTCTATCGAGGCAGATACGTCACGCTCGCGGGTGTTCACACCGTTCACGCCGACGACGCCGGCAAGCCGAAGCCCGCGAGCCACAACGTCGGCATGTACCGGATGCAACTGATGGGTCCGCGCCTGCTGGCGATGCACTGGCACATGCACCACGACGGGGCGAGGCACTGGCGGTCGTGGAAGGAGCGAGGCGAGCGCATGCCCGTCGCCATCGCGCTGGGCGGCGAGAGCGTGCTGCCCTACGCCGCGACCTGCCCGCTGCCGCCGGGCATCAGCGAACTGCTGATGGCCGGGTTCCTCAACGGGGGGGGGATCCCGATGGTGCTCGCGCGCACGGTTCCCCTGCGCGTCCCGGCGAACTCCGAGATCGTTCTCGAGGGCTGGGTCTCGACCGAGGCGGGGTATCCCGGCTGGGACCCGCGCGATCGGGCCTGCGGGCCGCTCGGGCCGGGCGCGCTCTTCGAAGGCCCTTTCGGCGACCACACCGGGTTCTATTCGCTGCCGGATCGCTACCCGATCATGGAGGTGACGGCCGTCACGCACCGGCGCGGGGCGGTCTACCCGACGACGATCGTGGGGCTGCCGCCGCAGGAGGACTACTACCTCGGCAAGGCGACGGAGCGGATCATGCTGCCGCTGCTGCGCACGATCATCCCCGACATCGACGACTACGACCTGCCGATGTTCGGCGCGTTCCATAACTGCGTCTTCATCCGCATCCGCAAGCACTACCCCCTGCACGCGCGGCGCGTGATGCACGCGGTCTGGGGCGCGGGGCAGATGTCGTGGACGAAGACGGTCTTCGTGGTGGACGCGGAGGTGGATGTGCACGACCGGCGTGCCGTGATGGAGGCCGCGGCGCGCTGGTGCGACCCGGCCCGCGACGCCGAGATCGTGCACGGGCCGCTGGACATCCTCGACCATGCTTCGCCGCACCTCGGGGCGGGGACGAAGATCGGCTTCGACTGCACGCGCAAGCGGTCGGGCGAGGAGATCGACGGGATCGGGGTCGCCGAGGGGCCGCTGCCGATCGCGGAGGGCGCGAAGGCGGCTTCGATCGTCGATCACGTTCGCGGGATTGAGGGTGTACTCGACGCGCGCCTCGACGGCGACAGTCCGGGCTGGCTGCTTGTGCGGGCGGACAAGGCGGCGGACGCCACCGGACGGGCCGGGCTTGCCCGTCGGGTCGTCGAGGGGGCGTTCGCGGCCGGCGCGGGGTTGGTTCGGTTCGTTGTGGTGTTCGGGCGCAGCGTCGCGCTCGGGGATGCCGAGGCCGCACTCTTCCACTGGCCCGCGAACTGGGACCCGGGGCGCGACACCATCATCCTGCGCGACGAACGCGGCTCGATGGCCGGCTTCGACGCGACCCCCAAGGGCGTGGACGACGCGGCCGCCGGGCGGTCCGTGCGCGACTGGCCGCCGCTGCTCGAGATGGCGCAGGACATCCGAGACCGGGTGTCCGCCCGTTGGTCCGAGTACGGTCTGTGAGCGCGATCCCGACGCGGATCAGGTCTCGCCCCGGAGCCGGCGCAGTTCGCCGAGCGTCTGCTCGAGTTGCCGTTTCAGCCGGCGCACGCGGAGGAGCGAGCGGACGCGCGTGAGCAACTCGACGCGGTTGACGGGCTTGGTGAGGAAGTCGTCCGCGCCGGCCTCGACGGCCCGCTCGACGTCGCCGACTTCGTTGAGCGCGGTGACCATGATGACCGGGATGTCGCGGGTCGCCGGGTTGGACTTGATCCGCTCGCAGACCTGGAACCCGCTCATGCGAGGCATCATGACGTCGAGGAGCACGATATCCGGCGCGGCCTGCTCGACCGCCGACATCGCCTCGACGCCGTCGCGGGCGGTGCGCACCGGACAATCGAGTTCCTCGAGGTAGGCCTGGAGCAGTTCGAGATTCTGTTCGTTGTCGTCCACCACGAGAACGGACGACTGCGAGGCGTCGAAGTCGGCCGCGTCGAGCGGGTCGCCGATCCCGTCCGGTGTCTGGGGCATGGTCGGGTCTCCGCGCCCGGGACGCCCGCCCCGGACGCTACGATGGTAATGCCTCTTGCCACTCGGAGTCGGCGGCGGGTCTGGTGAATCGGTGAAGTGTGGGTCGGCACGGGAGATTCCCGGGGTCGGCTTGATTCAGGGGGGGGCGAGGGGAAGAATCCCGAGGCGCGGGGTCCGGGCACGCGCCCGCTTCCAAGACCCTCCGGGACAGTCGGTTGCGCGAACCGGGCCCAAGGAACGGAGCCTGTCGATGCCCCCCACACGCACGCGTGTCCGCCCGGTCTGGGAAGACCGGTTCGCCAAGCCGACCTGTGATGCCCTCAGAGCCGCGCTCGATCCGGCCCATATCGACCTCTTCGATCTGGCCAGAACCCGCCTCGCGGCTCTTCCGGACGCCTTGGAGGACCTCGTCTGGCACGGCATCCCGTGGCGGTGGACGCTCGTGTATCGCCAGAGGCAGGACGCGACCGGCTCCGCCCTGGCGTACCTGGTTCCCAAGCCGGACCGCCCCCTCATGGCCCTGCCGATTCCTCACGAGGTGCTGTCGAGCGTGCGGCTCAAGAAGTCGTCGCGCCTGATCCGGGAGGGGCTGACGCAGGCGAAGGTCGTGGCCGGCGTCTACTGGCCGCAGTGGGAACTGACCTCGAAGTCGCTGCTCGATGAGATCGTGACGCTGATCGAGCACCGGCTGGTCGGTGCCGCTCAATCCGCCTGACCATCCCGTCCACGGCATGTCGTCGTTCTCTGTCGGTGCTCCGTTGCAGACGGACGCCCGGGCGAGCCGATCCGTGGGCTGGCCGCCGGCAAAGATGCTGCGGCGGACGGAGGATCGGACGTGATCGGGATCACCCTTGGTACGCGGCGTGTCGTCCTCTCGCGGCTGACGGCGGTTCTGCTCGCGGTCGCCTCGGCGCTGGTCCTTGCCTGCGGGCCGGCGCTGGCGCAGCCGCTCAACGGTCGGATCGAGAGCGTGCTCGCCCACGCGGGCCTCGGCGAGCGGGCGCGGGTCAGCGTCAGTGTCGTGGACCTGGGGACGGGGCGGACGCTCGCGGCCATCAATCCCGATGCCGCGCTCATTCCCGCTTCCAACATGAAAGTGCTCACGAGCGGCACCGCGCTGGTGATCCTGGGACCGGACTACGTCTTCCGCACCGAACTCGCCCGGGACGGCGACCGCCTGATCATCCGCGGCTCGGGCGATCCCGCGCTCGCGGACCCGGACCTGCTCGAACAGACCCAGGCGGGGATGACCGTCGAGGACCTGCTGCGGATGCTGGCCGAGGCGGTGGCGAAGGGGTTCGAGGGGCGGATCGCCGAGATCATCGTGGACGACCGCGTGTTCGACCGGGTGTACGTCCACCCTGCCTGGGAGCCTTCCGACCTGAACCGGCGTTACGCGCCCGAGGTCTCGGGCCTGAACTTCCACGGCAACCTGCTCTGGCTGTACCCGCGCCCCGCGCCCGAAGGGCCGGGGCACGCGCCGCGGGTTGCCATCCAGCCCCGTGCGGACTGGATCGAAGTCGTGGTCGCGGGGCGGACGATCGCGGAGGGCGCGGACACGGTCTGGTTCGCACGCGACGCCGGATCGAACCGCTTCCGGCTGCACGGCGACGTTCGCACGGCGCGCCGCTACCCGGAGCAGGTTCCGACGCACAACAATCCGCTGCTTTTCGGCCAGTTGCTGGCGGATCGGCTGCTCGCGATCGGCGTGCGGGTCGGCGATGAAACCCGGCCGGGGCACAGGCCCCCGCAGGCGGTGCGCCTGGCCGGCGACAACGAGTCGCTCCCCGAGGGCGCGACGCTCGCGGCCGTCACGACGCCGATCGCGGACGTGCTGCGACGCTGCAACACCGATTCGAACAACATGTACGCCGAGGCGCTGCTGAAACTCTCGGGCAAGCGGGTCACGGGCGAACCGGGCTCGTGGGCGAACGGGGCGGCGGTGGTGCGGATGGTCATGCAGGACCGCATCGGCGAGGTCCACGCCGCCCGTACCGTCGTCGCGGACGGGTCCGGGCTGTGCGACCTCAACCGCGTCTCGGCGTCGACGCTGACGGCATGGCTCGTCTCGTTCGAGCGCGACGAGCGGCTGCGCAGCGCGTTCATGGACTCGCTCGCCGTGCCGGGGGAGGGGACGTTCACACGGCGCTTCCAGGGGGTGGCGCTGAAGAACCTTGTCGCCGGCAAGAGCGGCACGCTCATGCGCACCGGCGTGCGCACGCTCTCGGGCTACGTCGTGCACCCGGTCACCGGACGACGCATCGCGTACGCGGTGCTGGTCAACGGCGTCACGGGCGAGTCAGGCCCGGCGGCGTCGCGCTTCGCCGAGCGGGTTGTCGGCGCGCTCGACGAGTGGCTCGCGGAGCAGGAAGCCTCGGCGGGTGCGTTCGGCGGCTGACGGACCGCCACGGCACGCGCCCATCGCTCAGACGTTGAAGTACCGCGCCTCCGGATGATGCACCACGATCGCGCTCGTGGACTGCTCCGGCTCGATCTGCCAGTTCTCCGTCAGCGTGCAGCCGATCCGCTCGGGGCGCAGCAGGCGGAACAGTTTGTCCTGGTCGGCCAGTTCCGGGCACGCGGGGTAGCCGAACGAGTAGCGGCTGCCGCGGTAGTGCTGCGTGAACAGTTCACGGATGCGGGGCGAGTCGTCGGACGCGATCCCGAGTTCCTGGCGCATCCGCTTGTGCCAGAGTTCGGCCAGCGCCTCGGCGGTCTCGACCGACAGCCCGTGCAGGTAGAGGTACTCGGTGTAGTCGTTGCGAGCGAAGAGTTCGCGCGACAGGTCCGAGGCCCGCTGCCCGACCGTCACGCACGAGAAGCCGACGGTGTCGATGCGTCCCGAGTCCGCCGCGGCGAAGAAGTCCGAGATGCACAGGCGTCGGCCCCCGGGCTGGCGCGGGAACGTGAAGCGGAGCAGTTCCGTGCGCGAGTCCTCCCCCCCTTGCTCGGGGTCGTAGACGATCAGGTCGTCGCCGTCCGACTGGCACGGGAAGTAGCCGTACACGACGCGAGGCTCGAGGATGCGTTCGTCGCGGCACCGCGCCTTCCACCGCTCGAAGACGGGCACGATGCTCTCCGCCAGCGCGGCCTCGTACTCCGCGTCGCTCATTCGGCCCTTCTTGAACTGCCACTGGCCGCGGAAGAGCGCGACCGTATTGATGAACGGGTACACCTCGTCCACGTCGATGCCCGCGACGACGCGCGTGCCCCAGAACGGCGGGCGAGGGATGCTCACGTCCGTCGAGACGTCCGAGCGCACGCGCTCGCGAACCGCGACCGCGCCGCCTCCGGTCGCTTCGGCCCGCTTCGCCCGCTCGATTCGGGCCGCCGCGACGACCCTCTCCGCCTCGGAGCGCTTGGCGAGCCTCGCCTCGATCTCGGCGTCGAGTTCGTCGGTCCGGCGCGACGAGAGCAGGTCCATGATCCGCAGGCCCTCGAACGCGTCCTTGCCGTAGTAGAGCGACCCCTGGTAGATGGAGCGCAGTCGGTCCTCGGCGTAGTGCCTCGTCAGGGCGGCCCCGCCGAGGATCACTGGCACGCTCACGCCCAGTTCGTTCAACTCGCGAAGGTTTTCCTCCATCACGTTCACGCTCTTGACGAGCAGTCCCGAGAGGCCGATCGCGTCCGCGCGCCGCTCGCGCCATGCTTCGAGGATGTTCGAGAGAGGCTGCTTGATGCCGATGTTGTGGACGGTGTACCCGTTGTTCGTGAGGATCACGTCCACGAGGTTCTTGCCGATGTCGTGGACGTCGCCCTTCACCGTCGCGAGCACGATCGAGCCGCGAGACTGCCCTTCGACCCGCTCCATGTGCGGTTCGAGGTGGGCGACGGCCATCTTCATCACCTCGGCGGATTGGAGCACGAACGGCAACTGCATCCGCCCCGACCCGAAGAGTTCGCCGACGGTCTTCATCCCGTCGAGCAGGTGGTCGTTGATGATGTCGAGCGCGGAGTAGCGGGCGAGCGCCTCGTCGAGCGCGGCGGTCAGCCCCTCCTTCTCGCCGTCGACGATGTGGGCACGCAGCCGGTCCTCGAGCGAAAGGCTCGCACGCTCGCGCTTCGCCGGCGCGGCGGCCATCGCCCCCTTGAACAACTCGATGAACGCCTGGAGCGGGTCGAAGGCCGGATCGGACACGCCCCAGGGCAGGCCGGTTCCGCCCAGCGACTCGTGCCGCCGGTCGTGGATCAGGTCCAGCGCGGCACGCTGCTGGTCCTCGGGAATCTTGTTCAGCGGCAGGATCTTCGAGGCGTGGACGATCGCGCTGACCATCCCCGCCTCGACCAGTTCGTGCAGGAAGACGGAGTTCAGCACGACGCGAGCGGCGGGCGCAAGCCCGAACGACACGTTCGACACGCCGCACGTCAACTGGCAGCGAGGCAGGGCGGCGGCGATGCGGCGCGTGCCCTCGATCGTCTCCAGCGCGCTGCGCCTGTCCGCCTCCATCCCCGTCGAGATCGGCAGCACGAGCGGGTCGAAGAAGAGGTCCTCCTCCGCGAGGCCGTGGACGCGCGTCGCCCGCTCGTGCGACCGCAGCGCGATCGCGAGCTTGCGGTCCGCCGTGCGGGCCATCGCGGCCTCGCGGTCCTCGTCGATGGCACCGATCACGAGCGCCGCGCCGTAGGTCTTCGCCAGCCGGCAGATCGCGTCGAACTTCTCCTCGCCGTCCTCGAAGTTCGCCGAGTTGATGATGCACGTGCCCGGCGCCCGCTTCAGCCCCGCCTCCACCGTCGCGATCTGCGTCGAGTCGAGCATCAGCGGCGCGTCCACCTGCCGCACGACGCGTCCGACGATCTCGCCCATGTCGGCGGCGTTGTCGCGCCCGGCGTAGTCCACGTTGAGGTCGAGCACGTGGCTGCCCTCGCGCAACTGCGAGCGGGCGAGCGACACGATGCCGTCCCAGTCCTCCGTCTCGAGCAACTCCTTGAACTTGCGGCTCCCCGAGGCATTCATCCGTTCCCCGACGATCAGGAACGACGTGTCCTGGCGGTGCTCGACGGGCGCGTACAGGCTCGTCGTCGCGGCCTTCAGCGGCACGACCGCTCGCTCGGGCCGCGGCCCGTCGCGCAGGCCGCGCTCGTCGAGCGCGCGCACCAGCGAGGCGATGTGCTCGGGCGTCGTGCCGCAGCACCCGCCGACCAGCCGCACGCCGTCGCGCTCGACGAACCGCACCAGTTCCGCCGCGAACGGCTCCGGGCCGAGCGGGAAGACCGCCTTCCCCTCGTGCAGCACGGGAAGCCCCGCGTTCGGCACCACCGAAACGTGCCGCGGCCAGTGGCGCGAGAGGTACTGCACGTGCTCGGCCATCTCCGTCGGCCCGGTCGCGCAGTTCAGCCCCAGCGACGCGATCGGAAACCGCGACAGCGCGGCCGCCGCGGCCTCGATCGACGTGCCCAGCAGCATGGTGCCGGTCGTCTCGATCGTCACCGACACAAGGATCGGCACGTCGTCGGTCGTTCGCCCGGCGTCGGCCAGCGCGCCCAGGCACGCGTTGATCGCGCACTTGATCTGCAGCAGGTCCTGGCAGGTCTCGATCAGCAGGGCATCGACGCCGCCGGCGACCAGGCCGCGCGCCTGCTCGCGGTAACTGGCGAGCATGGCGTCCCAAGCGATCTGGCCGAGCGTGATCAGTTTCGTCCCCGGCCCGATCGAGCCGACGACGAACCGGGGGCGGTCGGGCGTCGCGAACCGCTCGCACGCCTCGCGCGCCACCGCACCCGCAAGCCGGTTCAACTCGAACGTCTCCGGGTCCAGCCCGAACTCGCCGAGCACGTGCCGTGCGCCGCCGAACGAGTCCGTCTCCACCGCGTCGCACCCGGCGGCCAGGAACGACTCGTGGATCGAACGGATGAGTTCCGGCCGCGACCGCAGCAGCACCTCGGGGCAGTTCTCGCACCCGCAGTAGTCACGCTCGACGTCGAGATCGTGGGCGTGGATGGAGGTGCCCATCGCACCGTCCAGCACGAGGACCCGCTCGGCGAGGGCTTGGAGAAACCGGCTGGACATCGGGGCGGGATCCTCTCGGTGTCGGCGTCCTCCGCCGGGGTGTGGTGTGGCGAGCAGTATATCCATTCATGCGGATAGACGGATGAAGTCGCCGGCCGGGGCAAAGAATCGGCCGGGCGCGGTGCCCGGCCGGGGGTGGCTGACGCGGCAGCGGGAGGCGGACAGAGAGCGGGGCTATTTGCCCTTCTTCTTGTCCGAGCGGAAGTAGTTGCCCTGGAACTTCCTCTGGAACTTCTCGAGCCGCCCGGTCGCGTCCACGAACGTCTGCTTGCCGGTGAAAAACGGGTGCGAGCCGGACCACACGTCCGCGTGGATCTCCGGCACCGTCGCGCCGACCTCCATCACGACTTCGCCGTTGTGGTAGACCTTGCAGTTGTAGAAACCGGGGTGGATGTCCTTCTTCATCGCGACGCTCCGAAGCTGCTCCCCGCGGCCCGCCCGGCCCGGCCCGGCGGACCCTTCGCCAGACCGCCGCACAACCGCAGGGGGCCAACTGTAGGCCGCCCGAACCCGGTCTCAATCTCGATCTCCACTGGGGGCGGGGCCTTTCCAGGCCCCGGCTCAACGCAGGTCCTGTTGAAGGGAGGCCCGACCGGAAGACCGCCCTTGCGGGCTCCGCCTGTGGATCGCCACCGTTTCTTGACCGATGTGGAGGTTGTGCTAGCCTTGCCTGCCCTCGGATCGGGGCCACCGCTGCCCGCACGCTGGAGCGAAACAACCCCCGCCCGAAGGCCGCATAACCCGATCCCCGATAGCTCAATGGTAGAGCGAGCGGCTGTTAACCGCTAGGTTCCTGGTTCGAGTCCAGGTCGGGGAGTTTTCGACGGCCCCGCCCTTGGCGGGGCCGTTTTGGTTACCGGCAAGGGGCGACTCCGGCCCGTCGCCCAAACCCGCCGCAACTCCCGACGAATCGGCCACTTGCCGCGCCTGGCTGCACCCGCCGCCGCGCTCTCGGTTTGAAGCGTGAGGCGAGGGGGTCGATCCGAACAGTCCACGTCCCGGATCGCCACCCCTTGGAGAACTCTCGAACTCTCGAACTCTCCGGTTACCGCCGCCGCTGGTTGACAGGACCGTTCGGATCGGACCCCGAAACGGACGCGAACCGGCTACGAAGGGCTCTTGACCGCGAACGGGAGGTGCCCAACACTTGTGCAGCTGCGTGCGCATGGACCTCACATTGAGGCCGCACTTACCGGAACGCCCTCGCGGGGCTTCACCCAAACGCAGTCGACAGTTCGGTGCGAAGTCAACGGGAAGCCATCTCCTCGAGAGAGGCCGACAAATGCCGCGGAACAAGGACAAGCCATTTCCAGTAGTCGAACCGGATGCGCCGGTCGCGCGTGGCGCACACCGGCAGGCGATCCGCCGACTTGTTGAAGGCGGGTGGGACGCGTCCGATGCCGACTGGCTGGCGGACCTGCTTCTCAAAGTTCTACCGGCATGTGGCACTACGGACGGGCAGCTGTCCGACACCACTGAGGCCCATGTACTGCTTCTCGCGCTCACGAAAAGCATGCACGCCGAAGGGGACCGCGATGCCGCTCTGCTCCTGATGCTCGCGGCGCTCACAGGCTGCGTTTGGATTCCTCGCCTTGTTGTACCGCGAGAGGGGGCGGGTCAGCCGAGCGACATCTGGTCGTTGTCGGAGTCGCGGTGGGCTGAGGTTGTGGATGAAATGCGTCGGCATGGCGCGGACTTTGAACGAGTGCTTAGAGCGGGCTGGCCCAAGCACATCGTTTCCGAGTGGTCGAAGGATGCTTCCTTTGGACGTTGCGAGCGCGCGACCACTTTCATGCGGCTCCTGCTCCAGACGAACGCCATTGACCTTTCGCGGGTAGTCGATGTGGAGAGGATGCGAGTGTCTGGCCGCGATGGTCGCTGGTGGCCAGCCGGTTTCTCGCTTGGACCGAATGGGCAGCAGTGGATGGATGGGACGGCGTGGCTTGACCCGCGGTCGTTCCGAACATGGGTGTGGCAACTCGGAGCCCTGCCTCTCCATGTCATGGCAAAGATGCTCCAGGCTGAACCAACCGACACCATCATCCCCTTGGTAACGGCCGCGGCGCAGGCAGCGACGACCCGGTTTGCAAACTCCGAGTATGGGTGCCAATTCGAGTGCTTCGAAGGGCACACGCAGGAATGGGTCCCCACGCTGCGGACGTTCGCGCGGGCAATGCGCCCGTACTTTGAGGAACTCGATCGACGCGTCGTCGAGAAGGGCAAGGAAGTTGACCCCCTCCTGCGCTCGACATGGATGCTCTTGTTCCGCATGGCGTGGGACGCGGAAGCGGCCGATTGTCCCGCCGAGGTTCGGAAACGGGTGCTCGACGCGGCAACAGAAGACCTGTCGAGGGCGCGATCGATCTTCGGTTCGGCTGCAACCGACGAGGCGGGCAATGCAGATCGATTCCTTCAATGCCTGCCACACATCGAGAGGTGCTGCAAGCTCCTCGCGTATCACGGTGGACTCTGGCGTTGCATGAAGCCCCTCCTCTTGGCCTTCCGCGCGCTTCGCACGCCGGCGCTCGCGCGAGATTTGAGGTACTGGGAGGAGTTTGCCGACGATCCACCGCCCACCCCCTGGAACGCGATACCCGGACTATTGAACACGATGTTCCATGCCTACGCAGCCCGCGAGCAGCGAGGCGATCTCGACCTAGAGCAACTGCGCGCTCGCATGGCCACGTACCTGCTGGAACGGCTCACAGATCGGTGGAGCCAGAAGGAACGCGAGGCTGCAGCCGCCAGCGGGCAGGTGCGGACGGACGACGACATGACCGAGCCGGTGCCGGAATGGCGATACTGCATGATTCGGGCTGTAGTGGACCTCCGGGTGAACCCGGACGGCAAAGGCCACCGGGCCCTGAATTGGTCGTCCACGCACGATCCACATCCTCGCGTCAGGGAAGCGGCGAAATCAGCATCCCAGTCGCTGCGCCACCAGCGGGGGTTGCCCGAGGGAACGTCACCCCGACGCGCCGTGATGTCAGCGCTGTGGTGGCTCAAGCAAGCCCATATGCTTGGGTTGGGAATCCAGCCCGATCCCGATGGTGCTCAACGCACACGCATCAAGGAGCTTTCACGAACCAAGGAGACCGAGCGGGTCAACAAGCCCGCAACCCGTGAAGGCGAATAACGGCTATTGATCATGCGACCGTGGCGAGGAACTCCTCGCTCAAGCCCTCTCGGGGCGTCGCGCGAACCCGTCAGATCGATCGGCATGGCTGATCGGTCACACATACGACTGAGGAGTTTGCACATGAACGAGATCGAAGCACATCAGATCCGATCCTCGCTGGCAGGCACAAGAGTGCTCGTTGTCGGTGGCGATCCTTGCCCGAAGACCATCCAGAGAATCGAGTCCTGCCTGAGACTTGACCGAGCGATTCACTGCCCAACGCGCAAGTCCGACGCATCGTCGCGGCGATTTCAGTCCCGGCTCCACGATCCCCGGCTCGCCCTCGTCGTATGCGCTCGCGGCCTTACACGGACACAACACGGAGCGGATCTTCACGCGCTGTGCCGGGATCTGCAGCTCCCCCTGCTGAACTGCAACCACATTCCACACCCGAACGCGATTGTTGCGGCAGTTGCGGTGGCCCGATTGACGAAGGCCCTTGCGGATCGCTGCGCAGCCATCAAGGGCTGTGCGGCCTGCGTGATTGGGGGTGCGGCATGAGCCACAACTTTGATGTCGTTGTCGCCGTGCCCCCGCTGTCGCCAACCGACACGAACCCGCCGCTGGGTCCATACCTCCTTAAGACTTGCGCTGCGAACGCGGGCTTGCGATTGGATGTTGCGGATATGAGCGTGCGGTACTTGAATCGATTCAAGCCGCATCCGGCGGCATCCGTGAGCCGCGTGATTGGCGATCAGGACAAGGACCGCGCGGCGACGCACGCTGCGCGTGACCACTACTTGGCAACCTGCCCTCTCAATTCTGAAGCGCCGCTGTATCTGCCCACTGCCTCCAATCCGATTCTCGGCATGCATTACGGCTTCGAATCGATTGAACGGGCTATCGATCGAGCGTGCGAACCATCGTCCTCGTGCCGGCGGTTCGTTGAGGAGGCCCTCTTCTCGCAGTATCCCGTGCCGCCGCGAGTGCTCGGGCTGTCGATCATGGGACCACCCCAGGTGTTCTTCGCGCTCCTAGTCGCACGTCTTTCGAAGCGTCGGTGGCCCACTACCCGGGTCGTCGGGGGCGGTAGCCACGTCACACTGCTCGCGGAAGCGATTGCGACAGATTGTCGCTATGGGGCCGACTTCGATCTGTTCATGCCGGGGCACAGCGAAGTGCATTTTGTCGAAGTCGTGCGCCATATTCTGCAGCACGACTCGCTGCCCCCGGCAATCGGCATCGGTGCCGGCGATGGTCGGGCGGCGGCCTGCACCAAAGCGATAAGTCCGACCGTGAATGGTCGACCACGGTCCTCCACGAGTGTGTTCGAATACAGGCCGAGTTTGGACGCGGATGCGATTCGACTGTACGACCCGGCCCGCGTGACCATCCCCATGCAGTTGACTCGTGGATGTGCGTTCGGTCAATGCACCTACTGCACATACCCGGCCGTCGAGCCGACGGTGGATATCGAGCCCGACTGGCCACGCGTGATTGCGGCGCTCGCTCACTTGGTTGAAGCGACTGGAGTACGCCGAGTCTCGTTCAAGGACTCCCTGTTCACGGTGAAGAATCTTCGCACGCTCGCCCGTGTGCTCCGTGAGGCAGGCGTAGACATCGAGTGGAGCGCCACTACCCTATTGAATGCCGCGCTTACGCGTGCATTTCTGAGCGACCTATTCCTCAGCGGCTGCCGCACACTCGAGTTTGGCCTTGAGACCATCGACCCGGCGGGCCAGTCGTTATTTGCCAAGCCGCTCGACGTGGCCATGTGCGAGAGCGTGCTCCGAGCGGCCACAGATACTGGAATTGCAGTGGTCATCAATCAGATACTCGGATGGCCCGGGCAGACTGTGGCCTCAGTGGAGCGACAAGTCGCGTGGTACGAGTCAATCCGATCTCGTGCCCCGGAACTTATTCATGCGTCATTCAACCTGCTGGAGGTGAACCGGGGATCTCCGCTGGCGTTGGAACCTATGAAGTTTGGCGTCGTGACTTCCGGGATCGCTCCGTGGGCTTTTAGCTATGCATGGAATGCGCCGCCGTGGACGAGTGAAGTCAAGGAACGACTCCGCGCGTGGAGCACCTAAACGCTGCGGCTGCGAATTGGCCGATGCGTGAAACCCCGGCAACAACTCGCCCCCCTCCGGCTTAGGTGAATAGTGAGCGGCCCTCTTGGTGCGGCCGCCCACGCACCATGCCCGGAGGCCGCCCGTGCCCGTCAAGCATCCCGAGGCCGCGATGTCGCCCGAGCAGCGGCGGCGGGAGGTCGCCGCGCTGCTGGGGCTGGCGGTGCGCCGTCTGGCCAAGCGCCCCGGGGCGGGCGTCGCGCACCCGCCGGAGCATGGGGGCGAATCCGAGCATGTGCAGTCGATCGAGCATGGAGCCGAGCGCGGGCGTAGGCCCGCTCGGTCGCATGGGTTTCCTTCGCGCTCTCCGGTCACCGCGGCGACTCTCCGACTTGACGGTGCGGAAGATGCAGGCCGTGATCGTCCGCTCCCCGGCGGCCGTGGCGGCCCCGGGGATGACGGAGGCGATCGATGAACGTCTACGCAGAACTGCGAACACTGGCGGCGTTGCCGATGGCGGACCTCAAGGCCCGCTACGCGGACCTGTTCGGCGAGCAGACGAGGTCGTCCAACCGCGACTACCTCGTCCGGCGGATCGCGTGGCGGCTCCAGGCCCGGGCCGAGGGCGACCTTTCCGAGCGGGCGCGGCGGCGGGCGGCGGAACTGGCCGACGACGCGGACCTGCGGACGCGGGCACCGGCGGCCGTGCCGGTTGAGGGCGCGCGGCCGCTGGTCGCCCCGATCCGGATGACCCGGGCCGTGCACGGCCCGATGCCGGGGACGCTGCTGACGCGGCGGTACAAGGGTCGCGAGATCGTGGCGAAGGTGCTGGAGAAGGGCTTCGAGCACGAGGGCCGCGTGTACCGGTCGCTCACGGCCATCGCCAACGAGGTGACGGGCGGGCACTGGAACGGGCACCTGTTCTTCGGGATCGCCAAGGGCGCGACGCGGGGCGAGGAGGCATCGGCATGAGCGCTCGCACCCCCACCCCCACGCGCACGAACGGCGTCAAGCCGCCGGCCCGGCCTCCTGTGATCCGCTGCGCGATCTACACGCGCAAGAGCACGGAGGAAGGGCTCGAGCAGGAGTTCAACTCGCTGGACGCGCAGCGGGCCAGCGCCGAGGCGTACATCGCCAGCCAGAAGGCCGAGGGGTGGGCCTGCCTGCCGGAGAAGTACGACGACGGCGGGTACACCGGCGGGAACATGGAGCGGCCGGCGCTCACGCGGCTCATGGACGACATCCGGGCCGGCAGGATCGACTGCGTCGTGGTCTACAAGGTGGACCGCCTGTCGCGGTCGCTCATGGACTTTGCCCGCATGATGGGCGAGTTCGAGAAGTACAGGGTCTCGTTCGTCTCGGTGACGCAGCAGTTCAACACGACGCACTCGATGGGGCGGCTGACGCTCAACATCCTGCTGTCGTTCGCGCAGTTCGAGCGGGAACTGGTCAGCGAGCGGACGCGGGACAAGATCGCCCTGGCCCGGCAGAAGGGCAAGTACGCGGGCGGTCGGCCCGTGCTGGGCTACGACGCCATCGACACGCGGCTGGTGGTCAACGAGGAGGAGGCGTGCCGCGTCCGCGAGGTGTTCGCCACGTACCTGCGCACCGAGTCGATCGGGCGCGCGGTCGCGGAGGCCAACGCCCGCAGGTGGACGACGAAGCGCTGGACGACGAAGGACGGGCGGGTCATGGGCGGCGTGCCGTTCACCAAGGGGAACATGCACGGCCTGCTCACCAACGTGCTCTACGCGGGCAAGGTCCGGCACGGGAGCAACGTGTACGACGGGGAGCAGCCGGCGATCGTGGACGAACAGACGTGGGCCAGGACGCAGGCGCTGCTCCGCGAGAACGGGCGCACGGGCGGGTCGGTGGTGATGAACAAGTACGGGGCGGTGCTCAAGGGCGTGCTGCGGTGCGGGGCGTGCGACAAGCCGATGATCCACTCCTGCACGCGGAAGGAGAACGGGCAGTGCTACCGCTACTACGTCTGCTTCACGGCGCAGGCGTCGGGGTACCACGCTTGCCCGAGCAAGGCGGTGCCGGCGGAACAGATCGAGCGGTTCGTGCTGGAGCGTGTGCGGGCGATGGGACGCGACCACGCGCTGGTGGAACTGGTGCTCGAGCAGGCCCGGCGGCAGGATAGCGAACAGGCCGCGGCGCACGCGGCCGAACTGGCCGTGCTGGAGCGGGAACTGAAGTGGCTCGCGTCAGAGACGCGCCGGGCCGTGGCGGAAGCGGGGCGGGACGGAGCTCGAACCGAGCGCCTGGCCGACCTGGCCGAGCGCACCCGGGCCGTCGAGGCCCGGGCGGCGTCGCTGCGCGACATGATCGCGGCGGTGAACGAGCGGCTCGTCTCGCGCGAGCAGGTCGAGGCCAGCGCGGTCGAGTTCGAGCCGCTCTGGCGGTCGCTCAGCCCGCGCGAGCGGGCGCGGCTGATGCGGTTGATCGTGCGGCGCGTGGAGTTCGACGGGGCCAAGGGCGAAGTGGCGATCACGTTCCACCCGGAGACGGAGTGGCTGGCGAAGGAGGCGGCGTCATGAGCGGTGCACGCGGCGCGGGCGCGACGGTCGCATTCAAGGTCCACCTCGGGCGCGGCCCTGAGAACCGCATCGAGCTGCGCGAGGGGGAGGCGCCCGTCGTCGTGCTGCCGCCGCCCGGGCGCGTGCCCCGCGTGTCGAAACTGATGGCCCTGGCGATCCGGTTCGAGGGGCTCTTGCGGAGCGGACAGGTCCGCGACTTCGCGGAGATCGCGCGGCTCGGGCACGTCACGCGGGCGCGGGTGTCGCAGATCATGAACCTCCTGCACCTCGCGCCGGACATCCAGGAGGAGATCCTGTTCCTGCCGCGCGTCGAGGCCGGGGACGACCCGGTCACCGAGCGGCACCTCCGGCCGATCACGAGGCTGTACGACTGGGGGGACCAGCGCCGCGCGTGGCGAAATCTGGCGGCGGCTGGAGACGCCCAAGGGTCGAATTGACAGGAAGTTACAGCGGCTGTTGTGGATGAACCGGGGAATTGTTGTCAATACCCTATCGGAACCCGCACGGCTTCATGGTTCGGGATACACTCGGGTCTTCGTGGCCCGCGCCAAGGAGGGCAGGGCCTGGCACTCGGTCTGGTCGGAGACCCCGCCATGGGCAGCCTTGCGTTTCGTCGGTTCACGGATTCGTCTTCACTTCGGGAGATCGCGCCGCTCCACCTCCACGCATTGGTGCGGCCGCACGCGGAGTTCCTCGCGCGGCACGGGTGCGTCCTGCCGGAAGATCCCGAGCGGCTGAACTATGAGGCGCTGGCGGTCGCCGTGCTGCAGCCGCACCGCGACACGCCGGCGGCCCTCATCGACGCCCTCTGGCACATCCACGAGATGTCCACGCCGTCGGCGATGGAGTCGCTGGCGGAGGAAGCCCGGAGCGCCGGCCTGGAGCTCGACCCGGCGCACCACTTCTCGCCCGCCGACGTCGCCACGCAGGTTTGGCTGCACTCGCCGGAGATGCTGCGGCGCACGCACGCGGAGACGGCGGTGCTGAGGCGGAAGAGTTTCGAGACCTACGCGCCAAGCCCCGGGGCGGCGCGGGCGTACCGAGCGCCCGCGGGCGAGGTGCTGGCGGCGTTGGAGGCGCAGATCGCCGCGTGGTACGTGGAGAAGCGGCGTGGCGTGGGGGCGCGCGTGTTCCCGTTCGAGCACGAGCACGAGGTGCGGCTGGTGGTGCGGCACGGCGGCCCGTACCGCCGCGAAGGGCGGCTCGACGCGGGCGAGCCGGGGAGCGTGCACTTCCGGCCGATGGCCTTCGGCGTGATCGTCCTCGACCGCCGTACGTGGGAGATCCGCATCAACGGCGGCGGGAAGCGCGAGCGGGAGCTCTACCGCCGCGCAGTGGGATCGCACCTCTTCGGCCGCGCGGAGTTCTTCCCCGCGGGCGTGGCCCGCTACACGCTGGACCCGCTCCGCGAGGGGCGGGCGTGCCTGGTGTGCGCCGACGTGCCCGGCCTGCGGCACGTGCGCCTGACCGAACTGCGGATGTACCTCGGGGGCCACTTCCGCCACGCCCGAGTCGAGCAGGCCGACGACGTGTTCCTCGCGCTGGAAGCCTCGCGCGAGTCGATCCCGCGCGACGCGCTGCTCTCGGCGGCGAAGTTCGACATCGTCTTTGCCGACTCCTCGAAGCCCCGTTCGGTGACGATCCGGCACGGGAACGTGGCCCAGTACACGCGCGACGAGGACGCGGACCTCGTCGAGTCGTTCCTCCGCAACCGGGGCTTTGTGATCGGAGGGGGCGATGCGGCTCTGGCGTGCGCTTGAGAACATCCACGGCTGGGCGGGCGTGCGCTCGGTCTGGCGCGAGCACATGGGGGACGAGCTGGAGTTCCTCCAGCCGCTCCTGAGGCCGATGGAGCAGCTCGCGCTGTCGGTGCCGTGGCCCGGCACGATCGAGGGCCGCCGGATCGTCGTGCACGACGAGGACGACATCGTCGCGGTGGACGAGGAGACCTCCGAAGCCGCCGCGATCGCCCGCGAGGACATCGTGCTGTGGCAGTTGGACGCGTCGGCGCTCTTCCGGGGCGCGGCGTCGGCCCTGGGGCTGACCGGCGAGACGGCGTCGGTGGGGATGGGCACCCGCCTGTGGTGGCTGGGTGACTTCGTGCCCGTGGAGGGGGAGCGGTTCCCGGTGTACCTGGCGACGACCAGGGACGCGGGCGAACAGGTGAAGAACGCGGGGTACGTCTCGGCGCTGTCGCGCCGGCCGTTCGTTCTCGCGACGCCCTCGCGCCGGGCCGGCAGCGAGCCGCTGAGCCGGCTCATCGACGGACGTTCGGCGGCGTGGATCGCGCTTGAAGAGACGCTCGACTGGCAGGGTGAGGGGGTGTTCGAGGCGCGACAGCCGCTGGGCGAGGCGCTGCGCGACTTCGTCGGGGCGCACGTGAATACCGACGCTTGCCGCGACGAAGGTGCCCGATTCCCCACACCCGCCGGGGCGACGTGGAGTGACGTTGCCATCCGCTTCCTGGATGGTCACACCGTCCATGTGAACGTGTCCGGGGCCGTTGAGGAGTGCGACTGCGTCCGCATGGGAATGGCGAGCCGGCGCAACCGACGCCCGACGAAGCAGTGGCACCTCTTGGCCAAGTTCGCCGCCGGCGACGGTGTCATTTCGTGGAAAAGGGGAAACGCCGACCGCGGCCTCCAGAAGCAGAAGGAGTTGCTGGCCCATCGGCTACAGGCGTTCTTCGGCATCGATGGCGAGCCGATCGCGCTCATTGGCAAGGACTGGCATTGCCGGTTCCGGGTGGTTGCCGGTAACGACCTCGGAACAATCTGACCCGCGACAGTTACTTACCGAAGAAGTCGCGAAACATGCTGGCCAGAACACCAAGCTTCTCGGCATGATCAACGACCCATTGGATGCCGCGCTTGGCAGCAGAAAGATTTCCGTCCGGACGCGCCGCTTTGTGTTGTGCGATGAGTTCCTGAATCTCCGTTCGTTGCTCAGAGGTGAAGCCCTGGGTCTTCAGTGCAGCATCGACAGCAGCGACATTGTCGACGTGAAGAGTTGATCCGGACACGGTGCCGATGACGCCCTGGAAGTTCTCGACTGAACCAATGCTGATCGATGTCATAGAGGCAGCCCTGTCCCGCTCCTGGGGCGTGAACGTCATGCCCTCTCCCATGATCCCCTCCGCCTCCAGTCGCAAAGTCCAGTCAAGGATGCGGTTCCTCACGGCGTCGAAGATCGCAGTGACCTGTGACTTGTCGAACTTGCGGAAGGGAATCATCCACTCACTGTCGTCGGGGCCGAGCATTTGCCGCAGGCTGACCATCTGCTGCTCGCTGAACGGCATCTGAAGGAATCCGGATGCGCTGCCTGTGACCTCATGGAGGCTGCCGATCGACTGTCGAATAGTGCACGACGAGAGCATGTCTTGCAGGCTGGGATCAGTGAAGCGAATGGGCATCAATGCTCCGTTGTACGGGTTGTGCGCGCGAACGTCGCCGTGGAGTTGCCGGTACTCCGGCACATCCGCTTCGGGGGGATAGCCGTGGAGTTCGTGTTCAATCCATGCGTTCATCTCAGCGAGTTTCAGCTTCGTTGCCACCATCCGGGCCTTGCGCAGCACATCGGGAAGGGCCGTCGAGCCGCTCGCTGCCTCCTGCTGAAGTTCGAGTACCAGGGATGCCATTGGTGCATGATATGAACTGATGGCACCGTGCGGGTGACGAGGGTCGACGGCATCGGCTACCTCCATCGAAATTTCGACTGCAATCCGTAACGCAGTCCTGTTTTTTGTCCCCATGCACTGATGCCCCTATTCGACTACCGGGAAGGGCTTCTTCTGCACGCGAACCGCTCCTTCACAATCCATCGAGTCGTGACTTCGTCGAAGTTTCGCCAGTCGGGGACGACAGGCCCGCACGTCGTCCATTCACGCCCCGGGGAGCACCAAGCCGGACCTGTCGCTCCCCGGGGCCTTCTGGCACCGCCAGGAAGGTCCGGCTCATGCGCATCGCCCATCCATCCATCGACCCCGCCACCCTGCACTTCGCCCGCCGCCTGGTCCGCATCAAGGCCCGTCAGATCACGCGGTCCGCACGCCACGCCGCGGAGGGCCGGAGCGACATCGAGCAGGAACTCATGCTGGAGGTGCTGCTCCGCTGGCCCAAGTACGACCCGGCCCGGGCGTCGCGCGAGGCGTTCGTCGAGCAGGTCGTGCGGTCGCGCGTCTGCACGCTGATCCGCGCCCGCCGCCGGCGGCCCGCGAGCCTTCCGCTCACAGCCGCCGCGCTGCTGCGGCCCGACCCGGCCGACGCGGTCCGCTGCGTCGACGTGCGACTGGACGTGCAGGTCGTGGTGGACCGGCTGCGCCCGCGCCTGCGGCAGGCGTGCGACCACCTGCGCCGGGAGTCGCAGTCCGACGCGGCCCGCGCCATGGGCGCGAACCGCTCCAGCATGATGCGGTCGCTGGCGCAGACGCGGCGGATGTTTACCGACGCCGGGCTGGATTCGTACATGTGACGCGCGACAACTCGCCCGGCTCCGGCTTAGGAGAAGGGTGAGGGCGCTCGATCGTCCCCGAGCCGCCGAGTTCCCCCAGCCCACAGACACATGGAGGATCGCATGACCAGGACTGTGTACCGGTTCGAGTTCACGGAAGGCGTCGACATGAAGGACGTGGAGGAGACCCTGCTCCTCTCAATCCTCGCAGTCGGGTGCCTGCACGGCGAGTCGGCCATCCGGCTCGAGGTCGGGTACGCCGTCAACGCCGAGCGCCGTGTGGCCGCGGTGGACGGCACCACCCCGAGCGGCAGCGCCGTGGCCCGCGTCTTCACGGGTCTGGCCATCCACGAGTTCGGCGACGGGAACTTCAGCATCGCGCGTGTGAACGCCCCGCTCCCCGCGTCGCCGGCCGCCGCGTCGGCACCGGTCGAGGACGAGCTCGCGGGGGTCGCGTGACCGCTCCGCGTTCCGACTGGCCCCAACCCCCCAATCCCCTGCCGCTCGTGCGGCTGGGACAAGGCGACTTTGTCAAAGACGTGTACCCCAAGGACCTTGAACCCGGAACAGGAGACCCCATGCCACTGCTCGACAGAATCCAGCGAGGAAAGACCGCCCTGCCGCGCCGCGTGATGCTCTACGGCACGCACGGCATCGGCAAGAGCACGTTCGGCTCGATGGCCGAGCGCCCCGTCTTCATCCAGACCGAGGACGGCCTGGCCAACATCGAGTGCGAGCGTTTCCCGCTGGCGGCGTCGCTGGGTGACGTGCTCGCGGCCCTCTCGGAGCTCTACACCGGCAAGCACGAGTACCGCACCGTCGTGATCGACTCGCTCGACTGGCTGGAGCGGCTGATCTGGGCGGACGTGTGCCGCGACCGCGACGTGAACTCGATCGAGGACATCGGGTACGCGAAGGGGTACGCCTTCGCCATCGACAAATGGCGCGAGGTGCTGGCCGGGCTGGACGCGCTGCGAACCGACCGGGGCATGACGGTGATCCTGATCGCGCACGCCAAGATCGAGAAGTTCGAGAACCCCGAGACCGAGCCGTACGACCGGTACTCGCCGCGTCTGCACAAGCTGGCCAGCGCGCTGGTGCAGGAGTGGGCCGACGAGGTGCTCTTCGCCACGTACAAGGTCCACACGCGCAAGGTGGACGAGAACTTCGGGCAGAAGAAGCACCAGGGCGTCGGTACCGGCGAGCGGATCATCCGCACCACGGAGCGCCCGGCGCACGTGGCCAAGAACCGGCTGGGCCTGCCCGAGGAGTTCCCCCTCGATTACCGCATCTACGCCGCGTTGGCCCGCGGCGAGGACGCCCCCGCGTTGGCCGACACCGCCCCGGACGCCGCCGCACCCGCACCCGAGCAAGGAGCCTGAACCTCATGGCGAATCTAAACAACTTCGACGCGAACCAGGTCGATCCGTCGGTCGGCTTCGATCCCCTCCCCGCGGGCAAGTACCTCGCGGTGATCACCGAGTCGGAAATGAAGCCCACAAAGACCGGGCAGGGGCAGTTCCTGCAGCTGACCTTCCAGGTGCTCGAGGGCCCGCAGAAGGGACGCCTCGTCTGGTCGCGGCTGAACCTGGAGAACGGAAACCCGACGACGGTGAAGCTGGCCCGGGCCGAGCTCTCGGCGATCTGCCGCGCCGTGGGCGTGATGGCCCCCAAGGACAGCGTCGAGCTCCACAACATCCCGCTGGAGATCAGCGTCGGGTGCAAGAAGCGCCAGGACACCGGCGACATCACCAACGTCGTGAAGGGGTACGCCCGGAAGGGCGCGGGCGGTGCCGCGCCGTCGGTGGGGCGTCCGGCGGCTGGGGCGGGGTCGCCACCGCCCTGGAAGCGGTGATCGCCAGCGGAGGGGAGCGTGAGGGTCGGGACGGATGTACCACGGAGATCACGGATGATCACCCTCACGCTCCCCTGGCCGCCGAGCGTCAACCACTACTACCGGCGCGTGGGCAGCGCGACGCTCATCAGCAGGGAAGGCCGGCGCTACCGCCGGCGAATCCAGGGCGAGGTGCTCTTGGCTGGCTCGCCGCGGGTCGAGGGTCGCCTGGCGGTGCGGATCGCCGCCTCGCCACCTGATCAGCGGCGGCGCGATCTGGACAACGTGCAGAAGGCTTTGCTCGACGCCCTGCAGCATGCGGGCGTGTACGGCGACGACAGCCAGATCGACCGCATCACCGTGGAGCGTGCGGAGGCCCGCGACGGCGGGCGCGTGGTCGTCGAAATCTCGGAGATGTGAACCGGTGGAACTGCGTCCCTACCAGCACGAGGCGGTGCAGGCGGTCTACGACCACCTGCGCGAGCGCGACGACAACCCGTGCATCGTCATCCCCACGGGCGGCGGCAAAACGCCGGTGATCGCGACCATCTGCCGCGACGCGGTGAACCTGTGGAACGGCCGCGTCGTGATCCTGGCCCACGTCAAGGAACTGCTCGAGCAGGCCGCCGACAAACTCCGGCACATCGCGCCCGAGGTGCCGCTGGGCGTCTACTCGGCTGGCCTGAAGCGCAAGGACCTCGGCTACGCCGTCACCGTCGCGGGCATCCAGTCGATCTGGAAGAAGGCGTGCGACCTGGGGCCGGTGGACCTGATCATCATCGACGAGGCGCACATGGTGCCCGCCGAGGACGACGGGATGTACCGCCAGTTCATCGCCGACGCCAGGGCGGTGAACCCGCAGGTGCGGATCGTGGGCCTGACGGCGACGCCGTACCGCATGAAGTCGGGCTCGATCTGCGCCCCGCCCCCCCACAGCATCCTCAACCACATTTGCTACGAGGTCGGAGTACGCGAACTGATCGTGCAGGGGTACCTCTCGCCGCTTCGCACGAAGGCGGGCCTGCAGCGGGTGGACACCAGCGACCTGCACGTCCGCGCCGGGGAGTTCGTCGCCAGCGAGGTCGAAGACCTCATGGACAAGGACGCCCTGGTCGAGGGGGCGTGCGCCGAGATCGTCGAGCACACGAAGGACCGGCGCGCCACGCTGATCTTCTCGTCGGGCGTCCGGCATGGGCAGCACATCGTGGAGGTGCTCAAGTCCAGGCACGGGATCGAGTGCGGGTTCGTCACCGGCGACACGCCCGACGGGGTGCGTGCGGGGCTGCTGCGCCGGTTCCGCGCGGGCGAACTGACGTACCTGTGCAACGTCAACGTGCTGACCACCGGCTTCGACGCCCCGCACATCGACTGCGTGGCGCTGATGCGGCCGACCATGTCGCCGGGGCTGTACTACCAGATGGTCGGGCGAGGCTTCCGGCTGCACCCCGGCAAGGCCGACTGCCTTGTCCTGGACTTCGGCGGTAACGTGCTGCGGCACGGCCCGGTGGACGCGGTCCGCGTGAAGGAGCCGGGGGCGGGCGACGGCGAGCCTCCGGCGAAGGAGTGCCCGCGGTGCCATGCGCTGATCGCGACGGGCTACCAGACGTGCCCGGAGTGCGGGCACGCCTTCCCCGAGCCGCAGCGGCGCACGCACGAGGCCACCGCCGCGAGCGTCGGCATCCTGTCGGACCAGGCGACGCGCGCCGAGGAGCGCGTCAGCGAGACGTCGTACCACGTCCACCGCAAGCGCGACGATCCGTCGGCCCCGCCGACCATGCGCGTCGAGTACCGCCTGGGGTTCAATCGCTGGCAGCGTGAGTGGGTCTGCTTCGACCACACCGGGTACGCGCGGACAAAGGCGGAGGCGTGGTGGCGCGCCCGTTCGGTTGAACCGGTGCCCGCGAGCACCGAGGAGGCCGTCGAGCTCGCGCGGGCCGGCGCGCTCGCGCCCACGCTTTCGGTCACCGTCGAGCGCAAGGCCGGCGAGAAGTACGACCGCGTCGTCGGGCACCGCCTGGGCGACAAGCCGCCGCGGCTGGAGAGCGACGAAGGCCTGCCCGACGTGCCCCAGCCCGTGGGCACCACCTACGGCATCCCCGACGAGGAGATTCCGTTCTGATGGGAGCGCCATCGCCAAGCACGCCCGACGTCGCGCTGGCCTGCCTCCGGGCGGGCCTGAGCGTCATGCCGGCGCTCCTGGCCGAGAAGCGCCCGGCGCTGCCGACGTGGAAGGCGTACCGGGAGCGCCTGCCGACGGAGGACGAGGTGCGGTCCTGGTTCGGCCCGGACACGCCCGTGTGTGTCGTGACGGGCGCGGTCTCGGGCAACCTCGAGATGATCGACTTCGACCAGCGCGGCGAGCTCTTCGACCGCTGGGCGGCCCGGGTCGAGGAGCACGCGCCGGGCCTTGTGTCCCGCTTGTACGCCGAGCGGTCGCAGCGCGGCGGGCGGCACGTCGCGTACCGCTGCGAGGCGCCCGTGTGCGGCAGCCTGAAACTGGCCCAGCGCCCCGGCCCGGCGGGCGGCGGCGACAAGGCGGTCACGCTCATCGAGACGCGGGGCGAGGGCGGCCTCTTCCTCTGCGCGCCCACGGCGGGGTACGAGGCGATCCTGGGCGACCTGCGCGCCCTGCCGGTCGTGACGGCCGACGAGCGCGACGTGCTGCTCGGGTGCGCCTGGGCGCTCGACGAATCGCCCCGCCCCCAGCGCCCCGTGCTCGGGGAGGGGGAGGAGGGGGTTTCGTCGGTTTCGTCGGTGTCAGAACAGGCAGCGGGCGTGCGCCCGGGCGACGACTTCAACGCCCGCGGGGACGTGCGCGAACTTCTCCAATCGCACGGCTGGCGGCGGGTCCGCGCGGGCGAGAACGAGCACTGGTGCCGGCCCGGCAAGGAGCACGGCGCGAGCGCGACGCTCAAGGACGGGGTCTTCTACGTCTTCTCGAGCAGCGCCGCGCCCTTCGAGCCCCAGCAGGGGTATGCGCCGTTCGCGGTGTACGCCCTGCTCGAGCACGGCGGGGACTTCGCGGCCGCCGCTTCGGCGCTGCGGCACCAGGGCTACGGCTCCGAGCCCGACGACGGCGGCGACGTGGACCTCTCGGCCTTCGCGGGCGCAGCGCCGGCGCACGAGGAACCGGCGGAGGCCACGTTCCCGCACCCGGGACCGTTCCCGCCGCACCTGTTGCGCGTCCCCGGGCTGCTGGGGGAGGTCGTGGACTTCACGCTGGCCAGTTCGATGTACCCCCAGCCGACGCTGGCGCTGGCGGCGGCGATCGCGCTCATGGGCGCGATCACCGGACGCAAGGTGCGCGACGAACTGAACACCCGGACCAACGTCTACTGCGTCGCCCTGTGCGAGACTGGTGGGGGCAAGGAACGGGCGCGGCAGGTCAACAAGGAGATCCTGTTCCAGGCGGCGATGGACAAGTACGTCGGCCCCGAGGGCCTGGCGAGCCACGCGGGCGTCGTCTCGGCGGTCCACCGCCAGCCGTCGATCCTGTTCCAACTCGACGAGATCGGTCGGCTGCTCAAGACCATCGGCGAGCCGACCCGCACGCCGCACCTCTACCACATCGCCACCGTGCTGATGAAGCTCTTCACGAGCTCGGGCAGCGTCTACATCGGCGACGCCTACGCCGATGCCGACAACAACCGCTCTATCAACCAGCCGCACGCGTGCGTCTACGGGACCACCGTGCGGGCGTCCCTGTGCGCCGGCCTGACGCACGAGAGCCTGACCGACGGGTTCGTGCCGCGGATGCTGGTCTTCGAGACCGACGACTCCGACCCCGACCCGGTCGAGGTCCGCATCCCCGACGCGATCCCCGAAGCCATCCTCGCCTCCGTCCGCTGGTGGGGCGACTTCAAGCCGGGCGGCAACCTCTCCCCCGAGAACCCCGCGCCGGTGGTCGTGCCGTACGACGAGAACGCGCGGGCGCTCATGTCGGAGTTCACGAGGCGGGCCCGCGCCGAGCGACGCCGCCTTCCCGAGGCGGCGGGTGCGCTGTGGACCAGGGCCGCCGAGAAGGCCCGCAAGCTCGCGCTGCTGCACGCCTGCTCGCGCGACCGCGAGGGCCTGCTCGTCGACGAGGCCGCGGCCCGCTGGGCCATCGAGCTCACCGACTACCTGACGCGGCGTCTGCTGGCCATCGCCGAGGACTGGATCGCCGAGACGCCCTTCGAGGCCAAGCGCAAGCGCCTGCTCCGCGACCTGAAGGCCTCCCCGTCCGGCCTGACCCGAACGCTGATGTACCGGAAAACCAAGCACCTCACCGGGCGCGAGCGGTCGGAACTGATCGAGAGCCTGATTTCGACGGGCGAGATCGTCGAGTGCCGCGAGGCGACGCGGGGCGCGCCCCGGATCGTGTTCAGGGCTTCTTGTACTTCTTCACCTTATTCCCCTCCGGTGTGTTCTCCCGCGAGGGATTCGCGCGCGCAGGAAGGGGAAGGAACATGAAGGGGAAGAAGGTCAAGAAGGGGGAAGAAGTACATCTTCTTCTCTCTCATTCTGCGGTTGACAGGCAGAGCGCGCGCGGGACGGGCCAACCGCATGGTTCCTTCCCGGCGGAATCTGCGCAGAGAGGCCGCCGGGAACAGCTGCAAAGCCGGACAGAGTTTCTTTCGGCTGTCCGGTCCGGTTCCGCCCCCGCCCGCGACGGTGGCCCACGTGGCGAACGGGCCGGCAAGTGGCCCCGTCCTACGCCCCGG